>Ga0208789_1000020_pt1 | contig 357720 bp, 289 predicted proteins | sample Methanotroph_Enr_FD_187368 | JGI IMG/M metagenome (GOLD analysis project Ga0208789, IMG submission 187368) | Enriched soil microbial communities from Old Woman Creek wetland in Ohio, USA - Methanotroph_Enrichment_5 (SPAdes) (version 2) | ecosystem: Environmental > Terrestrial > Soil > Wetlands... | reverse complement strand
CGGGCGCATAGCGCGATGCGTCCAGCAGAGTCTGTTGTTCTTCCAGAGTCAGTGTCTTGATGCGTTTCATGTTCACCTCTGTCGCTTCAACTCGACTGGCTGCATTTTGCCGGTTTTTTTATGTATGTGTACTTAGGACTGCGAATGTTCTTAATCGATTTGCTAAAGAAGCAATATTTATACACTCCATAACGTATAATAATCGCCAAACAAATAAACCTAAGGCTCAAAATACTTACCATCTTTCATGCGGCTAGATTTAGTATCTATCGACTTCAGCTATCGGATAACCCTGAAAAACGATCCTTATTATTTTGCTCAATCTCTGGCAATCAATAATGAAATTTATCAAGCACGATTCAGATTCGCTACACTTAAGCGCAACCAGATAAAACTTAGCAATTAATTCTTAGGAATATAACTAATGACAATAATTGATTTTCCAGCTTCAGCAAAACGCCATTATCAAGATGCCAGTTTGTTGGAAGGTAATAGCCGCCTAGCCAACGCGGGTCAGTTATATGGATTTTGCGCGGAATGCGGAATCAAAGCATTGCTGATTTCATATGGCTATCCCACTGATGATGAAGGTTCGCCAGCCAGGAAGCCACCAACTGGTGAGACAAATATTCGGAAACACATTGACCAACTCGTAGCGATAAAGACCCAAATAGATAGTAGTGCTTCAGGACGTAGCGGAGCAAAATACCTTGCGCTAATCCCAAATATTGGTTCTTTTGTAGATTGGTCTGTTGATCATAGATACTATGATCAACATCAAATACCCCCGTCTTTGCCAGCATGGAAAAGAGCAGCAACGGAGATGATGCAAATGATGGATATAGCCATCAGCGATGGAGTTTTGATATGAGCCTCAACAAGATTTTTTTCAATGATGTTTTGCCTAAAGTAGCCGACATCTTGTCTGCGCAAACCTTGCCGCCAGATGTAGAGCCTCTGGTGATACGCGATATTCACGGCCGCATCAGAATTGCGTTGGACATGCCGCAAAGCAGTGTTACCGATGAAATAATTGCCAAGCTGGATCAAAGTTTATCGGCTTTAGGCGTCTATAGTAGCGGCGAAGGAAAAAATATCCTTTCTCGTGATGACTTTTTTGATCCCGACAGCATTTTTAAAAGTCCCGAAATCCTGCAATGGGTACAGCCTAATGGAGATAAAACTGTTCGAATATTGAATCGACAGGTCACAGGGCAGGATTGGGACTCGCATGAAGAATCCCATAAAACAAAAAAACCACGCCTTGTATTTTTCGGAATCAAGGGCGGTGTGGGGCGTTCAACGGCGCTGGCAATGCTAGCCTACAAATTGGCAAATTCAGGTAAAAAAGTTTTACTGATCGACCTTGATCTAGAGTCTCCTGGTTTGTCAGGTTTGCTGTTACCGCAGGATCGCTTGACCGATTTCGGCGTTGTCGATTGGCTAATTGAAGATGCTTTAGGCCAAGGCGATGAAGTATTGCGCCGCATGATTTCAGTGAGCCCTTTGTCTGAATATACCCAAAGCGAGATTCGCATTGCTGCGGCAATGGGATTTGACGATAACAGCTACCTGGATAAATTATCGCGGGCCTATGGGGACGTAGCTATAAACGGCAAAGCCGAGACCTTCACCCAGCGCATCCGCCGCTTAGTCGACAAACTCGAAGAAACAGAACAACCCGACGTAGTGTTAATCGACAGTCGGGCTGGATTACATGATCTCGCTGCCGTCAGTATCGTGGGCTTAGCAACCACGGCATTCTTATTTGCAACAGATACAGAACAATCCTGGCAGGGCTATCGTTTACTGTTTTCACATTGGCAATCTTTCCCTAAAATTGCACGTAATGTGAGGGAACGTTTGGCTATCGTCCAAGCACTGTTTCCCGAGGCCGATCAATCAAAACGTGCCAGACACTTTTTGGAACAGTCGTACCAATTGTTTTCGGAAACGCTATATGAAGAAATCCCGCCTTCTCCAGCAGATCAACCATCAAATACTTTAGATTTCCAGGAAGACTTCTTCAATTTCGACATCGAAATCGAAAATGCGCCACATTATCCGCTTCGTATTAGCTGGAACAATCGTTTTCAAGAGTTTGATCCCAAGCTGCTTGGCCAACAAGGACTTTTTTCAGAGGCAGAAATAGAAGCCAGTTTCGGAAATTTTATGGATAAAGCCATTCAATTGATTGAAGGTAGTACATCGTGAGTAAATACCATTTCCCTCAACTGGAAATGCGAGAAGCATTGCGCGAAGCCTTACCCAGTAATGACCAAACTGCTGCCGATCCAACTAGGAATCCACAATTTACGTATGTGCCTCCCAGTCATGCACGCGCCCTTGATCCTGAAAATACGATTGTGGAAGGCATACGAGGGGCAGGTAAAAGCCATTGGTGGGCAGTACTTAATTCCGGGCAGCATCGTGATTACTTAGCCTCGGTATTTCCTGAAACGAGAATAACCCGTAACTTGATAGTTTCCCAAGGTTTTGGTGTCGGCTTGGGGCCTAAAGCTGTCCCAGGTAAAGATACATTGGCCAATCTGATTAAAGAGCACGATCCCCGGCATATTTGGCAAGCTGTTCTCGCTGTTCACGCAGGTTTTCCCGAACCTTTTCCGAACACGCCGGGGAAATGGACAATAATGGTAAATTGGGTGAAGGAAAATCCTGAGGACTACGACAATTTACTGGATGATGTTGACCTTCAATTAGCTCAGCAAAACAAAACCCGCTTGATTCTGTTCGATGCTCTTGACCGCTTAGGCAACGATTGGCCATCTATCCGCCCAATTGCGCGGTCACTGTTCCAGCTTGCTTTGGATATTCGCGCCCGCCGCGCAATCCGGTTAAAGCTGTTTGTGCGCTCGGACATGTTGGAAGATCGAGGTATATTGGCTTTCCCTGACTCATCCAAATTGTTAGCAAAAAAAGTACCTCTAGTTTGGCGCCGCGTTGATCTTTACGCATTGCTTTTTCAATGTTTGGGAAATGCCGACACGCGGGGAGAGATGTTTCGATTTCAGTGTGAGAGACTTTTCTATCAAACATGGAAACAAGATGAAAACACCCAAGCATGGCAAATCCCCCAAAACATGCGTACCGATGAAGACTTACAGCGTGAGATATTTCATGCCATTACGGGCTTTTGGATGGGGAGCGGCCCGAAGCGTGGAGCACCTTATACCTGGTTACCGAATCATCTAATTGATGGGCGAGATCAAGTTAGTCCCCGTAGTTTTTCGGCTGCATTACGTTATGCAGTTGAAAATGGCCAGCCACACACAGATGCTTGGCCGTGGGCTTTGCACTACCGAGCCATTCAAGCGGGTGTTCAAGAAGCTTCCAGAATTCGAGTCGATGAAATCACCCGAGAAGATTACCCTTGGGTTGAAACTCTTATGCAACCGCTACGCAGTAAAATCACGGTGCCATGTGAACCTAAAGAGATAATTCAACTCTGGAAAAAGGACAAAACTATTAGCAAGTTACAAACAGCATGCGAAGAAAATGAAGTAAGACTTCCTCCTCCACACATTGAAGAAGGTGAACAGGGCATATTAAAAGACTTAGCCGATTTGGGGGTAATTCAGCAACTAGCTGACCGGCGCATTCAAATGCCTGACGTATACCGCATTGCTTTTGGGTTTGGACGACGAGGCGGAGTTAAACCACTTAAGTAAATAATGCAAGAATGGGCAAGCGCTGAACCCGGCAAGGGAATTCGCCGCGAGACAATCTGCAATGATCAGAAGACTTGAAGCTGACCCCGCACATTTTTTCCATGCAAGATTTTTGTTCGATTGTTTTATATTGTGAGGTGATTGGCCGTTTGCTATTGCGCCCTCCCCACAGAGTTCATAAATTTATTAAACAGACATTGCAAGCATGAGCTTAAACGCCCCCACTAACAGCAACTTCGTACTCTACCAAACCGAAGACGGCCAAACCCGTACCGAAGTGCGTTTGCAGGATGAATCGGTCTGGCTAGCCCAAGCAACACTCACAGAACTATTCCAAACCAGCAAGCAGAACATCAGCCTGCATTTGAAAAATATCTTTGCCGAAGGAGAGTTGGCGGAAGATCGAGTCGTCAAGGAATACTTGACAACTGCCGCCGACGGCAAGCAATACCGCACCAAGCACTATAATCTTGAAGCTATTATCGCCGTCGGTTACCGGGTCAAATCCCATCGCGGCACCCAATTCCGCCGCTGGGCTACCGAGCGCTTGAACGAATATCTGGTAAAAGGCTTCACGATGGACGATGCGCGCTTAAAGCAGGTCGCCAACATCGGTTCCGATTACTTCGATGAAATGCTGGAGCGCATCCGCGACATCCGTTCCAGTGAAAAACGCTTTTACCAGAAAATCCGCGATATTTATAAACTGGCGGTCGATTACGATCCCCAAGCCGAAGCAACGCTGGAGTTTTTTAAAATCGTACAAAATAAACTACATTTCGCCATCTCCGGCAAAACCGCCGCCGAACTGATTGCTGATCGCGCCGATGCCGGCCAGCCGAATATGGGATTAACTGCCTGGAAAGGCGCAAAAGTCCGCAAAGGCGATGTGACCGTAGCCAAGAATTATCTGAACAACGAAGAAATGGACGGTCTGAACCGCATTGTCGGCATGTATCTGGATTATGCCGAGGATCAAGCCAAACGCCACCGGCAGGTTTTTATGCGCGATTGGCGCACCAAGCTGGATGCGTTTTTGCAGTTTAACGAACGCGATATTTTGACTAATGCCGGAACGGTCAGCAAAGCAGTCGCCGATCAGCTGGCCTTGGAACAATACGAAAAATTCAATCAACACCGTTTGACGATGGAAGCGGAACAAGAGACTTTGTTGGATGATGCTGAATTACAAAACTATTTGGTAAAAAAACAATGAGCGGGCAAAACAGCATTTATCTCGTTCCCACGCGCTGCGCTCGTCGTTATACACAAGTATCTGCGAGACGCCGTCGTTCTGGCAGGGACAGATATTTGCTCCTGCAATATCTGCATTCCCCACATCCCTGTGGGTTATGCCGGAACCCAGGCACAGGGAGGTGAAACTTCGCGTCACTCAAGTACCTGTAGAGCCGCCAAGTTACCGTCCATGGCACTAGATACCGGCATCCATGCCGGTATGACGACGCTCAGGGGGGCAACTGGATTTTGTGTATAACGGCAAGCACCGGAGCGTGGGAACGAGGAAAAAAAGCCACATAGACACACCTATACCCTACCGCACTTAGCAATGAAATTATTGTCAACGCAGATGACAATAATTTCATTGTCATTGTCTCGTTCCCACGCGTTGCGCTCGCCGTTATACACAACGTTGTTCAAGAGCCGTCATGCCGGAGACAGCCGACGTAGGGCGTGCCGTGCGCGCCTCGGGAGCTTAGAGATCGGCAGAATTTAACTTTTGCCCAGTGACCGTTAAACAGCTCAAGCCGCACAACTGATTTAATGCGCGTTATAAGGCGCGCACGGCACGCCCTACGCGAAGGCCTTCCGCGCTTGCTAAGATGACGATGTCTTGCGGACACTTGTGTATAACGGCGAGAGCCCAACCTACGGCACTATCGTAAATTAAGCCTAAAATTAAGGCTTATCCGGTTGGACTTTTAGCCATTCGAGATACGCAGGATTTTCCATGATGTCATCGTGATTTCTACTTGGAATCACTTTCAGCGTAGCCACATTCCTGGAAAAACTATTATAGAGGAGCTCGGTATTGGCATAGGGAATGACCTGATCATTTTCAGCGGCAACCAATAATGTGGGAGCGGTCACTTTTGGCGCGAATTGCCAAGATTCAAACTTATCCCGCAACAACCAGTTTATCGGAAACAGCGGAAATTTGCCCTCAGCCACTTTTTCGATACTGTCATACGGCGTAACCAGCACGAGACGAGCGACAGGGCGTTGACTGGCTAAATGAACAGCCACGCCAGAACCCAAGCTACGCCCAACAACAAAAACGTGCGTATGTTGTGCATAAATTTTATCAAACAACGCCAGCGCGTCATTGTACAAGGCTTGTTCGGTCGGTTCTCCGGTACTGTCGCTATAGCCGCGATAGTGCGGTAAGTAAATGGCGTAGCCTGGAAACATCTTGGAAAATAGAGGCAAACTCCATGAAACGTCCTCCATGTTGCCGCCAAAATAAATCAACGCATTCTCACCCTTCTGCGGACTGACAGAAATCGCCAATTCCGCCCCGTCTACTGCTAACTTTAGCTTTGAAGCGGCGGAATCAGCCCCCAGGCTCGGGGTCGGATGATAAATTAAAGATCGCTGAGCAGCGTACAAGCTAACGCAAATCCCTAGATAGACGAAAATAGCAACAGCTAAAAATTTAATAAAAAAACGCGACATTGGCGATACCTTAAAAATGAGTACATAGGATGGAGCAAATAATGTGCGGCCCAATTAGTGTTTTTTGTCTCGTTCCCACGCGCTACGCTCGTCGTTATACACAAGTATCTGCGAGACGCCGTCGTTCTGGCAGGGACAGATATTTGCTCCTGCAATATCTGCATTCCCCACATCCCTGTGGGTTATGCCGGAACCCAGGCACAGGGAGGTGAAACTTCGCGTCACTCAAGTACCTGTAGAGCCGCCAAGTTACCGTCCATGGCACTAGATACCGGCATCCATGCCGGTATGACGACGCTCAGGGGGGGCAACTGGATTTTGTGTATAACGGCAAGCACCGGAGCGTGGGAACGAGGAAAAAAAGCCACATAGACACACCTATACCCTACTGCACTTAGCAATGAAATTATTGTCATTGTTAAAGCTAAATACGCCGTGCGTACCTTACAAAATTGAGCAGCCCTGTTCGAAACCTCGTGAACCTATTTACTTGAAACCTAATCATTTTTCCCGCTAACACGCGCAATACGCAAGGCATTAACCTTGTCGACCAGCCTCTGCCTGATAGAGGGTTCCGCTGCTTCGTTACCGGTCAAGCGCGTATTATCGCCATCCAGTTTAACCAAAAAATCTTCGTTTTCGGCAAAGATACTGATGATGTCGCGATTATCACCGCGTCGGTGGGCGATATATTTCGGCGGAATTTTCTGTTCGCCCAATAAAATACCGTTCCAGTCCGAATAACATTGCTTGCCGGAAACCATGCCCTGCAAGCTGTTGAATACATCGATCTGCTGATATTGATTGTTTTCAACGCTGGCATTGCCGCCGTCGGCAATAATCAAAGGCACTTTAGCGGCCGCCTTGAATTGACCATAGTTATCGACTTCGGCTTTTTTTAACGGCGTCATCGAATGATGGTCGCCGACAATAACTAATATCCCATTATCGAAAAAACCGCCGGATTCAAGCTGCCGGTAAAATCGGCCTATCTGCTTGTCGGTGTACATAATCGCTTCGGACTCGGATTTATGTTTATTTTCCGGATTAATATAAGGATGGTGGCTGCTGACGGTTTTTATGAATATAAAAAAGTTTTTTGCGCTATTTTGTTTGACTCTGTCCAGTGCTCTTAAATATAGCGCTTCATCCGGCGCGGCTTGAAAATGAAACCTTTCCCATTTGTCGTATTCGGGTTGATCGTGCCCTTCAATATAATCAAAACCAATACTTTTAGCCCAGTTGCCGGTATTGCCGAATTCAAGATCGGCGGTCGTCAAAAAATCGGTTTGATAGCCGTATTTTTTTAATATATTCGGTAATGAGTTTTGAATATTAAAAAAACTGTGGAATGAGGTGCCGCCGTCGTCCGAATAGCTGGAAGGCGGATAAATGGGGTGTAAGCCGGTCAATAATGCTATTTCGCCATCTTCGGTAATAAAGCCGTTAGCATAAAAATTCTTGAAGGCTTGGTTTTGGCCTGCGATTAAATCGATATTCGGCGTCCAGTTATTAATACCGGAAAAATATTGGCTTTGATAAGCCGAAAGCGACTCCACCATTAAAATAATAATATTCTTGTGTTTGGCGCTTTCGGTCCGACAGTTTGATTCTTTTTTAAAACTAAACGACTTTAAAAAGTTATCGCTGTATACGGACGATTCCGAGAGAATCGTTAAATTGTAGTCGATAACATTTTTGTAAATCCAGGAATGGGCGTATTTTTGATTATCGGCAAAACCCGAAACTAACGGCAAACCGGCAATGACAAATAAGGGTAATTTTAGATAACGTTGCCCGGTTATTTTGCGCTTGCTAAAAGAAAATAATGTGACGGGAACCAGGATGGCGGCAACGATCAGTGAAATAGCGATATTATTTAATCCGTATATTTGCTGGATATATTTATATGAATAATCGGCGTATTTTATTGCGTCGCCAACGGCCAGATGGGTATTGAAATTAACGATCACGATATAATCGATAATATAAACCGAAAATAAAATAACCGCCGACAATCTGAACAGCGCGGTGAATACTCGATTAACTTGCGGTAAAAACGATAAGTAAAGCAGTAATACCAGGCCGCAATACAAAATCGCATCGTTGGCTAATACTTGGCCGAAACCTAATAATCGCGTGGCTGTGTAATGATAAATAAAACTATCGACATACAGGCCTTTTAAAAACAGCGGAATGGCTAGCAGCAGAACGAATTTAACCATGCTTGGCGGGCGGGTGCTTAACGGTTACGTATTCCGTCGCTCCGACTCTGTCTTGGCAACCTTGTCGCGCAAATAAACCGGCATGGCCTGTTCGACCGCAACGGCCAAGCCCTGTTCAAAACCTCGCGCGCCTAAACGGGCTATCGCACCGGCTCTGGGCAGCATGTCGGCTTGATAACGGCTGACGTATCCAGCCAAGCGGACCGTCAATTCCTGGGTGTAAACGCCCCAGCCTGAACCGATGCCTACGCCGACCAGTTCAGGAAACTCGACCGCATCGGCAGGCGTCACGGCTTCATCGCCGACCAGTTCGGCATAGCCTTGGGCATCTCGTTGATAAACGCCCCAGAATATTTCATCCATCCGCGCATCCATCGCGACAAAGGCAACGCTGTCATCATTATGATCGAAAAAATCCTGGGCGATGGCGGCCAAGGTCGACACGGGAACTACCGGTAAATCGGCGCCCAAGGCGATGCCTTGGATCACGCCGGTCGCGATACGCACGCCGGTAAACGAGCCGGGGCCGCGGCTGAACGCCAGCGCATCCAGCTGTTGCGGCTTTAAGCCTGCGTCCGCCATTAATGAATCGATCATCGGCAAAATCAGTTGGGTATGCTCTTTGGGCGCCAGCTCAAAGCGTTCTGTCACGTCGCCATTAATAAATAGCGCTGCCGAACAAGCTTCGGTCGATGTTTCTACTGCCAATAATTTCATTGTTCGATCTCTGTGGTAATTAATTTAGCGGGTGCTGACTTTATTGAGGATTCAAAGGACCGATACGTAGGACGTACCGTGCGCGCCTTGGGAGCTAAGGCGCGCACGGCACGCCCTACGTGGAACAGCCGCACGATAACTTTTCTAAAGAAGATGCTCTATTTTATCCGCGTTTATCAGCCAAATCCGCGTCATCAGCGTTCTATTCTTTTAACGTTTCTTCCTGAAAAAACGCCCGTACCTCGTCTATATCGCGGGTGCGCTTCATCGCCGGTACGCTGTCTAAAAATATCTGCCCGTATGATTTTTTTAATAGCCTTGGGTCGCAGACCATCAATACGCCCCGGTCGGTCACGTCGCGGATCAATCGGCCTATGCCCTGCCGCAATGCAATCACGGCGGTGGGCAATTGGTATTCGAAAAACGAGTTGCGCCCCTGTTTGGTCATCGCATCCAAACGCGCTTTTAGCACCGGATCGCCGGGCGATGCGAACGGCAATTTATCGATAATGACGCAGGATAAGGCCTCGCCCCGGACATCCACGCCTTCCCAGAAGCTCGATGTGCCGAGCAGTACGGCATTGCCCGCCGCTTTGAACTGCTCCAGCAACACACCCTTCGGACGGCTGCCTTGAATCAGCAACGGGTAATCGATTTTCTTCTCCAATAATTCAGCCGCTTCTTTCAGCGCGCGATGACTGGTAAACAGGAAAAACGCCCTGCCCTTGCTGGCCTGCAACACTGGCACCGCAAATTCGATGATCAGCGGAATAAACGATGGATCGTTAGGCTGCGGCAAGCCTCTCGGATGATAAAACAGCGATTGATGGGCGTAATCGAAAGGACTGCCCCAACTTTCGCTGGCCGCATTGCTCAGCCCCAGGTTATTGGCGAAATGATCGAACTTGTTCGCCACGCTTAAGGTCGCCGAGGTAAAAATCCACGCGGCCTGATGTTGCTGCATGAAGGAACGGAATTCTGCGGCAATATCCAGCGGCGTCCGGCTTAAGGTAAAGGTGTTTTTGTAGGTTTCGTACCAGCGTATCCATTTGCCGCTATTGTCTTCGAGGATAATCTTTAACTGCTGCACCAGTTCGTCAGCGCGCTTGAAACACGAGTCCAGGCCTTTGGTTTTAACCGATGCCAGCTCCAGTTGATCGGCCAAGCGCTGCAACTGGTCCTTAACCGCGGTCAGGCTCGCCGCTATTTTGGGATTGTTTTCGATGTCCTGCCAATCGCCGCGTTTCAGCTCGATGCCGAACGCCAGCCTCATGTCTTTCACTTCATGTTCCAGGTCTTCGCAGGCGGTGCGCAACGCGGGCATGTCGGTCGCGTCTTTGAAATATTCCATCAACGCATCTTTGGCCAGATCGTTCAGCTGCTTGGCGCTGACGCTAATCCCTAAAAAGTTGGACGCGGTATCGGCCAGTTGATGCGCCTCGTCGATGATCACCACTTCGGCATCGGGCAATAGCTCGCCGAAACCGCTGTCGCGTATCGACCAGTCCGCGCACAACAAATGATGGTTAACCACCAGAATTTCGCTTTCCTGCGCTTTTTTCCTGGCCTTGACCAAAAAGCAGTCGGCGTAATCCGGGCAATCCTGGCCCAGGCAATTATCCAGTGATGACGTCGCCTGATACCAGACCGGGTCGGCCTCGGCCACTTCGGACATTTCCGACACATCGCCGATTTTAGTGCGCTTCGACCAGGAACTTATTTTTGCCAGGGCGGCGGCATCTTCTTTGCTGAAACCTAGTGTGGACGTCAACGCGTTTTTCAGCCGATAGGTGCATAAATAATTGCTGCGGCCTTTTAACAATGCGGCAATAAACGGCGTTTTGATCGCCTTGCGAATGACCGGCAAGTCTTTGTTGAACAGCTGGTCCTGGAGATTTTTGGTGCCGGTCGAAATAATGACTTTTTTGCCGGATAAAATGGCGGGGACCAAATAGGCGAAAGTTTTACCGGTTCCGGTTCCGGCTTCGGCAATTAAATTCCGGTTTGCTTCAATGGCATGGGCAATGGCTTCGGCCATTTCAAGCTGGGCCGCCCGCGGTTGGTAGCCCGGTATGACTTCGGCTAAGCCGCCGCTGCTGCCGAAAAATGTTTCTATGTCTGTCAATTGAGTCTCTTGCACTGTTTTTATTGGCTATTTTAATGCAACCGACAAGTGCAGTTCATTTTTTTAACTGGAAAGCCGAGCAAGCAACAAAGATACCAGATTGATATTTTAACCGGTATCTAAATTTACGCCGACCAAGTACAGGATTTATATGGAATAGAAGCATTGACTAATCATTGCCGGTGTAGTCTCATCACCTGCGAAAGTTATGAGACAAAACCGCATATTTCAATGTGCTAATAATAATTAAATCGAGGAAGGCCCTATGAAAACGATTAATTTGCAACGTCGCAAACTACTAAAATATGCCGCAATCGGTATCGCCGGAGCGGCTACTTACCCAAGCTGGACGCAAGCCGGCGAATTTGTCCGGGTCAATGCCCCGTCTGCCGATTTTCTGCCCGATGTTGAAATTGAACTGACTATGGCCCCGGCCGATGTCGCCATCTTAAGCGGAGAAAAAACCCGCATCTGGAAAGTCACCGGCAAGGTTACAACAGGCCCTTCGGATGTACTTGATAATAATGAAGGTACTTATCTGGCCCCTACCCTGCGCTTTAAAAAAGGCCAGAAAGTCAGGATTGTTCTTAATAATAATTTGCCGGCGCAATCGATTTTGCACTGGCATGGTTTGCATGTGCCTGCCAACATGGACGGCAACCCCATGTATGCAATCGATCATGGCGAAACTTATATCTATGAATTCGAGATACTGAACCGGGCCGGCACCTATTTTTATCACTCCCATGCCCACGGCGTCACCGCCAGACAGGTTTATTCCGGCTTGGGTGGCCTGTTGATCGTCACGGATCATCAGGAGCAGGCGCTGAATTTACCGAGCGGCGACTTTGATGTGCCGTTGGTGCTCCAGGACCGCAGTTTCGACGGTCAAAACCAACTGGTTTATTCGGCGCATATGATGCAGCGTATGCAGGGCTTTCAGGGCGACCAGATCCTGGTCAACGGCCGCCCTAATTTTGTCTTGCCGGTAGCGACACGCGCCTATCGGCTCCGGCTGGTCAACGGCTCCAATTCCCGTATTTATAAATTGGCTTGGGATGATGCTACCCCAATCACCGTCATCGGTGTTGACGGCGGCTTGCTGGAAAAGCCCGAACAACATCCTTATGTGATGATCGCGCCGGGAGAACGAGTGGATGCCTGGATGGACTTTAGCGGACGGGCGGTAGGTAGCGAGCTGACCTTGCGCAGCCTTAAGTTTGATGTTGCAACGCATGGCGGCATGGGCATGATGGGCGGCGGTATGATGGGAGGAGGCGGACACCGGGGTATGATGGGCCATGGCATGGGCGGCATGATGGGTGGAGGAATGATGGGCGGAGGCATGATGTCGGTCAGCACCTTGCCTTCCGGGTCGGACTACCCGATCTTAAAAATCCGGGTCGCCAAAAAAGAGCAAGGCGACAATACCTTGCCAAAAACGCTAACCCCGATCGCCGCGTTGAATGTCAAAAATGCTGCGAATGCAACCAATCCCAGATCCATCGGCTTATCCATGGAGCATATGTCAGCTCTACTCAACGGCCGCTCTTATAAAATGAACGACATCCAGCCGGATGAAATCATCCCGGTTAACAGCCTGCAATTAATCGAGTTCGATAATGGTTTTGGCGGCGGTATGCACGGCATGATGAATATGCCGCATCCGATGCATATACATGGCGAACAGTTCCAGATCGTCAAACGGGAAATCAGCCCGGGTTTCGAGGATGGCTACGCCAGCGTTGCATCGGGATTTATAAATAACGGCTGGAAAGATACGGTTCTGGTGATGCCGGGTGAGAAAGTCACGATACTAAAACCGTTCAACGATTTCAAAGGCCTGTTCATGTACCACTGCCACAATCTGGAACACGAGGATTTGGGCATGATGCGGGATTATCTTATTAAATAAGCTACAAATCGCGCCACGGACGGCGTATTCTGTCGGGCAACCAAGTCCTCATACCTTGCCCCAACCTCGCTTTAACGACATAATCTGTTCATAAAAAGCCCGCGATAGGGCTTTTTTAGTTTTCAGCATCCGGAAAAGCATTATGCAACAGGTTAGTCATGACAAATAAAGCCGCGCTTCAGCTTCCCAGCTATGCGCAATTAAAAAAATTACGCACCGTACTGGCAATCGCGCAAGGAACAAAACTTTTATCCGTCCTGCAAAAGGAAGTCGAAGAAACGGTTTCTCACGATCAGGCTAAACGCGTGACTTATATGACGGAGTTGTTCTCCCGCATTCACCGCGAAATATTCAAGGACTGGAAAGAACAAGCCACCGTCAATCACCGTCCGGGCGTCATGACCGACGCGGCCAAACGCAAAGCCTTTCGCGAAGCCATCGAATGTTTGGTGTTAAACGATGAAAATAATGTTGCCAGCGCCATCTTCGATAACAACGGTTTCGTCATGCATACCGGGAATATCGCCGAACGCTTGGCGCGGTTCTATCGGCAAATGCGCAGTGTCCGGCCGTTTTCCTACGGCAACCGCTTGACCCTGGATTTTTTCATGACCGCATTGGGCAATTTGCCCGCGTTTAAAAGCGTGTATGAACAAGGCATTGATTTCAGGCGCTTGGAATCGGCCGATACGATCGCGCTTCATGACAATCAAAGTTCGCATGAAGCGGTAACCCTGGCTTTTCAACATGCGCTTGATCCAACGCGCACTAAAAACTTAAACAACCTGACCAATGGTTACGGCCAGTGGCCTGAAAATAAAAAGTTCATTTCAGGCATTCCTTTTTTATCGCAAAAAACCGCCGACGGCATTGAATGTCTGGTTTCCGTTAATGGCGGTCTAGTGCCCTACGCGGATATTCAAAAAGAGCTATTCCTGGCCGGCAAGCATTTAGCCGATTATCCGTGCAGCGCGGCGGATAATGTCATCGGTTATTTGCCCGGCACCGAAGCCTTGCGTGCGCCGGGCAAGCACGATATTGATGGCATCGGCATTGCTGCCGACGGCGCCGCACCGTTATTTTGCCTGGATATTAATTTATTGACCGGCTTGCGCTCACCGGCACATACCGAGCTGATGGAATTGTTACAGCGTTGCCTGGACAACAATGCCAGTATTTTTGATTTGGTAACCGAAAACGGTTTAAAAGACAAAATGGTCCTTGCCGCCGAAGGCGATGAACGATTGGCGCGGGCGGTGGAGATTGCTTATGAGCGCTTGAGCATCATCGTCGAAAAACTTGAGCTGGCGAAACAAGCGATTTTTGCCGGCAAAACCCCCGATCCCCAGCCCAAGCTATTTATGTCGATGGGAGGCGCCGGCTCGGGCAAGACCGCAGTCGAAGAAATTGCCACTGCGCAATGCGGCGATAATTTTGTTATTACTTCATTGGACGAGTTTCGGAAAATCAGCGATTTATATCAAGTGCTGACTGCCGCCAGCCATCACAGCGACGATTATGTCTATGTCGAACCGTTTGCGACCCGCTTGCGTAGCTTGGTCGCGGAACATGCCATCAGGCACGGTTTTAACATTCTTTACGACGGCACCGGTATTCCGTACAAGCCGCGTTATATTCCTATCATTGAGCAATTCAAAGCGGCCGGATTTCAAACGCAAATTACCGCAGTGGATGCGTTTTTAGTAAAACCCGAAGGACGAGAAGACGAATTGCCGCGTTCCGCCGTGGTCAGCAGCGTGAAAAAACGTTATGAACAAACCGGACGCGCGTTGCCGTGGGTGGTCACCGTCGATAAACACATTCGCGCGCCCGATTCGTTTCTGACCGCGTTACAACATACGGCATTGGAAAAAATATCGTTATTTGCCAACGACGGCGAGCGCGACAATCATTATCTGGTCGCAGAAAGTTTCGATTTAAGCGATGAGGACATTCGCGCGCTGCACCGCAACCAGTTAGCGAATAGTTTAAGCGACCACTTTAAAATCATTATCGAACGGCATCCGCAGTCGGTTTTAAAAAAATTAGCCAATCATGATGCGGCCGGCATTGAGCAATTGCTGAAACGTAATCCGGCATTTAAGGAAAGCAATGTCGGCTATCAAATTTATCGTAGTCAAAATCACTATCGGGGCTTATTGATTTACAACGTTCGCCGTATGGCTGATTTTGTTGAAAAACGCCAACTCAATCCTAATGCCTCAGGCGAAGAAGGCTTATTGCATAAATCGGGAAATCTTGCTTTTCATGTCGACCCGCAAGCCAAAGAAGCCTGGATTACCCGCTTGCAAGATGCGCCGATGCCTTAGGACATGGCCTGCAATAACGTCCCGGAGCTTGGATTCATTGTTATACATAAGTGCCTGAAAAACGCCGTCGTTCTGGCAGGGACAGATATTTGCTCCTGCAATATCTGCATTCCCCACATCCCTGTGGGTTATGCCGGAACCCAGGCACAGGGAAGTGAAACTTTGTGTTACTCAAGTACCTGTAGAACCGCCAAGTTACCGTCCTTGGCACTGGATTCGCTTCGCGCTCTAACGGGTCCGGCATCCATGCCGGTATGACGACGTTCTGGGGAGGACAACTGGATTTGTGTATAACGACGAGCACCGGAGCGTGGGAACGCTGGGCTTTAAATATTTTCGTGCTTATTGAGCCAAGTGGCGTTTTTTACATGCAGGGCAAACATGTTGACCGTCCGGCGTGCAAAGCCATCCATTTTCAACGGCACTGGCCATGTCCCCTTCTATCCATGCCCGATCGTCGCTGATGCGTTGCCCGGCGCTTTCATTTTCCCTGGGGCCACGGCGAAATTCGACCGACTTTACTCCTCGCGGGTTACAAATATCGCAAAAAATAATTTTTCGTATGCTCATAATCCCTGAAAAAACCGGATGGCGTTATGCAAGCCTGTAGAGTAGGGAGTTCGGCTTTTGCAATCAATAAGTACCATTGCCTAGCTGTTTAGCACCGGTAATTGGAATGAGCATAAAATTTAAACCATGAAGGGCATGAAGTATTTATATCTTCATGCCCTTCATGGTGATGGCTTAAATTAATTTACGCAGAGGTGTCCGGATTAATAATAAAAATAGCCGGCAATCGATTTCAAACATTAACCAGCGAACGCAGCTGAGCGTCCTCAACCAGGATATGTTTCACCAGCCAGTCGCGTAAATAAGACAGCACGTCAAATTGCGCAACCAACGGATTGGCATGCAACTCTTCGTAGAACTCGCGGATTTTTTCTTCAAAAATATGATGTTGATGCTGCTGGCGATTGATGCCTTCAAACTCATAGTGCGCCATCATCAGCTCCTCGGCACGGAAATGCACCTTGGCATAAGCATCCAAGGCCTTGATCAATCGCGCCACTTCGCGGGTTCCGAGCTTATTGACGACCACATCGTACAAATCGTTGATCAGGTCGAACAGGTAACGATGATGCTCGTCGATGGCGTCAATGCCGACGCTAAGACTCTCATCCCATGGCGCCCAAACATCTTCTCTCGGTTCAAGCGGCGGCAGCGTCAATACCTGTTTAGGATCGATAATGTCATCGCGGTACAACTCGCGCACCCGTAAGATTTCCGGCATGGCGGTCTTAAACGCCTCGACGATTGCCGGATCGAAATGCTTTCCGGATTCGGAAACAATCCAGGCGGTCGCCTCCTCCACCGGCCATGGTTTTTTGTACGGACGCGTGGACGTCAATGCATCGAAGACATCGGCTACCGAACAAATCCGCGCCAGAATCGGAATTTGTTCGCCGGCCAAGCCTTGCGGATAGCCCGCGCCATCCCAGCGCTCGTGGTGCGAACCGGCAATATCCCGTGCCGCGGCAATCAAGGCGTCATTGCCCGTTAAAATGGAAACACCGATATCGGTGTGCGTTTTCATGATTTCAAATTCGTCGGCAGTCAGCTTGCCCGGCTTTAGCAACACCGCATCGGCAATACCGATTTTGCCCACATCGTGCATGGGTGCAGCGATATAGAGCAGCTCCCGTTGATCCGCCGGCAAGCCCATCGCCTTGGCAATCGCCTGAGCAAAATTGGTCATGCGCATGATGTGCCATCCGGTCTCGTTATCGCGGTATTCCGACGCCAAGCCCAAATTGCGGATTGCATCCGCGCGTGCTTCATCGAGTTCCAGCTCACGAATGCGCAGCGTTTCATTGGTCAGCGCACGGTGAACCAAGCCGGAAAGCGCATAGGCCAAGTCGTTCATAAAATCCAGATGAAGGGCTGACGACTGATAATCGAGCGGAACAAATAATACGGTGTAGCCGATGCCTTGCCCGTCGATGCAAAGCGGCAAAAGAAATAATTGTTGCGGCAACGCCTGCCGATCGCCATCGCCGGAGAAAAACGAAACGGTTTCAACCAGACATCCCTGTGTAATTGCAGCTGAAGAAAATACGCCGGAATCCCAACGTAAATGCGACTCCCAGGCGGGCGCCATGCCGAATTGCGCGACTTGAAAATAACGCCCGCGCGGATTAAGCAAGACCATCGCGCCGCGCGCTTCCAAAGGCAAATCGTGATAATCGCTTAATATTGCAAACAAGCGTTCAAGCAGCACGTCCAAATCCGTTGTGATCGTGCTGGTGACCGTTAATTCAAACACTCGTTTTCTGATGGCCTGCAATGCTTCTTTGTTCATAATGAGTCCCGTCAGGGGTAAGAATTATAGGATGGATTGACGAAGGAAACCCATCGTTTGCGCTTGATGGGCTTCGTATCTTTACTCATCCTATCGGGCATTGACCTTATTCTGCCTCAGTTATTTCTAATTGTTAATCTTTAACGAATTGACATTCGCGATTGCTGCATCTGGGCTTGCTTAACGTACCCCTGGTAAGCAGGAAGTGCAATGGCAGAGAGCATACCGATCACCGCTACCATGACCAGTAACCCCGCCATTCCGCCGCCAACACCAAAGCGGGGAACAAACAGCGCAAACAGCCATGCAAAAGGGTTGCGTGTTGGCGAAGAATAATCGGGATTATCGAGACGGGCCGCTCGCTTGACTAGCCATGGATAATCCGCCACCAGTTCATGGAAGGACATCCAGAAGCCGCCAGTCTCTTCTGTCTGCTGCAAATAGGCCGGGACGCTCAACGTGGCCCAGCGTTTATCTCCGGCAGCCAAAGCCACCAAACCATGCAAGGCAGGTTGCGAATCAGTGCAGCAAGCACGGCCGAACTGGTCGCAGGTGTATTCTCGAGATCGCGAGTAGGCCGCGCCAAGCAGGGGGAATATACTCGCCGGCCAGATATAAGGTCCCCATTGAAGATGCTTTCTTTGAATATGGCCGAGTTCGTGCCCGATGTAAAAATTGATAGCCTCCGGGTTGCCTTCCATCGCATCCACTACATTGGAGTACAAGACGACAAAATGCCGGCCCAGGAAGCGCGTCGCAAAAGCATTTAATATGCCTCCGCCATTGATCAGGTAGGCATCCGGATAGGGCCTGACGCCCAGCGTTTGGCAGCAATGCAGGTAACTGTTATGAAGATCGGGGAACTGCTCAGCGCTAATTTTTACCCCGTTACCCTTAATCCAGGCTATCAGTGCGGATTGGGCAAAGAGGTAGCCGATAAATAAGCCGATCATATAAAAAAATGCCATGCCCAGGGTGCCGGCAATCAGCGCCAGCCAGAAAATCGTCGACAGCACGACATGAAGCATAAATAGCGTTTTTTCATTTTTATAGAGCAGCTCGTTGAGATTAGCCGACCGATTCATCGCTTGCATATTTTTCTCCAAAGAAAAGGCTATATTGCCAGGGATAAAACTATCCGGGCGCGGCCCGGATAGCCGTAAAAACAGGTGAACCGGCTAATAACCCTCCTGCCGGTTGATCGCAATGTTGAACTTAACTTGTAAACTTAACGGGTTCTATCTTTTTACGAACAACGGCAGTTCGTGCCAATCTTGCTTTCTTTTATCGAAAGCCACCCATGATGTACCTGACAAGTTGCCATCCTAACGGCATAACTTATACACCAGGGCGAATAGTCTAACAATACAAAAGCCAAGGTTTTCTATTATCTCGTTCCCACACATTGCGTAACTTAATAGGCGCGCAAGTTTCGCTTAAATTTGTGCTTGCTCTTGCAGGCGAAGCCTGCACTCCAGCTATCGACAACTTCTTGAAAAAAACTTTTGCACTGATTCCCGGACTGGAAACGGAAGATGTGTATCTTGATGAGCGCGGCGTGTGGGTACGAAGAATAAATCTAACTTTGCGGCAATCCTGCATCCCAATCATCATCCAAAACTTTGTCGTAAACCTCGCGCAGGCTGAGAACGCAGTCTATGCTTTCCAGCGGCACAGTAGCCTCAAGCCCAAACGCTTCCGATAAGATCCAAACATCGCCTTGCCGCCGATAGCGTTCGATGCTCGGCTGGTCTTGCGCTACCAACAGGTATTCGCGCAATGTCGCTATTTTACGGTAATGGGCGAATTTGCCGCCTCGGTCGTAAGCTTCGGTGGACGGAGACAGCACTTCAATCAGCAAGGTAGGATTGAGTAAGGTATCCACATGTGTATCTTCAAATTGCGGCGTGTCACACACAACAACAATATCAGGGTAATGGTAGCTGCGAGCTTCGGCTGCCTTGACGCGCATATCGTTGATATAGGCTTCGCAGGAGCGTTTTTTGAGTTGTATACTTAATTCTCGTGCGATATTAATCGTTATCAGATTATGCTCCCGGCTTGCGCCGGTCATTGCATAGATTTGACCGTCGTGGAATTCGCTTTTACATGATGCGCTACGTTCCAGCGTTAAATACTCTTCGGCAGTGTAGTGAGTGGGGGTAAGTACGGCAGACATGAATCACCTCGCTAAAGGAAATAGCTTATTAAAAATCAAGCATATCACAGCGTTTAACAGTTACGTGAAGACTATTTAAACCCCATAAATCTTGCGTTTGCGCCAGAATGTTGCCCTGCTCATACCCAACGAACGAGCGGCCAAAGTAACTTTGCCATTGCTCTGCTCTAATGCCTGACGGATTGCAACGGACTCCTCGTCCGCCGACAACGGCGAATTTTGCACCGGTTGCTGCTCAACGGTGCGCGGCTCCCTGAACTCAGGCGGCAGTTCGGAGCAGCGCAAGGTTGTGCCCCTGCCTACCGCAAAAGCATATTCCACGACATTATGCAGCTCCCGGATATTACCCGGCCACGCATAATCCAGTAAAGTCCGCATGGCCTGGGGATCGATTTTTTCGATTTGCCTGAAATTGGCCGCGTTATGCTGTTGGATAAAATGCCAGATCAGCAAACTTATATCCTCCCGGCGTTCCCGTAACGGCGGAATAAAAATAGGCACGACCCTGAGCCGGTACATCAGGTCTTCGCGGAATCGCCCCATTTTTACTTCCTCGCGCAATGAGCGATGGGTCGCGGCGACGATACGCACATCGACATCAATCGAACGGTCGCCGCCGACCGGAATATAGTTTCTTTCCTGAATGACCCGAAGCAGCTTGGCCTGTAATTCAAGCGGCAGTTCGGCGACTTCGTCCAGAAACAGGGTACCGCCGTGCGCGCGCTGGAACAGGCCGCTATGATCCTTGACCGCACCGGTAAACGCGCCGCGCACATGGCCGAATAACTCGCTGTCCAACAAGCTGCTGGACAAGGCCGCGCAATTGATCGCCAGAAAAGGCGCGTTGCGGCGGGCGCTCAGGTCGTGAATGGCCTTGGCGACCAATTCCTTGCCGGAACCGCTCTCGCCTCTTACCAAAACCGTGGCTTCCGTTTCCGCCGCATTCTGAATAATCTGGAACACCGCCTGCATGGCCGGCGAACGGCTTAACAAGCCTTGAAAACCCTGTTTTCCGGATTCAGGCGTTTTGCTTGAGTCATTCGGTAAAGCCGTGTTTGCCGCTTGTTCCGAAACGGGAAGCAGCAAACCCAAACCGCCGGCGAAAACATCCTCCCGGTCATACAAAACCTGGGTAATCTTGTTCAGCTCAATTTCCTGCCCATCGCTTTTAAATGATTTTATGAGCTGTTTTCGATAGTCTCCGCTCCCGGTAATCGCGTATTCTTGCAAACAAGGTTTGCCTGTGATATATGCGGCTTTTAATCCCGATAACTGTTCCGCGCCTTGGCTCCAGTGAATAACCTGTTGATCCCGGTCAACAATATATAAACCTGTCACATCGCAAAGCGCTAACAGTTTTAAAAACAACGGTTGTAGCGGCTGGTCCGCCAGCCAATCTGATAAGGGTTCGGGAATCTGTTTCATTTGTTTCACGAATGTCTCACTGAATCGAATATGTGTTTCACTGAAACAATATATGAAACAGAAAAAAGGCGCAAGCTGCGTATTTTAGCCATGCACCCTTTGCCTTTAGCCCTTCGCTCTTCGTCCTAACCTTTTTGGCACGGGCTTTGCTTTAACCAGATAGTTCCCATCACCAAACCGGAGACACATCATGCTATTCAAACAATTATTCGATCAGGAAACCTGGACTTACACTTACTTGATTGCCGATCCGGTCAGTAAGGACGCCGTCCTGATCGATCCGGTCAACACGCATATCGATGAATATATTGATCTGCTGGCGACACACGGCCTGCAACTGAAATATTCCCTGGAAACCCATGTTCATGCCGACCATATCACCGCAAGCGGGCTGCTGCGCCAACGCCTGGGTGCGCAAACGGCGGTCAGCGGACTGTGCGGCGCGGAAAACGCCGACATTCAAATTCAGGACGGCGATGTGTTCAAATTTGCCGGCGACGAGCAAATTAAAGTAATCGCCACGCCGGGACACACCCGCGGCAGTATTTCCTTTTTATGGCGCGACCGTTTGTTTACCGGCGACTCTTTATTAATCGGCGGTTGCGGACGCACCGATTTTCAGGGCGGCGATGCCGGAGCGCTTTACGACTGCATTACTCAACGCTTGTTTACCCTGCCGGATGAAACCTTGGTCTATCCGGGCCACGATTATCAACAGCGCTGGGTGAGTTGCATCATGCAGGAACGCACGACCAACCCGCGTCTGGCAGGCAAAACCCGCGAGCAATTTATCGAGATCATGCTTAACCTGAACTTACCCAAGCCTCGGTTAATCGATGAAGCGGTGCCTGCCAACCGTTATTGCGGCCTCGACGAAGATGAACGCCAGGATGCTGTAGCGCTCAGAGATGCGACGCTGCCGGTCCGAGCCACGACAAAAACCGAAGAGTTGGTTGCCGCCGCCAAACAACACATCGTTGAAATCGATGTCGCCAAAGCGAAACAGCTGCTTGCGGAAGGCAATATCGTGCTGATCGATACCCGCGAAGAAAGCGAATACGCGGCCGGACATGTCGACGAAGCATTATTGGTGCCGCGCGGTATGCTGGAGTTTAAAATCGGCAACATGCCGGAACTCGCCGACAAGTCGAAAGCTGTACTCATCTACTGCCGCTTGGGCAACCGCTCGGCACTGGCGGCGCAGACCATGCAACAATTGGGTTACACTAATGTGCTGTCTATGGCCGGTGGCTTTGAAGCGTGGAAGAAAAGCCAATCGTCCTGATTCAGGCAGTAAAACACCGGATGCGTTTACACGCATCCGGTCTACAAGACCTTACCTTATAAGAAGAAAAATAATGAACTTAGAAAGCGCAATTCAAAAACACATGGAATGGAAAGTAAAATTCCGTACTGCCATATCCAAACAAGAACAAATGGATGCTGTGACCATTGGTAAGGACAATTGTTGCGAACTCGGCAAGTGGCTGCACGGCGAAGGTAAAACTCAATGCGGCAATTTAGCGAGTTACGCAACCACCTTAAGTAAACACGCCGCGTTTCATGTTGAAGCAGGAAAAGTGGCTTCCGCCATTAATGCCAAGAAGTACACCGACGCTGAAACAATGCTGGCTAACAGTTCCACTTTTACTACCATATCCGGTGAAGTAGGGATCGCGCTGATGCGTCTTAAAAAAGAAGCACTCTAAAAATAAAAAGAAAATGGGTACATGGCAAAGTGAATGTTGTTTTGCATTTTGTCACGTACTGAAGTTTCCCCTTAACCACATACTTACGAGGAATTTATGTCAAACCAACACCATACCTTACTGATTATAGGGGGAGGCGCCGCCGGCGTTTCCGTTGCCAATAACATGCGCCGCCAAAACGCCGAGATTGATATTGCCATTGTTGAACCGTCCGAGGTCCACTATTACCAGCCGGGCTTCACTATCATCGGCGGCGGCGCTTATACCTTAAAAGAAACCACCCGCAATGAAGCCGACCTGATCCATCCTACCGTCACCTGGATCAAGGATTATGCGGAAACATTTCAACCCGATGACAACAGCGTCACTTTACGTTCCGGCGATACCGTCAGTTACGATTATCTGGTGGTCTGCCCCGGCCTGCAACTGGATTGGGACAAGATTGAAGGCCTGAAAGAAACGCTGAACAAAAACAATGTATGCAGCAATTATTCCGTCGAAACCGTGGAATACACCTGGGAATGCATCCAAAATATCCAGGAAGGTACGGCGCTGTTCACCCAACCGCCGATGCCGATCAAATGCGCAGGCGCACCGCAAAAAATCATGTATCTGGCCGCGGATCGCTTCCGTAAAAGAGGCACCCTGGACAAATTCAATATCGAATTTTTCAATGCGGGTCCGGCTATATTCGGCGTACCGTTTTTCGCCAAAGCACTGAGCAAAGTCGCCGCCGGGTATGGGATTAAAACCAATTTCAACCATAATCTGGTTGCTATCGACGGCCCGGCTAAAATCGCCACTTTCGAAACCACCGATAGCGAAGGCAACAAGCAACGTATCGACAAAGCATTCGACATGATTCATGTCACGCCGCCGCAAAGCGCGCCGGATTTTATTAAAAAAAGCCCGTTAGCCAATGCCGCCGGCTGGGTTGATGTCAACCCGAATACGCTGCAACATACTAAATACAGCAATATTTTCGGCCTAGGCGACGCCGGATCGACACCGAATGCCAAAACCGCTGCGGCGGTGCGCAAACAGGTGCCGGTCGTGGTCGACAACATTCTTAGCCTGAAGAACAGCAAGGATGTCCAAGGCGGTTATGACGGTTACGGTTCCTGCCCATTAACCACTTCACTGGATAAAGTGATGCTGGCCGAGTTTGCCTATGACGGCAGGGTAACGCCTTCTTTCCCTTTGCTGGATCCAAGAACACCTCGTTCTATCTGGTGGTGGGGCAAAACCACCGGCTTTCCTTGGCTGTACTGGCACTTAATGCTCAAAGGCTATCGCATCGATATTCCGCATTTGGAATGTTATGCCAAAAAGTTTTTGAACGAAGAATAAATTATTAGGCGAAAGGCGAAAGACAAAAGGCTAAAAACCGCTTTAGACCCTGTGTCCTTTGCCTTTCGTACTTTTATCATCGTTCCCACGCTCCGGCGTGGGAATGCAGTTAGCGACGCTCCAGCGTCGCGTTTAGTAATGCTGGAGTATTGCCGGAGCGTTATTGCCACTAAGTTAAGCGTCGTAGGAGCGGGCCATGCCCGCGATGAAAAAGTTACAACCCTGTGGTCGATGCCCAAATGTCGCGGGCATGGCCCGCTCCTACGATGTCGTTGTGCTTAACTTAATAGCGATGGCGTAACTCGTAGAGACTAGTATATAAATCACTCACAAAACTGAAATGACTTTATCAAATCACAACGAGTCACGATTAACACAGCTATTTCCAGTTGTTGGCTGGCTAAAATCCTACACTCGCCAGGACTTTAACAGCGACTTATTCGCCGGGATCATCACCGCTATTTTGCTGGTTCCGCAAGGCATTGCCTACGCGATTTTGGCCGGCCTGCCGCCTCAACTAGGACTCTACGCGAGCATCCTGCCGCCGGTACTGTATGCCCTGCTCGGCACCAGCCGCACCTTGTCGGTCGGACCGGCCTCTATTGCCGCTATTATGATTGCCGGCGCGTTAACCGCGCCGGAAGTCAGCGCGCTGGGCAACCCTGTGCAAAGCGCACTGATTCTATCGGCGGAAAGCGGGATCGTCATGCTGACGATGGCACTGTTGCGCATGGGCGGACTGGTGAATTTCATCAGCCATCCGGTACTCACCGGCTTTACCAGCGGCGCCTCGATATTAATTATCGGCAGTCAATTACCGCAATTTTTCGGCTTAAAATCGCCATCGTGCGGTTTTGATGTCAGTTGCTACGGCCATTATTTTTCAGGCTTCGTACCGGCCAGCCTGTCAATCGGCCTGGCCGCGCTGGGCTTATTGATATTCTTCGGCAAACCGTTGGTTTTCATACTTAAAAATGCGGGCCTGCAACCTTACTTAATCACTGCAATCGGCAAATGCGGACCGTTATTGACTATCATGCTGGCAACCCTGGCGGTCGGTTATTTTGATCCGGCCGGTCAACAGCATGTGGCGGTTGTCGGCAAAGTTCCATCCGGTTTTCCGGCGTTAAACTTCGATTTTTCCCCTATTGCAAAATGGTACGCACTGCTGCCCTACTCCGGCTTTATCGCATTGATTGCCTATGTGGAAAGCATAGCCATTGCCAAGGTTACCGCCAATTTCAGGGGCGAAAAAATCGTCCCCAATCAGGAATTGATTGCGCTGGGCATCGCTAACCTGACTGCCGCCGTTTCCGGAGGAATGCCGGTAGCGGGCGGATTTAGCCGCACCATGGTCAATTTTGCCGCCGGCGCACGCACGCAAATGGCGATGCTGATCGCCGCCGCTATTCTTGCCCTGGCGGTTGTCTTTTTTAGCCCCTGGTTCGAGAACATCCCCAAAGCGGCGTTGGCTGCGATCATCCTGGTCGCCATCATTCCGTTGGTGAAACTGAGCGATATTGTCCATACCTGGCGTTACGACCGTGGTGACGGCATCGCCGAAGCCGCCACTTTGCTGGGCGTTTTAATCTACGGTATCGAAGAAGGCATCACCTTGGGCATTATCCTGACTCTGGTCAGCCACTTGCGAAAAGCCAGCCAGCCGCATATTGCCGTCGTCGGGCGCATACCCGGCACCGAACATTACCGCAACATCAAACGCCACAGCGTGGAAACTTGGCCGCACCTGCTGTTGCTGCGTGTCGATGAAAGCATCACTTTTGCCAACATCAATTATATCGAGGAGTTCATCAACGCCGAGTTAAGGCGGCAGCCGGAGCTTAAACATATTGTGCTTATTTTTACCTCGATCAGCGACATAGACACCACGGCGCTGGAGATACTGGAAAACCTGAACCATACCCTACAAGCGGCAAAAATAACCTTGCATATCTCGGAAGCGAAAGGCCCGGTACTGGATAAACTTGAAAAAACCGACTTTATCAGGCAACTGCAACCCGGCAAGGCGTTTTTCCATACCGAAGATGCGGTTCGGGAGTTGAGTAAAGATGACGACGTATTATTAAATTGATTAATTCACCACGAAGACACGAAGTGTACGAAGAGAAACGAAATTTATTTCTTCGTGCCCTTCGTGTCTTCGTGGTATTCGCTTTAAATCACTCGCTATACCATCATTTTTCTGCTACTTCGAAAAGCCAATAAACCGCCGGTAAGGCGAACCTTGCTTCCAGGTAAAAGCCTCGGTGTAGTAATGCATTAACGCCAAGTAGCCCAGCAAACCCAAGGTCACCGCTTTATTAATCTCCACGCCGAAAAAGAACCCGGTTAGCATATTAACCGCGCCGTCCCCGTATGACTGCAACACAAACGCCAGCGCAAAGGAACATAAAGGCAGCACGATAAACACAGGCAAATGGCAGCGTGCCGCATAGCGATAGATAAAATTCCGCGGATGTTTGTGGTGCTTGTTGTAATCATGCACCACATAGAAAATATAAGCCGTCGCGTCGTGTACCAGCCTTGGCACCAAAATCGCGAGGAAATAATATTGCTGAACAAAAAGATAGAAACTGCTTAATACCAATAAAACATTGGACCACAAAAAATACCGGCCCGATTGCGTGGTTACGTAGCGTTCGCATAGCAGTGCGGCACAGACCAGCCCTACACATAAACCGCCGGCAACAAGTTTTATCGATTCCATCTGCTGCATATCCAGACTGTTTTTCAAGAATATACCGATGTAGACAAAAATCCCCGCCGTCACGCTCATCCACAATAGCAAATAAAAAACCCAATCGGGCAAGCGATAAAGGCTACGCCCCACGCCCAACTGCTGTTTGAGTACGTGATATACGGTCCAGGCCGCCACCGTCACGTAAAGCACTTTATAAGGAATAAACAGGCTGCCTATGCCGAAAACCGTGGCAATAGCGACCGTCATCAAAATGATTTTCAACTTATAGAACGTCAAGTATTCGGTATTGCTCGCCAGCAATATGGAGCTGGCGACGATATGCGGCGTGCCGAAAATGATCTGGAATAATAAAAACTGCTTCGGACTGCTCGGTAGATGCTGCTGTAAAAAACACTGCCAAAACCAGCTATCGAACAACTGTAGCAATAAACATAAAGGGATGATTGCGTACAACCCCAACAACAGCCTGAACGAAACGGTCAGTCGATTATCATCAGGTATATCTTGAGCTGAAATAGCTTGGGCAGACATAAAACTATCCTCCTGTTATTGTTATATTCTCAGTCAAAATATTAAGTTAAACTGATTATTTAGCTATTTTCAAGCCTTGCTTTTAGTTTTTAGGATAATCAGAATCATGACATTTCAACTGCACCCGCGCCTGGAACAGGATTGCATAACCATCGGCCGTTTTGAGTTATGCCGCTTATTAATGATGAACGACAGCCAATATCCCTGGTTTATACTGGTGCCGGAACGCGCGGACTTGCAGGAAATTTATCAGCTGAGCAAAGCGGAACGTGAACTGCTGACCGAGGAATCCAGCTATCTGGCCGAAAACCTGGCCGCGCTTTATAAAGCGGATAAAATGAATATTGCGGCAATAGGTAATATGGTTCCGCAACTGCACATCCACCATATCGTCCGTTACCAAACGGATAAAGCCTGGCCTGCACCGGTCTGGGGAAAGTTTGACGCCGTCCCTTACAGCGAACGGCAAATCGCGGAAAACCTGGCTCGCATTAAAAATCAGTTGCACATGTGAAACAGGCACTTGGCTAAAGCTGACAAGATCTATCTTTGTGCCTTGTGCCTTTGCGCCTTAAAACTCAGTCAATCAAGAATTCAGTAAAATAGGCTTCTTTAAAACCTTCTTCATGCTCAGCCTTGCCTTCCTCGGAATGATCTTTCTCGGCTGATGCATGATGCCCCTTACCGCCTTCCATCTTTTCCAGCGTCTGCCGAATAACCGCGGTTGTTTCCTGCCGCAATGCTTCGCGCTGTTCCATGGTTTGCAATTGCTCGGACGGCCGGCCGCTAAATAACATGACCAGTTCGTGCCTTAATGCAGGCATGTGCTTTTTTATCGCCGCAATAGTCCCCGCACCTTCAACCAATAATTGCACGTCTATCAGCAAAAACTTTTTTGGTTCCGCTAAATTGACGGTAAACTTGGGAGCCATTTCTATATATTTTGCACCTGCTTCCGCTTCCGATTCTTTTGCCCCTTCATTCGCAACAGCAACAGACATGAACAAAAGACTTAATAATATAACTAACAAGCGCATAACAGACTCCGTGTAACTAGAAAATAATGGTCTAGTATAAGGCCAAGCCCATCAATTTAAAACGAAACCGAATAATGACAAGTAAACTCCCTATCGGCCCAATCATGCTCGATGTTGCGGGCTTAACCCTGGCACAAGACGAAAAAGAAAAAATAAACCATCCCAACACCGGGGCAGTCATCCTTTTTTCGCGCAATTATCAAAATCCCGAACAAGTTACCGAACTGATTAACAGCATCCGTGCGGCGCGTAACGGCGATATACTGATCGCCGTCGATCAGGAAGGCGGCAGAGTACAGCGTTTCCAGCAAGGTTTCACTCGCTTGCCGCCGGCGTCAAGCTACGCACAAGCGCCGGAACTGGCGGAACCGGCAGGCTGGTTGATGGCCGCCGAGTTGCTGGCAGTCGGTGTTGATTTCAGCTTTGCGCCGGTGCTGGATATTGATTGCGGCGTCAGCGAAATTATCGGCAACCGTTCATTTTCAAGCGATCCAACGCTGGCAACACGTCTTTCCAGTTCATTTAGAAAAGGCATGAATGCAGCCGGCATGGCCGCAACCGGCAAGCATTTTCCCGGTCACGGCGCAGTCGCTTTGGATTCACACCTGACTTTGCCGGTAGACGAAAGGGACCTGGACAGCCTCAGAATAAAAGACTTATTACCTTTTAAACAGCTGATCGAAGAAGACTTGGAAGGCATTATGCCGGCACATGTGGTTTATCCCAGAATCGACCCGAATCCGGCCGGTTTCTCGCCGTTCTGGATACAACAGATTTTACGCAAGGAATTGAATTTTAACGGCACGGTGTTCAGCGACGACTTAAGTATGGAAGGCGCGGCATCGGTCGGCGGCTTTCCGGAACGCGCCAGACTGGCGCAACTTGCCGGCTGCGATATGATTTTGGTTTGCAATAATCCGGTCGCCGCCGAACAGGTACTTGATACCTTGCCGGTAACCCAGGACTCCATCAGGGAACAGAGGCTAAGCCGAATGCAAGGCAAACCGCAGATGAACCGCGAGCAGTTGCTGCATAGCGAAAAATGGCAGCAATTATCTACTCTCATCAATCAAAACTATAACCATGCTTGAAGAAATTAAACACATCCAGACGACTTCCGATTTGCTGTACAGCGAACAGGAAGTTGAAGCCGCCATTGATAAAATGGCTCAAGAGATCAACGTCGCGCTTGCCGATCATAATCCGCTATTGCTCTGCGTTATGAACGGCGGTGTAGTCACTTTCGGCAAGTTACTGACCCGGTTAACGATCCCGTTAACTATTGATGCTATCAATGCCAGCCGTTACCAAAACCAGACCTCGGGCGGCAGCATCGAATGGCTGGTCAAACCGGAAACGCCGCTTAAAGGCCGGACGGTATTGATCGTTGACGACATCCTCGATGAAGGCATTACGCTTCAAGCCCTGTGCCAATATTGCCGGGAACAGGGTGCGGCAAATGTCTACAGCGCCGTGTTAGTGGATAAAATTCTCGACCATGAAAAACCTTTAGCAGCCGACTTTATCGGACTGAAAGTGGAAAACCGTTATTTGTTCGGCTACGGCATGGACTACAAAGGTTATTTACGCAACGCACCGGGCATTTATGCCTGCAAGGAATAAGCATCATGACTCAATTAGCCATCATTGGCGGCACCGGCCTAACCCAACTTAGCGACTTAAAAATTATCAAGCGCGAACAACTAAGCACGCCTTACGGTTCGCCATCTGCCGAATTTGTTACCGGAGAACTGAACAACAGCCAGGTTATCTTCCTGGCCCGGCATGGCAATCCGCACACTATCGCGCCGCATAAAATAAATTACCGGGCTAATATCTGGGGACTTAAGCAGCTCGGCGTCGAACAAATCATCGCCGTCGCAGCGGTGGGGGGTATTACCGGCGAAATGGCTCCGGCGCATATCGCCATTCCCGATCAGATCATCGATTACAGCTATGGCCGTCTGCATACTTTTTTTGAAGACGAAGCCGTCACCCATATAGACTTTACCTGCCCGTATAGCCAAAAACTGCGCGTCCGCTTAATTAGCGCCGCAGCTAAAGCCAACATAGCGATCAGTCCGATAGGCACTTACGGCTGTACCCAAGGCCCGCGCCTGGAAACCACTGCTGAAATCCGGCGTATGGAAAGAGACGGCTGCGACTTGGTTGGTATGACCGGCATGCCGGAAGCCGCGCTAGCCAAAGAACTTGGTATTGATTATGCCGCGATCAGCGTAGTCGCCAACTGGGCCGCAGGAAAGTCGGAAGGTGAAATAACCATGGAAGAAATTGAGCGGCATCTCCATAAAGGCATGGCGAATACCGCTGAATTATTAAAAGCTTTTGTGCGTTAGACCTCACCCGCATGCTGGTAAGCCTGTTTTTTGCTTACGCTCAAAACAGGCTTATTCGGCGAACTACTCGCGTTTTCTGCTTAAATTGATGCCTGAATTACGCTTAATGATGGCAGCCCGCACCATGGATATGTCCATGCTCGGCTTCTTCTTTAGTTGCCGGTCTAACGTCCACAACTTCCACATCAAACGTTAAAGCCACGCCCGCCAACGAATGATTGCCGTCAATCGTAATATCATCGCCCTCAATCTTGACAATAGTAACTTCGCCGGAACCGGAACTGACATCGGCATGAAACATCATGCCGACTTCAATTTCATCTATGCCTTCAAACATTGAGCGCGGAATCACTTGAATCATCTCATCATGTTTTTCGCCATAAGCATCTTTGGCTTCAACGCGCACATTAAATTTGTCGCCAACGGCTTTACCAGCCAATGCGGCTTCCAGGCCGGGAATGATGTTCCCCATACCGTGCAGATAAACCAAGGCATCACCACCTATTGAACTATCCAGTACTTCGCCGTCATCGTTAGTCAAAGTATAGTGAATTGAGACAGCCATATTGTCAGCTACTTGCATGATAAAACCTTTTTCATAATTTAAAAGGCGACTATGATAAAGAGTTACCGCTGTTTTGTCTGAAAAATTATTTCGATCCAACCTACATCTACAGGAAATCAATCATGTCGCGCTGGAGGCCGCCAAGTCCAAAGTCATCCCCTTACATCACGCCGGAAGGCTATCAAGCACTGGAAATTGAATTGAAAGACCTATGGGACAGACGCAAAGAAGTTACCCAAGCTTTATCAGCGGCGGCAGCGGAAGGCGATCGCTCGGAAAATGCCGAGTATATTTATCGAAAAAAAGAACTGCGCGGCATAGACCGACGCATCCATTATCTACAAAAACGGCTACCCGCACTTAACATCGTATCCCAGCCACCCGACGATCAGGACAGGATTTTTTTTAGCGCCTGGGTAACCTTGGAGAATGAAGCCGGCGAAGAACTCACTTACCGTATTGTCGGAGCCGATGAGCTCGATCCTAAAAAACAATACATCAGCCTGGATTCGCCGTTGGCAAGAGCGTTGCTTAAAAAAACGTTTGACGATCAAGTTGCCGTTAAGAATGAGCTTAAAGAGACTCGCTACACAGTCGTTGATATTCATTACGGCAGTCGATAAAACTCATTTTGCAACAACTTAAAATAAAGCAAGCTTCGAACATCTCAAAAAGAGCATCATTTCCGGATGAAATAAAGAATTAGTATTGCAATAAATATAACTCCCTATATAATACGCCGGGTATGGAGAGGTGGCTGAGCGGCCGAAAGCGGCGGTCTTGAAAACCGTTGAGGGTTGATCCCCTCCCAGGGTTCGAATCCCTGCTTCTCCGCCATATATACAAAAAACCGATTGTTTTTAAAAGACAATCGGTTTTTTTATGCCTGTTTGCCCCACTTTGCGCGGTGGCTCGTGTTGAATCTCATTGAATAAACCACCAGCAACGGTTGCCGATCACACGCACAAAAAAGCCGGTGTTACCCGGCCTTGATTATCTGAAATGGAGCTGCATCTAATCATTAAGTAATCAGTAGCTCATTTTTTATAGCACTTGGCCAGTTATCTGCGATAACCATTATCTATAATAACAGGGAGTGGTGATAACATAAGAATTGGGTGATTTGTTGTTGAATTCGCTTCCACCTAAATGCCCTAAATATTTACCAGCCTGTGAAATATTAGTCATTCCCGGAAACTCCTGCTACATAAACTGGTAGGCAAAAAATAGCGCATGTCTTTCGGGCGCGGGTTCCGCTTATGAAGGAGATTTCGAGACTCCGGTGAGAGGCATAGCTGCACCCGTTGTGGCTGTCAAATTAAGCTACAAATAAAAAATAATCCACATCATGGCAAATGTATTATGAAAGATCATATTCATAGCATCTACTCTACTCACGAGGAAAATATGATAGATCTTATTAACAATATATGGATATTAGTAATGGTGGTGTTTTCTTTAGGTATATTTTTCATATGGATAAAGGAATATACCAAGCAATTCATGATGTTTGTGCTGTTTATCTATATAGCTTTTGAATTTATTGGCGAACTAAATGGGCAATCTTCTTGGCACCCATTGCTGGTTTTATTTGCTGTATTTGCTTTTATTTTCTTATACATAAAAAGCATGAAAGATAGATAGCCAGCCAGTGAGCATGCGTATTATTTATGTGATTATCTTTCATCCATGTCAAGAGTGCGTAATTCACCAGATTCAACATCTAATACTTCTACCTCTGTATCCTACTCTTCGTTGACAATACTCACAGATAAACCAATAGCGAACGCCGCAATAATTACAGGCTGTCTGTGTGATCTGTACCGTATGCGCGACCGGCTTTCCGTTCATCGTGTACCTGAACAGGACAGAACTATGCAGCCGACCTGCTGCCCTCAGGTCTTTTACCCTAACACTGCTCACTTAGTTGTCCGTTTGCCGGACCGCCTACCGCTACCATATCCGCCCATTTTTATTTACCCAAATCATTAAGGAGTTTTTGTCGCGCACTGCGCATTAAATGCACGGAAACTACGAACCATTACCGTGCGCCACTTGCACCGTGTGTTTTGGCTGTAAAGCTGCTTTAAGCCGCTACTTAAACCGCTTCATGCTCTCTTTCTGTTCCCGCAACAATGCCGATATTTCTCGTATCGTGGCACGAAAGCCGCCCTTAAATGCATTGCGTGACACTACCGCCTTGCCCTCTGATGTTCGCGCCCCGGTGGACTTATTCCACGGTTGCCATTGCCTTATCAACGCCGATTGCTTCGCCCGTCGCTCTGCTGTCCAGCCGTTCGCCATATGTATGCTCCAATAGTTCGTTTTGCTGATTTTTAATTTCTTCCGCGTGCGTAGCCGGTGAAGGTATGCCGTTGTTAACCTGTTGGTGTCCGTTTGAGATATTGGCTTGTTTGGCAAATATGACCGGTGGATTCTTTATCGCGGACAATGTTTCAAGTGTTGACCGGCATTGTCCCTGTGCTTTTAATGCCAATCGCAAAAATGTTTCATAGTGCGGCATGTGTGATTGAATCTGCGCTTTCCTGGCCAGATTATTAAACAAGCCATCCAAGGTATAGGCTTGCATCAACAGCATGGCCTCTGGACGTTTCATATCGCCAGCATTGACTTTGTCGATTTGCGTGGACAGCTCTTCGACATACGCATTTATTCCAACTTCTGAACCTTGCCATTGTTGAATTGTTAGCGCCGCCTGCACTCTTGGACTTGTTATTAATCCTGCCATCTCTTCATCTGTTCTAGGCTTAATTGCTGCCTTGACCGTTGGTTTCTTTTTTACTGCCATTTGTAATCTCCAGTTATGGAATTAATTTTGTGCCACCGTGCTGTTGTTGCCTCATGGCTGGCTCTATTTCGGCTTTTATAAACCGTAGTAGATGGTAAATAATAGGTACATCCCTTATGCTGAACACTGAAGGCTAAAATCAGCCACCATAAGCCATTGATTCATATAGAACAGCGTTCATATACTGAACACCTGTTCACTATACGGCATAAAGTGTTCAGCATACGGCATGAAGCGTTCACATAATGAACAAGCAAATTAATTTTCCTGTTTCCAGTTGCGCCATTCATCGGTAGGCTTTTGGTCGTTAAACTCACGAAAAGTAAGTCGCCATTTTCTCGCCAATTGTTTATGAAAATGAGCATCCAACATCAGCTTAATGAAGCCGTGAGACTCTAACTCCCTAAGTTCTTCGTGCGCTTTACCTCGACTACAGCCTACCCGGTTCTGAGCCTCGGTAACACTGTAGGCTATAGGTTCGTACATGCGCCAATGGGTTTGCATCAGAATCAGCAATTTAACCGCATTGCCGCTTAATGTCTCGTAAGCGGCAGAGCGTATCATTTCGACATTCTGAGCAATGTACTGTTTTTTCTTTAGCAGCTTCGCCATCTTAGCCGCCTAAAGAACCTTCGTTCTTTCGACAACAAAACCATCCAGTAAATTTTTCATTGCTTGATAAATTTCCTTATACGGCAGTTTCCCTGTCATGCCCTCGGTTAGTGCCTTCGCCGCTGTTAATTCAATTAAACTGAGATTGGCTAGTTGTATTGCCGTCAGCAATTCCCTAACTTCAGTAACGTGCGGCTCAATGACAAGAATCGACTTTTGAACTGTATTAGTAATACTGGAAAAATACCTGTCGGCATTGCTGCTGCCCTGTTCTTTTGCATAGGCGACAAATTTTTGAATCTCATCGGTAAGTATGCCCCGGCTATCTTTGCCGGATAATCGCGCCACTTGATAAGCCAAGGTTTCGCGCTCTTTCGACTGCCGTTCAAGTTTTGCTTCCAAATTTAAAAATGCGTCAACTAAACGCCGCTGGCCTTCTCTTGACCTGCGGCCACCAATAAAGGGCATAGCTTTTAAGAATCCCGATTTATTGAGTTCGTAACACCGGTATTCTTTGCCGCGCTTAAAATAATTTGACGGTTTGGATTCAAGCCGTGAGATTGTGCCATCTGCCAATAAGTCATCCAGAGTTTGCAGTACATTTTTATGATCCCGGCCAAACACTTTGGCAATATCTCGACTATCGACGCAAATTTGATTATTGCCTCCGTGAATAATTAGGCTTAACGAAGTCTTGTGGGAATGGTTAATGGCGGCCTGTTGGGTGCTGACTGTAATGCTCATCTTGAGATACCCAACACAGCAAGAACAGAAGGTAAGCGAACCAGACCTTCTGCGGGTAAAGGTGAGGGGGCATATGTGATTTTGTTTCGTCGATTTTGCTGGTTGTTTTTTGTAGACATGCTTAGCACCTCTCTGATTGACAAGGTACTGCATTGTAGGCACATTTTTTGCCATTAGAAGGGCCTAAATTAGCGTGTTTTGGCCCTAGATATTTGAGTCGATATATGCTGTTTGCAGCCATGTTGTTGCACTCCTATAGTGCTTATTGAACATGGTTGTATTTTGAATTGACGTTGATTTTTTATCATGGAAAAAGCTATCGAAGCTTATTCCATATCAAAGGAATTGCTTACTCTCCCCTTAAAAATGATTGAAGTTCCTTTACTGACTTCTCTGCTTCTTCTATCTCAGCTTGTATTCTTTGATAGGCTTTTATAGCTGCACCTTCATCTACGAACGGCTTGGCATTTTCCCCTGCAATACATGCCGCGCCCTTGGCTTTACCATTCGATGTAAGCAGCATACCTTGTTCAATTAATTCCACGATATGAGTATGTATTTCAAGATCACGCTGACGAGTAGATGATCTTTTGCCGTTCGGTCGTTTTATTTTGCCTGTTATTACATCAGCAATAAAACTACGCATCCCCCTCGACATCTCCCAGTCAGAGTTAAGCATTATCTCGATTAGCTTTGGGTCATAATCATTCTGATATTGGCCGATTACCTGGCCTTCTAAAATATCAAGGTTTCTATATTTGCCGTAGGGTATTTTACCGTGACAAAGCCCCTCTATGATCTCGTTGCTATCATTATCAGGCAATTCATTAGGTAACACGGTAACACCTCGTTAAAGTTCAATCGTTACGAAAGGATTAACCGGAAACAGAGTAACGAATTTTGCTTATTACTCCGTCGAGCTATCCGGTTAAATTTGATTATGCAGTTTTCTTATCGGTAAATGTCTTTTCGATGATCTATATCCAAGACTAAGATAATTATTTCCTTATCTTTTATTTGGCATATTAAGCGGTAATCCCCAACACGATAACGCCACAATCCAGAATATTTTCCCGTCAATGCTTTGCCTTGTATGCGTGGGTTATCCACTGCTTCAAGCTGTTTCAAATAATCTATTATCCGGTTGCGAATAGGCTTATCTATCTGGGTTAGGGTCTTCGCTGCCTTACCCTTGACTTCAACTATCCAAAGCATTGATGTTTTTCTCTAACTCTTCCAGCGATATTGTGTTGTCCTTACCCGTCATCAACTCATCAATGGCATTTTCAGCCAGCATCACATCGTGACGATCTTCCAGATATGACTTGATAATATCGGTTAAAACCTGCCCTATGTTCTGACCGGTCGTTTTTGCAATATCGTTAATTTCCTTTTCTAGGCTGCGGTCTAAATCAATGGTTATCATGGGTACGACTCCAATTAGGTTTATTTAAAGACAGAGTATCAAAAGGAATTGCATTCATGGCTTAGCCTTGTTGTATCTTGTTGATTGTTATTGTACTGTAAATTCACTCGATCTTTTAAAACGGTATCACTTGAGCGCCATCTTATTAATCGGCACTACATCACCGCTCAATTTTGGCGTATTGCAGAACCTCGCCCATTCTTCCATTAACCGGCCGCGCTTTTCCAGCAAGTCACCACGCCGATAAGCTGCCTTGGTTAAGTTTTTAATCGCATGGGCTAACGCCATTTCCACCACTTCGCCAGGATAAGCCGTTGACTCTGCCGCCCAGTCACGGAACGATGACCGGAAACCATGCACGGTAATATCTGCCCGATCCATGCGTTTTAAAACCGCCAGCATTGCCATATTACTCAATCCCTTTTTATTGCCGGGGAAAACGTAATTATTAAGGCGAACGGCTGCCATTTCATTCAGAATATTTAGAGCGTGGGCGCTTAATGGTACTCGGTGTTCCCGTTCCGCTTTCATCCGAACCTCTGGAATAGTCCAGATTTTCGCGTCCAAATCTATTTCATCCCAAGTAGCGCCGATGGTTTCCCCGGTTCTTGCCGCTGTCAAAATAGTGAACTCAAGACATTTAGCGGCTATTCCGTCCTGCTGGTGTAACTGGTCAATAAATGCGCCGATCTCTGTATAAGGAAGCGCCTTGTGATGTTCGGTTTTTTGAATCTTGCTTGGTTTAGCCAGGAGCTTATCAAGATGGCCGCGCCAGCATGCCGGGTTCACTCCCTCTCGGTATTCATGCACGGTAGCCCAATCTAATATGGATTCAATGCGTCCACGTACCCGCCCGGCTGTTTCGTTTTTGGTTAGCCAAATCGGTTCGAGGCATTTTGTGATTAATCCGGTATCAATGGCCTTAACGTCCAAATCTCCGAACACCGGGAAGGCGTATTGTGAAAGCGTGTTTTGCCATTGTTGAATATGTTTTGGGTTTTTCCATCCGGCTCTATGCGCGTTGATATAAGCATCAGCACATTGGCTAAAGGTCATCATTTTGGCTCTCTGTGCCTTGCGCTCGTTGGCTTGGCGCTGCCTTTCGCTTATTGGGTCAATTCCGTTTGCTATTTGTTTTCGCAGTTCTGCCGCTTTTTCTCGCGCCTGTTCCAGCGACACGTTACCGAAGGAGCCTAAACCCATTTCGGTGCGCTTGCCGTCCTTCTTATAATAAAACGCCCATGTTTTAGTTAAATTCTGGCTTACCCTTAAATACAGGTTTCCACCGTCTGAATAATAACCCGGTGCTTTTTTGGTTTCGACCGTTCGGGCTGTCAACTTATTTTTAATTCTGCTCATGCTATACCCGTAATCCTTGCCCCACCTCTTGCCCCACCTTTGGCGCTGGATTACAGTATATTTTAATGAATCTCAGTTGGGCGGACTGCTTCTCCGCCATAAATACAAAAACCGATTGTTTTTTAAAGACAATCGGTTTTTTTATGCCTGCTAGCCCACCTTTGGCGGTTCGTATTGAATCCCGCGAATAAACCACCGCAACAGTTGCCGCCGCTTTTTTTGCATAAAAAAACCGGGACTATGCCCGGTTTGTATTACGCGAGAGCTTGCTCAAGTTACTTATCGTCAAAAGCAACTACATAAAAATGAGCTATTGCGTGCATTGTCGCTGCGCGTGGTGAGTCGAATGTCATATTAAGCACCGCTCCGTCACTTTGGCGTTTTAAGTAAAAGCCGTCTTTGTTCCCCACAACAACGACTTTTGTTAATCTCTCGAATAATTCCACTGTTTTGTTCATGTCTTTTGCCTGATGAATATTACATTATGCTCTTTTTAAAATAGTGCTAACTTAAGCCATATGCCGCAGGTAATCAATAGATGCAATTAAATATAGGGTCGGCATTACATATTCGACTCGAATGTCGGCGAACCATCGAATTATTACCTACAGGTCACGTAAGTACCTGGCTTCCAAGATTTTAGTAAGGCCAGTTACTAAAGCTCCGCTTGCAGTCCAGGTATGCCGATACGCTGTATGCGCATAGCATTATCGCCTTCTTCGTAAACCAGCAGTTTTCTTTCTGTTTGCCAAAGCCGGAAAGCGAGCGCGTGCGATAAAACACGAATCGGATAATCGCGGGGCAACTGCTGCAAATAAGGTTGGATAGTAACGAAATCGGTTGCGCCGTACTGTTGCATGATAAAACGAAGGCCGCCGTTGGCAGGACCGATGTTATAAGCCAACAAACCCAGAAACAGGTCGTTGTGCATCTCGGTCAAATAATATTTCAGCGTAGCGGCAGCAATAAAAGCATTATGCCGTGGATTGAGTAATGACGGCTTGGCCACCGCCAGTTGTTTACCGGCCTGTTCCATGATCGCTTTAGGCACCTGGGTAATTTGAAACAGGCCATGCCCGCCATCCAGGCTGTCTCTGGGCAAAAAGGAAGATTCTGTCGCGGCGACGCCTTGCAAAAGATTGGGATCGATGCCGAATACCTTGGCCGCTTCAATAATAACCGGATTATATTCCTCGGCACGCTCGACTATCTGCTGCAATTGCGCCCGATCATAACGCCGATAGGCTGCGTAGACCTGATGAGCCAGCGTAACCCGGCTAGCTTCCTGCTTGCCGCCAACCAGCAAGCGAAAATGGCCGAACGCCTGGACAAAGTGGTTTTGCATCACAAACCAGCCAATCACCAACGCAAAACTGATCGCCAGAATCGGCGACAATATCGCTGCCCTGCCCTGCAACCATTTGCGCAATTTCCACCAGCCTATCAACAGCACCGCCGCCGCAACGATCAATGCCAAGACGCCGATTGCAAACGGCAATAAACTGGTGAAAAAACGGGTACCGGAAAACCAGCTGGCCGAATAGCCCAACAAAATCATGACCACGGAAACCGCAGTTATCGCCAGCCCCAACAGCTCAAAACCAGCCATCAACAGCTTGTGCTGGAAGCTAGCAACCGGCGGTTTTGGCTGCGCTTTTTTCGCTGTTCGCGGCGCCCGGCGAGACTTGGGCTTAGGTTGTGGACTAGCCTCCAGCTTGGCGCCAGCCCGTTTGCGAGGTGTTGCCGGTTTATCCATAAAAACAGGCTATCCGGTTTCGGCGAGTTGTTGCGGACATAAATTCAGAAAAGTTAAAGTCACGAAATTATAGCTCGAAATCGAAATTACTCTGCTCTATCGCCGAACAATTGACCACAGCTAATCCTGTTTGACGAAAATCAGCTTATCGGTAGCAAAACCCAGCGCTTTGGCGCGCTCGATCAATGCCTGCAAAGTCGCCTCGGGCAATTGTTTGGTTCGGGATAATATCCAGAAATAAGAGCGGTCCGGCCCGGTTACCATCGAATAAGCGTAATCCTTTTTATCCAGGTCGATGATATTGTAGCCACCATAAAACGGCCCGAAAAAAGACACTTTCAGCCGGCCTTTATCCGGCTGCTCGACAAAATAAGCTTTACCTTCCGCCTCGTGCCATTCTGCGGCCTTTATATCCCAGCCCTGATTCAGCACATTGATACCGCCATCGTCCCGCAAAGTATAAGTCGCAGAAATATTCTCCAAGCCTCTTTCAAAGCGGTGATCGAGCCGGGCGACCTCATACCAGGTGCCCAAATAACGATTAACGTCAAAATCGTCAACGGCCGTAATTCCTTCGGGGATGCCGGTGCAGCCAACCAACAGGCCAACAATCAGTACACATAACGTTTTCATACCTAATACCCCTACAAATAACTTACAAATCAATCAGCTAACTGTAGCTGCCAAGATTCCGGCAATCATCCGGCCAACGGCAATAATTTGCCGGTCGATAAACAAGCCGTACGATTTTCGCTCGCCCTTTTATCATATAGCTGCATCAATTTAACACTAGCCGAAAACCCTTAACATTCTTTAACTTAACTTTACCTTTAGCCGCCTGTTTTTAAGCCCTTGATGGCCGCTATATTGCTCAATGACTTATGTAGTTCTGTATTGTCTTACAAGAACGGCACTATTGGACGGCCAAGCGGCCATCCGGCAATGATAACCAAGATGAGGATAAAATCATGAGTATTAGCAGTGTAAACAGCGGCAATTCCGCAATGATGATGAGAGGCATGCAGCGCCCCGACCCAGCGAAAATGGCCGAAGATCTATTTTCAAAGCTGGATACCAAAGGACAGGGCTATATTGAAAAGAGCGATTTGGAGAGCGCGCTTGGCAAGGTATCGAAATCGGACGGTTCGAATAGCTCAAGCAGTTCCAGCGTAGCTGAGGCCTTGTTCTCCAAGATGGATAACGATGGCAACGGTAAGGTTACCAAAGAGGAAATGTCGGCGACTATACAGAAAATAGCCTCCGAGCTGGATGGACCGGCTCCGAGAATGCGTATGCAAGGCGGACAAGGCGGTATGCCGCCTCCACCGCCGCAAGGAGGCAGCCAAGGCGCTCAAGCATCAAACTCGACAAGCAGCACATCCTCGCAATCCAGCGACCCGGCCGATAGCAACGGCGACGGCACGGTGAGCGCAGAAGAACAGTTGGCTTATGAGCTATCGCAAGACTCATCCGCTACCGATGCCTCATCATCGTCTTCCGCATCCAGCGCCGATGCCGAATTAATGCAAATGCTGGCAGGCGGCATGCCTCCACCGCCGCCGCAAGATGGCGGACAAGGCGACCAAGGTTTTACCAAAGACCAACTGAACTCAATGATAAAAGAGCAGAGTTCGACAGGCAGCCAACGATCCAAGGTAATGAGCGACATAGTCAGCAATTTCGATTCAGCCGATACTGACAGTGACGGCAAGGTGACGGGCAGCGAGGCGAAAGCCTATGAGGACTCGAAAAACTCATCCGGCAGTACCGATGCCTCATCGTCTTCTGCATCAAGCTCCGATGCGCAGTTCATGAAACAGATGATGCAATTGCTGAAGTCTTACGGCGGCTTCGAACAGACGGCAGGAAACAACAACTTTTCGACATCCGTTTAATTTAGGCGCTAATGCTACGCAATAGTTAAAAGATTTCACCACGAAGACACGAAGGAACACGAAGTTTCATTTACTCGTGTTCTTCGTGGTGTTTTCATTTGGCCTCCCCAACATCCTCATGCAGGAATTTTTACTCTCACGCACTGTCCTTGCGGCAGCGAACAGGATTGGCCGAGCATTATCCTAGCCTGGGAATATCCGCCGTAGGGCGTGCCGTGCGCGCCTTAGTAGCTCATCAATGAATTTAAGTAGCGACCATGAAGAACATGAAGGCGCATGAAGGATTGAAGTCTTCATGCGCCTTCATGTTCTTCATGGTTTAAAAATTAAGGAAGTTAAGGCGCGCACGGCACGCCCTACTTCAATCGGTCACGGCTCGTTATGCCACCTTTTGTAGCTCTCGCGGACAATGCACAACATCGGTTACTCGACAAAAGAAATATTTATCTCAATACGCAATCCGCCTTGCGGGCGATTACTGGCTTGAATGTTCCCGCCATGAGCCTCTATCGCACGATAGGCGATAGCTAATCCCAGACCTATACTGTCGGCTTTGCCGCGATCGCCGCTACGGAAAAACGGTTCGAAAATCGCCGACAAATCGCTCTCGGCAACGCCCGGCCCCTGATCGTAGACCGCCACCTGCAAGCGGCGTTTACCGGTATCGAAACGAACGATGACCGCCACCTCACCGCCTTTTTTGCAATGCTGCAACGCATTACGCAATACGTTTTCAATCGCGCGATGCAGCAATTCGCTGCGGCCGTTGACCACCGTTTCTTCAATGCCGTCATAGCGAATAACAACCGCATGGCGCTCGGCTTCAAACCGGGCATCTTCGACAATATCGTCCAGCAATCCGCCGATGTCGAAATCATGGCTTTCGCTGCCGGAAACGCCGGCTTCCAAACGGGACAGCACCAATAATTCGCCGACCAGGTCGCTGATCCGTTGCGATTCCCGTTCTATACGTTCCATCATCGCCTGCATCTTTTCCGGTTGCTGCTGGGCCAGGCCGATAGCTGCCTGTATCCGCGCCAACGGCGAGCGCAACTCATGGGAAACATCGTGCAATAAACGTTGCTGGGCATGCACCAAACTATGAATCTGCCCGGCCATGTGATCGAAATCCCGCCCCAGATCGGATAGTTCGTCGCGGCGTTTTCCCATTAACGCACCGACGCGGGTATCCAGATCGCCTTTGGCCAGCGCGGCAAACGCATTACGCAAACTGCGAATCGGCTTCGAAAAATACCAAGCCAGCGCCGCGCTGAACATCAGGCTGGCAAAAGTGCCGGCCAGAATCGGCAACAACGGCGATGGCGGTTCACCTGGCGGCCGCGGCGGATGAGCCGAAGGAGCACCGGGAGGTGGCGGTGGAGCAAAACCATCATTCGACATAGGCGGAGGGTGATCGGCAAACCCGTGTTCGGGCAACGGTACAAACAGCAAATACCGATGTCCGTCGTCCGCCGATACCATCCTAACCGCTTCCGGATAAGCGGCCTGCAAGAACAAAGCGCGCGCCTGCTGTAAAACTTCGGGCTTCATACTACGTTGCAGAAGTTCGTAATCTTGATCGTCAACCACATAAACCGGCGGAAAAGGCGTATCGAGCATTGCCTCAAGAAAACTGCGCAAACCGCTAACGCCGCCGTGCCGGATAACATTCTCCGCGGCCGCGACAAATGCCGACGCATGACTGACATCGACCGAACGATTGGCCGTTTCATCTCCCAACCAGGCGTTATGCCTTAACCAAACGGCCGTGCCGACACCGGCGCCGGTCACCAGCAACGACAACAAGAAAGCCAGAAAAAACTTCCAAAATAACCGTCCCATAGCGCTATTCCTTTACCAACTGATAACCTTGACCGCGCACGGTCTGAATATACGAGCGCCCGTCATTCTGGCAGCCCAATTTCTGGCGAATGCTGCTCATATGCACGTCAATGCTTCTATCGAAACGCGCCAAAGGCCGTCCCAGCGCTTTTTCGGACAATTCGTTCTTGGAAACGATACGGCCGAAGTTCACTGCCAACGCTTCCAGCAAATTAAATTCGGTGCTGGTGAGCTCCATATCCAGATCGAACCACGACGCCTTGCGTTTTTCGCTCCAGACGGTCAAAGGCCCGGCAACAATCGGCCCGTTATCAACGACATCGGCTACAGCCTGGGTTCGACGTAAAATCGCCCGGATCCGCGCCGCCAGTTCCCGTGGCGTACAAGGCTTGGGTACGTAATCGTCCGCTCCCGATTCCAAACCGATAATCCGGTCAATATCATCGCCTCTGGCGGTAAACATCAGCACCGGAATACGGCTTTCCATACGGATACGGATTAAAACCTCGGTACCTTTTGTATCCGGCAACATGATGTCGAGTATCACCAGCCGGTAGTCTCCCGACAAAGCCAAGCGCAGCCCCGCCTCGCCCTGATGGGCCACCTCGACCGTAAAGCCGTCCTGTTCCAGGTACTCCTTGAACAGCCCGGCCAATTCGACATCATCGTCAATAATCAAAATATTCGTCACAGTCACCACCTTATTATTTTGTCGGCAGCATCATAACGTTACGCCATGACCGCCGCCACAATCCGGCTCCGGGTTTTACCTGAATTTACATTTCAATAACAGCGCTTTACCTGTGTTGGCGCGATACTGAACAGGACGGAATTGATCCTGTTCCGCTATCGCTTTCATTCAATATTCGGAGATTTTTATGCGTAAACTACTGTTGATTTTATTCTTATTACCGGCGATAGCCCTGGCTAACCGGCAAATGCCCGGAGAGTTGTCTTGCGGTGACATGCCGCCGCCTCCGATGCATCCCATACCTACGGGTGGAATCTTGCCCTTGCCGTTGATTCTGCATCAATTGAACCTGACCGAAACTCAGCAAAGCGAAATCAAAACGTTGGTTAAAGCCCATTGCGGTGAAATCGGTGCCAAGCAGGAAACCCTGAAAAGTGTCGGCGGCAAGATCCACCGATTGACCTTTTCCAATGGCTACAGCGATGACCAAATCAAGAAACTGTTTGACCAGGCCGACGTTATCCATAGAGAAATAGCATTGCAGAAGTCCAGGCTGGACAACGCTATTTTTAGATTGTTAACCGGCGAGCAACAAAAGAAATTGCAAAGCCAATTCGAGGATTAATTTTTTCTGTTATTTCCGCTGCCCAATCTCCGGATTGGGCAGCTTGAACCACGAAGGCGCGCACGGCACGCCCTACTCACTACCGCCTTTTTCGTTGCTCTACCCATCCTGCCAAGCTGCTTATTACGCAGCGCTCAAATTCACTATCAATGCCTGTAATTCGGGCTTTGCTACTGTCTGATGCGTGTGAATTGCATAAACTTGACGGCTGATTTCAGGATCGTACAGATAGCGGTAACTGATGTCGGTCGGCTGTTTGGGCAGGGTATATTCCGGCATCAATGCAACACCGATACCGGCCTTAACCATCTGCAAAATCCATTCTTCGCTGTTACTGCGGTAAGCCGCATAAAGACCGATTTCCTGGTTCTGGCAAATATATTTCAGGTCCTCTCTTAACTCGCAGTTTAGCCGATCCAGATAAGGTTCCGACTGTACCGCTTTCAGATCGATTTTTTCCAGTTGGCTAAAGCGATGGCTGGGGCTGAAGGCAACGACATAGCGCTCGTCATAGAGCAAAATCGATTGGTACGGTGCTGCCGGCACATGCTCCGGAGCGCTGATCACCAGATCCAGTAACCCCGAATCCAGTTGCTTCAATAGCTCCGCTTCGCTATCGACGATTAATTCCAATTCGATATTCGGGTATTCTTGCTGATACCAGGCAAGACAAGGGCTTAGGCGTCGTGCGCCTATCGTGGTCATGATCCCGATGCGCAACGGAATGGTATTTAAGCGGGTAAATCGAATCGCCTCCGCTTTGGTTGCCTGTAATTCTTTATAAATCTTGCGCAGATTGACTTCAACCATGCGGCCTAAAGGCGTCAACTGGCAACCGGAACGGGTCCGTATAAATAAAGCCCCGCCCATTTCCTCTTCCAGCTTTTTTATCGCCTGAGTCAACGACGGTTGCGAGACATAAGTGAGTTGTGCCGCGTGCGTGATTGAGCCCTGATCGCAGACTGCCAAAAAATAACGTATTTGCTGTATTTCCATTAGAGATTCTCCTCATATAGAAAAAAGCTATTGTTTCATAGAAAGTCAGTATTATACAAACCCTTATATCCCGCTATACGATTGCCGCTCTTTTAGAAATCTATATGGAAAAACTATGAAAACAGCAAAATTGATTGTGATGTATCCAACCCCTGCCAATGTCGAAGAATTTGAGCAACGTTATGCGCAAGAGCATGTACCGATGGCTGTAGAAAAACTGGCCGGAAAAACCCGTTTCGTCGCATCTCTGATTATGAGTAGCGTAGGCCAGGAACAAGCGCCCTATCATCGCATTGCCGAAGTTTATTTTCCATCCATGCAGGATTTGGAAGCCTGTTTGAATTCACCGGGCGGACAGGAAACCGCGCAACATGCGGTTGATATTTCGACCGGCGGCGCGCCGCTATTTTTAATCGCGGAAGTTGAAAGTTTTGATTTTTAATGTGACGCAGTTTGGCGGCAGATTGTCGATTTTATCCTTTTATCATGAGGCATAATTAGTTTAAAAACCTATTCACCACGAAGGCACGAAGGACACGAAGAAAAAAAAATACTTGTTTAAACTCAATGCATTGAAAAATTCGTGTTCTTCGTGCCTTCGTGGTGAATGCTTTTATTCTAAAACGAATACTTGCACAGTCTCTATTGCTTTGCTACACAATTTTTGCAGACAATTGGCAAATCGCCTGTCAGAATCGGGTAACGTCCCCGTCGAGCCAATTCATCACCAACTTGAGCCCTATACGCCATGAAACTGCAACATGTTGATATACATAACGCCATTACCGCACTCAGTTGCGCACTGGATTTGGTAGGAATTGACGAAATCAGGCACGGCAAGCGGGTGGCGGTCATAGCCAGGACGATTGCCCTGCACCTGAATTGGCCGGAAGCCGAGTGCTTGTCCATCCTCTACGCCGGTATGCTGCATGATTGCGGGGTTTCCAGAGTCCATGAACACCACAAGCTCACAGAAACACTGGAATGGGATGGCGCCGAAGATCACTGCATCCGCGGCGCCGATTATTTAGCGGCCTGTCCGCCGTTGGCGCACTTGTCCGCCGAAATTCGTTATCATCACACCCGTTGGGAAAAATTACCGGTTCCGCCGGTCGACCATCGCATTCGCTTGCGCGCCAATCTGCTGTATCTGGCGGACCGCATCGATATGCTGCAAGCGCCTTTCCTGAACAGCGGCCTGATCCTGATCAAGTATCCGGCCATTATCGAGCAAATCAAAAAACTGTCCGGTGTATTGTTTGCGCCGGAGCTGGTGGATGCCTTTGCCGAAATCGCCAATGTCGAGGCTTTTTGGTTGGCAATGGAGCCCGAATACCTGGATGAAGATTTACGCCGTATCGGCAGCCATATCCCGGCCAGCCTGCTCGATATTACGGCACTCAAAGAACTGGCGCGCCTGTTTTCGCGGGTGGTCGACGCCAAATCCCCGTATACCGATGAACACTCGCAACGGGTCGCGCATATCGCCCGGCAATTGGCTATCGAGTTCGGCATTGAAGGTTACGAACTGGAGCAAGTTGAAATCGCCGGATTGTTACACGACATCGGCAAATTGCGGGTCTCGGAAGACATCATCGACAAACCGGGCAGCCTGACGCCGGAGGAACGGGCCACCATGCATCGCCATAGCTACGATACTTTCCGTATCCTGCAACGCGTGTTTGACGACTCGAAAATTCCGACATGGGCCGGGTTCCATCATGAGACCTTGCGGGGTGACGGCTATCCTTTTAAAACCGGCATCAAACAGCTGGACCTGGAATGCCGGATCATTACCGTGTCCGATATTTTCCAGGCCTTAGCGCAAAAAAGACCTTACCGTAACACCATGAGCCTTGACTATATTGTCAACGACTTACAGTCGCGCGTTGCCAGCGGCCATCTCGATGCGGAAGTAGTAGCTAAATTGACCGGCAATGCCGAGCTGTATTACCGGCTGGCTGTGGCTTGAATCATCAGGATAGATTGTATGTTAGGCCGTGCTGTTCTTCGTGCCCGACACCCGGCATCTTCGACGCATGATGGTTCTGAAATGTTGGGCAGAAAAGCGCTGCCCGACTTACAAACCAGGCGTTTAGAATGCCTCTTCCCAAGGCCTGGACAACACTCTGGCGGAGTGGATCAGCCCTACCATCGAATAGGTCTGGGGAAAGTTGCCCCATAGCTCGCCGGTACGGGGATCGGTATCTTCCGACAGCAGCCCCAAATGGTTGCGGCAGCGCAGCATTTCCTCGAACATTGCCACGGCGTCGTCGCGCCGGCCGATTGCTGCCAGCGCCCCTATCATCCAGAACGTGCAGATGTTGAAGGCGTGCTCGGGCAAGCCGAAATCATCGGCCACGATATAACGCATCATATAATTTCCCTTTCGTAGCGCCTGCTCCACGGCTTCGACCGTGCCGACGAATTTGGGATCGTCGGCGGCCAGGAACTGCAAGTCGTGCAATAACAGCAGGCTTGCGTCCATCTCATCGCCTCCGAAACTACCGACAAAGGTGTTGCGCGCCGCATCAAAGGCGCGTTCGAAAATGACATCGCGGATGGTCTTGGCCTCGCCGTGCCAGTAGGCGGCACGCTCGTTCAGCTCCAGTTCGGCGGCGATGCGGCCCAGCCGGTCGCAGCCTGCCCAGCACATCACGGCCGAGAAAGTATGTACCCTAGCAATGCCGCGGAATTCCCACAATCCGGCATCCGGCTGGTCATAGAGCTTGATGCACTGTTGGCCGATCTGCTCCAGGCGGTCGAACAACGCGCGCGTGCCGGGGTGGGCCAAGCGGCGGTCGAAGAAGATCTGCGCCGCGGCGAGGATGATGCTGCCGTAAATGTCGTTCTGGATTTGGTCGTAGGCCTGGTTACCTGCCCGCACCGGTCCGTCGCCGCGATAGCCGGCCAGCGTCTCGACCTTGCGCTCCTCGAGCCGTTCCTCGAGAGTCACGCCATAAACCGGCTGTAGGTGGGAACGCGAGGCGCTGACGACGATATTGACGATGTAATTCAGGTAGTTTTCCATCGTGCGGGTCGCCCCCAGGCGGTTCAGGGCGTTGATGACGAAGTAAGCGTCGCGCAGCCAGCAGAAGCGGTAATCCCAGTTGCGGGTGCTCCCCGGAGCTTCGGGAATGGAGGTAGTCATCGCGGCAACGACCGCGCCGCTGTCCTCGAAGCTGCAAAGTTCGAGAGTGATGGCCGAGCGTATGACCGCGTCCTGCCATTGAAACGGAATGGCGAGACCGCGTGTCCAACCGCGCCAGTACTTGTGGGTCTGCTCGTATTCTTCGCGTGCCGCCGTGGTGATCGGGCGGCGTAGGGGTTTATCCAAGCCGAACAGCAGATCCGCCGAGCCTTCCAATAGAAAAGGGATTTCTCGCAGGATATAGGTTATCGGCAAGTCGGAGGTGAGGCGCAAGGCCAGCTCCGTCCCCAGATAGCGGATATGGTTGGAGCCGGGGACGGCAGGCATCCGTTCCGCCCCGTAGTTCTGGGTCGGCCGCACCCGGACGCGTATCCGCGGCGTGCCGTTCAGGGGACGCAGCCGCCGGACCAACATCGCGGGACGGAAGATCCGTTCGTAGTGTATGCGGCGTGGAGCGAAATCGGTAATCTCAAGGCCGGCGCCGGAGCGATCGAAAAGCCGGGTCACCAAAATCGCCGTATTATGTTCGTAGTGCTGTTCCGCGCGGTCGAAGTTCTCGATGGCTATTTCCATGAAGCCGTGTTCGGGATCGTTACCGTTTATCAAGCTGTTGAACACCGGATCGCTGTCGAAGCGGGGCAGGCAGCACCAGACTACGCGTCCTCGCCGGTCTATAAGAGCGCTGAAACCACAATTGCCGATAATACCTATTTCGAGACTACTCACGTTCAATCTCCTACGGTTAAATAAAATTCGCTAGTTCCCAGCCCCAGAGACTGTGAATGTATTATTCATATTTAGGTGGAAAGGATTATTTAACACAGCGTACACGAAGAAAATAATCTCATTCATTCAATAGATTAAAAACTCCGTATTCCCGGCAACTGCTCCCGCGTTGCCTACATGGATGTAGGTACTTACTCCTTTCATACTGAAAAATCGTTCAACTATGAAAGATGCGGGGCGTGTCAGCCGAGGAGCGCCGTGAACCCATCCCTGGGGGCTTGACGGCAGCATCCTTGCTGCCGACATCCTCGCCTGACACGCCCCGCTCTTTTTCAAAATTAGACGGTTTTTAGATCAGATAGGAGTAGCGTGAGCAGGAGCGGAAGCCGCGCCTAAAGCGCCTACTGTTGGTGCTCTACCTCCTGCATCCGTGCAGGAGGTCAGTGTCTTCCGTGATAAGTCTCTTAACCAGAATATTTTCACAGTCTCTCCGGCTTGGGAATTCAGTGTCGAAAACTCCGGTACTCGGCGCGGCAATCGAGACCCACTCCGTGCCATAGCAAATTCCTACGGCTCAACAGATATTGTTTAACGATAGGATTGATCTTAAATAACCGTGAACTGCTCTAGTCCTGACATCAAACAACATGAGACAGAAACAAGCCTGTAAGCCCGCAAACAGACAAAAAGCTTTGCTTAGCGATACTTACATTTTTTGAAAGGCAATAACTATTGGTGCAACTGCTTAGGAACAGGCATAAATTAATTTAAGCAATCACCATGAAGAGCATGAAGACTTCAATCCTTCATGCCCTTCATGTACTTCATGGTTTAAAAATAGAATTTGCTCAAGTTATTTCATCCGCGTTCCTTAGATAGGTAACAAGGCCTCAGAATACCAAAGCAACTGATTCTTTAGTAGGTATAGGTATTTATACAAATTGTGCATTTAGTTTGAAGTGTTATGGTTTTTTAACGGTTGAAATGGAATGGTACTTTTAAACTATAGAAGCCCCTCCAGCCAATTGCGGACATTCGGTTTGAAGCGTTAACGCCGCTCGTCGCGCCGATTGATAAGGAGGCACGCCCCTATCTTCGCCCAATAGACTGTCTCCACGCTTCCGGCTTAATCGCAGCTGTAGTTTCCTAATCGATTGAACAAAGGAGGAACCCCATGAACATTCTGATGGTACTGACGTCTCATGACACGCTTGGGAATACAGGGAGGAAGACGGGATTCTGGCTGGAAGAATTCTGCGCCCCGTACTATACGTTCATTGATGCGGGTGCTAGCGTTACGGTCGCTTCCCCCAAAGGCGGTGAACCGCCGCTCGACCCCAAGAGCGACACACCCGAGGGGCAGACCGACCTTACACGCCGGTTTAAGAACGATCCTAAAACGCAGGCCGTACTGGCCGGCACGACGAAATTGTCCGACGTGAAAGCGCAGAATTACGACGCGATCTTTTATCCGGGCGGTCACGGTCCGATGTGGGACCTGGCTGAAGATCCAATCTCGAATACCTTGATCGAAACGTTTTACAACGCCGGCAAACCCGTCGCGGCGGTCTGTCACGGTCCTGCCGTATTGCATCACGCCATGTTTAACGGCGAACCGATTGTAAAGGGGAAGCGCGTCACAGGCTTTACAAACTCTGAAGAAGAGGCCGTTCACCTTACTGAGATAGTGCCGTTTCTGGTCGAGGACGAACTCAAGCGTTTAGGCGGCCACTTCGAAAAGACCGCCGACTGGCAGAGTTTCGCGATCGTCGATGGCCACCTGATCACCGGGCAGAACCCGGCGTCTTCAACCGCGGCGGCCCAGAAACTCATCAAGCGGCTGGCGTCGCCTCCGGTAGGCATAAGTTGACCCGCCGGCCTTCCGTCGCAACCGCCGAAAATTCCGTTCCTATCATCTTCGTGCGCGACGTTAACAAGACGTATGCCGGCGGTTTCCAAGCGCTCAAAAAAATCAACCTGGAGATAAAACGCGGCGAAATATTCGCCTTGCTCGGACCCAACGGTGCGGGTAAGACGACACTGATTAGCATCATCTGCGGCATCGTCAAGGCTAGCTCCGGAACCATCATCGCCGACGGTCACGACACCGTGCGAGACTACCGCGCGGCGCGGGCAAGCATCGGATTGGTACCGCAGGAACTCTATACGGACTCGTTTGAGTCGGTCTGGGCCACGATCGAATTCAGCCAGGGGCTGTTCGGTAAGGCAGCCAACGCAAGCTACCTGGAACAAGTGCTGCGCGATCTGTCCCTGTGGGACAAACGCGATGCAAAAATCATGACCTTATCGGGCGGTATGAAACGTCGCGTGCTGATTGCCAAAGCCCTCGCGCATGAGCCAACGATATTGTTCCTTGATGAGCCGAGCGCCGGCGTGGATGTGGAGTTACGACACGACATGTGGCGCATGGTGCGCGAACTACGTGGGCAGGGTACCACCATCATTCTGACCACCCATTACATTGAAGAAGCCGAAGACATGGCAGACCGCATCGGCATCATCAGCAAAGGTGAACTGATTGTTGTTGAAGACAAAGATGTACTAATGCACAAGCTCGGCAAAAAGCAGCTCACGCTGACTTTGCGGCAGCCCATGACCAGCATCCCGGCCGAGCTAAGCGTTTGGCCATTAGCGCTCTCCGACGATGGACGCACCCTGGTTTATAGCTTCGACAGTCAAAAAGAAGAAACGGGTATTGCCGAGCTATTGCGCACGTTAGGCGAACACGCTATCGAATTCAAAGACTTACGCTCCAGCGAGAGCTCACTGGAGGACATCTTCGTCAGCCTGCTGCATCAGCCCAAGGAGATGCTGCAATGAACATCTATGGCATTCGCGCCATTTACCACTTTGAAATGGCACGTACCTTTCGTACTGTGTGGGAAAGCATCGCCGCACCGATACTGACCACCTCGCTGTACTTCATCGTATTCGGCAAAGCCATCGGTTCCCGTATGGGCGACATTGGCGACGTCAGTTACGGCGCCTTCATTATCCCAGGACTGGTCATGCTGAATTTACTGAACGAAAGCATATTCAATGCGTCTTTCGGCATTTACATGCCTAAGTGGTCAGGCACTATTTATGAGCTGTTATCGGCACCGGTTTCGTGGTTCGAAGTGCTGATGGGTTATGTGGGGGCGGCGGCGACCAAGTCGGTGATGTTGGGGCTACTCATTCTGGGCACCGCCCGCATTTTCGTACACTACGAGATCGCCCATCCCTTATGGATGATCGCCTTTCTTGTGCTCACTGCTGTGACTTTCAGTCTATTCGGCTTCATTATCGGCCTATGGGCCGATGATTTTCAGAAACTACAAGTGGTCCCGATGTTGATCGTCACCCCGCTCACATTCTTGGGCGGCGCGTTTTATTCGATCACTATGTTGCCGCCATTGTGGCAGAAGATCACCCTGTTCAATCCAGTGGTCTATTTGATCAGCGGCTTTCGCTGGTGCTTCTACGGCGTCGCCGATGTACACATCGGCATGAGTATTGGCATGACGTTCGGCTTTCTTATCATCTGTCTGACTTTTGTAGGGTGGGTGTTTAAGACGGGGTACAAAATTAGAAACTGAGACGTCGAACATGGGCTTAGCACCCTACGCCCCTGAAGTCGAGGCGCAAATGCGCAATTTTTACGCGGCTTATCGGAAAAGGACCGCCGCCGCTATGCGGCAATTGACGCGCTACAGTTATTGATAAGATTTTCGAAACGGGGCGTAAAGTGGCCGAGGACTTTAAGGAGAATATGGCCATTCCATCCGCTAAGGAACGAGCATGAAATAACTTGTTCAAATGTTGGAAGGGGTTCGGTGGCTCGCTTGACAGGTGTCGGCGGCAGGGATGCCACCGTCAAGCCTACAAGGATGTATATACGGCGTCCTGTCAAGCGAGTCTCCGACCCCCCACAAAACTGACTGTTTCGAGAAGTTATTTTGTGCATATTCCTAAGGCGATTTCTGGAGTTATTAAATCCTGATTCCTAAAGAACAAATGCTCTAACCAGTTAAACGTAATTTGCTCAATTTGCTGCTTAAGGCGCCTGCCGCTACGATGATTGGCGATAGCACCGGACTGAATGGCGGCGAATAAGCAAGATCGGCGTTTTCAAGATCAGCGCAAGTCAGCTTACCCAGTAATGCGGTAGCGGCAATATCGATCATTTTATCGACACCCTCAAGACCAACCGCCTGGGCGCCCAATAGCTTGCCATCTTTCCGGTCGGCGATCAGTTTTAACGAAAAACCTTGTCTGCCGGGATAGTACCGGGCCCGGTCGCTGCCTTCCGTTACAATCGAAATGGGATCAAGCCCCGATTCCAGTGCGGATTGCTCGGATAAGCCGGTCATTGCGACGGTCAATTTAAAGGTCTTGAATATTGCCGTTCCAAAAACGCCGGGGAAATGGGCATTTCCTCCAGCCACGTTTTCCCCGGCAACACGGCCTTGTAAGTTGGCTATATCGCCCAGAGGCATCCATGTTGTTGCGCCTGTTATCCGGTTAATGGTTTCGCAACAATCGCCGGCGGCATAAACACCCGGTATGTTGGTTGCCATTCTTGAATCAACCGCAATGGCACCGGTGTTTCCGAGTTCAATGTCGGCCTCTTTAGCCAGCTCCACATTAGGTTTCACGCCAATCGCGATCACAACGAAGTCGGCAGGCACTGTTTTTCCGCATTCCGTCTCCACGGATGTGACCCGGCCATTGTTGCCGTTAAGTTTGACTAAACCGTCGCCCAGTATTATTTCAACCTGGTTTTCCAGCAAATGGTCATGTACAAGTTGAGCTATTTCCGGGTCGAATTTCGGCAAAATACGGGGAGCCTTTTCGATGATAGTAGTTTTTATATTGAGCTCATGGAAAGTCTCGGCCAGTTCCAGGCCGATATAACCGGCCCCAATAATGACGGCCTTTTGCGGCTGCAATGTCGGTAACAATGCTTTGAACCGCGCCAGGTCGGAGATATTGCGCAAGGTCAAAACACCTTCCAATGTTATTCCTTCAATATTCGGCACTATCGGACGAGCGCCGGTTGCAATAATCAATCGATCATAGCTAACGGTAAAATCCGTATTGTCTTGCAGGTTCCTTACGCTGAGTTGTTGTTTGCCGGTATCGATGCCAAGCACGCGGTGCCGGATAAAAACCTGGATACCGTCCCTGGCAAAATCTTCAGGCTGCCTGATGATGACTTTCCGTTCATCGGCAATTACTCCGCTGATGACATAAGGCATTCCGCAAGCGGAATAGGACACTTCGGATTCATCCTGGTAAAGGATGATTTCATTATTCGGATCGACCCGATGCGCTTTTGCCGCTGCTTTTGTGCCTGCTGCCACGCCGCCTATGACGATGATTCTCATATATTCCCCTGTTGTTCAATTGCGGTTGGACTGGAATTCAACCAATCGCCGTTGCCGGCAAAAAACGCCGGTTCGCCGCCGGTATGCACAAAAATTATTTTTTTGTGTTGTTCAAACTGTTTGTTTCTAAGCCCGTGCAGGAATCCGGCCATTGCTTTACCGGTATAGACAGGATCAAGCAAAATGCCTTCGCTACGGCCGATTTGTTTGATCGCTTCGGCGGCTTCCGGGCTTGGGATGCCATAACCTTGTCCGATAAACCCGCCAAAGACGGGTGCATCTTCGGCGCAAAAAGTCCAATCCAGCTTCAATAAGGCTGCGGCTTGTGTCGCCAAATCGGCAACTTGTTGGCTGACCTGTTCCGGTTCCCGGCTGACGGTGTAGCAGAGCATTTTCCAACGCAGATTCAACAGCCTGATGCCCAGCAGCCAACCCGCATAGGTTCCGCCGGAACCCACTGCCAGTATGATCGCATCGGGTTCCACACCTTGACTCAGGCATTGTTGATAAAGCTCGAACACAGCCAGCACATGTCCCAAAACGCCCATCGCGCAAGCGCCTCCGCGAGGGATTTCATAAGGCCGATAACCCTGTTCACGCAATTTAACCGCAACCCGGTGAATATGGGTATCGACCGACGCCCTGTCATAGTCATCGGTAAAATGGAATTGGGCATTCAACATACTGGCGAGGCGATAATTCCCGTCCATCGTCGCAGGCGGCTTCCCCCAGTAAACCGCAGTACACCGCAGTCCGGCATGAGCCGCGGTAGCCGCGGTTGCCCGCACATGATTGGACTGCACACCCGCGCCGGTTACCAGACAATCGGCGTCCAGAGCCAAGGCCTCGGCCAACATCACTTCCAGACCGCGTATTTTATTGCCGCCCAAACCGAAACTGATCAGGTCGTCGCGCTTAAACCAGAGTTCGGTATTTCCAAGCGTTTCCGTCAGCCGGTTCGCTCGCATCAACGGAGTTGGATAATGAGCGAGAATATGCCGGGGTATTTGATCGGTAACACGTTCGATAACGAGATGTTGATGAGTATTCATGACAATCAGCTCTTCTAAGGTAAAGATATCCGGGCAATGACTTGCTCAACCATAGCTGCGCAAACTCCAGTGCTTTGTTCGGGATTGAACAGCGCCTCTATCTCGTCATACCCCAAAATAGCGCCGATTTGCGGATTATTCAGAAGCGCTTCTTTAAGATGCAGCCCTTCGCTCTGGGCTTGCATCGCTACATCGTAGACAAGCTGGTGTGCGCTTTGTTTGCCCAATGTTTTCGCGAGAACCAGCATCACCGCCTCGGCATGGACAAAGCCTTGGGTCGCCGAAATATTGGCGCGCATCCGCTGCGGATTAACCTGTAAATCCTTAAGCAGCAGCTTCAGCAACGCCAGGGATTTGCCGGCCGCTAGCGTCGCGTCGGGAATAATGACCCATTCGCCTTTCCATGAACGTCCGTCCCGTTCATGGCTGTGGACGAGATTTTCAGCCATGTGCGCGGCGTGATGCCTGACTACCCGCGACAAGGTGCCGAGATGTTCGGAAATTTCCGGGTTGCGTTTCTGCGGCATGGTGATACTGCCCACCGCGCCGCTGACCAAACCTTCGCTCAATTCGCCGATTTCAGGCCGTTGCAAATTGACGATTTCCTGGCCGATACGATCACCGGTAGAAGTGATCATTGCCAGTATATTCAGCCATTCGGCATAGCGGTCGCGGGTGCTGGTCCAGGAGATGGCCGGCGCATTCAGCCCCAGGCGCTGCAAGACGGTAAGTTGCAAGGCCAGCGCGTCAGGACCCAAGGACGACAGGCTACCGACGCCGCCGCAAAGTTGGCCGGCATTAAGGCGCGATTTAAGCTCGGTTAAACGCTGGCGATGGCGTTCCAGTTCGTCCAGCCAAGTGGCGGCTTTAAAGCCGAAGGTGATCAACAAGCCCGGTTGACTATGCGTGCGTCCGCACATCACGGTCTGTCGATGCAGCCGCGCCAGGTCAACCAGAATCCGCTCTATTTCGATAATTTGCGCTAAAAAACGCTCGTGTGCTTTCAGTAAAGTACGGACGGTATGGGTATCGGTAATATCCTGCACGGTTACGCCATAACAGAGCCATTCGCCGCCCGCGGCTCCGCAGCGCTGCTTGACCGCATTGATCAGGCCCATCAGGGAATGATTGGTTTTTATAAATCCTTCGGCCGCTTCCTTTAAAAAAGCGTCATCTATATCGATATTTTCGTAAGCCGATCTAATCTCTGTCGCAGCTTGTGTTGGAATCAAACCGAACTCGGCCTGCACCTGTGCAAGTACGGTCATGACTTCAAGCCAGCCTTTGATTCTGTTTTGCTCGGTAAATAAAGGGCGTAACTCTGGGTCGGCCCAGGACGGGCCGTAAATCGTCGAATCAGTGATATGGACTGAATCAAGCACAAGCTAGCCTTGCTTAATCAAGTCGGCCGCTTTTTCCGCGATCATAATGACCGGGGCGTTGGTGTTGCCGCTGACCATCGTAGGCATAACGGACGCGTCGACCACGCGCAGGCCTTTGACGCCATTGACCCGCAGCGCCGGATCGACCACCGCCGTGGCATCGGTTCCCATTCGGCAGGTTGAGGTCGGATGCCAGGTGGTCGATGCCGTGCGCCGTACAAAATCCTCCAAACCCGCGTCATCGCGGACAGTGATGCCCGGCGACAACTCAACGCCTCTGATGTCGTCAAAAGGATGACCGTATAAAATTTTAAGATTCCAGCGCACGCCTTCCATCAGACAGCGAAGGTCGTCCGGATCGCTGAAATAACAAGGATCGATGCGCGGACGGTCCAGCGGATCGGCGGAGGACAGCGTTATCTCGCCGGTACTGCGCGGCCTGTTGACATAAGCGGTCAGGGCTATGCCGTGATGGTTCGGCCATCCTGCTTCGGGATATTCGGGTGTTAAATTGCCGAATAAAAACAATTGCAGGTCGGGATGAGTCATATCGGGACGGCTGTTGACAAAGGCGCCCGCTTCCAGAAAATTCGAAGCCAAAGGGCCGGTTCTGGCAGACTCGTAAGCGCGCTCTGCCGCCGCTTTATCGTCGCCAGGCAGCGGCGCAAAAGTTAAGGGCTGGGTCAGTTCGCACCGCACGCGGGCATGAATATGATCTTGCAGGTTCTTGCCGACTTCAGGCAGATCCATGCGCACATTGATGCCGAGCTTTTCAAGTTCCGAAGCCGGCCCCAAGCCCGACAACATCAGCAATTGCGGCGAGCGAAAAGCCCCGCCGGATAAGATGACTTCGGCGTCGGCATGAGCCTGTTCGGTAATGCCGAATCGCAGATACTGCACGCCGCTTACCCGGTTATCGGTGAACAGCAGTTGTGTGGCTTGCGCATGGCTGATAACGGTAAGGTTCGGGCGAGTCCGGGCCGGATGCAAGTAAGCCGCAGCGGCGCTGCTCCGTGAACCGTCGGTAATATTTCTTTGCAAAGGTCCGCAGCCTTCCTGCCGTTCGCCGTTAGCGTCCGGATTAAAAGCAATACCCGCTTGTTGCGCGGCCGCGAGATAACGCTCAGCCATTGGGCTTAATTTCGGGTGACTGGAAACCGCCAGCGGTCCCGAACGGCCGTGATAACGGTCGGCGAAAGTTTCATTCGCTTCCGACTTGATGAAGTAAGGCAGTACATCGTCATAACTCCAGCCGGTGTTGCCGAGGCTCGCCCAATGATCGTAATCGTTGCGATGGCCGCGTATATAAATCATGTAATTGATCGAACTTGAGCCGCCCAGAACTTTGCCTTGCGGGATATAAATGCGGCGGCCGTTCATATGTTGCTGCGGCACCGTCCGATCGCTCCAATCGTAGGCGCTGTCCTGCAATTGCGAAAACAATGCCGGGGTGCGGATAGTCGCGGCATCGTCTTCGCCGCCCGCCTCAAGCAGTAAAACCCGGCAGTTTTGATCCTCGCTCAGGCGATTGGCGAGGACGCAGCCGGCGGAGCCGGCGCCAACGATGATATAGTCAAAGGTCGATTTGGACATTATTCAATTCCTGTACTTGAAGTAAGAATTACTGTTGTAACTGCTCGTTCCCTAAAATGTGTAGGGGCAATCCCTTGTGGTTGCCCTAGAACTGTAGAAACCCAAGGGGCGACCACAAGGGATTGCCCCTACTGTTTATCATCAGCCAATCGCCTTTATTGCGCGTTCCAGCAAATCGCGTTGCTTGGCTGCAAGATAAACTTTATTGTTTTGAATTTTTTGATGATGTTTCGCCAATTGCTCACGGCATTCGGCAATCATGGTGTTCATACTGTCCATCGCAGTGCCGCCCGGCTGTGTTCGTGCTTGCAGGGCCTGGCTGGTATCCAAGGCGGCTTTAAACTGTTGTTCAGTCAATGTGATAGATCGCCCTAGAACTGTAACGGCGGCTTGCATCAGGTTTTCATAATCAAGCTCCCGTATGCTTTTACCCCGGTATTCGCTAGCCAGAAAAGCCACTAAATGATGCGCGCTCCTAAAATCCAGACCGCATTCCAACACCAGCGATTCGGCCAGGTCGGTCGATAGTGCCCAGCCGGCATTCACCAAGGCTTCGCCTCTGTCGATATTGAAACTGATCTCCTGCAACACTTCCGTCATCAATGCCGCTGCATCGTTGACGGTTTGCAGGGCTTCAGGCAAATCGCCGTAGATCAACAATCGATTGTCGGGTTGGCCGGACGGCGTTCTGGCCGCTGCCGTGACCGAAGTTAATAGTCCGATCATTTTGTTAGCGACACCCCGGATATGCGTTAACGCAAACGGGTTCTTTTTTTGCGGCATGATTTTACTGGCGCGGGCATGGCTATCGTCCAGCTCGACCAAGGCAAATTCCTGGGTGCTGTAAACTTGTAAATCCTCCGCCAGACGGCTGAGATTAATACTGCACGTGGTCAATATCGACGCGGTTTCGATGAATAAATCCGCTTGCCACATCGCATCGCGGGCATGGGCAATCAAACCGTTGAATCCCAATAAATCCGCTAACTGATCCCGTTCCTGCAACAACCGTGAGCCATTGGTGCTGCCGCAACCCATCGGGCTAAGATTAAGCCGGGTCAATAAGGATTCCAGCCGATCCAGGTCGCGCAATAACGGATAGGCAAAGCCCAATAAATAATGACCGAACGTGGTCGGCTGCGCGGCCTGCAGGTAGGTATAATCCGGCATAAGCGACAGCCTGTGGTGTTCCACTTGTTGAGCTATCACCCCGGACAGGACTATCAGCGTTTCGGTGAATTCAAGCAGCAATTGCCGGGTAATAAGGATGAACGCAGTCGTAATCGCCTCCCGCCGCGCCCGGCCTGCACCGAGCCAGCCCGTGGAGTCGGTCCGTTCCGCCAACCAAGCTTCGCGGTTGGTATAAATATCGCCTCTGGCCGGTGACATCAAAAAAGTTTCTGGCCGGTTTTGCAGTTCGAGCAAGTGCGCCAGCAGTTCATGACCCTCCTTGGCCGGAATGGTCTGTACTTCAATCGCGCACAGCGTATGAGCAATATCGACGAGTCCCAAAGCCTCGAATAAATGGGTTTGGTGGCTTAATTCGGCCGCGAACACAGCATTGATTAAGCGCTCGGACGGTGCGCTTTTCAGCCTGCCGCCGATTTCCAGGACTTTTTCCTGTATCGATGCCGGTGGATGTTTATCGTTCGTCATCAAGGTTTACCGGCCGGGTTGTTTAAACAGGTGCTTTCCTCTTCGTTAGGGTCCCAAGCGCCTTCGCGCACCAGCTTGCCGCTGACACGGTTCAGCGTGTCAAAACGTAAACCGTTGCGCAGGGCTTCCAACGCCAAGACTTGGTCCGTCGGAATATTGCCCAGTCCGACATTGGCGCCAAACTTTTCGATAAAAAAAGCCTGTTGGGATTTGAGCGGTGCTTCCCATATCAGCGCGTCCTGTTTGTCGCCTATCAGTTCGACAATCATGCCCACGTCAAAATCGTCAACATTGCCCGCATCATCGAAAACGCCGACGCCTTGACCGCTTTCGCGCCCTTCGAGGATCACGCAAGCCGCGCCCCACTCAATATCCTCTAAAACTTCGTCCGCGACTTGATCCACCGTGGGCTGCCGTTTGGGATCTTTCTTGCCGACTTCGGTGATCGGAATCAATCCGGCATTTAATGCGCATTCGATGATTTTCTTGCGCCTGAAACGAGGAATCGGCAACGTGCCGTCGGAAATTTCCACCGCGCTAAAACCCAATTCCTTGGCGCGGGTCATATAAACGCGGCAATGATGTTCGAGCATCGCTACCTCAAGCAGGGTGCCGCCGGGAAAGGTCAGGATGTTATGGCTTGCCAGTAAGCGCAGTTTTTCCTGCAACAAGGTTTTGTCCATGAACACAGAGGTGCCGAAACCGAACTTCCAGTGATCGATATAACGGGACGCTATTTCCAGGATGCTTTTGGTTTCCTCCAGGCTCTTGCCGACATCCATGACCATCGTGCAACCGGTTTTGCGAGGTTTTTCGATTCGAGGGTCCCGCATGCTTTTTATAATGTTTTCCCACGCGCATTCAATCATACGGATGCTTCTCCACCAGTTGGCGCAAGGCCTTTTCGATCATCGGCAAATCCGAGCCCCAAGGCACCACCATCAAGTTATCCTGCTGTTCAAAATCGTACTCAAGCAGGCAGCATTTCAGCATGGCCGGTTTGGCGTCGGGTTTGTATAGCTTGCGAGGGCACATTTCCACGCGGGGCGGTTCGTCTCCGTAGTAATGGCGATGAAATTGCAAGCTGCGCTCGCATCCGAGCAAGGTCCAGTTTTGGCGATGTTCCGGCCGCTCATCAAGAAAATGAACCGGTGCGCTCAAATCCGTCAGTCCACCCGAACGGCAGGGCACCAGATAAGCTTCCGGGCTGACCGTAGCGGCAAGATCGCGCAGATCGATCGTCTCCAATTCCAGCAGGATCGGCGGCAAATCGGCATAACTTAAGACTTGTTCAATCAGGTGATAAAGCTTCGGCGGCTCCGGCGGAACGACTTCAATCACGCGCACAACCAAAGGTTTGGGACGGTGAATAATATTGATATGGTCGAACGTGCCGGCCACTATCGCGGTCTGGTCGGAAGAAACCTGATGCTTGACCGCTACTTGAGCCAATGCGGACCGGTTGGCCGGATCGGTAGCGGGATCGGTGATAAACACGCAGTCATCCGGAAGCGCCAGGACTTCGACTTTGTCCACCGGGCTGAATAAAGTTTCCGAGGTTCTGCGCTGCACGGCGGCAACGGCATATTGCTCGCGCGAATTATGCAAAATGATAATATCGGTGCGCCGATAGACTTCCCGGTCCAGCAGATACTGGGTTATCACGTCGGCATCCATTTCGCCTTCATAAGGTTGGAAGCTGACGCAACGGTACGGTAAAGGCACGAAGTTAAGCTGCTGCTTTAATGTCCCGACCTGTAGAATTTGGCCATTCATCGGTTATGCTCCTCTCAATTGAAAAAAGCGCCCGCGATCGGCGAAACTGAGTTCCCGTTCGTGAATTTTCAGGGGGTCCATACGGCGGATGAATTCGATCATGTCGGGTTCAGGCAAAGCGGCTGTCGACAGGTCAGCGGCAACAGGCAGATCGAATTCCGTGCTTTCAGCGATCAATTCGACACTGGTATCCGGATAAAGAGCGCGCAATTGCGCATGGCCTTCCTGGTTAAAATCGAATACCCCTAAGTCGGTCACTATGCAATCCGGCCCAGCTCCGCGATAAGGCATAGCGGTGCGCGGCAAGCCTTCCGCGGTGCGGTGTCCTACGCTGGTGATAAAATCGCACTGGTTAACCAAGCGATAACGGCGGCGGCCGTTTTCGTCGGCGTGGGTGCGATGCGCCGCTGTCCAGATGGTTACGTGACCGGCATCGGCGGATAAATTACAGCCGCCTCCGCCGGGCAGTTTTAACGAAATCCGCTCGTCATTTCCGAGGCGGGTCACGTTCATATTGCCCCAACGGTCAATTTGCAAACCCGACAAGAACATCCGGCCTAATCGTCCGCTCGCGGCGAGGTCGAAGAGTTCTTCAATCGTTAGATGGCATTCGGCATCGCGGTTCATCGCAAAATCATTGGTCGTCGGCGTTAAAAATGCCGGGTTTGGATTGATGCCGTAGGTCGCACCGGCTACCAACACCAGATTGGGCGCATGAGTGCGTTTTGCCAGGTGCAAAGCTAGCTGCACCAACGGCGATCCGAAGCCGTGAAACGCTAAAATCCCGTCTTCAATCGACAGTGCGATCTGGTAGATCATCAATTCGCCGAGCGTACAAGTTTGAATCTTATTCATAAAGTTGCATCCATTTTTCCGCGCTTTGATCCCACTGCTCCAGGCGAGCCAATCTGGCTTTGCCGCCGACGGCTTTTATATAGGCGTCATGATCTTCGCAGCCGTAAACGAAAGGCGTCAGGTAGTTTTGATGAAAACTGTCCGCGCCCTGTTTGGCGGCTTGGTAGTAAGAAGCGGTATGTTCCCGGTCATAGGCATAACGCGGGTAGCAGGAAGTCGGGTGAGCGCCGTAGGGGGTTTCGCAAACGCCGGTGACATAAAAATACGGAATCGTTATGCCCATTTTTGCCAATTCATGATGAGGGATTACTTCCTCAACCGTAGCGATGACTTTCTTGGATGCCTTGGCAAACAGAACGTCGGCTACCGGCGGCCCTTCGATATGCAAATTGCCATGCTCGTCGGCATAGTGGGCATGAATAAGCGCGACGTCGGGTTTCAGCGCAGGTACTAAAACCAGTTGTTCGCCGGTAAAAGGACAGGTCATCGTTTTAAATTCAGGATGCAGCTTAAGAAAATCCGTCCCTTGCACCGAGCGGATCGGCATAAAAGGCAAGCCTTGAATAGCCGCCCGGAGCTGTTGGACCAAGGTGTAACAACAGTTGTCTTCCACTTTCACGGCACCCGTTTCACAGGCGCGGCGGTAGTTCAGCGCCATGCCGAAATCCTGCTCAAAGCCGACATAGGATTCGGCGCTGACGGCAACGCTTCCGGCGCCGCACAGCAAATCGACATCGATGCCGTGCGCCGAACCGACCAGTTTAAGGTCTTTAATATTTTGCCGGATCAGTTCCCGCAATGCCGCCATCGGTTCGCGCCAGGACAGGCCGCCGCCAATCGCCAAACAGTCGCCGTTTTGTATCTGTGCAACGAGTTCGGTTAACGAACATCGCTTATCGTTTTGTGTATACATACGTTTTAACCTTAAATCGCTGTCATCGCGCCGTCGACGGTAAATGCCGAGCCGCAGACAAAACTGGCTTCGTCGGAAGCCAAAAACAATACCGCCGCGACGATTTCCTCGGATTTACCGAAGCGCCCTATCGGATATTTGCTGAGCCGTAATTTCCTCAACTGTTCGGACTCGTCAGTTCCGAGAATTTGCCGCCCCATGTCGGTATCGTCAATCATGCCTGGGCAAATGCAGTTGACGCGTATGCCCAGCTTTGAATAATCAACCGCCATTTGTTTGGTCAAGCCGATGACCGCGGCTTTGGACGTGCAATAAGCGGCCATGTTCGGAATGCCCACCATGCCGGCTATCGATCCGAAGTTAACGATGGTGCCGCCGCGTTGTTTCATCGCCGGCAATGCGGCTTTCGAACACAGATAGGTTCCGTTCAAATTAACCGCCATGACCTTATTCCAGGCATCGAATTCGGTGCTTTCGACGGTACCGAAATCGGCAATACCGGCATTGTTAATCAAAATATCGAGCGTTCCGGAACCGTCGGCAATCAGCCTGGAAAAAGTTTCGGCTACTTCGCGAGGGTCGGAGACGTCGACTCGATAAGCGTTGACAACGATGCCATCGGCACGGAGGGCTTGGCTTGCATCGGATAATGCGGCCTGGTTAATGTCCAGGATCGCAAGCGAAGCCCCTTCCATGCCGAGACGCCTGGCGATGTCGTAGCCCATGCCGGTCGCGCCGCCGGTTATGACGGCTTGTTTGCCTTGAAATCGATTCATCATCATTGGGGCTCTACATATCGTTGAAATGAATATCGCCGGCGCGTAAACGGCACAATTGAATGAAATAACTGGGACTGATAAACAATTCGTCCATATCGGCTAAATCGTCTATCGTCAGCCCGTTTTTAACCAGGTAATTCAGGTATTGAAAACCGTCTTTCGCGCCATAGCCGATATGGACCGCGCCGACTATTTTCCGCGTGTCGCCGTCGATAATCAGCTTTTGAAAGCCCGACATGCGCGGTTTCGCCATCAAATAAAGCATCATCCGGTCGCCTGCCGGCAAGCCGACATCGAGACCGTTGGGGTTATCCGGCGGTAATTTCATGGTTTTGACATTGGCATAGCGTTGACGCGCGTCTGCTTCGCTTAATCCCAGCCAACTGACCTCGTAATGGGTATGCATGAAATCGGGGTAATCAGCGGCTTTATACTCACTCGCTTGCCCCATGATATTTTTGGCGGCGCACACGCCTTCCTTCCTGGCTTTAAACATTTCCATTGGCGGCCCGGTCACGTCGCCGACTGCATAAACATTGGGCACTGAAGTTTGCATGCGCCGGTTAACTTTGATGGCGCTTTTATCGTTCAATTCCAGGCCCAATGTTTGGGCGGCCAGTTCCGAATTGGCCTGCTCGCCAATCGCGATAAAAATAAAATCGGTGTCAATGTTGATGATGCCATCGGCAGTTTTTATGGAAACCGTCTTCACCTTGCCTTGCGCGTCGCCCTGGATAGCCGATAATTCCGCATTTTCCAGAAACTCCATGCCTTGCTCTTCCATCATAAGGATCGCGTAAGCACGGGATTCGGCATCTTTAAGCATCGGCATTGCTTGATGCCGGGCAACAACAATCGTGCGGCGGCCGATGGCATTGAAAAAGCAGCCGTATTCGATGGCTGTTTTGCCGCCACCGATCACGACAGCCGTGTTGCCCGGCTCATAGTCCAGTTTTTCAACCAGGCTCTGGGAATTGAATACGCCTTTTAACTGAATGCCCGGAACATCCGGTACTATCGGTTTCGCGCCTAGCGCAAGCACCAGATTTTTAGCATGGAATTGACTGTCATTGACTTGTATAGTGTGGGCATTGATGATTTTGGCTTCTGCATTCAATACGAATTCCAGGCCGAGCTGTTCTTTGCTTTGATAGTTCATCATCGCATGGGGGCCTGTCCTGCCGCTGCGAAACAGATCAACGATGGGCTTGATAAAAACCGTTTTGTCGCTGATGTCTTGAAACCAGAGCTTGCCGGAAAAGGTGCGCTCCAGCATCAGTTGCGCCGCGCAATCCGAAAACAGATGGTGAGGCACGCAGGCTTGATGGGGGCAGGAACCGCCCAGGAATGGCCAGCGGTCGATGATCAGTACGCGCCCCCCCATAGCCCGCAAATAAGCCGCACCAAAGCGCCCGGCTGCACCGCCACCTAGATAGATGGCGTCAAATTCGCGGTCGTCGTTTGGGTTTATGTTGAAAATAGGTGTGCTACTGCCGGATTCCAGCGCCCCGTTCACAAAGTCTTGCCACTTCGCGATAGTAAAGTAGTCGCCCCAAATATCCATTGCAGTAGCCATTTAGTGTAATTTCATAGGTAAGTGTTCAGCGAAAAAAGGAATAGAACACGGATGACACGGATTAAACGGATAAACACTGATTTTAAAAGCGTAATCAAACTTGGCTTGAACTAAAAATCCGTGCAAATCCGTCCTATCCGTGTCATCCGTGTTCCATGAATCATTTCGCCAGTTCATCACGGACTATTTTTGCCCCCTCAACCATGGCGCGCAGTTTGTCTTGGCAGATATAGCGTTGCAGCAGGATCAGGCCACAGTCGGTCGTAACGCCTAACTGTTCAGCGGGAACCACGGTGAGTAATTGCCGAATCTTTGCCGCGACCTGTTCGGCGGTTTCGGTGACGGTGCTTTTGACATCGATAACACCGGCCCAGAACATCATATTCTTGGGTATTGGATGCGTTTTGAGCAGTTCAAGCCCTGATTCGTCAAACGACATGCGGCCGATGCCTTCAATGTTAAAAACATCGATTTTTGCCTCATAAGATTTAGGCACCACCGAGGCTGTCGGGTTCGGGGCTTTAGCGTTTTTGGCGCGCTTTGTCAGATCGAAAACTTCACCGGCGCTCGCAGTATCATCAGGATAATAAGCCGGTGTACCGCCCCAATTACCCCAGCAGATATGGCAAACAATCTTGGCGTTTTTAACGCCTTCAACGGCGCGGTTGAACGCTTCGATTGCCCAATCTTCATAAAAATAAGGCCAGGTGAATTCGTCGAACTGAATATACTCAACACCCAATTCGTCAACCGCCAAAATATCTTCATTAATAGCAGCGGCAATCGCCATCGCCCGATCACGGCTGTTGGCATAATGCAGGTCATTGGTGCATTGTGCTAACACCTGAATACCGGTGTACTGAACTTTGACCGGTTTATCGGTCGCCCGTTTGAGAGCACGGGCTTGCTCGACCATGATTTGTCCGCGGCGCTTTATTTCCTGCGTAACCGTGGCGGAATGCAATCGGCTGTAGATCGGAAAACCGAGATGGCTGCCGGAAAGGTCATAGCCCAACCGATTAAAATAGTAATAAAGTGCAGCATCGGCATAGTTATCGGCATGTAGCCGTCCATCCGCGATAATGTCCAGGCCGGCATTGACTTGATCGGTCACGATAGCCGCCATAGCGTCTTCCAACGCCTCCCGCCACATGGCATCCGGCGGCTGCCGGTCACCTTTGAAATGTCTTGCAAATTCAGCATCCCACCATCTTGGATTGGGATAATTGCCGACCATACTTGTAGGAATCAGTACCTTATTCATGCTGCACCTCTCATATTTATAGTTAAGGTTTTCGGTTTTTAAGAATTATCAGTTAGTTAATCAATTTATAAACGTAACTGCTCGCTCCCCTAAAATAATATGTAGGGGCAATCCCTTGTGGTTGCCCAGGGCAGGCACAAGGCACTGCCCCTACACTATCGTCCGTTAAAGTGATTATTTCATCGTATGAATAACATCATCCATTACCGCTGCAACACGGACAGCCTGCGCCATGGCCGTTTTCCAGCGGATGCAGGCCGTCATAGACATGAGCCGGTTTGGCGTCATGGCTACCGCATTGGGAACACACCCATTCTTTGGGTTCTTGAGTATTAGCCAAAACCAAGCTTTTAAATTGATGGTCGCATTGATCGCATCGGATTAGATAAACTGGCATTCGATTAAGACCTCTATTTAGATATTTCTATTGCGTGCTAGTTCCCAAGCTCCTGCTTGGGAATTCAGTACGGGAAGCTCCAGCTTCCCGGTTCGCAAAGCTAGAGCTTTGCTCACTGAGTTCCCAAGCAGGAGCTTGGGAACCAGCGTAAAGTTTTAATCAGTGAATATCCGTTTAATCCGTGTCATCCGTGTTCCATAACTTAAAACTTAACGGCTGTGCTTTTGCCAATGCATTTCAAAAAGACTCTTCTCATCAATCGGTCTTGGCTGGATCGGCCTGGAAACCCAGGTGAGATTAATCATGTGCCGAGCATTGACGTTTTCCGTCGTTATATTCCCGCCCCAGGTACCGCAACTTAGACTGAGTGTATAAGGCAGCCCGTTTCTCGGACTGCCCGCGCCTTCATTCAGGCTCTGGTTGACCATCACTCTTCCGGTCTTGGTTTGCATTGCCAAGGCCAGCGCATGGTCGTCGCTGACCGTATGGATGCCGCAGGTGTGGCCCTGCCCCTGATAGTCCGTAATAGCGTTAACTTGGCTTATTGCATTGTTAATGTCGCCAACGTATTGATATAGCGATAGTACCGGCGACAGTTTTTCCCCTGAAAAAGGATGCTCAGGGCCCACGCCGTTTTCTTCCACAATCAAACAACTGCAATCTTCCGGCACATTGAAGCCGGCCAGCTTTGCGATAAAGGCCGGCGATTTTGCGATGACGTCAACGCTCGGAATATGGTTTTCAGGCGTCGGCCACATCAGCTGTTGTAATTGGTCTTTCTCATCGGAGCTGCAAAGATAAGCGCCCAGTTTTTGCAGGCGTTCGCTTAAGCTGTGATAAATCGATTCATGCGCCACTACCGAATTGTCGGCCAGACAACTGGTCGCATAATCGAATTTCTTGGCAGTCACAATGGTATTGGCGGCGTCATCCAGATCGGCCGTTTCATCGACCACATGAACCGAATTGCCAACCCCGACGCCATAAGCGGGCGTTCCGGAACTGTATGCCGCTTTCACCATCGCCGCGCCCCCGGTTGCGACGATCAAGTCCGCTTGCTGCATCAATTTTTGGGTTTTCGGAAGCGAGGGTTTTTCAATAACCTGAATCAAATCCGCCGGCGCTCCGACCTGTTCGCAGGCTTCGCGCATGTACTTTACGGTCAGCTCCGTGGTAAGTTGCGTCCGGGGATGGGCGGCTACGATGATCGCATTGCGGCCTTTCAGGGCCAGCAGCGTTTTTAACGGCGGCGTCGCGTCAGGGCCCGTCGTAGGAATCAGCGCGGCAACCACGCCGACCGGTTTGGCGATTTTTATCAAGCCTTTTTCGGGAATCTCTTCGACGATTCCGACCGTTTTCACGGTTTGCATATCGCGCAAGGTCCCCATGCACCGGTTGCGGATTTTGCTGACTTTATCGGTGTAATTGCCGAAACCGCCTTCGTCAACCGCCAGTTTGGCTAATTCTTCGGCGCGATCCTGCCGGACGATAGCCCAGCATATCGCAGTGACCAGCTCGTCAACTTGGTCTTGCGTGTAGTCGGCAATTTGTTGTTGGGCGTTGCGAGCTTTTTGAACATAAATAGCGATTTCATCCAGTTCGGGTTTTGTATCTGCGCTCATAAATTATAGTTATCCACGTTGTGTATGATGATTGTATTGGCCCTATTTCACCCGGCGATACAGGGTGTTTCTGCTAATGCCGAGACGCCGCGCGGCTTCGGACATGTTGCCGCGGCTTGCGGCTATCACGCGTGCGACAGCGGCTTCGGACAATTCTTTCAAGTTTTCTCCGGCAACGGGCGATGCAGTCGTGTGCCGGTCCTGCGATAGCAGCTCTTCGGCGAGGTCGTCGGGCAGATGCTGCCAACCAATGGTTGTTTCTTCTTCGTCGAGCAGGGCGGTAGCGGTTCGCAGCACATTAACCAATTGGCGCAGGTTGCCGGGCCAGGCGTAAGTGGCGAAAGCCGCTGCGATACTGTCATCGAACGTCACATTCCGGTCCGGCGCCATTTCCTGCAACATGCGGGCCGCCAACACACCAAAATCAGTGCGCTCGCGCAAGGCCGGCAATTTAAGGTTGAAGCCGTTGATGCGGTAATACAGATCTTCACGGAAGCGGCCGGCTTCCATTTCGGCCTTTAAGTCGCGATGCGTGGCACAGACCAAGTCGAAGTCGACGGGCATAGGCTTGATACCGCCCACCGGCACCACTTCGCGCTCCTGCAACACCCGCAGCAGCCGCGCCTGTTGAGCCAGCGGCATATCGCCAATCTCGTCGAGGAACAGGGTGCCGCCGTCCGCCGAACGTATGCGGCCGGGAGAGCCTTCCTTACGAGCACCGGTGAAAGTACCGGGATCGTAGCCGAACAACTCCGTCTCGATCAGGCTTTCCGGCAGCGTTGCGCAATTAACGGCAACGAACGGTTTTCCCCGCCGCAGCCCGGCATTGTGGAAAGCATTAGCGAAAAGTTCCTTGCCGACGCCCGATTCTCCCCGCAGCAGCAGCGCTATAGACTTTCCGACCAGCCGGCGTGCCTTATGGATGGCGGTTTTCATCTGTAGGTCGCCGGTATCGAGCGCCGACAGCGCATCGTCCTTGGCTTCGGGTTCACGAGGAACGAAAGTTTGGAAAGTCTTACGGCCCAATTCGACGCGGACAAACAAGCATTCGCCGTTGTGCCGCATGACTCGCATTGGTTCCCTGCCGCGTTGCAGTCCCCAATGGAGCAGATCCTTAAGATATACCTGTAACACATGGGCAACCGGCGTTGTCCCAAGGTCCGAGGGGCACAAGCCCAGCAGGGCTAATGCGGACTGGTTGGCGCCAACTATCCAGCCGTCTTCCGACAGGGCGACCTTACCCTCGGCAATCGTGCCGATACCTTCGGCAAGCGGATGGAATCTTAACCGTAACGCGTCGCCGTGAAGCGCATAGAACAAGCGGTTCTCGATCATCTGCGCTGCCGCGCGCACAAAACCGAAAGTATGGGGATGACGCGCCCGGTAATCGCCGGATATGTTAAGAACCCCCAGAACGCGTCCATTCGGAGATGCCACCGGCACGGCGGCGCAAGAAAGAAAACCGTGCCGTTCGAGAAAATGTTCGAAGCCATGTACGACTACCGGGCCGTCCACGGCCAGTGCCGTACCGATACCACAAGTGCCTCGATGTTGTTCGTGCCACGAAGCACCTTTCATGAGGTCGACCCGTGCGGCACGCCCCAAAAAATCGGTGTCGCCCAGGGTTTCGAGCAGCACCCCACAATCATCGGCAAGAATAACCATGCTGGCGGAATCACGGGTCTGGGAATATAAGTATTCCATGACCGGCCGGGCATGGGCGATAAGTAAACGCTGCCGGTCGGCGGCGCGGGCAAACTCGAAACCTTCAAGGTGAGGCACGTCCGACGGGCCACCAATGGGTACAAGACCTGCATTAAGGCAGCGGCTCCACGATTGCAAAACCGTGGCTCCTACCAATTCGGGGGGCGGCAACTCCCCTCGTTCAACCAGTAGATGACGCGCTTTACGTAAAGTAGTGTCGGTCGATTTGGTCAACATGCTGCTTCCTAATTTTTCATTTGATCGGATAGCGTAATTTTTGTTGCACTTACTTACCCTTTTGGGCTGGTTTAACAATCACTTACAATGGCGTTTCTTCTTTACCAGTGTTGATATTCATCTTACGCTCAAACTTGATTAAGCGAGAATAAGTAGTTATACCTAATCAGAAACGCTTCTTTAGGTAAATCCTAAGAAATTAAACAGCCAACATCCGGCTTACAAGCAGAGCAATAATCTCAGCCATTAGGTTTAATCCGTCATACTTAATTAATGCTGCCATTGCATCAAAGCTGAATGTTAAACAATAAAGCATGGTCTGTGCCAAATGCCTCTGCACTGGCAATAAATCTACAATCCGCCGCTATAAGGCTGACTGTAACGGAATTGGCCATTTAGATTTATGTATAATTTGGGATTGCCCAACTGTGTCATTTCGTTACAGGTGTCCCATCGCGACACAGCTCAGGTTGGCCTTTGGGCAATTTTTTTCAATTCATACCTGTGTGATCCTATGGGGCGTGATCTGGCTTTTCTATGCCACATTGACGATAAACAATAGGTTCCTTTTACTCGAAATATTGCGGTTGACGAGCAGACAGCACTCCTTAATTAACGAAAATGACAATATGACCGCCTTCACAAGGCTAACAGCCATGCGTTGGAAACTGGCAACTGTCTCTTCCTGGCCGGTCAGCGTCCGTTCCGGAATTTTCGCCTAAGTAGCATGACAATAAATCTCCTCAACCGACGATCAATGAAATTGCTCAAGAACACGGCGTCCACCCGAACCAGGTGAGTCAATGGAAAAAAGAATTGCTGGAGAATGCGGGCAGCCTGTTTGAAGGCAAGCGAGGGCCGAAACCGGTCAATGCAGTGAGCAACCCTGACCGGTTGTACGCCAAAATTGGACAATTGAATATGGAATTGGACTGGCTTAATACCCCGCGGGGCACTAGAAAAAAGTCTGGGATCAGCCTTTAAACGAACGCCAGAGCTGGATAGAACCGGATGCCTCTGTTCCGTTATCAACTCAATGCAAGCTTCTCAAGGTCACCCGCTCAGTCGTTTATGAGCAGAAAAGCGCTTGCTGAAAGAAACGGATAAGGACGAACTCGTGTTATTGCGCTTGCTCGATGAAGAGCACACACGGCATCCCTTTTATGGCTCACGCCGTATGAAGTCTATAAAACGGCTAGAGGCGGCGGGGCAAAGATTGTGGATAAATTTAACGGTACGGCTGAAACACCAGACCTCGTGCCGCAAAACTGGGACAGCGCCATTCAGCTGGAGTGTGAACAGGGCTCTATCTTAAATTAAGGTATTTTTTGTCTGGACAATGGGGTCCACTTTACCGTGACAGTAAACGGAAACTGGCGATTAACCTTTACCTTTGACGGCGAAGATGCCGAATTGGTTGATTATTTGGATTACCACTAGGAGAAATTGAATATGAGCAGAATGCATAATCCAGCGCACCCTGGAGAGGTATTGCGGGAATGGCTACCGGAAGGCATGACAGTAACAGAGGCTGCAAAGGAATTGCAGATTTCCCGCGTCACGCTTTCTAAAGTACTGAATGGCAAGGCCGGAGTAACAGCAGGGATGGCCTTGCGCCTTTCGGCATGGCTTAGTACTTCCCCTGATGTTTGGCTTGGCATGCAAACGCAATGGGATTTATGGCAAGCCGAGCAGCAACCGCGCCCGAATATCAGGCCACTTGATAGACAGGCCGCATAATGAATGAAACTTCAAGATCCCACGATCCATCTTACGATTGATGTTAAACAATGGCAGCGTGAAGGGCGATTAATTGATGGCTCAAAATTCAATACCACATGGTCACGCGCCGGTAAAGAAATGGGCAATATGGGCGTTAGAACTTAAAAACAGACAGGTCATATTGTCTTATTCCTGGCAAAAGCCTAGTGGCGAATCGGGACGACTGGATTATCCGGTAAACCTAGAAACTACATCTTGCCATTATGGCGGAGTCCGTTACTGGTTTATTTGTCCGGCAGTTACTTGCGGTAAACGAGTTGCCAAGCTGTATTTGGGCGATAAATACTTTGCTTACCGACTCACCTATAACAGCCAGCGAGAAACCAAAGGTGATAGAGGCTACCGAGGCGCAGGCAAGGTTAGAGAAAGACTTGGCTGGATGCCCGGCATTGCCCCCCACCCGGTGGTAAGCCCAAAGGCATGCACTGGCGGACTTATAATTGTTTAGTAGCCAAGCATTTGGCCTATTCTAACGATGCCTATATAGGAATGCTGGCAACCATGAAACGCGTGGATTCGCGGTTTGCTGAAATTGAGCGGAAGTTGAGCATATAGTGTTCGCGCTGGTTAAACATTGAACACTTGTACCGGTGAAATTATAACCAGCAAAATATTTAAATGGCAGCAGATCAAAGTTACAAGCGCCGAAACTTTCGCACATAATCTCCCAACTGAAAATTTTCCTTTACTTCGTCATGCGGAATCAATAAATACTTCCAAGCCTTACCGCCGTTTTTCAACAGATAATCGCCAGCATTCTCACACCACTTAACCGCTGCATCTGCTTTAGCTTGCACCTTTGGATCAGCCATTTCCGCTTGCGACTTGGTTTCTACCATCAATACACAGTCTTCAGTTTCAGCCACGAAGTCAGGGACATATTCAGGATGTTCGGCTCCGTCTTTGTAGAAGATTTTGAACTGGCCTTTGGCCGGTTTAAACCATTTTTGCGCATCGCGTTCTAAGATCACGGCAAATCGGCGCTCGGTATCAGAATCAAATTTCTGCACTGGATATAAACACTTGCTGAAACTGCCAAACAGCATCTGCTTGATTTTGCCTTTATCGCTTACGGTATCTCGATAAGGCTGAACCGATTGACCGGCGGCAACGGTATAAGCGCAAGTTTTTAATGGCGTAAAACCACTACGCACTTCGACTTCGTAAGTATCAGCCTGCTCCCAAAAATGTTCAGCCATTTGCGTATGAATGGTTTTGGCTAGTAACTGGCGGTTATTGCTCAACACGTTATTAACTTCATCCTCTGATAGATACCCTTGCAAATGGTCAACGGCTTGCGTTGCCAAGTCATAGATTAAATCCGCATGGTCATCATAAGAAATATCGTCATAATCAATCAGGGCGTGAACAATATAATTTTCCGGCTTTGCCTCGATCAAACCCACTTGTGCCGCCATCAATTCTTGCTCGTTGGTTTGCAGGCTGTGAATAACAATATCCCGCTCAGAGGGTTGCAAATTCAATCCGCTAAGGTTTAACGTAAACGGCTTGTAGCCATAGCTGACTTCGCCTTTAGGCACCACAACCACACGAGGAATATCTATCGTATGATTCACCATCAGTGCCGTAGTTTTAGCGACTATTTCAGCGACATCCACCGGGTTTTCAGTATCAAACAATGATTGCTGGCCTGCACTTAAATGTTCGGTGACAGCCTGAATAACCGACTTTTGCACATCAACATGCAATAACGCTTTGCTGGTGGCAACAGTCCCAGGATTGTGTTGCAGCTTGTTCAATTCAGCGATAGCGAATTGCGCAACTGTCGTTTCGGCAATACCGCTAAACACCGGTGGATTGTTATCTAAGACCGGATAAATCATTCCGCCGGTTTTACCGTTAATCAGATCATCCAGATTTGAACCCACGGTCACATTTTCGGCCTTTTCTTCATCGGAAGGCGCATCGAGAATCACCTGCTGCATACGCAACGGATTTTCAGGATTATTGGCTTCATCAACAATTTCCTGAAAACGATCATGGGCAACGATGTTTAATCTATCAACGGCATTGACGCCGGTACGCTTACCGTAAGGCAAGCGCAAACCCCGGCCTATCGATTGCTCAATTAAGGTTCTGGCATTCGCCGCGCGTAACGGCACAATGGTATAAAGATTGGTCACGTCCCAGCCTTCCTTCAGCATGTTGACGTGTATCACCACTTCGGTCGGTTCATCATGGCTTTCCACCGCCAACAACCGGGTTATCATTTCCTCTTCGGCGGCACCGCTCTTGCTGCTATCGACTTGGATAATTTTGCCTTGGTATCGTCCATCAAAAAATACCGACGATTCCATCAGCGTAAACAATTGAGCGGCATGAGTCGTATCCCTGGCTATCACCAACATAAAAGGTTTAACCACCGCTAGATCGTTTTCGTGTGCATAAGTCTGCAATTCCACTTTGGTCATTTCATGCAAACGAATTCCGTCCATCAACTTGATGCGCTCTACTTCTTCTTTGGTATGCTGTGAAGCATCAAAGTTTCGCTGAGTGACAACAGCGGGTTCTTTAACAAAACCATCATCCATTGCTTTCGCCAAAGGATAATCCACCACCACATTCTTAAACGGCACCGGTCCTCTATTGCTCTCAGTAAACGGCGTTGCCGTTAACTCCAGTCCCAGCAACGGCTTTAACTCATTAAGCGCCCGCACACCTGCATCAGCACGGTAACGGTGCGATTCATCCATCAACAGCACCAAATCCGGCAATTGCGCCAAATAGTTAAAATAGCTATCGCCCAAATATTCCGACAAGCGTTTAATCCGAGGCGACTTACCGCCACGCACTTCGGAATTAATTTTGGAAATATTGAAGATGTTAATGGCGACTGAAGTAAACGCATCTAGTGCACGGCCTTTAACTTCATAATCATCGCCGGTAATAATTTTCGGCGAATTGACCGCAAATTCGGCAATACCCTTAAATACATATTTCGGCGTGTTGGGCGTAAAGTCGGCAATCAGTTTGTTGTAAATGGTAAGGTTCGGCGCCAACACAAAAAAATTGCTGATGCCATGCGCCAAATGCAAATAACTGATAAACGCGCCCATCAATCGGGTTTTGCCCACCCCGGTTGCCAAGGCAAAACACAAAGATGGGAATTCCCGTTCAAAATCCGATAATTTTGGGAATTCGCTTTTTAGAACTTCCAATAAAATTTCCACATCCCGTTTAGGATTGAGCATGTCCGGTGTTGTCGCAATCGCTGTAGCCAACGCCTCTAACGACTCCCGTTGCGGTGCGCGTAACGAAAGACGTCCGGCGACATGGTGTAGGGCTTTTTGATTCATGCGTGTTCCTGTTGTTTGAGCTCTTCGGCAGAAATTCTGCACAGCACGCCATCCTTGATCACCACAATGGCCGTATTTGTTTGTATTGCCGTTTGCCTTGCCAACTGTGCGGCACGCTTGATAGCGACAAGCGATGTAATCAAGTCCGGATTTTTAGCGAGTTGTAATTCGGATGCTTTCATGAGTTTTCTCCCCATTCAATCAATAGCGGTTCTTCACAGGCATTGTCATATAACGCCCAGTCGTTAACGACATGTCGATACTGTTGTTCAAAGTTTTTACGGCCAGCGATAAAACGCCGACGAATAACGTTTTCGGGAATATGATGACCACCTTGTTGAACTCTGAAGGCAACTCGTTCTATGGCGACATCAACCGTAGGTAAACTTAGAAAAAACAAACTGACTCGATAATCTTGATCCTGCCATTTTTGTATATGTCGCAAATACGCTAACCCAGAGAGTGTTGTTTCAAAAGCAAAAGACTGTTGATGTGCGACACAATCAGCTATTTCCTGCAACATCAATCGGCCTGCTTTAACCTCCATGATTTCGGGTGCAAACGGTGACAAACCGGCGGCAATTAAATCCGCATTAATGAAACGCGTACAATGCGCTTCTTGTGGTAAAAAAGCGCGCGCAAAAGTGGTTTTTCCTGCACCGTTAGGGCCTGCAATAATAATGATCCTTTGCGTCATGATTCTTTACCAAAGAGATCGTTTTGTGCCGGATTTGCTTGTTTAAGGCTGGTTTTCTTAGGCTTATCCGTTTCCGGTTCGGCTTGCGCCATCGGTAAATTCGCCACATTCAGACTGTAATCGTCATGCGCCCATTCGCAACGCGATAACACCATCTTCGGGATCTTCTTTAAAGTAAGATTGGCGAATTGATCGGCTTTGCCGCGAAACGCCGCGCAACACACTAACAACGAACGGTCGCCGCCGACTTCTTCCGACAATTCTTCCAGTTGCTGGTGCGACAGGTTTTGCGTGGTCACATAGATAAAGTCCTGCTCCGACGAATAGCCATGATTCCACCATTGCGTATCGGACGGCGCATAAGTAAAGCCTTCCAGTTTGCATAACGCTTCCGCCAACATCGCCGGATTGTAGTTTTTATTGACCACCCAGTTGCCCCAGCGGTCTTGTTCCAGTAAAGACGGCGCCAGACTGTAATAACGGAAACCGCCGCCGCCCTGCCAGTTGACCGCTTTGCTTATGCCGCCATGGTCTTCGCCGTCGATGACTTTTTTCAGGCGCGGGATGATATGGGTGTGGCAATGCTCTCCCAGTTCGATCATGATCCAGCGGCGGCCCATTTTGTGAGCGACGGCACCGGTCGTGCCGGAACCGGCGAAAGAGTCGAGGACAAGGTCGCCGGAGTTGGAAGCTATTTCAAGAATGCGTTTTAGTAAGCGTTCTGGTTTTGGTGTATCGAAAGCATTATTAGCGCCGAATAGGATATTGATTTCCTTTTTGGCTTCTTGGTTATGACCAACTTCTGAGTTACTCCACCAAGTCCACGAGCTAATTCCTCCACTTTCAGAAAGATAGTTTTTTACGCGAGGTCGAGCCGTTCCATCTTTGCCAAACCACATTCGCCCTTCTGCAAGTAACCGCTTATATTCAACTTCGATGTTTCCCCAACAGCGGCCTGGTGGGGGCTCATACGTCAATCCGTTCGGTGCTTGTAACGTATACATTTGATTAGGTCGCCAACCTTGAGCAGTAAAATCAGTAGAAGCCCAAGCACCACGAGGATCATTGTCTGGATTCTTAAAATTTTTGGCTTGCTCAACAGAAATACTGAGCTTATTGAAGTTAGTGCGTTCGACTGATTTTGCGAAAACCATTATATGATCATGAGCTCCGCCAAGGTGTATACGTGCATCTGGTGAGGTTCGCTTTTGCCATAAGACATTCGCCACAAAATTCCTTCGCCCAAACACCTCATCACACAGCACCTTCAAATAATGCGCTTCATTATCATCAATGGTAATCCACAACGAACCGTCATCCGACAATAAAGACCGGATAATCTCCAGCCGGTCGCGCATCAGCGACAGCCAGATCGAATGCTCCAGTCCATCGTCATAATGGGTAAACGCGCTGCCGGTGTTGTACGGCGGATCGATAAACACGCACTTCACCTTGCCCGCATACTCCTGTTCCAGCGCCTTCAACGCCAGCAGGTTGTCGCCGAAAATCAGTTTGTTATCGAACTGGTCGTTATCGCTAACTCGATGTTTGGCGTGATACGATAAGCCCGGGGTTTCCAACAATATCCTCGGCTCCAGCTTAGGCCGCTTGTCCTTGCCGATCCAGGTCAGTTCCAGTTTTTGTTTGTTGCTCATTTTGCAATTGCCTTTCCGCCCACAGGTGTTTTTACTGAAGAATCAAAAAGCTCGTTATTAATTGGTGAGCGTAGCCGTTCGTTATTCAGTAATTTAAGCAATAACTCCACGGTCTCTTGTTCTACGATTATTTTTCCATTTTCAGTTTTTAATTCCCACCCTTCTTCGCGGCTCACTATCATCATTTTGTCCAGATAATCCGTTTGTTTGTAATAGCCCGCTTTTCGTATGGACGATAATTTTCGTAGATGATTTAAATTGTCCCCTACATATTCGCGGATGGGCGTGACATCACTAAGAAAATCCAGTTTTTCAAACTCCGCTAAAACTTCGGAAGCATGGTTTTTCATGCCTTCTCGAAAATTCATTGAACTTTCAAATTCGCGTTTATTAGCGATAAAAACCAATCCGTCATACACAAAAAAATCGAAACGTGGATCAATCAGAAATACCTGTTGGTCATCAACATCTATCAGTTTGTGATTCTGAAAAAAAAGTGCTTTTTGGGTCAGCACTTTTTTGGGTTGGGTTATCGCGTTAACTTTGCGCCAAGCGTAGAGATGTTGGTTTTCATGCTCGAAAAGAATGACGTAAGCCCATGAGTTCAGCAATTCCGCATACTCTGTCGCTAGATGATTCTCGAAGCCTTCGTTAATTATTTTCTCGATCTTAGGAAAGTCGGTAACATCTGCATCTATTGTGAACAGAACATCGTCCCCGTCACCATTATTGAAATCGTAGTTTGTAATGTGGAAGTCTTTTCCTTGCAACTGTTGGGTTATATAGCTTCTGAATCGCTTTTGCAGTTTTTCATCAGTATCTACCCTGAGTATTGAATAATGCGCTTCACGGTGCGCTATCCTTCTTTTAACCAGCCAAAATGTAGCCGTCCATTTTTTGAAGTCAAAAGCTTTAATGGTTTTTAGTTTGTTCGTAGCATTTTTGCTCATTATTCATCCCCAGATGTTTTTGATCCATTTGGGCTTGCCGCCACATATAGATAATAAGATAACCTTTCCATTTGATACGACTTCCCAATGATTATAGGTGAGCGAGTTACGACCATAGCTTGAATTTCGCTATCGCCACGCTTGAATGTGCAATCAATCAGCATGTATCCAGCTAGAGCCAGTATTGGGTTAACAAATACAGTCTGTGTGCGGTAAGCCATGATAAAAAGGATTGCAAGGAAAATAGATAGGCTAGCTATTGTTTGCCAGTCTCCCAAATCAACACGCAAAAAAGAGAGCATGTAAGGAACCGTATAGCCAAACATGTCGCCGGATTTATTTGATGCCTTAGTAACTTGAACGGTAAGACCACCTTTTATTTCTCGCATGGAAAGCAGAATAGCAATACTGCTAATAACGGCTATCACTAACAGTGCAAGACTTCGTCCTGGGTTTTTCGGTAACCAAGAAATTTGTGCCGGATCGTAATCCTTCACTACTAGAATTATCATTAACGGTGCATAAGCACTAAGAAAGAGGAGAAATGAAGCCCAAGGGCGCAATCTCAATGAAGGATCATTTGTTGACATAGTGTTCTCTAGTTCTCAATCTCGCAATGCGCGCATTTTAATGGCTTATCTTCTTAAATCGTATTGCTGATTGACTTTGCTCAAGCATCTACGCATAATTTGGTACACGGACTGGGGATTCTCGGTCGGCATTAAGCCTCGGTGGAAGCACCGGGGCTTTTTGTTTTCTAGGGGAAGCATTTCAACCCCCAACCTTTTATCGCGCCGTATCCATTACTGTAAAACTTTAGTCTCAGTGCATCAAAGGCACGGTTCTCTTGCTCCGGTTTAAGAATGTTCAACCCCACCGGACGCGCAATCAAGTCTGCAAACTGCAATCCTGACGAATTGCTTTTTTTATCTGCAAAAATCAGTTCAAAGGGGTATGGATAGCGATGGTAATTGCTGCCCGAACAAATACGCCGAAACTCCAACTCAAGTTCGTCATCTTCCAATTTTCCGCGTTTTTCAACGACGATATGAGTGATGTTCTGAGACGCTTGTTGGCTATTCAAGAAATTAAACACTCGCTCTAAACCAAAGCCTAATGCGATGTGATAGGGGTTGTTAGGCTCATGGTAACGTTTGCGATGATTTTCCTTTTTGATAACGGTGGCTACCAAGGTAAACATACTGCCTTCGATAATCTGGGTTAATTCAGACAAGAAATTGTCTTTCATTTCTTTAGTTTTTAAGCAGCTAAAATCACCGCGATCTCTGCGAATGTCGGTTTCATGTAAGATGACCTGATCATGCCCGAAATGCCTGAACTTGAAGGCTTGCAATGATGGGACGATCTGTTGCCAGTAATCCGTCTTCTTGAAGATACAAAAAGCCAATACGAAAATCGGATAATTGGGATCGATGGTTTTTAAGCCGTGGTCGCCGCTTTCATCGACGTAAACGATGTAGTCAGAAAAGCTTGACGTCATCCCTGAATACCCCAGTGGATGGTAAACAAATCTTCACTCTCTAATTTTTGATTGAGTTTACTTTCCAGTTGCTCGATCAAAGCTTCTCTACGTTCATCGACTTCATCCTGACGGTCAAAGAGTTCTTTGCGTTGTTTGTTGCGTGCTCGTTCCAGTTCCTGCTGTTGCTTTTGCCAAGATAACTTTTCTGCCAGCGTAGGTGCAATTTTGGCATTGCGCCGGACTTCTTTAATCTGCTGATCAATGTCTTTGATGCCTTGTTCAAGGCCAAATTTTAAATCATCCGCCCAGTGATCCAGTTTATTCACTTCTTCCTCAAAAAACGTCAGATTGCGACTATTGACCATTTTGATGATGTCATTCTGCGCGACACTGAGTGCATCTTCAATTCGGAAGGTCGAAACAACACTTTGCTGTTGGCATTTGGATGCAGGCAGTTGCATCAATTTCTGCGCTGTTTCAGCAGGAAGAAGTTTGCCGTCACTGGTTTCAGCAGAGAACAACAGGTGATCTTCGCTGCGTTCCAGTGCTTCTATGCTGAAGCGTTGCAGTTTTAAGATGCCCGACTGCCCCAGCAATGCTTCTATAACGCTAATTTTTGCCCCATGTGCGGCGTAATCGAACTGGATATGTGCAGTGGGTGTCGGTTGATGTTTAGCTGTCTCCAACACCCATTCACCGAGCGGATGATTGAGACGATAGACGTGGGTGTTATGCGATTCTGTGCTTTGATTTTGACCACGGGCAATCAGTTGATAATTCCCGAGTGGCGCTTCATTGATGACATTTTGTTGCAATTGGAAGTGATGGCGCTGGTCATCAAAGCTTGCGTAGGCTCTGAGTTGGTGTTGTGTCAACGCCCAAAACCAACGACTAATTTTATCTAAGCGTTGCTCCGCTTGATTAAGTTGTATTTTAAGTAAGTTGTGGATGTCTTCATCAAAATTATCCAGCAGTTGCTGCCGGGTTTCCTGCATTTGTTTATTGATGTCGACTTCCATTTCCTGCTGCAATTGGGTAAAAGCCGATTCTATTTGTTCGGTGGTACGGCAGGTTTCATATATGGCTTGGATGCGTTTTTCAAAATCAATACCTGATTCTATAGAGCCTAATACATCATCTGACGCGCCAAAGACACCATCGAACAAGTGAAACTTGTCGGTTAATAGTTCCAGCACCCGCTGGTCGGCATAATTGCTTTGATTCAGAAAGTTGATAACGACAACATCAAATTTTTGCCCATAGCGATGACAGCGACCGATACGTTGCTCTACACGCTGAGGATTCCAAGGCAAATCGTAGTTAATCAGCAAGGAACAAAATTGCAGGTTGATTCCTTCGGCTCCGGCTTCTGTAGCAATCATAATTTCAGCATGATGCTGAAAGTGGTCAATCAGTGCTGTTCGCCTGTCTATTTGCGGCGACCCGGCAATTTTGTCGGAACCTTGATGTTCTTCTAACCACTGCTGGTAAATACGGGTAGTTTCCGGGCTGTTGTTGGTGCCGCTGAAAGTAACTAATTTATCTGGGTAGTAATTCGCAAGATAATTTTGCAAGTATTCCTGCGTACGTCTGGACTCGGTAAAAATAACAGCCTTACGCGGCGCATTCATCGCGGCCATTTGTTCAAAACCTTGATTCAAGGCAATCAACAAGGCTTTGGCTTTGCTGTCATCACTGATTTTTTCAGCTTGTTCGATGAGGCTGCTTAACTCGATGATTTCAAGTTGAAGCTGTTCTTTATCGATGACCTGCTCGGAATCTTCTACTGCCTCACTTTCCAACTCTTCAAGATAATCCGTTTCCAGGTCGTCGCTTTCAATCAGTTCGGCAATGAAGTCATTATCATCTAGCTGGTGATCACGAAGAGTTTCCAAGCGGCGCTTGATGGTAATTAATGTGTTATGGACTGCATGGGTACTGGATGCCAACAGCTTACGCAAAATGAGGCCGGTGAGATGGCGTTGTCGCTTGGGCAAGGCATAGCTATCTTCACGCTCAAGTAACGCAGTAATGCCGTTATAGAGCTGCATTTCTGCATGGGATGGCGTAAAGGGAACAGTGATGGTTTTACGTTGTGTGTAACGTATATATTCCAGAACTTGTTTACGCAAAGTTCGCTTTATGAACCCTTTCAGACGATCTTTCAATTGGCCTATGCCGTCGTTACCCATGTAGTGTTGGCGAAACGATTTATCATCGCCAAAAAGTTGCTCATCAAGTAGCGTCGATAATCCGTACAGTTCTAATAGTGAATTTTGTAAGGGAGTGGCGGTTAGCAGTAATTTTTGCCGTCCATACAAGGCACGTTTTAATGCTTGGCCCATTTTATTATTGGGTCGATAAGCATTGCGTAATTTGTGGGCTTCATCCATGACCACCAGATGCCAAGGCTCAACGACTAACGATTCTTCTAATCGTGCGGCAAAGTGGTAGGATAGAATATTGATGCAGTGATTATTAAGCGGATTGACAATGTCTTGATTTTTTAATTGTCGCCAAGTATTGGCATCAAGAATCTGTGAAGGCAAATTGAATTTATCTTGCAGTTCTTGAGCCCATTGTTTGCGCAAAGATGCCGGGCAAATAATCAGCAATCGTCGTTTGCGTTCCGCCCAATATTGACAAAGCACTAACCCTGCTTCAATGGTTTTCCCTAAGCCAACTTCATCAGCAAGGATAACGCCTTTATTAAGTGGGTTGTTTAGGGCAAAAAGAGCAGCGTTGATTTGATGAGGATTAAGGTCAACCGTTGCGTCAAATAAGGACTGGGATAACCTATCTACACCATCTGCTGCACATTGGCGAGTAAGCTCATAGGCGTAATACTTGGCATGGTAATCCGTTATCACTACCAATTTCCTTTCGTGTCATTTAGCGTATCAATATGAAGCTTAAGATTAACACTAAAGATATGTTTACCGCAGACTTCAGATTCGCTTAAGTGATCTTTTTTCATCATTCCATCGAAATTTGTTTAGAAAAGTTTTTTTATATCTAGCTCTAGCGGTGAACTATATTCTAAAAAATCCGACTTAGAAAACGCCAAAAATTCATTAACTGTAACCCCGGCGTAACCCTGAAAATAAATACAATGGCAATCTCGAAATAACATATTGATTTAATGGAGCCAATGATGGGAGTCGAACCCACGACCTACTGATTACGAATCAGTTGCTCTACCAACTGAGCTACATCGGCTTTGGTGCTTATCGTACCTTAAATTACGACTGTAAAACTATCTAAAATTAGCTATTGGCCAGTAGTCATCCAGCATACCCAACCCTTCGGCTGCGGCTTTACAGGTGATTTTACCCTCATAGGTATTTATCGCTTTCACCAATATTTTATCGGTTATTAAAGACTCTTTCCTTGTATCGGCTAGTTTCAGGACATAAGGCAATGTCGCATCGGACAGAGCAATGGTTGATGTTCTGGGATAGGCGCCGGGCATGTTGGTCACGCAATAATGTATGACATCATGCTTGATAAATACCGGATGGGTATGCGAAGTCGGCTTTGATGTTTCTATGCAGCCGCCCTGATCGATACTGACATCGACAACAACCGAGCCTTTAGCCATCGACTTTATCATGTCTTCGGTAATTATTTTAGGTGCTCTGGCGCCATGAATGAGCACGCCTCCGACCACCAGATCGGCATCTTTTACATGCTCGCCGATAGTTTCAGGACTCGATAAAAAGAACGCTGCATCCGGCAATACGCTGCTTTTTATTGCTTGCATATGCGCGGGATCAATACCGGCGACAAACACATTGGCTCCCATGCCGCAGGCTACCTGGGCAGCATGCTGTCCGACCACGCCATCGCCGATAATCACGACTTTACCATGCCGTTTACCTAACACTTCGCCTAACTGTACGCCCTTGCCCTGATTGAATTTGGCAAGATAATAACTACCCATTAGCGTCGCCATATTACCGGCAACAGCGCTCATCGGCGCAAGCAAAGGCAAGCGTCCTTGCTCATCTTCCAGCGTTTCATAGGCTATCGCTGTTGTGCCTTTTTTTAACAGCTCCCGAGTCAGGCTGGGCGTCACCCCGGCCAAATGAAAAAAGGTAAAAATTATCTGCTTGTCCAGGTATTGGTATTCAGGTTCCAAGGGTTCTTTTACTTTAACCACCATGTCAACAGCCCAAACCTCGGCAGTTGAAACCATCCGCGCTCCGGCCTGTTGATATTGCTCGTTGCTAAAGCCGGAACCTAATCCGGCATCGACCTCAATAAAGACCCGATGCCCTTTTTCGATTAAATAATGTGCGCCGTCGGGTGTGATTGCAACCCGACCTTCCTGGTCTTTTATTTCTTTGGGAATGCCGATTTTCATTGCTTTAACCTATCCTATTTTTTGCGTAACTTAATGCGCCCAATAAGGCAACCTCAGGATTAGTACATACTTTAACCGATATTTTCTGCAACACGGCCCGGCAGCGCCCTTTTGCCAAAAAGCCGCGCATAAATTCACCTTGCTGCAACAGCGGCAGGATTTTTGCACCGATGCCGCCGGCCAGATAAACGCCGCCGTATGACAGGCACTTTAGCGCCATGTTTCCTGATTCCGCCCCATATAACCTGCAAAACAGTTCTAATGCTTCAACACATAACGCGTCAGTTCCTGCGACGCCCGCTTCGCCTATGACGGCAGCCGGATCGCGCACGGTCATTTGCTGCTCGGTTTCAGGGTTGGTTTCTGCGTAGTTGATGTGTTTGAGGAATTGATAAATATTGATTACGCCCTCACCGGATACCAGCCGCTCACAGCTGACATGATCAGGGTATTTTTCCATCAAATGCCTGAGCAAGGCTATTTCCTGTTCGTTATTAGGCGAAAAGTCGGTATGTCCGCCTTCACTGGCAATCACATGATGCGCTGTTCCATCCCATGCGATGATTGCCTCACCCAAGCCGGTTCCGGCGGCAAGCACGGCAATGTTGCCTTGCTGGTGTTGCGCATCGGGGTTCAATTCGACAAAATTGCGCTCCGGTAAATTCAGTAAGCCCCATGCAGTGGCTTCCAGGTCATTCAATAACCAGGTATGTTGAGTATTAACACGTTCGCCAATTTCTTTGCTGCTGAGTATCCAAGGCAAATTGGTGGTTTCACAACGGCCATTGTCAACGACGCCGGCCACTCCAATGCAAACGGCTTCTATCTGTGCGCAGTCAGCGTCAATCAAAAACGATGCCAATAACTCGGTAAATGTCGGATAGCGGCCGCTGAAAAACAGCTCCTTTTTTATGCATTTAACATCATCGCCATCAGCCTCAAACAAGGCCAGGATGGTTTTTGTTCCGCCTACATCGCCGGCCAATATCATTGTGTGCCTTCGTAGCTGTTAAATACCTTGACATGATTTTCACGATCGAAACTGACCACTTTATACGGGTCTTTTTTATTGCCCATTTCCATGCCGGGACTACCGTTAACCATTCCGGGAACGGCTATGCCGACAACTTTAGGTTTGGTTTTCAGAAGTGTTTTAATGTCATTGGCAGGCACATGACCTTCTATAACATAGCCGTCGACGATGGCCGTATGGCAGGAAGCCATTTCCCCGGTAACGCCGTATTTATCCTTTATCGGCTGTACATCGCCGGTGACAACGTCTTCTACATTAAAGTTATTTTCTTTCAAATGTTCCAGCCACTTACCGCAACAAGTACAGGTCGGGCTTCTATGGACGACGATATCGATAGGCTTGTCCGAACTCTCGGCTCTAACAATGCCCGCATTGGCCGCAAGCAGACCAATTGCAAAAAAAACTTTTAATATTTTCATGGTCGCAACCTCTTTATTGATTGGATTATATTGACTGCTTATGGCTGATGATAAGTCCGGCTGTACTCATGCACCGCATCAACCATCGCTTTAACATGATCAGGATTCATATCGGGCAAAATACCGTGGCCCAAATTGAACACATGGCCTGAGCCCGAACCGTATTTTTGTAGAATGGTTTTTACTTTTTCGGTGATGACTTCTGAACTGGCATACAGCGAAACCGGATCCATATTACCTTGCAAGGCGACTTTTTGCCCCACTCTGGCGCGCGCTTGCTGTATATCGGTCTGCCAATCCAGGCCCAGCGCATCATAGCCGGAGTCGGCCATCGCTTCCAGCCAAAGCCCGCCGCCTTTGGTGAACAGGATGGTCGGAATCTGTTGGCCGTCTACGTCGGTTTTCAGCTGCGCCCTGACTTGCTTGGCGTAGTATAAAGAAAACTCGGCATAATCTTCGGTTGTTAACATGCCGCCCCAGGTATCGAACAGCATGACCGCTTGGGCGCCCGCTTCAATCTGGGCATTCAAATAGGCCGCGACCGATTGCGCCAGCTTATCCAGCATGACATGCATCAACTTGGGTTGTTCATACATCATGCCTTTAACTTTTTGGAAACTCTTGCTACTGCCGCCTTCGACCATATACGTTGCCAGCGTCCAGGGACTGCCGGAAAAACCGATCAACGGGACGCTGCCTTGCAGGTTTTTTCGTATCAGCCGGACCGCATCCACTACGTAACGCAAATCCGTTTCCGGGTCGGGAATCGGCAATTTAGCCACATCCGCTGCCGTTCTGACCGGATGGGTAAATTTAGGACCTTCGCCCTCGGTAAAATAAAGCCCCAACCCCATTGCATCGGGAATAGTCAAAATATCCGAAAACAGAATCGCCGCATCAAAGTTAAAGCGTCTTAACGGCTGTAGGGTGACTTCACAAGCCAGTTCAGGATTGGTGCATAGATCTAAAAAACTGCCGGCTTGCTCCCTGACTTTCCTGTATTCCGGCAAATAACGTCCCGCTTGGCGCATCATCCAAATCGGCGTGTACTCCACAGGTTGTTTTAATAGCGCTCTGATAAAGGTATCGTTTTTTAATACTGTCATGGATTTAGTTATTCCGGTTTAAAGTTTATTGTGTTTTAGCGCATAGCAGAACATACGGTCGCCTTTGCCCTGTGGGTATTATCGTTGTTTTGCCGAATTTACTTTTCTTACCAGTGCCCTGCGAAATTCAAATGGCAAGGACTGCCGAGCTTGATTGGCCGATACCGTATCGGAATATGAACCGTACTCTAAGATGAACTTCTCTTTGCCATTGACTACCACGTTAATGACTCTAATATCCGACGCCATTGCCGGATGTTTCTTGAATATGTCGTCAACCGATGATTGTTTCGATAACACCATCAGTTGCAGGGTGAAATTATCTGCCGGTTGCGCCAATGATACCGCCGGCTCTGCTTGTAGAGGCGGCGCTGTTTCTATCGATTGCTCGCCATGAGCCGGCGCAACTTCTACGGGTTTTTGCGGTATTTGGATTAATTCCAGATTATTGAGCGACGGCCCTGCACTATTAGCGGCTTTGCTTAACTCTACTTGTTTTAATTTTTCTCGCGATGCCCAAAGCTGCTCGGCTGTTTTCTGCTGAGCAACATCAGCTTGCTTATTGGCCGGTTTCTGTTCAACCATAGTGGCACTAGCCGGCCGGGGTTGGGGGTTAGTTGCCGGATTACCGGGACCGGGCGGTTCAACCTCGTTGCCTGCTTTACTTATTAACTCCGATTGCTTCGATTTTTCTCGCGAAACCTCAAGCGGTATAGATACGGGAGGAGCGACCAAAACAGGCGCCTTAGATGATTCCGGCGCTGTAGTAACCGAAGCACGAGGCGTATCGACCGGGAGCGGCTTAACAATGGCCGGGCTGTCTAGCTCGGGTTTTGCTATCGAAGCAACGGGTAGTTGATCATTCTTGTGTGTATTTATTTCAGCTGAAGGCTCTAAGGCACTCTTCTGTTCCTTACCTTCATTGGCCGGCACTGATTGCGGCTGGGCAACTGGCTGAGCAGGCGGTAGTGAGAGCATTATCTGATCCGCTGGACGCGAAGGGACAACCTCAATATTTTCCGCTTTATGTTCAACGGAAGCGGGAGCCGCTATTTCTTTATTATTTTTTGGCGACGATACCAGCCACTGAACACCCATCGCTATAACTATTGCGGCTGTAGCGGCGAGGGCAAGTATCCATTTCAATTTCCCGCTTTGCTTAGCGCCGGATAAACCGGAAATCTCGGCGATAATTCTTCCCGGAACGCCGTGAGTTTCCCGGTAGATATGCGCTATCATCGTTTCGCCGATAGCTTTAAACGACAGGTTTGCGTAGGGTTTTGCCGACAGATACTGTAAAAAATCGCCGCACTGCTTTTCCGATAACGGCGGGATTTCGACAATATGGCAATCGTCAATCGCACGATCCGATCCGCGTTTTACTTGCAATTCGTCATGCGTTAAGGCGAAGATCACTTTTAAATCAGGATTTACCGTGGCGTATCGAATGATTGCCGTGATCAGGCCGGGCACTAATTCGCCCGCGTTATCAACAATCAATACGGTTTGCTTGTGTTGGCTTTCATTCCGACCCAATCGGCTTGACTGTGCTTGGGCTAACTGCCCATGGACCGCCTCAAAACTTAAGTCGGCATTGCCTTGAACAAGGCAATAGCGCCATAACTCTGTTTTGCGCTGTTGCAAAATCTCAAGCAATGTCGTTTTACCGATGCCTTCGGGACCGCAGACGACCAGAGCTTGGGGCAAGTTTGAAAGCAGATGAATTAATAAATCAAGCTTCTGTGTCCGTTCTTTTGTTATCAGGGAATGCGCCGCCGTATCTCTTTGATTAGCGGACTGCTGTTTCACATGATAAGTAAAAGTATCATCTTCTACCATAGGTTTTAAGCGTCATCTCCAATAGTTCTCGAGCTACGTCTACGGGCAATGTTGCGATGCCGATTTTTTGTAACAGAATCAGCCTGATTTGACCGTCTACATTCTTTTTATCTACTGCCATCAATTCCAAAAACCGGTCTGAATCAATTTGTTCCGGCGGCTCTACCGGCAGCTTGGCTTTTTTGAATAGCGTGATTATTCTCGCGACATCCTGCTCATTTAGCCAGCCTTTTCTTCTGGAAAGGTCGGCGGCCTGACAGGTACCGATGGCTACTGCCTCACCATGAAGATAGCTACCGTAACCGGCGCCGGTTTCTATCGCATGGCCGAAAGTATGGCCTAAATTCAACGTCGCCCTGATACCGGTTTCGGTTTCATCTTCTGCGACGATTTCGGCTTTATTAATGCATGATCGTTCTATCGCATATGCCAATGCCTGCTTATCCCTGGCCAGTAACGCGTCGATATTGTTTTCCAGCCATTCGAAAAATTCCACGTCCCTGATCAGCCCATATTTAATCACTTCGGCCAAACCGGCGGCTAATTGGCGGTCATCCAGCGTATCCAACACATCGGCATCGGCGATAACGCATTGCGGCTGGTAAAAAGCGCCGATCATGTTTTTACCCAACGGATGATTAACCCCGGTTTTGCCGCCTACTGAGGAATCAACCTGGGCCAATAACGTGGTGGGTATTTGTATGAATGGAATGCCTCGCTGGTAGCAGGCCGCCGCAAAGCCGCCCATATCGCCGACAACGCCGCCGCCTAGCGCAATCAAGGTGGCATTGCGGCTAAACTTGCAGGCCAGCAGTTTATCAAAAATCTTCGTTACAAAATCCAAAGACTTGAATTGTTCGCCATCGGGCAGTATCACTGTTTCGACGGTATAGCCCTGCAAATTTTTTAAAACCGTATCCAAATACAGCGGAGCAATGGTTTCGTTGGTAACCACAACGACCTGCTTGGACTTTATGTGGTTTTTGAACAGCTCAGACTGGCTCAATAACTCAGAGCCTATATAGATCGGGTAACTACGGTCACCTAATTCAACCAGTAATTTTTTCATATTTATTAATAGAACACGGATGACACTGATTTAAACGGAGAAAAAGACGAAAGGCAAAGGACGAAAGCTGTGTTTTCGTCCTTTGCCTTTCGTCTTGCGCCATTAACGATTAATTGAGTTATATTCTTCTAAAATACGGCTGACTACTTCTTTGCTTTGCATGACCCCGGTATCAACTTTAAAGTCGGCACAAGACAAATACAACGGCTCCCGCTGAGCGAACAAAGTTTCAATCCGCTCTCTGGGATTATCCGTTTTCAGCAATGGACGTTGTGTATCTCGGCGTGTCCGCTCCAAAATTCTTTCTACCGAGCATTTTAGGTAGACGATAAAACCGTGTTGTTTTAATAGCGTTCGGTTTTCTTCGCGTAGAATGGCCCCGCCGCCGGTAGCCAGCACGATACCGTTCATTTGGGTCAGCTGCTGAATCATTTTCTGTTCCCTGTCCCTGAACCCTTCTTCTCCCTCAAACTCGAATATGGTTGGAATATCCACACCGGTTCTTTCTTCAATTGCCTTGTCGCTGTCATAAAAAGGCAATTTAAGCGCTCTTGCCAACTGTCGCCCTATCGTGGTTTTTCCTGCACCCATGAGGCCAACTAAATATATATTCTCTGATCGCGTCATGACCTGCCTTCCTGCGGGTTAAACCATTAAAAAAGGGGGCATTATGCCCCCTTTTTGCCCCGAGTAGAAGTAATCAATCGATGGCTATATTATCTTTCATGATTTTTGGCGTGACAAAAATTAACAGTTCTTGCTTGGTTTTCTGCTCAGATGAGTTTGTAAATAAAAATCCAATCCCCGGCAAATCGCCAAAAAACGGAATTTTTTTCTTGGCAATGGATTCAGCGCCTTCGTAAACGCCGCCTAAAACAATCGTCTCTCCATCTTCGACGAGTACCGATGTTTTAACCTCCCGTTTATCAATAGTAGGATTACCCGCTGTAGTAACATTTGTATAATTCGGAACGTCCTTCTTGACCAACAAGTTCATGACCACTGAACCACCCGGAGTAATTTGTGGCGTTACATTTAATTCAAGAACTGCGTCTTTATAAGTCACCGTTGTCACAGTGGCACCCGCCGCAACAGTTATAGATTGATAGGCAATTTGAACACCTTGCGTCATAACCGCGGTGCAACGATCCATAGTCATTACCCTTGGGTTGGATACTATTTCACCTTTTCCTTCAGCTTGTAATGCCTGAAGCTCAAGATTCAACACATAATCGGCGCCTCTAGCAAGAGTCATCCCCAATGCACCCGGGGGAGTGCCTGCTATCGCTGCTGCCCCCAAGTCAACCAGTGTGTCATTTATCAAGGCATGCGCGGGTGTAGCTGTCGACGTTACTACCCCATCAGTCACTGTTGAAGTTCCTGTTTCCATGATGCCTTTTGTTCCTGTACCGCCTAAAGCGAACCCCTTGCCACCCCCAATAGCTGCATTTTTTGCCACACCAAACTTAACGCCTAAGTTTTCAGTAAAATTATCATTGGCAATAACAACCCGCGCCTCAATCATCACTTGCCGTACAGGCACATCAAGCTTCCGTATCAGCTTCTTGATCTCTTCCAAACGTTTTGTCGTCTCGCGAACAATCAAAGTATTGGTTCTGGCATCGACAATAGCCGACCCACGTAGAGAAAGCAGGCCGAACTTTTCATTATTACTTCCTGCTGCCGAGCCTCCAGCTTCCGCTCCTTGACCGGATCCGCCAGCGCCACCGTAAGAAGCCGGAGCGGAACTGGAACCGCCGGATGAGGATGATGAGTCCCCGCTTGAAGCATCGCTCACCCCGCAACTGCCGAAAGCACCGGTATCGGCTCCATTCAATAGATTTCTAAAATTCTCCGCCTTGGCATAATTAACTTTAATATACTCAGTAACCAGCGGATCTAATTGCTCAACGACTTTCTCGGTTTCCTGCTGTTTCTTTTTGTAGTCCTTAATTTTGTCCAATGTTGAAATCAGCGTGACATTACCGGACTCGTACTTACCTAACTCCTTGGTCATCATGATAAAGTCCAATGCTTCATCCCAAGGCACATCGTCCAATTTTAAAGTAATAGTGCCCGTTACATCATCACCTGCAACCACATTCTGTCCGGTAAACTCGGCTAGAATGGCAATAACGCTACGTATTTCAATCTCCTGAAAATTTAAAGACAACCTGTCGCCGGTATACTTGGTACGCGATCTATCCAGCGCCTCTTTCTCTTCATTACTTAACGGGCGAAACTCAACAGTTAACAACCCTTCCGCTTGAAATACGGAATAATCGTAAAGATCATTTTGCGTCGTCACAGTAATGGTCGTTTGCTGGTCGGACGAAACCGTATCAATAAACTTAACAGGCGTTGCAAACTCGGAAACATCCAGGCGTTTAGCCAAGCTTGCAGCTAATCGGGTATTCAAAAAGCTGATAACAACTTTTCCACCTTCTTTTTTAGAGTTAACAATCGTATTGGGATTAGCCAGGGAAACCAATATGCGTCCCTCACCTTTATCGCCGCGCTTAAAATCAAAGCCGCTAATATCCTGTGCCGGTATTAACGCTGCCGCCATTGCATTAGCTGCCTTTGTCGCTTTTGTTGAAACAGCAGGCGGGACCTGTTCAGCAACGGGTTTCGGCGGCAGCGACGGCATCACCGCTTTTGCACGCGTCAACGTCAGCAGCACTTTATTGCCAACCACTTTGGTCTCAAACGGTGTTGCTTCAATCAAGTTAACAACAACACGGACTCTGCCGGCCGCCTCTACCACATAAACACTGCTCGCAGCCCCTTGGTTTATCGGGTACATTTTTTTCGCCAGTGCATTTTTTACGCCGGGAAAATCCAGGGCGATGCGCGCGGGATTATCGGTCTTAAATACTTTGGGTGCGATAGCGGGGCCGGTCATTTGCATTTCAATCTGTAGCTTATCGCCGGCTTGCGTCGCAAAATCTATCCCTGATAATGCAGGCTCTTCGGCTCTAACAGATGCAATTTGGAATATAAGTAAAAATAGCCCCAAGCCAATATGCATACATAACGACCGCCAAATATCACCTTGCGCCCTGTGGGTATTTACCATAACGCCGCCTTGTTTGTTATTCATTATTTTCATCCTCAAAATCACTCTGTCAACGTTATCGAAGCCGATTGTTCACGCCACGTTCCCGGCTGCTTATCAGGGACTATTTCCATCAGTTCAATTTTATCGCTGACTATCCGTATAATTTTTCCATAATTTTTGCCTACATAATTTCCAACTTTAACTCGGTAAATTGTGCCGTCGCTGGCTTTTACCAGCCCCCACAAACTCGACTTCATATTCACGGTACCTACCATTTTTAAGCCGTCCAAAGGAAATGCCTCCAACTCTTCTTTTCTCCGTGTGGTATCCGGCTTTATACCGGTACCCGTTGAAATATCTACACCCTCTGTCTGTTCAGGCTGCTCCAGCGGCTTAAACGGATCGCGTAGACCTTCGGGCTTAAACATAAACGGCTCAATTACTTTGATTTCAGGTAAAGGTTTAATGGCCTCTTTAGGCCTGGCCTTAACTTCCGAGATATAGCGAGTTAGATCGGAAAAATCAGTATTACCGCATCCCGCCAGCAAAGCCGTAACGGCTATCCAGGTTATGATTGCCAGGGATGATGTGGGTGTCGCAACCGGAAAACCGGCGCGGTTCTGAAAACCTGCCTGTATGCCGCTTAACGGCAATAATTTATTGTATTCCATTACTTTTGCCCTCTTTTCTTTTTGGCCGCTGCCGGCGCTGCTCCATCAACACTTTCGTTATAGGTCTTTACCGTTGCAGTCATCCTCATTTCCCCGCCCTTACCGCCATCCTTACCTTCAGGAACAATATGAACATCATGCACGGTAACAATTCGGGGTAATGATGCTAAACCACTCACAAACAAACCCAACTCTTCATATTTGCCAATTACTTCAATGGAGATTGGCAATTCCGAATAGAAGTCTTTCCGAATCGGAGCGCCGGGTTTGAATAACCTGAATTCCAGGCCGCTGGCCAATCCTGTTTGAGAGATATCGATCAGCAGGCTTGCAACCTCTTCTTCTGTGGGCATTTGTCGAATCATATCCTCCAGTTCGGCTTCAATTTGAGTCAATTGATCCTGATAATCCTGAAGATTGATTGATTTCTTTTGTTTCGTCTCAAATGACTGTTTTAATTCTGCCTCTTTCTTCTCGGCAGCATCCAGCGCCGCCAACTGATCAAGCGTGTCATAGTAAACACCGGCGCCGAAAACCAGCGCACATATAACTGCGATCATTGCCGCTTTTATAGGTAACGGCCAAGTCCCGGCCTCATTAAAATCCCAATTAATTTCCGATAAATTCATTACTTCGCCCCGGCCGCGGCGTCCGCATTTTGATTACCCTGGTTTGCATGCATAACGAAATCGCTTAATTGCTCGGAATTAACTTTACTTTCGGAATTAACTTTACCTCCTGTATGAATCACATCAAGCTTGGGAATTTTCAGCCAAACCGAAGCTTCAATAGCTCTCATGAAGGCAGAAACACGCGCATTCGATTGAGACTTGCCTTCAAATGTCAGCGCTTCCCCCATCTGAGTGAATTTGGTAAGAAAAACTCCATCGGGCGTAACTCTGGGAAGCTCGTCAAACAAATGCACTATCTGCGGACGGCTTTCCTGTAATTTCTGAATCAGCTCTATTTTGGTCAGCAACTTGCTTTTCTGCTCCTCGATAGTTTTAATTTTGGCAATTTTTATATCCAATACCGCTATTTCATCCTGTATTATTTTGTTTCTTTGCTCCTGATATGCCTTCAGTCCGTCGATATACATATGAACGCCGGCAAAAATAACCGCTGTAAACAACACCGCCACGCCAATAGCCGTTATAAAATCCTGCTTTTTTTGCGCCCGCAGTTCTTCGCGCCAAGGCAGTAAATTGATTTTTGCCATTAGTCAAAACTCCTCAAGGCCAGCCCGCACGCAATCATCATTGCTGAAGCATCGTTGCTCAATGACTGGGGCTTTACTTTATTGGAGAGAGCCATATTAATAAAAGGGTTGGCTATAACGGTAGGCATACCTATCGTTTGTTGAACTAATTTGTCGATGCCCGGTACCGATGCGCAGCCGCCCGCCAGGATAAGGCTATCGATGCGCCTATTCGCGCTGGATGAAGCGAAAAACTGTATCGACCGCTGAATTTGCTGAACCATTGCTCTTTTAAACGGCTCAAGCACATCAACCGTGTAATTGTCCGGCAATCCGCCCAGCTTTTTTGCCAAGCCGGCCTCTTCGTAAGTTAAGCCGTAACGGCGCTGAATCTCTTCGGTCAACTGCTTGCCGCCAAAGCCCTGATCTCTTGTATATACGGTACGGGAATTATATAAAACATTTAAAGCCGTCATGGTTGCCCCGATATCCACAATGGCAACCGTTTGCCCGTCTACAGCATCCGGTAGTTGATCTATTAACAAGGTAAACGCATTTTCCATAGCGAAGGCTTCAACATCGACAATTTTTGCCTTTAATCCCGCCTTTGCCAGCACGGTAACACGATCCTCAATAATTTCTTTTCTGGACGCAGCTAGCAGCACATTGACCATATCAGGGTTATTTTCATTTTCGCCCTGTACTTCAAAATCGAAATTAACCTCATCAAGCGAGTAAGGCACGTACTGATCCGCTTCAACCAATATCTGCTCTTCCATTTCATCATCGGATAATGAAGCCGGCATCGAGATGACTTTGGTCATCACCGAAGATCCCGCCACAGCGACAGAAGCTTGCTTCAGCTTTGTTCCGGATTGTTTTAAAGCGATTTTTATAGCGTCAGCTATTACTTCAATATTGGCTATATTCTTATCAATAACAGCATCCTGAGGCAAAGGCGCTACAGCATAACTCTCAACCCGGTAACGAGCGCCGACTTTACTCAATTCGAGCAATTTTATAGCTGCCGTACTGATATCAATACCTAGAACGGCGCCCTGCTTCTGTCTAAACCAACTCATGAACTAACCCTTGAAAAACGTGATGTTTTATGTAACTAATCAGTTGTAATACGGCTTATAGGTCATTGCTCTGCATTACTCCACCTCCTGCATCCATGCAATCATCGGTAGTTTCTCTTGCAATATATCATCTGCTGCACAGATGCTATTGCCGATTATAGTCAAACCATCACAGAACTTATTTACTCGCGAAAGTATAGTAGCCTTTTTTATTTTGATGCTTAAAATGTTCGATTTATTTGTACGATCTGTTGCTTTTTATCTACAGCGAAAACTATTTCATTCGGCACTTAACTAAATCGTATCCCTTATTAAAAGCATACGTTTTTTATCATTACCGTACCGCTTCCCAGGATTACTTGTGGCTAAAATTCTAAAATGGTTTGCTGTTTTTTGTATGACCATAACGTTGTGGGCGGCAATTTCGGGTTATTTTTTATATCACAAGCTCTTAGCCGAGCTGCCTGACGTCAAGACGCTGCATAATGTTCAATACCAAACACCGCTAAGCATTTACACTAAAGATAATTTATTGATTGCTCAATTCGGCGAGAAAAAACGCATACCGGTTGATATAGAAGCAGTCCCTCAACAGCTTATTAACGCCTTCATTGCCGCAGAAGACGACAGTTTTTACCAGCACCCCGGCGTCGACGTTAAAGGCCTGCTTCGCGCAGGGCTGCAACTTGCCTTAACCGGCCAGAAAAAACAGGGCGGCAGCACTATTACCATGCAGGTCACCCGTAACTTCCTGCTCAGCAACGAGAAAACTTACACCCGTAAATTAAAGGAAATCATGCTGGCATTAAAAATAGAGCATGAGTACCCGAAAAATAAGATTCTGGAACTTTATTTAAACCAGATTTTTATGGGTCATAGAGCTTACGGTATTGCCGCAGCAGCTCAGGTCTACTACGGCAAATCGTTAACTGAGCTAAGCTTGGCCGAACACGCCATGATTGCCGGCTTGCCTAAAGCACCCTCTATTTACAACCCCATCACTAACCAGGCCCGAGCCATTGAAAGACGCAATTATGTCCTGCACCGCATGCTTGAGCTTAACCACATCAGCCGGCAAGACTATGAGACTGCGTCCCGGCAACCCTCTACCGCCAAACTGCAATCGGTTACACCTGAAATTTCAGCGCTTTATTTAGCTGAGATGGTGCGGCAAAAACTTTTTGAACTCTATGGCGAGCAAGCTTATACCTCGGGATTCAAAGTCTATACAACAATCGACAGCACGCTGCAAACAACAGCAAATCAGGCACTTAGCCATACCTTGCATGCTTATGACGAGCGCCACGGCTACCGTCACTCACGCATTAACAAAGCCGGTAATTTCACCGAACTCCCGGCCATCGGCGATACTTTGCCCGCCAAAGTTTTACGGGTAAAAGACAATCTCGCAACAGCCGGCCTTCAAGACCGCACCGTCATTGAGATACCGTGGGAAAATATTAAATGGACCGGCAACTCTACCGGAACGCTATTAAAAACCGGGGATATTATCCGCGTCCGTCAACTGCCGAATAATACTTGGGCTTTAACCCAAGTGCCTGAGGCGGAAGGGGCATTTGTTTCGTTAAATCCGGTCAATGGCGCCGTTTTAGCTTTAACCGGCGGTTTCGATTTTTTCCGCAACAAATACAATCGGGCAACCCAATCAAAAAGACAACCGGGTTCAGGCTTTAAACCCATTATTTACACGACAGCCCTGGAACAAGGCTACACTGCTGCCAGCCTTATTAACGATGCGCCGATCGTGATCGACAATCCAGGCCAGGAAAACGAATGGCGGCCGGAGAATTACAACAAAAAATTCTACGGTCCAACCAGCATCAGATCGGCTATAACCCATTCAAGAAACATCATATCGATACGCTTGTTGAAAGAAATGGGCATTGAAAAAGCCGTGGCGACGGCATTGCGCTTCGGCTTTACCGAAGAACAAATACCCAAGACATTGTCTCTGGCACTGGGTAGCGGTTATGCCTCCCCTCTGCAAATGGCGCAGGTTTATGCCACATTTGCCAATGGCGGCTTTCTGGTCAAGCCTTACTTTATTGATCGCATTGAATCCAATGAGCGCGAAGTCATTTATCAGGCCAAGCCCAAAGTTGCTTGCCCTTCGTGCGATAGCAGCCAGGAGCTGGACCGCAGCTATGCACCTAGAATTATTACGCCGCAAATCTATTTCCTGATGAACTCGTTATTAAGAGACGTCGTTCAGCACGGCACGGCGACTGGCGCAAAAGTATTAGGCAGACAAGATCTTGCAGGAAAAACCGGGACCACCAACGAGCAGCGCGACGCGTGGTTTAATGGCTACACGCAATCGAATGTCGCCACCGCATGGGTCGGATTCGATGACTTTTCTCCGCTGGGGAGCGCTGAAACGGGCGGAGTAACTGCATTACCGATGTGGATAGAGTTTATGCGGATAGCCCTAAAAGATACACCGGAAACAGTCCTTGAAATGCCGGATGGCATAGTGAGAGCGTTCATAAACCCTCAGACAGGACTGCTAACAGAAGCGGCAAATAAAGATGGAGTATGGGAATTCTTCCAAGCGGATCATGTGCCAACCCGTTTTTCGTCCCCATCCGGTGACTCGACAATTGATCCCGATCAGTCCGATGAAAAACCCACAGAAAACCTGTTTTAAAATTAATCGAAGAGCGCGCTTTCAATTGAGTATCGCGCCTTTGATCGGCATCAAGTCTTGCCTGTTTCAACTCATTTTCTCGAATAAAAACCAATAGAAAGTTGCGTAACAAAAATATATGGGTATAATGCGCGGCTCGAAGTTGAATAAGCTTCAGGCGCGTAGCTCAGTTGGTTAGAGCACCACCTTGACATGGTGGGGGTCGGTGGTTCGAGTCCACTCGTGCCTACCAAACATCTAAAGCACTGCACCGCAGTGCTTTTTTTATTGTAGACACAAAACGCAGATAAAAAATGCCGGTAATCACTCTTCCCGATGGCTCCAAGCGAGAATACGACCAAGCTGTAACAGTAATGGACGTTGCGGCATCTATCGGTTCGGGATTAGCCAAGGCGACCTTGGCAGGCAAAGTTAACGGCAACTTGGTCGATGCCAGCGCATTAATCGATCAGGATGCAACTCTACAATTGATTACCGCAAAGGATGAAGACGGCATTAGCGTTATCCGCCATTCAACCGCGCATTTATTGGCTCAGGCCGTCAAGCAGTTATTCCCCTCAGCACAAGTAACCATCGGGCCGGTTATCGAAAACGGCTTCTTTTACGATTTTTCCTATGAAAGACCTTTTACGCCGGAAGACCTGAGCGCAATAGAGAAAAAGATGGAGCAGCTGGTCGCCGAAGATTACCCCGTCCATCGCATGGTGTTATCGCGGGACGAGGCAGTCAAGTTTTTCAAAAACCTGGGCGAATCCTATAAAGCCGAGATTATCGAATCCATCCCGGCGAATGAAGATTTATCTCTATATGAACAGGGCGGATTTACCGACCTGTGCCGTGGCCCTCATGTACCCAGCACCGGCAAATTAAAAGTCTTTAAGCTAATGAAGATCGCCGGAGCTTATTGGCGCGGCAATTCCGACAATGAAATGCTGCAACGCATTTACGGCACTGCATGGGGCGATAAAAAGGACTTGCAGGCTTATCTGCATCGCTTGGAAGAAGCGGAAAAACGCGATCACCGCAAGCTGGCAAAAACACTGGATTTATTCCATTCCCAGGAAGAAGCTCCCGGCATGGTGTTCTGGCACGAAAAAGGCTGGATTATCTATCAACAGGTTGAGCAATACATTCGTGAAAAACTACGTGTAAACGGCTACGGCGAAGTTAGAACGCCACAGGTCGTAGATCGCTCTTTATGGGAGAAGTCCGGTCACTGGGAAAAGTTCGGCGACATGATTTTCACCACACACTCTGAAAATCGCGATTATGCCATCAAGCCGATGAACTGCCCTTGTCATGTGCAGATTTACAATCAGGGCCTTAAAAGCTACCGCGACTTACCTATCCGTCTGGCCGAATTCGGCTCCTGCCACCGCAATGAACCTTCCGGCACCTTGCATGGATTGATGCGGGTCAGGAACTTTGTTCAGGACGATGCGCATATTTTCTGTACCGAAGGTCAAATTCAGGATGAAGTATCGACCTTTATCGATATGCTGTTCGATGTTTACAAAGATTTCGGCTTTGAAGAAGTTATCATTAAATTATCCACCCGCCCAGCAAACCGGGTCGGTGATGATTCGGTCTGGGACAAGGCGGAAAACGCCCTGGAACTGGCGCTTAATACCAAAGGGTTGAAATGGGATTTACAGCCGGGCGAAGGCGCTTTCTATGGCCCTAAAATTGAATTCTCGCTAAAAGACTGCATCGGCCGGGTCTGGCAATGCGGTACAATTCAAGTGGATTTTTCAATGCCGGGCCGTCTCGACGCTACTTACATTGCCGAAGACGGCTCAAGACAAGTACCGGTTATGCTGCACCGGGCAATACTCGGTTCACTAGAACGCTTTATCGGCATCTTGATCGAACAGCACGCTGGAACCTTCCCGTTATGGCTGTCTCCAGTACAGGTAGTAGTACTTAATATTACCGACAGACATGCCGAATATGCATCTCAAATCATGCTAGACCTTGAAAAACAAGGCATTCGGGTAAAAATTGACTTGAGAAATGAGAAGATCGGGTTTAAAATCCGTGAGCATTCTATGCAGCGCGTACCGTATCTTGTCATCATTGGTGACAAAGAATTAGAACAACAACGCATTACGGTGCGTACGCAGAAAGGTGATGACTTAGGTAGCCTGTCAGTCCATGAATTTACCGAACGGTTGAAACAAGAGATCACAGGCAGAAAATGAATAATTTTGGAGGATTAGGATATCGCTGCTAAAAAAGATGAAACGCGCCTGAATGACTCAATCACCGCCAGACGGGTGCGGGTGACGGGTCCTGATGGTGAAGCGTTAGGTATTATCTCGTTAGATGAAGCCAAACAAATTGCGTACGCCGCAGACCTGGATTTAGTAGAAATATCGCCGAACGCGGATCCTCCGGTTTGCAAGGTGATGAACTACGGAAAATACCAGTTTGAGCAAAACAAAAAACTGGCCGTCGCCAAAAAGAAACAAAAGCAGGTTCAGGTCAAGGAAATCAAATTCAGGCCTGGGACTGACGAAGGGGATTATCAAGTTAAACTGAGAAGTTTAACCAAGTTCCTTAACGACGGCGATAAGACCAAAATCACCCTGCGTTACCGTGGTCGCGAAATGGCTCATCGGGAAATCGGCGCCGATCTGCTAAAGCGGATAGAAACCGATTTGGAAGACATCGCAATCGTTGAGCAGTTTCCAAAAATGGAAGGCCGCCAGATGGTTATGGTTATGGCCCCAAAAAAGAAAAAATAACTGCAAAATAATTGCAACGAAAACCGTAGAGATATTGCACTGCAACATCTCCATAGCAGCACAGGATGAGCTGCTAAGTGTCATGCAAATGACGCTAGTAATTTTTCAGGGCCATGCATTTTGCCTTGCTGGGTTACAACTCAAGGATTTATCTTAATTAATTGGAGCAAACAAATGCCAAAGATCAAAACTAACCGTGGAGCTGCCAAGCGTTTCAGACGCACAGGCAACGGCGGTTTTAAATGTGGACAGTCCCACAGACGTCATATCCTGACTAAAAAATCGACTAAGAGAAAAAGACAGTTACGCGCGGCGGCAACTATCCATCCATCAGATGTGCGCATGGCTGCACGTATGATGCCGTACAGTTAATCAGGAAGTAGATAATGCCTAGAGTTAAACGCGGCGTAACAGCCAGAGCAAGACATAAAAAAGTTTTAAAGCAAGCAAAAGGTTACTATGGCGCACGGAGCCGGGTATATCGCGTTGCTAAACAAGCGGTAATCAAAGCCGGTCAGTATGCATACCGCGACCGCAAACAGAAAAAACGCCAATTCCGCGCTTTATGGATTGTCCGTATCAATGCGGCTGCCCGTCTTAGCGGAATCTCTTACAGCCGCTTAATCAATGGCTTAACTAAAGCCAACGTAAAGATCGACCGTAAGGTCTTGGCTGACATTGCAGTTCGTGACATTAACGCATTTGCGGAAATAGCAAAAATTGCCAAGGAACACCAAAGCAAGCCTTAAGGAACGACCTGAATTTTAGTTAACTAAAATTCTGCTATTCCCCCTCCCCTTTCTTGGGGAGGGCGGGATTAAGGTTTTAACCCTTTCCCGATAAATAAAACTCCTCCCATCTTATTACAGCGAGCTAAACCGTGTCCGCTACCCTAGAAGAAATTCTCGCGCAGGCATTACAGCAGCTTCGCGACGCACAAGACCTAAACCAACTTGATCTGGTTCGTGTTCATTATCTCGGCAAAAAGGGGCTATTTACCCTCCAGATGAAAGAACTCGGCGCACTCGATCCCGAGCAAAGACGTACTGCCGGTCAAGTCATCAATCAGGCAAAAGATCAATTTCAGCAGCAACTGGAAGCCAAAAAAGATCTACTGCAAAATGCCGCATTAGAAGCAAGGCTAGCCAGCGAAAGCATCGACGTTACCCTGCCGGGCAGAGGTCAGACTGTTGCCGGCTTGCACCCGATTACAACTACGTTGCGCCGAATCTCCAAGATTTTTGCCGGCGTCGGTTTTCAAGTCGTTGAAGGACCTGAAATCGAAGACGATTATCATAATTTCGAAGCATTGAATATTCCTGCGCATCACCCAGCCAGGGCGATGCACGATACCTTTTATTTCGATGCCCATACCGTATTAAGAACCCACACCTCGCCGGTACAAATCCGGGTCATGGAATCGGAAAAGCCACCGTTGAAAGTAATTGCACCGGGTCGCGTATATCGTTGCGATTCGGATATTACCCACACGCCAATGTTTCATCAGGTCGAAGGTTTTCTGGTTGATACCGATGTCAGTTTTGGCGATTTAAAAGGTGTAGTTTACGAATTTTTGCGTGCTTTTTTTGAAAGAGACATCCAAGTTCGCTTTAGACCCTCCTATTTTCCTTTTACCGAACCATCCGCAGAAGTCGATATTGAATGCGTAATGTGCGGTGGCCAAGGCTGCCGTGTATGCAGTCATACCGGCTGGCTGGAAGTGATGGGTTGCGGCATGATACATCCTGAAGTTTTTAAAGCGGTTAATATCGACAGCGAGACTTATAGCGGTTTTGCATTTGGCATGGGCGTTGAACGCCTCGCAATGTTGCGTTACGGCATTAACGATTTGAGATTATTTTTTGAAAATGATCTTAAATTTTTGGAACAATTTAAATAAGTCGTCGTTACACGGGAAAACTTGAGTCATGCAAATTAGTGAAGCCTGGTTAAGAGAATATGTCAATCCAGCAATAAGCACCGAACAACTGGTCGAGCAATTGACCATGGCAGGCCTTGAGGTCGATTCGGTTACACCTGCTGCGGCAGTATTCAGCGGCGTGGTCGTCGGCGAAGTTATCGCCATGGAGCCGCATCCCGATGCCGACCGCCTAAGAGTTTGCCAAGTCGCGGTAGGCGAGGCAGAAGCATTACAAATCGTCTGCGGCGCCAGCAACGTTCGCGTCGGCTTGAGAATTCCTGCGGCATTGATCGGCGCGGTATTGCCGGGCGATTTTAAAATCAAAAAATCCAAACTTCGCGGCGTAGAATCCTACGGCATGTTATGTTCCGAAAAAGAGCTAGGCTTGGCCGCCGACGCTAATGGTTTAATGGAGCTAGCTGCCGACGCACCGGTAGGCGTTGATATACGCGACTACCTGTCGCTCAACGACAACATCATCGAAGTCGACTTGACCCCAAACAGAGCCGATTGCCTGAGCGTTGAGGGCGTTGCGCGCGAAGTAGCCGTACTGAACAAAATGGACTGGTCGTCCACTCCGGTTGCAACAGCCTCAGTCGGCCATACCGATATTTTAAATGTATCCGTAGCAGCGGCAGATGCTTGCCCACGCTATTTGGGCCGATTAATTAAAGGCGTAAATCCTAAAGCCGAAACCCCATTATGGATGCAGGAACGCCTACGCCGCTCTGGCGTCAGAAGTTTGAGTGCAGTGGTCGACGTCACCAATTACGTGCTGATCGAATTAGGTCAACCGCTACACGCCTTTGACGCAGCCAAATTAACCGGCAACATTAATGTACGCTATGCTAAGACCGATGAAAGCGTCGCCCTGTTAAACGGCCAGACCATTAAACTGGACAATGAAACACTGGTTATCGCCGATGACAAGCAAGCCTTGGCATTAGCCGGCGTAATGGGCGGCAGCGAATCCGCCGTCAGCGACGATACTCAAGATGTGTTTCTGGAATGCGCGTTTTTCAATCCGCGGAGCATTGCCGGCAAAGCGCGCAACTACGGCCTGCACACCGATTCATCGCACCGTTTCGAACGCGGCGTTGATCCGACCTTGCAGGAACGTGCGATAGCGCGCGCGACCCAATTAATTATCGATATTGCCGGCGGCAGCGTCGGCGCAATTACCGAAGTAACCACCGCATCAACCTTGCCGCAACGTCCGGCAGTATTGCTTAGAAAGCAACGCCTGGAAAAAACCTTGGCTATTGCCCTGACAGACGAGCAAGTCGTCGATATTTTTCAACGCTTGGGTATGTCAGTACAAACACAGCCGGATGCTTGGTCTGTGACTCCGCCGGGATGCCGGTTCGACATCGCTATTGAAGCCGATTTAATCGAGGAAATAGCCCGCATTGTCGGCTATAACAACTTGCCGAACAGCAGCCTGCTGATGCGCTCGGAGCTTGGCAAAGCTACCGAAGCCCTACTGGACCTGGATCGCGCTAAGGATTTGCTGGTTGACCGAGGCTATCAGGAAGCAATTACCTACAGCTTTGTCGATGAAGACATACAACAAGCGATCGCACCTGACGATGAAGTTGTCAGGTTAAAAAACCCGATCTCTGCCGACTTATCGGTGATGCGCACAACTCTTTGGTGCGGATTGCTGAAGGCCGCCCTGCACAATACCAATCGCCAGCAAAACAGGGTCCGTTTTTTTGAAACCGGCCTGCGCTTTGTAAATAAAGACGGCAACACGCAACAACAAAAAATGCTGTCCGGTCTGGCCTTGGGTAGCGCCTATTCCGAGCAATGGGGCGTCGCAACCCGCAAAGTTGATTTTTTCGATGTCAAAGCCGATGTACAAGCCTTATTTTCATTAACCGGTTGTGATGTGCAATTTATCCCTGCCAAACACCCGGCATTGCATCCCGGACAAACGGCTGAAATCTTATCGCAGCAAGGCGAAAAAATAGGCTGGCTGGGCATGTTGCATCCGACGCTGGAAAAACAGTTAGGCTTTGATACCCAGGTTTTCCTGTTTGAATTGGATCAGGACTTATTGCTGAATAAACAAGCCCCAAAATTCAGACCGCTATCCAAATACCCTTCGGTACGTCGAGACGTCGCCTTGATTGTTAAGGAAGAAGTTGCTGTCAGCGAGATAATAAATTGCGTTAAAGACTGTGCCGAACAGAGCTTACAAGACATAGTAGTCTTTGATATATACCGCGGTAAAGGTGTCGAAGAAGGCAGCAAAAGCGTGGCTTTAAGTTTAATCATACAAGATTTTTCACAAACACTAACAGATTCTGAAATAGATGCTATATTTAGCCGGCTGTTAGAAACATTGACCACTAAAATAAGTGCAAAGCTGAGGGATTAACAATGGCATTAACTAAAGCAGATTTTGCCGAAAGGCTGTTTGACGAGCTTGGCTTAAACAAGCGCGAAGCAAAAGATATGGTCGAAATGTTTTTTGAGGAAATTAAGGGCTCTTTGGAACACGGTGAGCAGGTAAAAATTTCCGGTTTTGGAAAATTCGAACTGCGCGACAAAAGCAGTCGTCCCGGCAGAAACCCAAAAACAGGCGAAGAAATCCCCATAACCGCCCGCCGCGTGGTAACATTCAGATCAGGTCAAAAATTAAAAGCCAGAGTGGAAGCATATGCTGGAGCCGAGTAATAATAATGAACTGCCGGTCATACCGGCAAAACGCTATTTCACCATCGGTGAAGTCAGTGAATTATGCGGTGTTAAACCTCATGTACTCCGCTATTGGGAGCAAGAGTTTACCGAGCTTAGCCCGGTAAAAAGACGCGGCAATCGTCGTTATTATCAACGTCATGATGTGTTGATGATCCGGCAAATAAGATCGTTACTGTATGAGCAAGGCTACACTATCGGTGGTGCCAGAGCGCATTTAGGTAGTGATGATGCCAAAGAAGATTCAACCCGCACCAAGCAGTTGATTCATCAGATGGTTAGCGAACTGGAAGAAATTCTGGAGTTGCTGAAGTAGATTTTTTCATCGAATGCGGCAAAATGTAGTACAATTTGCCGCATTGAATTATTGGGGATTGTGTTCACAATCCTTTCAGCTTTAAATTCTTTATTTCACTGTCGGGGCGTAGCGCAGCTTGGTAGCGCACTTGTCTGGGGGACAAGGGGTCGTAGGTTCAAATCCTATCGTCCCGACCAATTGAATCAAAGAGTTACAAAACCATCAGAATTCTAAAGCAGTAATTTTTAGACTTCGGTACAACAATTTTCACCGCTTGCCAAAAGTGCCAGATCAAAATCAAGCCGCGACGCTTGCCGAGATTTAAGGCACGCCAAAAAGGGATGCTTGCGGGCGTTCCCTCCCGCTCTCTCCTATTAATTATTCACAACCCAAACCCCGATGGATTTGTCCAATCGGTGTCTTGAGGTTTTTCCAATTGTTTTGATAGACTCCATGCATGGCGCTCTTTTTAGGTTATGGACTAGGTGAGGTATAAAACATATGACATCGTTTCATAAGCAAATCATTTTCATCACCATAATTTTGGCAATTGGGTTATCACTTATCGCCTGCACTGAAAATGGTGATGCTGGCAACCGTTCAGAAAAAGAATCAGTCCCTATCGCCTTCGACATGTCCGACCCCATGCAAAGGGATGCCGCAGCGGGCAATGCTGACGCTCTATATGAATGACCTTGCTTATCGGTATCAGGATGGAATAGGCGTTCCGAAAGACGAAGTTATTGCGCTTGAGTTATTCAGGAGAGCGGCAAAACATGAGAGTAGCGCTGTTGAGAAAAAATAACTTATCTCGCTTAACGCTACCCTTTCCCCAAAGGCAAATACAACAAAGCCGGTGTTACCCGGCTTGGCTCAGCATGGTTGCGGGAGCAGGATTTGAACCTACGACCTTCGGGTTATGAGCCCGACGAGCTACCTGGCTGCTCCACCCCGCGATTGTAGAATGGTTATAGTACGCTTTTAATGAATGCTTGATGATATGTACGAGTACCTATGAATCTTCATCATCCTCGTTGTCGTCAGTAATTATCAGCGGTGCGCTTTTGCCCCGCTTCTCCAATTTTTTAATGATTGAAGGTGGGCATCTGCTTGTCATCTTATCCAGTAACCCCTGAGTCTTAGCGTAATCCGGCAATTCATCCCATAATCTTAATATCTCTACTTCATAGGCTGAGGATTCATCATCATTCATAAAATTGAAATACTTTTGCTGAGTCGGTTTCAAAAAGCGCGGTATTTAAATGATCAAGCTTAACAAAGTCAACACCTCTGTTTAAGGCAGAAAAAAACAGCATGGTTAACCGGTCATGTTTAAGATCTAACAATGACTTACTCCTATCTGATCTAAAAAACGTCTAATTTTGAAAAAGTGCGGGGAGTGTCAGGCGAGGATGTCGGCAGCAAGGATGCTGCCGTCAAGCCCCCAGGGATGGGTTCACGGCGCTCCTCGACTGACACTCCCTGCATCTTTCAAAGTTGAACGATTTTTCAGTATGAAAGGAGTAACACTCTCACTTTTTCCGCAACAAAAATCACTACGGTTTTTCCGTATGGGGTGCGGATAATCCTTCTAATCTCAACACGACTTACAGCCCTGCTGTTTTTAGCTGGCGTTGCGAAACGCGTGAAATGACTCAGCCATATAACTTTTTGTTTCTTTAGGTATTAACGCCTATTCGCAAACCATACGTTGACACTTATACTTTTTCACACTGATGAGAAAGACTTCCGCTATACATCTTACTCAACAGCTTTAATGTAGGCTTTATTATCCGCAAGGATTCCTATCGGGCTTTTTTTACTGCTGGTGGTTGGGATATTCGGGAAATTAGCGCGATTTTATCTCTTTCATTTTTTTCGGTAATTAAGGAGTCCAGCATGAACATTCGACAAATATTATTGACGGGGGCAACGGTTATGGTACTAACGACGTGTCCTGTTTGGGCTGGTGGAGCAAATGGCAACAATGGCGGAGGAAATGATTGCTCAGGGAATAGTTGTGGCGGTGGCAAACACTTTAAGGCTCCTGAAATTGATGCAAAATCCGGAACCAACAATGCACTCGCTCTGCTAACGGGCGTTCTAGTACTAGTAAACGAGCGGTCTCGGTCTCGACACTCCAATGTTGCGGGCGCTCCTTTCGGCCGAAGACCGAGGTCTAAACCAGCAAGGAATATTGATAAAATGTCTACACAACACCAGATGCTGCGAGAGGATATATATGGACTTTTTTAATCCTGCAATTACGGAACTGATCTACCTGATCTACTGCTTGGCTTTTTTCATGCTGGGCGTGGTCGCCTTTATGCTGCCAAATTATAATGCGTCGTGGTACTTCGCCCCGCATCTGTCGCTGTTGGCAGGATTCAGTATCCTGCACGGGATGGTTGAGTTTATTGAAATGCAAAAGCTGAGCAACTCAGTTGAACAGTTAACTAGGTTGGGCAATCTGTTGCTGCTTGCCTCCTATCTGTCTCTACTGGAGTTTGCCCGTCGTACATGGAACAGCACATCGCGGTCGGTTCGAGTTCCTGCGCCTTTGGCGTATGGCTCTTCAAGCCTCGGAGTGGCGGCACTGACGCTGCTGCCGACCAACCCCATTGCGGGGCTAGCGACGGACTCTCATTTCTTTGTCGGCACCTTGGCTGCCCTGCTAACCGGTGTTGCGCTGTTCGCCCACCCCTCCACACAAGACAAAACATACAAAACCATCCGCAACGAGGTCTGGCTGTGCATCATAGTGCTAGCATTTCTCTGTTACAGCTTGTCTACTCTTTTTCTGCTCCGGAACGACCCGCATCTGCCAACATGGTTGCCAATGCATACAGATTTGCTTGGCTTTCCCGTCCAGTTGTTGAGTGCCACGTGCGCTGTGACAGCGATTATGGGACTCGTCTTGTTTACGCTCCTCGCAGGTAAAAACAGCCCAATAGACGCCACCGCCTTCGGGTGGTCGCAGCACGCGATAGTCATCACCGATGCCAACAATGTCATTTTGCGCGTCAACAATGCCTTCACCGCATCCACTGGCTATACGAACAAGGAGGCGGTAGGCCATAAAACATGCTTGCTCAAATCAGCGCGCCATGACGGCAATTTTTATGACATGATGTGGGAAAGCATCAATCAGACAGGAACCTGGCAGGGAGAAATCTGGGATCGGCGTAAGAATGGCGAAATCTTCCCCTCGTGGTTAACCATCAATACGGTGAAAGATGCCGCCGGTACGGTCCTTTATTACGTAGGTACGCATGTCGACATCACTGATCGCAAATCGGCAGAGGAAGCGATTGAGCGTCTGGCTTTCTTTGATCCGCTCACCCAACTGCCCAACCGTCTGCTGCTGCAAGAGCGCTTGAAGCACAGCATTGAAAAGGCCCGACGTGAAAACAAACAATTGGCCTTGATGATGCTTGATCTGGATCGTTTCAAAGCAGTCAACGACAGCCTAGGGCATCTGGCAGGCGACGAGTTACTGCGGCAAGTCGGTGGAAGAATCACTAATCAGTTGCGCAATTCAGACATGGTGGCCCGTTTGGGAGGCGATGAATTTATCGTATTGTTGGAAAATATTAATAGCCCGAGCGACGCCGCACGACTCGCTGAAGAAATTATCACTAGTTTAAGCAAACCCTTTAAGTTAACCCAAAGTGACGATGTGTGGATCGGCGCCAGCATTGGCATCAGTCTTTATCCGCAACACGGAGGCAGCTCTGAAATACTCATGGATCATGCCGATAAGGCGTTATATCAAGCAAAAGACCAAGGGCGTGGTTGCTTTGCCTATTTTTCCGAAGATCTGACGACTGCTGCCCGTGAGCGTCTTGAGTTGGAAACACGACTGCGCCATGCTATTCAACAAGAGGAATTACGTATTTTCTACCAACCGAAGGTGGATATTGCCAGCGGCCGCATTGTCGGTGCTGAGGCGCTGGTGCGCTGGGAAGATCCTATCAAAGGATTGATTTCTCCCGCATGCTTTATTCCTATTGCCGAAGAAACCAGTTTGATTGTGGAGATTGGCGAATGGGTTCTGCGTGAAACCTGTAGCCAGGGTTACTATTGGTTGGTTCGTGGACTACCCCCATTAACGCTGGCAGTTAATGTTTCTCCACATCAGTTCCGGCGTAGCGATATTAATGCCTTGGTTGCAAGGGTACTGGCCGAAACTAATTTTCCGGCAGTGCAACTGGAATTGGAAATAACCGAAAGTGGATTAATGGAGAACCAGGATAACGCAACGGATATTCTCAATAATTTGCGTAATCAGGGTATTCAGCTTGCCATTGACGATTTTGGCACCGGTTATTCCTCGCTATCCTATCTCAAGCGTTTCCCTGTGAATGTACTGAAAATCGACAAGAGTTTTATCGACGAGATTCCCCATAATAAAGACGACATGGAAATTGCAGCCACCATCATCGCCATGGGACATACGCTGGGCTTCAAAGTCCTAGCAGAAGGCGTGGAGACACCGGAGCAACTGGCTTTCTTGCTGAAAAAAGGCTGTGATAGTTATCAGGGGTATATTAAAAGTAAACCCGTGTCGGCGCGTGAATTTGCAGAATTATTGCGTAAACAACAGCGGGATGATATGTCAATGCTTCCCCGAACACATAGGGGGCAATCGCTCTTAAAAAGCGATTGAAAATAGAATTCAGATAAAGTAATAAGACTATCATTTTGATTTTAAAGATAGCAAAGCCAACACCTTCACTCTCACTTCCTTTAAGGTTTTCGCATCGTTTAATGTCAGCCTGATTTGTTTTCCTTCGAAGCGATAATCAAACATAAATGATTTTGCGCCGCCTTCGGCTATGGGGCGAACCCGAACATAAAACCCACCGCCATCAGCAACCATTTGCACTTTATCGATGGCCTTTAGATTCCGATAGGCCATGTCCGTAATTTTATGTAGTTGTCGAGCCATAATTCACCTGTCCAATTTTTCCGGTACAACAAATATTCAGGATTTAATTAAGTCACAATGGACAATACCGGACAAATAAAACATATACCACATTGTTTATTTGTGTTTTTGGATTATGCCGGACGGTGAAAAACAATAATTTACCGTTCTGGGGGACAAGGGGTAGTAGGTTCAAATCCTATCGTCCCGACCAATTGAAACAAAGAGTTATATTTTTTATTGCGCCGTTTTCTCTTGCCTAGCAACCTTTAATACTTCCCTCATTTGATACTGTTCTAAATGACATTTAGTCCATTGGCTTTCCGTCTAGGTAGTTTAATTGACCTACTTTATGTTCGTATTCATCCCACACGGTCAGCACCCCGTTTTTCTTTCCGTCTTTATAATTTGTTTCAACGAATTTCTTTCCATTTGAATGATACTCCTGATGCTTTCCGGTAAAAGGCTTATCCTCATTAGGCAAATAAGCAATACCCTCTTTAATATCAAGCTCTTCTTTAGTAACTATTACTTTCGGCTTGGTATCTTCTTTTAACTTTGCATCTTTTGGAGCATGTTTTTCATGCCTGACTTTTCTCTTAGGCTTCTTGTTTTTTGAGGCATTGAGTTTTGCTTTGGCGCTCGCCTTCGCTTTTGATCTTATTAATTGCTCCAAAACTCTAGCATCGGCACTACAATCCGAGATAAAAAAGATCATGACCAATATACATATTATATTTTTCATTAAATACCTTTAGAGAAACATGACTCACAACACGATAGTGTAATAGGTCAAACTTACGCCAGACGCTAGCTGTAACTCAGCACAACCGGGTTTGTTATTTCCAGCTATCTTTGTATACAGCCATTCATTATTCGCAGATTTCGATAACTCTCGACTGTTGCTTCAACCTCTTCCGTCTTTTGCAAAGTGCATACATTAGGCGATGCTTCTTGTTAACTTCCTTTTTTAGATCGTTTGTTTTAACAACTAAATAAGCGAAAAGCTATAAAGCTACACGCTTAAGCTCAATTGTACGAAAAACATCGGCAAACATTTCTTTCGTCAGTCGTTTGGTCTGCACGTTGTATCGGCTACTATGATAAGAATCAACCAGCGCGCGGCCATCCGGCAAAACATGCACGGCGTTATGAGCGAATTTAGCGCTACTCTGCTTTAATCCATATGCTTTTAACACCGCCTGATGAGCAACCAAGCCTAAAGCCAATATAACCGCTTGGTTCGGCAAGGTTTTTAGCTCGGCGGCCAAATAATTATTACACTGGTTGATTTCGGCATTGGCCGGTTTGTTTTGCGGCGGCAAGCATTTCACGGCATTGGTAATACGACAGTTTTTAAGCACTAAACCGTCCGTTAATGATTCGGATTTTATTTGGTTGCTGTAGCCGAACTCGTAAAGAGCCTCGTATAGCAATAATCCTGCATAATCTCCGGTAAACGGCCTGCCTGTAGCATTGGCGCCATGCATACCGGGAGCCAGCCCGACGATCAGCAATTGGGCTGAGCTATCGCCGAAAGGTGCAACCGGACGCGCATGATAGTCGGGATGCTTTTGTTTAACTTCACATAGAAAGTCATCCAGCCGTTTGCACTGTCTGCAATCCTGATCGAATATTTGTTTTGAATACATATTTTATTAAAGTTAGTTTTCCATATGAGCGCCGTACCATATCCCTGAACGCTGGATACAGGCACAAAATCTGTCTGGAACAGATTTGCGTTTACCGAAAGGATGTCGGCGAATTACTTTTCAAAGCAATGGAAAATTATTCACCTTATTATCATCAGAAGCCAGCAACCGCAACTTCTCAAGCCTGGGTAGTTTTTTTATGACGATTTCCCGCTTACTGGCCGAACTGCGGTCATGCCCGGTCTCGACATAAACCAGCTGCTTGGGTTGTCTGCCGCGAAAATATTTGGCCCCTTGCCTGTCCGCATGCTGGTTAAATCGCCGGACAACATCAACAGCAATACCGGTATAAAGCGAATCATCGGTACAAAGAATGATGTAAACCTGCCAATTCATCGCGTCACACAACCGTTCCAAAAGCAGAACCGACGGCTGCGGTTAATCCCATAGCCAGCGCGCCCCAAAAGGCAACCCGAAAAGCGCCTTTAATGATTCCCGCTCCGCCGCTATAGGCTGCCAACATTCCCAGCAATGTTAAAAACAACAATGACGCCGACGATACCAGCACGATTAAATCGGCATTAGGAGCAAACACGACTATCAACAAAGGCAATGCAGCGCCAACGGCAAAAGTGGCCGCCGACGTCAGCGCCGCCTGAATGGGTTTGGCACTGCCTGTTTCGGATATACCCAATTCGTCTCGGGCATGCGCGCCCAACGCATCATGATTCATCAATTGTTCTGCAACCTGCTCGGCCAGTAACGGATCGAGTCCGCGCGATACGTAAATGGCGGCCAGCTCTTTGTGCTCATGACGCCCATCTTCAGCCAACTCCTTGCGTTCACGCTTTAAATCGGCCTGTTCGGTATCGGCTTGGGAACTGACCGATACATATTCGCCTGCCGCCATCGACATTGCTCCGGCAACCAGGCCTGCAATACCGGCCAGAACTATATTGTTGTGTGTTGCGTGAGAAGCGGCAATGCCGACAATTAAACTGGCCGTGGACACGATACCGTCGTTCGCCCCGAGCACAGCCGCGCGCAGCCAGCCGATGCGATGAGTCCGGTGTATTTCGCGATGAGGTAACATTATGGGCTCCTTGTTTTAAAAATCCGAAAGCGTCTTCGGCGGAATGGCTGCCCGTAAGGCGTTCAATACCGCCAGCACATCAATGACTTCCTGCGTTATGGCTCCGGCTACCGGCGTCAAATAGCCCAATCCGGCAAACATCATGCCGATCAAACTCAATGCCATGCCGCCCACCGCGCTTTGCAGTGCAATTTTACGCATCCGTTCGCCGATATGAAACAACTCATCCACTTTTAGCAACGAACTGTCCATGATCACCGCATCGGCCGATTCGCCGGTAATATCGCTGTTCTGGCCGAAAGCGATACCGATAGTTGCGGCAGTCAACGCCGGTGCGTCATTGATACCGTCGCCCAGAAATACTGTTTTTGCCGCCTGGGTTTCATTGCGTACCAGTTCCAGTTTTTGCTCAGGACTTTGGCCGAAATAAACGTGTTCAATACCGACTTGATCTGCCAAAAAGCGGACTTCCGATTCCCTGTCGCCGGACACCAGCATCACCTTGTCAAACAGGTGACTGGGACGCAAATGATTGATAAACGATGAACTGTCGATTCGCACCTCGTCCCGAAATTGCAGGGTCGCCGCGTAGCCATCATCGATCAACACCACGCATTCCAAACCGCCGGTAACAGACGGCAACGCTTTGGCGATATCCGGGTGTTGCTCGACAAACTTTTTACGGCTGGTAATTTGAATCCGCTTTCCGTCCACATTGCCTTTAAGCCCTTCGCCCGGCAGCTCGGTGATATTGCTCACGTTCAACAAAGATAATGCCGATTTTTCCGCCGCGTTGACGATGGCGCGCGAGAGCGGATGCTTGGAATAACGTTCCAGGCTGGCGATTAGCACCAGCAGTTCCTGTTCGTTATGCCCTTCTCCTGGAATTAGTGCAGTCAGTGAAGGGCGTCCATAAGTCAGAGTGCCGGTTTTATCAAAAATCGCCGTGCGGCAAGTACCGATGGTTTCCAGGATAGCCGGATTTTTGATGATGATCTCTCGCCGCGCGGCCAGCGAGATTGAGCTGATCACAGTAACCGGAATGCCGATCAGCAACGGGCACGGCGTAGCGATGACCAGCACCGCCAGAAAACGCACCACATCGCCACTGATAGCCCAGGCACTCAGCGCAATGATCACGGCCAGCGGCGTATACAGTGCTCCCAGTTGATCGCCCAAGCGCCTGATATTCGGACGGTACTGTTCGGATGACTGCATCACCTCCATGATCTTGGCATAGCGCGAATCGATAGCCAGCTTATCCGCGCGTATGGTTAACGCGGAATCGCCGTTAATCGCGCCGGACAGCACTTGGGAACCGCTGACTTTCGACATCATATACGGTTCGCCGGTCAGGTAGGACTCGTCCATGGTGCCGGAGCCTTCCAGTACCGTACCATCAACGGGACAGATTTCATGCGGCAATATCAGCAGAGTATCGCCGATATTAACCTGCCCCGTGCTAATGTCGGCAAGCTGGTCGCCCGACTTCCTATGAGCAACCGATGGCATCCGCTTAGCCAGCGCCTCAAGCACCGAAGAGGCCTTGCGCACCGCATAGGATTCCAGCACGACGCCGCCGGACAGCATCAGCACTACCAAACTGCCGGCCAGATATTCGTCCAGCAGAACCGCAGTGACTATCGAAAGGCCTGCCAGCAAATCGGCGCCCCAATCGCCCTGCCCCAATTTCACGATAAGTTGATAAACCAGCGGAATGCCGCCCAGCACCAACACGGTAAGCAGCGGCACGGACGCCAGTTCAACCGGCAAAATGAGTTGGCCTCGGTAGATTTCGGCAGCGGCCGAGCTTAAAGCCGCATTTAGCGATAGCGTATAGACCCGATGCCCGATATCCAGCACATAATGCAATACCAGATAACCGCCGATGCCGAGTAAACTCAAAACAGCAATGATGTTTTCGGATATTGCGCGAGCAGTTGTCGCTTGTTTATCGGTCATCGTTTCAGCCTCGCAGTTTTTGTGCCTTCCATTCTATCGGCAAGGCCGGCAAATATTAAAACCATTTGTCTGCCTGCACGGCAACAATGGCACAAAACTATTTGGCGTGTAACAGGAGTGCAAGCTTTGCTTGCGCTTGCAGGCGAAGCCTGCACTCCGTCCTACAAAAGCAAAAAGGCGCTCACGGCGCGCCCTACGCCGGATTCTCGCTATCGATAAAAAAGCATTCCACGTCAAAGTGTTGCGAGGTTTTGTCCATTAACGCCCGGATACCGAATTGCTCGGTCGCATTATGACCGCCGGCAAACATGTGTATGCCCGCTTCTTGGCTTTCATGCCAATCGTGTTCGCTGATTTCGCCGGTAATATAAGCATCCAGCTGTTCTTTTTCAGCCAAACGCCATTCGCTGTTTGCTCCGCCTGTAATAATGCCGACCGATCTGATCAGATCATTATTATCGGGCGTTGCCAAAATGACATTGTGCTGAAGTACGGTTTCCAGTTTTTGTTGCAATGCCGCGGCGGTTAGCGGCTGTTCGAGCTTGCCTTTAATCCCGGTCGGCGAACCTTTGTAATCGCCGAAAGGCTGTTGTTGATTGCAACCGATCAGCTGTCCCAACGTCGCGGCATTGCCTATGTCTGGATGCCCATCCAACGGCAGATGATAGCCGAACAGGTTGATGTTGTTTTTTACCAGCGGGAAAACCCGTCGGGCGAAAGCGCCGGTCAACGCTTTGGCGCCATGAAAGGTCCAGAACAGGCCGTGATGAACGACCAGCGCATCGGCTTTGTTTTCAACCGACTGATTAACGGAATGCCGGGTTGCGGATAGTGCAAAAGCGATACGCTCGATTTGCTCGGCCCCTTCTATCTGCAAACCGTTAGGGCAATAATCGGCATAGGTTTCGGGACGGAGCAGTGCTTGATAATAGTCATTGAGTTGTAATCGGGTAATCATATTGCCAATGCCTCGAATTGCCGCCAAATGGTTTTAAAAGCTTCAGTCAGGCGCGGGTCATCCATCGCAATGCGCTCGGCTATTTCAGCAACATTAAACCAATCGCCTTCATCAATTTCATCGACAGCCAGTATAAACGGGCCGTTATGAAAACAACGGTAAACCTGGATAAATTCCATGCCGGTAGCCGCTGCGGCAGGTAATTTAAACAATAGCTCCAACGCATCGGCAATACGAATGCCCAACTCCTCTTCAACTTCCCTGAGCGCACTGAAATCGTAGTCTTCGCCAGCATCAACATGACCGGCCGCCGAAGTGTCCCAAAGTCCGCCGTTTAAATCTTTTTTCATGGAACGTTTTTGCAGGAATAGCTGTCCCCGATCATTAAAAACAAGGATATGTACTGCGCGGTGCCTAAGACCTGTCGCATGGATAATATGGCGTGCGCAGGTATCGATGATGCGGTCGTTTTCATCAACGACGCAGAGTAGTTCGGTATTCATCAGTGAAAATTAGAAAAGTTTTATTCACCGCGAAGGCGCGAAGAAATAAAACTTCGTGTTCTTCGTGTCTTCGTGGTGAATATCAAAAATTGAATTTTAAACTGTTATAAAGAGGGCGCAAGCATAGTTCATAGGCTTTGCGGATACTGCGGTCGGTTTAGATCATGCCCACATCTGGAGACATGGGCATGTTTTATCGCTTATTAACCGGCTCTGCCGGCTGCTGTTGCTGCGGGTACTTCAATTAGCCGGCCTGACTTACAGTCGTAGATATACCCGTAAACAGGAATGTCGGAAGGAACCAACGGATGATTCTTAATGCGCGTCACATCTTCCAATACGCTTTCTTCCTGATCTTTAATCGTCAGCCAATCGATGTATTTGCCTTCGGCTGAACCTGGGCCTTCGCAGCAATCATGCCAGCCGTCGGCATCGACGGACGCTGTTTTCAAGCTGCTACTCAACAGGCCACGCATGATGTCATCGGTAAATGTTTCCATGCCGCAATCGGTGTGATGAACGACAAACCATTCGCGGGTACCCAATAATTTATAAGAGATGACCAAGGATCGGATCGCATCATCGCTGGCGCGGCCGCCGGCATTACGGATAACATGGGCGTCGCCTTCGGACAAACCGGCATATTTGGCCGGGTCCAAACGGGCATCCATACAGGTCAGGATCGCAAAATGTCTTCCCGGAGGCATAGGCAATGCGCCTTTGTCGCCGAATTCATTCACGTAATCCCTGTTTGCCGCTAAAACTTCATTAAGAATTTTGCTCATAAATACCTCTTATTATTTTTGTTGAGCCATAAAAAAACCGCTTAATCCTAATCACTAAGGGGAATGATAAGACCAAGCGGTGTAAAAACTATCTCCGTTTTAAAGTCTACTCCAATAAACCAGGGTTTCAAATAGCGATATAGGTTATACAATATAAACTTAAAGTTTATAAAAGGTCGATATGGCTAAATTAACCAATGTACAAGTCTTCTGCCGGATTGTTGAGTTAGGTACTTTTGCCGCAGTTGCCCGCGAGATGAATCTTTCAGCGATGATGATCAGCAAATACATGGCTCAGTTGGAGACTTCCCTGGGGGTTGCCTTATTAAACCGCACAACCCGGCAACTGAGCATGACGGAAGCGGGAAAAGTCTACTATTACCGCAGCAAGCAACTGTTGGAGGACTTTTCGGAACTGGAAGAATATACCTCGCAGTTGGGTTTACAGGTAAAAGGTACTTTGAAAATCAGCGCGCCGATCGATTTCGGCGGGCTTTATATGGTGCCTGCCATCGACGCGTATCAACGCCTGTATCCCGATGTTAAGGTTTTGATGACCTTGCACAACAGCCAAGTTAACTTAAGCGAAGGCAATTTCGACCTGTCTATTTTAGTAACCGATACGCTCGATTTGGGCGTGGTCGCCAGAAAAATCGCCCAAACCCGGTTATGCACTTATGCCTCTCCCGGCTATATCGCCGAATACGGCGAACCGCAGAGCATTGACCAGCTAAATTTACATCGTTGTTTGCATTACATGGATACCCCGCACAAAGATTATTGGGTGTTTAATGATGCCGGTGAAGAAGTTAAAATCAAAGCGAACTGGCATTTTGCATCAAATAATGGCCGGGCTTTGTGCCAAGCTGCCGCGTTAGGCATGGGCATAACCCAGGCTCCGGAATTATCGGTGATGAATTATTTGGAACAAGGCAAATTGATCGAGATTCTGCCGGATTATCGTATTTCGCCGCTGAAAATTTATGCAACTTATTTACAAAGACGCTTTCTGCCTGCCAAATTGGCAACCTTCGTGGACTTTTTAATTAAATACTTTGCAGAAAATAATAGACTCCTAAACACTCAAGAAACAGCCTGAGCAAATTTTATTTTTAAACCATGAAGCACATGAAGGGCATGAAGGATTAAAGTCTTCATACGCTTCATGGTCATGGCTTAAATTCATTTAGTCATGCTCCTTAAAGAACATACAATCAAGAAACTTTTATTCGCCACGAAGGCCCAAAGGACACGAAGAGTTTATTTCTTCGTGTCCTTCGTGCCTTCGTGGTGATATTTTTAATGATCACATCTAAAGACATACAACATGGCAAGACGAAACCAACACAGTCAAGACGAAATCAGGGAAATGGTGCTGGATGCGGCTGAAACCATCGTCGTTAATGAAGGCTATTCGTCGTTAACAGTGCGCAGGATTGCGATGGAAATCGGTTATACCGTCGCCAGTATTTATATGGTATTTGCCAATATGGCCGATTTGGTCCTGCATATTAAAGCAAATACCGTGGATGATCTTAACGAACAGTTACAGCAGTTGCCTGACTGCCCTCCTGAACAACAGATAGCGGAACTGGCCAAAGCTTACTTAAAGTTTGCCGACCGGAACTTTAACCGCTGGCGCATGATTTTTGCTCAAGATACAGAGAGTCCCGAATGGTATCGGGAAAAAATCAACCGGATTTTTAGCCGTGTAGAAGCGCAGTTTGCACAACTGGCGCCTGGCAGTTCAACCCGGCAAAACAAACAGGCGGCACGGGCGCTGTGCAGTGGCGTTCACGGCATTTGCACCCTGTCCCTGACCGGCGAGCTGGATGCGGAGGAAATTAACGATGTCGAAAATACCATTATATTACTGGTAGAAAGCTTTATCGCCGGCTGGGTAAGTTCAAACCTTATATAGCCTGCTATACTTTTAAAAAAACCGCGTTTATGCCGCTACTGTTCGAGAGCTTCAAGGATGTAAGTATTAGCTTATAGCTAGTTTGAAGCTATAATGGACCTATTTTTGGGGTTATTAAGTGATTGAAAATCAGCTTGTAACAATCATAATCGTAGAAGATGACCCCGGCCACTCAAAATTAATCGAGAAAAATTTGCGCCGAAGCGGTCTCGAAAATCCTATCCACGCCTTTGTCAACGGTCAACAAACGCTGGATTATCTTAAAGGTCAGGGCGAGTTTAAACACCGTCCTATCGATCAATGTATTCTGCTATTGCTGGATTTAAACATGCCGGTTATGAACGGCGTGGAGTTATTGCGGATTCTTAAACAGGACGTTCATTTGCGTGAAATCCCTGTCATTATTTTATCGTCCACCGACGATCAACGTGAAATAGACGAGTGTTACGGCTTGGGATGCAATCTTTATGTGCCCAAGCCTGTCGAGTTTGATCGGTTCTCCGAAGCTATACGCAAGCTGGGACTGTTGATTGAGCTTATTGCCGTCCCAGCCATTAAATAATTTTTTATGTTCGATATGCTCGATATTCCTTCTACCAAAATTCTATATATAGAAGACGACTTGGGCCTTGCCGAGTTGGTATGCATAAAACTTAAACGCGAGGGTTATGACGTTGCTCATGCGGAATACGGCCGCCAGGGCCTGAAAATACTGCAAGACCGGGATTTTGATGCGGTACTGATCGACTTTTATTTGCCGGACATGAGCGGCCTGGACGTATTGACGGCTATTCAGGCATTGAACCATAAGACGACCTGCATCATGATTTCCGGCATTAACGATATGCAATTGATGACCGACGCCATCAAGCAAGGCGCGGAAGATTTTGTCCTCAAAGACTTTGAAGGCGCTTATTTAGGCTTACTACCGAGAACGTTGAACAAGGTCTTGCTTAAACAGCGTTTAATCGAAGAAAAAGAAGCGGCTGAACTGGAAAAAAACAAAACCGAAGCGTTTTACCGGTCATTAATTGAGCATACCAATGTTGTCGCCTGGGAATATTTGCCGGATGCCAGACGCTTCAGCTATGTTTCGGCGCAAGCGGAAAAACTGACCGGGCATAGCCTGGAAGAGTGGACTTCGGAAGGTTTTTGGGAAGCGCATTTACATCCGGAAGATTACGCCAGGATCATCGCATGTTGCGCGTCAAAGATACGCAGCCGGGAAGAACAGGATCTTGAATTTAAGCTGTTAAAAAAAGACGGCAGTGAAATCTGGGTCAGAAAAATCGTTTCAGTCGTAGAGGTAAACGCTGAGCATTGTTGTATATTGCGCGGATTTATCATCGATATTACCGAATCGAAACAAGCCATGGAAAAACAAGGTCTGGCCGAACTGGTATTCGATACTATCCATGAAGGCATTATGATTACCGATGCCGGCAATCGTATCGAAGTGGTAAATCCGGCATTCACCGAGATTACCGGCTATAGCATTGATGACGTGAAAGGAAAAAACCCACGTATCCTCAGCTCCGGACTTCAGGATACCGCTTTTTATGCCTCATTTTGGCAGGCTTTAAATGATCATGGCCATTGGGAAGGAGAGCTTTGGAACCGGCATAAAAACGGCTCGATGTATGCCGAGTCGACGTCGATTTCCTGCGTACATGACGAGCTCGGCAATATTAAGCAACACATCGCCATTTTTGGCGATGTCACTGAAAAAAAGCAAGCCCAACAAAAAATTTATTACCAGGCCAACTACGATCCTCTCACAGACCTGCCCAACCGTCAGTTGTTTAAAGATCGATTGCATTCATCGGTTGCTTCAGCCAAACGCAATAACACCCTGTTGGCGTTATTGTTTATCGACCTGGACCGGTTTAAAGAAGTTAACGATAGTGCCGGACATGAAGCCGGCGACAAACTGCTGATACAAGTAGCAAAGCGACTGAACCAATGCATACGCGAAACCGATACCCTGGCGCGTTTGGGTGGAGATGAATTTATCGTTATTCTTAATAATTTAAGCACGAACCGCGACATTGAGAATATTGCCGGAGCGATGCTGGAACTGTTGGAACGACCGTTTTCGTTGGGCGTCGGCGTCGATGCGGCTATTTCCGCCAGTATCGGTGTCTCAATTTATCCGGCCGATGGCAAAGACGATGCAACACTGCTCAGGCATGCCGATGCGGCGATGTATCGGGTTAAGGAAACCGGCAGGAACAGGTTTGAGTTTTTTACCGCTGAAATGAATCGCGAGGCGGGCAAGCGCCAACAGTTTAAAAGCGCCTTTAAGGATAGTCTGGAAAAGGGTGAGTTTAAGGTGTTTTTCCAGCCGGTCTGGCGCTTGAGCGATGGCCGGATCATGGAAGTAGAAGCCTTATTGCGTTGGCAGCGCCCCGGCTTGACGATGGTCATGCCCGATGAGTTTATTCCCATCGCCGAAGAAAGCGGCTTTATCCATGACCTGAGTCTTTTTGTGGTAAAAGAGGCCGTTAAACAAATTAAAGTCTGGGCTGAGCACGGACTGAACGATATTTCCGTAGCCATTAACGTATCGCCGACCCAGTTCCGCCGCTTGAACGACTGGCTGATTCAAGTACATAAGATTTTATCCGAACAGCATGTCGCGCCGCACCGGATTAAGTTGGAAATCACCGAAACCGCGCTGATGGGCGATACCATTAAGCTGATGGAAACCTTAAGTCATGTACAGGCATCGGGCATCGAAATTTCGCTGGATGATTTCGGTACCGGCTTTTCTTCGCTATCCAGGATAAGCGGCATGCCGCTTGATTTTATTAAAATAGATCGAAGCTTTGTCAGCCAAATAGGCCAGGCAGGACGCTGCCATGTCATTGAGGCCATTATTTCCATGGCCCATAGCATAAATTGCCGGGTTATTGCCGAGGGCATAGAAACTGCGGAACAATTGGAACACCTTAAACAACTGGGATGCGATTTAGGGCAAGGTTTTTTATGCAGTCAGCCTGTTAGCGCTGCCGATTTGTTAGTGCTGTTGCAAAAAGGTATTTTTGTTTGACTGTAATTATTTTCAGCCACAGATCGACGCAGATGCACACGGATAAACTGAGGCAAAGGGCGAAAGGCAGGCGTGTTGAAGCTCGGCTTTTTTCGCCTTTCGCCCTGTGTCTTTCGTTTAATCCGCCTTATCCGCGGCTGAAATAATTAAACTGAAATACCACGGTTACCATGCCCTCCTCCCTCTTCAATCATCGTTCTAAAGATCGCTTAAAGCTATCGATAGCCGGACTGCTGTTGATCGCGAGTATCAAGGTCTTCGCCGTCGAAGTGCATGACATCGGCCGGATGGATTTAGAACAGCTGATGAGCGTAGAGCTGGAAACCGTTACCGCATCGAAATACAATCAAAAGCTGTCGGAAACAGCCAGTTCGGTAACGGTAATCGGCAAGGATCAAATCCAGCAGTTCGGTTTTCGCACCTTGAGCGACGTGTTACGCACGGTGCCCGGTTTTTTCATCACCAATAACCGCGAGTACGACAACGCCAGCGTCCGCGGCTTCGACCAATCCGCCGCTTACAATGGCCGAATGCTGGTCATGATCGACGGCATTCGCATGAATGAGGCCATTTACGACTCCGGCTTCACCGACAATGCGCTACCCATCGATATAGACTTGGTCGAGCGCGTCGAGGTCGTGCGCGGACCGGGATCGTCCCTGTACGGCAACAACGCGTTTTTTGCGGTGGTCAACGTCATCACCAAACGGGGCGGCAACTATCAAGGCGGCGAGCTGGCCGGCGCCTGGAGCAGTTTCGACAGCTACAAAGGCCGCGCCAGCTATGGCCGTAAATTGGATAACGGCCTGGACTTCCTGGCCTCCGCTACCGGTTTCAATTCCGCCGGCCAATCGCTGCAAATACTCGAAGCCGCAACGCCAGCCAATCCTTTAGGCGCATCCTCAGACGCCAACAACGAACACGACAAGCAATTCTTCGCCAAGGCCAACTGGGGCAATTTCAGTTTCGAGGGCGGTTATGGGCGGCGCTTCAAAGGCATACCCGGCGGGATTTTCGGCGTCGACTTCGGTACTCCGGCCAGCAGCCTCCAAGACAGCGAAGCCTTCGTCAACGTACAGTACCAAAAAGCCTTGTCGCCAAAACTGGACTTCACGGCGCGCGCATTTTACGGCGATTACGATTTCAAAGGACAGTACCGCTATGGCGGCACGCTGACCAGCAATTTGAACCATGCCTGGTGGAGCGGCATGGAAATGCGCTTACTGTCCAGCCACTTTGATGGACATAAGCTGTTGGCGGGCGTGGAAGTCCAGGAAAACTGGCAGTTACAGCTGTATGCCGATACCAGCCCGCCTATTTCGGTTTCCCAGGACGCATCAAGCGATACCCACCGCGCCGGTATCTTCCTACAGGACGACATGGATTTGACCGAGCGCCTGAAACTGTCCCTGGGCGCGCGTTTCGACGACAGTTCCTTGTCCAGCCAGAGCATGTTCAGCCCGCGCGTGGGCTTGGTTTACCAGCCGCTGACCGACACCGTGTTCAAACTGCAATACGGCAAGGCTTTCCGAGCGCCTACCATCGCGCAACAGTATTACAGCGTTTACGGCATTCCCAGCCAAATACCCAATAGCGGCTTACAGCCGGAGCAAATCGATACCGTATCGCTAGCTTGGGAGCAGGCTTTTGCCGGAGACTGGCATTTTACCGCCACCGGTTATTACCTGAAACTGAACAAGCGGCTTGGCGTGGAGAACATTGGCAGTTTCCAGCATACTGTCAACTTGGGCGGGGATGTCGGCTACGGCGGGGAGTTCGAGCTACAGCGGCGCTGGGATAACGGCGCCCTGCTGCGTAGTGGCTACAGTTTGGCCTTCGCCAAAGACCAGGACCCGGCCAACCTGGACCCCGACGCGCTGAGCAACGTACCCCGCCACCTCTACCAGTTGAATTTCATGACGCCGCTGTTCAGTCCTCAATGGCGCGGCGGTTTCGACATGCAGGTGCTGAGCGCAAGAACGTCGTTACAAAGCAAAACGCCGGGCTATACCCGCGTCGGCCTGAATTTGCTCTACCAGCCTATCACTTACCTCGACCTGTCCGCCAGCGTATACGACCTGCTCGACGACAACCGTCTGGAACCCGGCGGAATCTACGGTATTCCGCAAGAAGGCCGCACCTTCCGCCTGAAATTCGAGTGCCGGTTTTAGTCGCATGACAGGTCTATCATTAGTGAAAAAGATCGCTGCCTGGGCTTTGCTTCTAGTCTTCTCTATGAACGCCGGACTGGCCGATGCGGTCACCGAGTACGACCTTAAAGCGGCCTATCTGCTCAACTTCGCCAGTTATATCGAATGGCCCGAGCAGCCGGAACCGGTAACAATCTGCGTTTACGGCGACAACCCGTTCAAGGCGGCAACTATTACGACTTTGCTGGAAGCAAAAGCGGGGCAAATTAACGCCGGTTTCAAATACCCGCGCCAACTGGAGCAGCTGGCGGATTGTAATATCCTTTATTTGGGCTTATCCGAACATGAGAATTTCGACAAGGCTATTGCGATAGTGCATAACGCGCCGGTATTAGTTGTCACCGATGTTCAAGACGGCTTGCCGCAAGGCGCCATGATCAATTTGGTCACCGAATCCAACCGCCTGAGGTTCGAGATCAATATCGGCACAGTCTTGGCGTCGAAGCTGAAAATCAGCTCCAAACTGCTGAAATTAGCCAAAATCGTATCTTGACTACAACGTAAAAAATGGAACGCGGATGATTATGATTTAACAGGATTTTTATTGAATCATCTGCGTTAATCATAGTTATCTGCGTCATCTGCGTTCCATTATATTTAACAGCATGCTTGCTCAGGAATGGCCTAAGATGTCTATCGTAAAGCTTATTGTTTCAACAATACTCAAGTTGGCGGACGAAAGGGAAAAAACGTCGCCAATAAAGACAGGCCCTGCCGCCTCCCCCTCTATCTCCAACCGCCTGAACGCGATTCTGCATGTGTCTACGGGAATCATGCTGATTTCCTTCATTTTGTTTACCGGCTATACGGCGGTCAGCACGTATCAGGGCACGATCCAGCGGATGCATACGCTGGCGGCTATCCTGGCTATCAATAGCGAAGCGCCGCTGGTTTTTTCCGACAGGCCGGCAGCGGAAGAAAACCTGCATTCTTTATCCGCCATTGCCGAAGTGTCCGGCGCCGGCATCGTAAAACCGAATGGCGACATATTGGCCGTCTATGCCCCTGCCCCGGACTTGACTCAAAATCTACCCGGCACTGCGCAAAATTTACTGCATCGAGTCTTTAGCGGCAGATTGCGTCTGGAACAACCGGTATTAGCGCCAATCCGCCAGGAGCTGTTCGTGGCAGGAGCCAGCCGGCCAGTGATCGGCCGGGTTTGGATCGAAGCCGACCTGACCGAGAGTTGGCTGGAACTGGCTACTGTCTTGAGTATTTTCATCGCGGTCATGTTCGCTATTTACGGCTTCGGCCGCAGTCTTACCAAACGGCTGGCTTATAGCGTGGTCAAACCTTTGGAAGAGTTGGCGCAAACCGCGCTTGAGATCGGGCAAAAACGCAATTATGACCGGCGGATTCTGCTATGGCCTTGCACCACGGAACTGAATGCGGTGGTGAACGGTTTCAACCAGATGCTTGAGCAGATCCAGTGCCGCGACGAAGAATTGCAAAACCGCCGCGACCAGCTGGAGCAATACAACGAGGAACTCAAGGATTTTTCTTATATTGTTTCGCATGATTTACGCGCACCGATGATTAATGTTCAGGGCTTTGTCAACGAACTGTGCTTGAGTCTCGATGACTTGCGTAAGGTGCTGGATGCTGAGCTGGAGCATTTACCCGAATCTAAAAAAACCGCCGTGCTGGAAATATTAGACCGTGATATTCCGTCATCGACGCGGTTTATTACCGGCGGTGTCGCCAAAATGAATCAGCTGTTGGCCGGAATTTTAAAGATTTCCCGCTTGGGACGGCAGGAGTTGAATATCGGCGTAGTCGATACGCAACGCTTGGTAAACGATAACATCGAGGCGATAAAATATCAGAGCGACCGGGCCGGAGCCGAATTCCAGGTTCAGCCTTTGCCGCAAATCGAGGCCGATCCTTATTTGTTGGCGCAGATATTTGCCAACTTGTTGTCGAACGCGGTCAAATACCTGGACCCAAACCGTGCGGGCAAGATTGAGATAGGGGCTGACGATCAAGGCGATCAGTTCCGTTTTTTTATTAAAGATAACGGCTTGGGTATTCCGGAAAAGGATCGAAAGAAGATTTTCGAGATGTTCCGTCGCGGCAACAATCATACGGTAGAAGGCGAAGGCGTCGGCCTGAATTACGTCAAGTCGGCCATTAAACGGCTGGGCGGAACCCTGTCGCTGGAAAGCGTTGCCGGCCAGGGCAGCGTTTTCAGCTTTACGCTACCTAAGAAACAGACGTAAGAAATTTGTAACTATTCAGCACATAGAAAAATAGAACACGGATGACACGGATTAAACGGATAAACACGGATTTAAAAGCGCAAACGAACTAAAAATCCGTGTAAATCCGTCCTATCCGTGTCGCCTAGAGGCGCCTACTTTTGGCATCCGTGTTCTATTGAACATACGCTGAGTAGTTACAGAAATTTAAAAAATCTTCACCATGAAGAACATGAAGGACACGAAGCTTTACCTTCATTTTCTTCGTGTCCTTCATGGTGAATAAATCATACACCGTCATTCAGTCTCACACTGCTTACGCAATAACTCGGCAAACTCCTGCTCCGGTATAGGGCGGCTAAGGATATAGCCCTGATACATATCGCAACCTTTTTCCCGTAAAAACGCCAGTTGTTCCGGCGTCTCCACGCCTTCGGCCAAGACTTTAAAACCCAAAATATGGCCCATCGCAATAATGGTGGCGGCAATTTCCATGTCGTCTTGCAGATGAGGAATATCGTCGATAAAACTCTTGTCGATTTTTAACATATCCAGCGGAAAGTGCTTCAGATAAGCCAGCGACGAATACCCGGTGCCGAAATCGTCAATCGCCAAACGGATACCGTGGCCGCGCAAACAGTTGAGAATATCCGTTGCGTTGTCCTGGTTCTCCATTAATCCGGTTTCGGTTATTTCCAATTCCAGCTGTTTGGCGGGAAAACCGGTTTCGTTTAACACCGCGGCAACCAGTCCGCAAATATCGCTACGCCGGAACTGGTGAGACGACACGTTGACCGCCAGCGTTACCGGCGGCAAGCCCGCATCCAACCAAACACGTCCTTGACGGCAGGTTTCCCGCAACACCCATTCGCCAATCGCCAGAATCAGGCCGGTTTCTTCGGCAATAGGAATAAACCGGACCGGCGGAATCAACCCATCTACCGGATCTTGCCAGCGCACCAAGGCCTCGGCACCGACAATGCGACCGCTGGCAATATCCACTTGCGGCTGGTAAAAAACCCTCAGTTCCTGCTGATCGATCGCCCGGCGCAGACGCGATTCCAACGCGATGCGCTCACGGGCCGCCAGAGTCAGATCTTCGGAAAAGTAAGCGAAGCAGCCGCGTCCTTGGTCTTTGGCTTGATACAGCGCCGCGTCGGCATGATCCATCAGTATGTCGATATTTTCACCGTGTTGCGGATACAGGCTAATGCCAATGCTGACGCCAATTTGTATATCCTCGCACTGAGCCACGCAAAAAGGCTTGCTTAAATCGGCGATGATTTCTTCGGCCACTCGCGCGGCGTCTTCAGGATGGGCAATATCCTCCAGCAACACGATAAATTCGTCACCGCCCAAGCGCGCGACCATATCGACTTCGCGCAAGCGGGTGGTAATCCTTGCCGCCACTTGTTGCAATAATTCGTCGCCCGCCAGATGGCCCAGGCTGTCGTTAACCGCTTTAAATCGATCCAGGTCGAGCATCAACAAGGCTAATTGTTTGCCGTCGCGCCGTTCCACATCGATACCGTGTTTCAGCCGCTCCTGCAACAGCCGCCGGTTGGGCAGTTGGGTCAGCGGATCGTAAAAGGCCAGCTGCTTAATCTGCTCCTCGGCCGCCTTGCGTTCGGTAATGTCGATATGGGTGCCGACATAATGAGTAATTACGCCATCATCTCCTCTTACTACCGAGATAATCAGCCACTTGGGATAAATTTCGCCATTCTTGCGCCGGTCCCATATTTCTCCCTGCCAGGTACCGTCATGCTCTATGCATGTCCATATTTCGTCATAAAAGGCCGCATCATGGTATCCGGATTTAAGCAGGCTGATATGCTGACCGACTGCCTCTTCTTTTGTGTAACCGGTAGACTCGGTAAAGGCCCGGTTAACTTGTAAAATAATACTCTCGGCATCGGTAATGACCATCGGCTCCTTGGACTCGAAGGCAATCGCGGCAACGCGAAGATCCGCTTCCGCTTGTTTATGCAGCGTAATATCCCGTAATGCGCTGGCAAAAAACAAGCCTTGTTCGGTTTTAATCGGGCTTACGCTGATGTCCACGTCAAAACTACTGCCGTTTTTTCGCCGCGCCTGTAGTGTTCGTCCTGTCCGCAACGGCCTGGTGACAGGGTCGGCAACAAACTTGGCGTGCAGCTCGGGATGCCTTCGGCGAAAGCCTTCCGGCACCAAAACTTCAATCGACTGGCCGATCAGCTCGCCAAACTTATAGCCCAACAGTAACTCGGCTTGCTGATTAACCTGGCTAATAATGCCTTGCATGTCGCTGATCAGCATCGCATCCGGCGTGGCGTTGAAAATGGCGCGCTGGTATCCTTCTTTCGCTAGCAGCTTCTGCTCAGTGCGCCTTCGTGCGATTAAATAGGTCGCCAAGGTCATGCCTGTCACGGACAGTATCAGCATAAAAAACCAATAATTAACCAAACTGGTGCTGAGCTGTGTCGAAATAGAGTTTTTGCCGATGTCTTCTGCGAAAAAGCCGTTGCCTTGCTCCGCGCCAAGAAATCCTATGACGGCCGACATCAGCAGTATTACCACTACGCCATGCGCTTCCAATCGCACTGCCGCCCACGTAACGATCAGGAACATCCAATAGCCCTTGGCGATAAAGCCTACCGATTCGTGCAGCCAATCCATAAAAATCACTTGGGCCACCAGGAAGGCTGAACCGAACAATAATATGACCTCAATCAGCCGGTTCGGCTTTAGCCAGTCATCGGGCATTCGCCGCCAAACCAGAACCAGCGGGGTAACCAGGGCAATGCCCAAGATGTCCCCCATCCACCAATAGGCCAGGTTCAGAGAAAAAGCTTGTTCAGCCAGGAATCCGGAGAAAACTAATACGGAGGTTCCAACCAGGGCGGCGCTAACACTGGCAATACCGCCTGCTATAAGCAGTTGCAGGTAATTGCGCGTGGACAGCACGGCGTGATTAAAAGTATTGCCGCGCTTAAGCAGCCAAGCGCCCAAAAGCGCCTCCAGCGTATTGCCGATGGCAACGAACGCCGCGCCCCAAAAAGCGTTGACGGCTATTACGTTGACCAGCAACGCGCCAAGAAATACGCCGAAAGCATACCGGCTTCCGCCTATCAGCAAAACCGACAATGCCAACCCGGCCGGAAGCCAGACGACACTGATAGCTCCATTGTCTGAACAACAGGCTAGAACTGTTAATCCGATAAGCGCATAGAGTGCGGCTACGCCGAGTTGCTTTAGTAACGCTGCAAGTTGATGAAAATTTATCATTATTGTTATTTTTCTTTGCTACGATTTTTGTTTTGTAGCCTTTGGACTTGATTACCGGTTTATTAGATTTATTACCGCAAAGTTGCGCTTAACTATTTTTGCTACAAATACTATTGCTCTCGCAATAGCTGAGCGAACTCATCCGCCGGCACCGGTTTACTTTTAATATAACCCTGATACATATCGCAACCTTTTTCCCGTAAAAAGGCCAGTTGCTCAGCCGTCTCCACGCCTTCGGCCAAAACTTTAAAGCCCAGAATATGGCCCATGGCGACAATGGTGGCAGCGATTTCCATGTCATCCTGATGAAAAGGAATATCGTCGATAAAACTTTTGTCGATTTTCAATATATCCAGCGGAAAATGCTTCAGATAAGCCAAAGATGAATAACCGGTGCCGAAATCGTCAATCGCCAAACGGATACCGTGACCGCGCAAACAGTTGAGAATACCCGTCGCGTTGTCCTGGTTCTCCATTAATCCGGTTTCGGTTATTTCCAATTCCAGCTGTTTGGCGGGAAAACCGGTGTCACCCAGCACTGTCGCCGCCAAAGCACAAATGTCGCTACGGCGGAATTGTTGAGACGACACATTGACCGCCAACGTTATCGGCGGCAAGCCCGCATCCAGCCAAAGGCGGCCTTGGCGGCAGGTTTCATGCAAGACCCATTCGCCGATCTCCACAATCAAGCCGGTTTCTTCAGCAATAGGGATGAAGCGAATCGGCGGAACCAGCCCTTCGACCGGATCTTGCCAACGCACCAAGGCCTCGGCGCCAACGATGCGGCCGCTGGCAATATCCACTTGCGGCTGGTAAAAAACACGCAGTTCCTGATGCTCAATCGCATGACGCAACCGCGTCTCCAACGTCAAGCGTTCACGGGCCGCCAGAGTCAAATCTTCGGAAAAATAGGCAAAACAGCCGCGCCCGGCATCTTTAGCCTGGTACAGTGCCGCATCGGCATGATCCATCAGTATCTCGGGACTGCCGCCATGTTGCGGATACAGGCTAATGCCAACGCTGGCGCCAATCTGGACGTTGTCGCTCTGAGCCAGGCAAAAGGGTTTGGTCAAATCGACGATGATCTCTTTAGCCACGCGTGCCGCATCTTTAGGATGCGCAATATCCTCCAGCAACACGATAAATTCGTCGCCGCCCAAGCGCGCGACCATATCGACATCGCGCAGCCGGTTGGTGATTCTTTCCGCGACCTGCTGCAATAATTCGTCACCCGCCAGATGCCCCAGGCTGTCGTTAACCGCTTTAAAACGATCCAGGTCGAGCATCAACAATCCCATCTGCCTGCCGTCGCGCCGCTCCATATTAATGCCGTGTTTCAGGCGTTCCTGCAACAGCCGGCGGTTGGGCAGATGGGTCAGCGGATCATAGAAAGCCAGTTGTTTGATTTGCTGCTCGGACGTCTTGCGTTCGGTGATGTCGGCATGGGTGCCGACATAATGCGTGACAACGCCATCGCTGCCTTTTACCGCCGTAATCGACAACCACTTGGGGTAGATTTCGCCATTCTTGCGCCGGTCCCATATTTCTCCCTGCCATATACCGTCGCGGTCTATGACATCCCACATCTCGGCATAAAAGTCCGCCTCATGGCAACCTGACTTAAGCAGGCTGATATGCCGGCCGACCGCCTCCTCTTCGGTATAGCCGGTGGATTCGGTGAAGGCTTTGTTGATTCGTAGAATGAGATTTGCGGTATCGGTGATGACCATCGCCTCCTGCGATTCGAAGGCGGTGGCGGCGATACGTAGATCTAATTCCGTTCGTTTGCGTTCAGTGATGTCGCGGCAAAAAACACAAAACTGGTGAAACTCGGGCAGGAAGGCGGCGGATACTTCAATATCGATAGCATGCCCGTCTTTATGGCGGTGGCGGGTTTCGAACAGGTCATAGCCCTGCTCAATAATTTTTGCCATATGGGCATCGACTTGCTCCGGTTCCTCTGTCGCTTCCAGTTGGCTAATGTGCATATTAGCCAACTCATCCGTCGAATAGCCTACGATTTTTGCGTAAGTTTCGTTAACTTGCAGCACATTACCCTGCGCATCGACTATCCAGAATCCATCCAAGGATATGTCAATCATCGCCTTGATTTGATTCGATACCTGTTCCGTCCGTTTACGCTCGGTAATATCTTGCGCACTACCCACCAATCGTACCGGCCGTTTCATTTCATCGTATTGCAACCCGCCGCTGCCGCGAATAAATCGAACGGAGCCGTCCGGCAAGGTAATGCGGAAATCCAGTTCCCGCCCTCTTTGTCCGGCTTGGCAGTCACTGATCCACATTTTCACCGCGGCGCGATCATCGGAATGAATCGGCGCGAGAAACGCTTTTAAGGAACATCCGAATGCCTCCTGATTAACGCCGAAAATCCGGCACATCTCGTCCGACCAGCTAATATGGCCGGTCGCCAACTCCATGGACCAGCTACCGACATGGGCGATGCGTTGCGATTCGGACAGCATCCGCTCTTTGTCCTGTAATATTTGCTGGACTTGTTTACGTTCGGTAATATCGATCGCCGAACCGATGTAACCGGTAAACGCGCCGCTTTCATCGTACAACGGCATGCCTTTATCCAGAATCCAGCGCCAATCGCCCTTCGCGCTACGCAAGCGATATTCCGTGCTGATGGCTTCATGAATTTCGGTATTTCGATAGTAGGCCAGGAACGCGGTTTTCCTGTCATCGGGATGAATAGTGCCGGTCCATTCCTCATGCGTTATGCTCTGTACCGATTCGAGGCCGACAAAATCAAGCCAGGATTGGTTGACAAACGTAGGCTGCCCCTCGGTATCGGTAATCCAGATCATAATGGGCGAGCTGTTGGCCATCAGGCGAAAGCGTGCTTCACTGGCCCGTAGCGTCGCTTCGGCTTGTTTGCGTTGGGTAATGTCGCGTAAGGCGCTGGCGAAAAACAAGCCTTGCTCGGTTCTAATCGGACTCAAGCTGATCTCCATATCCAATTCAGATCCGTCTTTTAGCAACGCCCTGACCGCTCGCCCTATTCCCATCGGCCGGGCGACTGCCGAGGCGGCAAACTGGGTACGCAATGCCGGATGCGCCGCGCGAAAACGCTCCGGCACCAAGACTTCAATCGATAGCCCGAGCAGCTCGTCGCTCGAATAGCCCAACAAGCGCTCGGCCTGCTGGTTGACCATGGTAATAATCCCCTCTTCGTCGCTAATCAACATCGCGTCCGGGGTAGCGTCGAAAATAGCGCGCAGATAGGTTTTGCTGGTTTGCAGCGCTTGAGGGCTAGGCAGTTGCAGCAGTTTTGGCATCAACGGCCAAATCAACAGTGCAGTGACGATCGAAATAAGCGCTGTGGCAAGCTTTATCAGACCGTCCAGCCAATAATCCGGATGCCAAATTGTCCAGATACTGATTAAATGCGTGGTACCGCATAAACAGATGAAAGCACCGAACAGCACAAACACCCAGCGGTAAGCCAAATCGGTGCGTTTTCGGACAAAATACAATAATGCAAACGGAATGGAATAGTAGGCAAGCGCAATAATGGTGTCGCTGACAATATGTAGCCACAAGATCGACGGCAGCCATAAATAACAAGCACCGTGAGGCATAAAGTTGCCGGTGCTTGCCAGCAACTCATTAAACCATGCAATCATTTAGTCTTGTGCTCCATTCTAAGACGATATAAACGCAGAGTTTCGCAAAGTTTTCTTGGCGTTACTTTGTGGTTAAATAAATTAAATCCCATTCGGGACCCTTTTAATTCCATTCTTTAGGCTTTTAACATTTTGAATTTAAAAATATCACTGCAACGAAACTTTGCGCTAACCTCTGCGTAACTTTGCGGTTAAATAGTTTTATTAAAAATCTTCTTCTGTTAATAACGTTGTTAGCTTTCTGTCCGGGTCGGTGATAATCCATAATTTTTCGGTTTCGACGTTATAAACCGACATTATTCTTTCTATCGACTCAGGCAGTAACGCAAGCGTGTTTTCTCGCCAATCCACTTCCGATACTTCGCCGTAGTCGCCTTTTTCATGCCGGTCCAGCAAATCGCCAATCGGTACCTTAAATTTAGCTATAATCGAAATGGCCTTAGGGGTCATGGTGATGTTTCCAAGTTCAAACAGCTTCATTTAATGAGCTCCTTAATATTATTGTAATCCAAAGCGTACATTTAATAGTTGATAACGCATTAACATCAATTTCTTATCTATATCCGCTTACCTGTTTTATCTTTCTTTAGTATCGGGCAAATGCAACGATACCAGAAAAGTGGCGGCAAATACCGACAAGCCCAATATTAACATTGCAATTATAGGGGTTATATTATGGGCAGCGGCAAAAGTATAGCTGCCGACCGCCAATAACATGGCAAGATTTTGAAAAAATCCCTGCAAAGCCACGGCACTGCCGCTGCCGATACTTTGTTGCCCCAGTTCCTGTAGTGCGGCATTGACGGGGACGATAAACATGCCCCCCATCATGCCGATAAAAAACAGAGTGAAACGGGCCGGCCAAACGCTATCCATTAGGCTCAGCACAATGATAAAAGCCGCCATCAAATAAGCCGGTACCCTGGCGCGGCGCAAATGTTCCAGTGGAATTAATCTGGGTACCAAAGCCGATCCAGCAATAATGCCAAGCGCAAGAAACAAGGTCAGTTCGGCAATTTCGCTGGCATTTTTAGACAATAAAACCAGCGGCGCCCAAACCACAATAATCACTCTTAACGTCGCCGCCGCCGCCCAGAACAAGGAGCCGCCCAGAATAGCGAAGCGTGAGCGCGGGGTAATAAAAAACTCGCCTATTTGCCGCCAAAAAATAATAAACCTGGAACCGGAACCCGTGTCATGCGCCAGGACGCGAACAGGCAAGGTCATGGTAATCAAAGCCGAAGCCGTGAAAATAACGATGGTTCCGGTTAGCGCCCAAGCTATCGAGTAATCGGCCACTTTGGCGCCTACTATCATGCCCAGCAAAATAGCCAGAATGGTGGAGCCTTCAATCCAGCTGTTTGCTTTAACCAGAAATTCATGCCCTGCCAGCTCAGGCAAGATGCCGTATTTTGCCGGGCTGTAAATGGCCGCCCCCACACCGACCACGCAATAAGCAATCAAAGGTTCCACATTGCACAGCAGCAAGCCTGCACCGGACGCTTTAATCAGGTTGGCAATAATCAGCACCCTGGATTTGGGATGATTATCGGCAAATCCGCCTACCCAAGGAGCAAACACCACAAAGGCAACCAGAAACACGCTTTGCAAAGCAGGAACGTACCAACCGGGCAGCTGTGCTGACTGCATCACCATGGCAATCACTGTGAACAAAATGGCGTTATCGGCAAATGCGGATAAGAATTGGGCGATCAGTAAGGGGTAGATTTGTTTGTTCATACAGTATTTGAAGATGGGTAATATAGAACACGGATAACACTGAATGACCGATAGCCGGATTATTAGCTATCAAATCCGTTTTAAATCCGTCTAAATCTGTGTCATCCGTGTTCTATTTTTTTTAAGAAACTTTGCCGGCTGCCAATTCCGTAACCGCTATGTAATTGGTTTTACCGGTCGCCATCACCGGAATCGCATCAACAATCAAAATCTTTTTGGGCAGGCCGATATGGGCCACGCCCTTAGCCGTCGCCGCCAAGTCATTAATGGTCGCCTGTTTTTGAGTAGTGACCAAAATAATCTGTTCACCCTTTTTCGGATCCGGCAGGCTGATTACGGCATGATGCGCATCCGGCCAGGCATTGGTTGCCAACTGCTCAACCGCGGTTAACGAAACCATCTCGCCGCTGACTTTGGCAAAGCGTTTGCTGCGGCCGCGAATACTGAGAAAGCCCTCATCATCGACATGGACAATATCGCCGGTGTCGTACCAACCTTCGCCGTAGATTGATTTGGGCTTTACCAATTTACCTGGGTTGTCGGCCAGCAAGTACCCTTGCATGATATTGGGCCCGCTGACGTGAAGCCTGCCTGCGTCTTCAATGCCTTCGACCGGTTCCAGTTTGTAGTTCATGGACGGCATAAACCGGCCCACGGTGCCGGATTTAAAGTCTATCGGCGTATTAACCGAAGCAATAGGCGTGGTTTCGGTGGCGCCATAACCTTCCAGTATGCGGATGCCGAATTTCTCCGCCCAAACCTGCCGCGTCGTTTCCTGTAATTTTTCCGCACCGGCAACCACATAACGCATATTGAAAAAATCATAAGCGTGGGCTTTTTTAGCATACCCGGCTAAAAAGGTATTAGTGCCGAACATGATGGTGGCGTTTATTTCATAAGCAATTTCGGGAATGACCGCGTAATGCAGCGGAGTCGGATAGAAGAAGGTGGTCATGCCGTGCAGTATCGGCAGCATGGTGCCGACGGTAAAGCCGAAGGAATGAAACATCGGCAGGAAGTTGAGCACCACATCGCGGGCATTAAAGTTGATTCGCGCTTCCAGCTGTTTAAGATTGCCCAGGATATTGCCATGAGACAGCACCACGCCTTTTGGCGTCCCTTCGGAACCGGAAGTAAATAAAATGACCGCCGGGCTATCAGGGCTGTATTGAGTGTGTTTGTACCAGATATTAGCGGTCTTGCATTGCACCAGCGCCTGGAATTTGTCCCATCCCGACAAGCGCTCGGCCAAATCTTCCAGATAAACCAATTTAACCTGCTCGCCTAAATGCCCGGCTTCCTCGGTTAATTTACCCAGTTCTATAAAACGGCGGGAAGTCAAAACGGTTTTGACCAGCGCCGTGTTACAAGCGGAAACCATACTGGCTGAACCGGTTGAATAATTCAGCATGGCCGGCACCCGGCCATAAAGTTGCAGGCCCAAAACAACCGCCAAGGTTTTAGTCGAATTGGGCAAAAACACCCCGATATTTTCCCCTTCGGCCGTAATCTGCTTTAACGCGTTGCCGATCGCAATGCTGCGGGTAATTAAGTTGTCATAGGATAATGGAATGCGTTCCAAATCCTCGGCAACCGTATGCTTGCCGCCATGGATTTTGCGCGCTTCAAGCAGACTGGCGAAAATGGTTTGCCTATAATGACTGGTGGCGAACATCATTTCAGTCATAATATCCGCCAAAACATGCCCACTGTATTTGCGGCGATTTTTACCGCTTACCCCTTGAGGATGCGAAATAAAAGTATGAGGCAAAATCTGGATAGTGATTTTGGGAAATAAACGCAAACGGACAATATTGCGTAACCTGGAAAAATGCGTGTATTCGGCGCCCTCAATCCGTACAGGCAATATCGCCGCTTCGGATTTATCGGCGACCATGCCGGTGCCGTCGTAAATTTTCATTAATGAGCCGGTCACGGTAATCCGGCCTTCAGGAAAAATAACCGTGTGTGTATCTTGCTGCAAATAATGGATCAAATCCTTCAACGATAAAGGATGAGTCGGATCCATTGGAAATACGCGCGATAACCTCAGAAAAGGCTTCAACCACCAGCGCTCGGAAATCTGGGTATTGATAGCAAAAGTGATGTTGTCGGGTAAAAACACCCCCAGCAGTAACGGATCCAGAAAGGATGTATGATTGGATATGATTAAGACACGTTTTCCGGCCTTATTGTAGTTGTCCAAGCCCTTGACTTCGACCTTGTAAATCAATATCAGCAGCCAGCGTAAAAATTTTTTCAGCATTAAAATTCCTCCTTAATGCCATTCTAGCAGATGTTTTATTTTACTTAGAATAATCATGGTTGTTGCCATGCCGAGTGCGAAAGACGAAAGACAAAGGGCGCCGCCTTTAGCTTTTCATCTTTTGCCTGTCCTTTTTTGAAACTCGCCTGAGGCTAATGAGCAGCCATAAATTTAATTAGTAAGCCTTTGTTTTATTGACCCTATCCATCACCTATCATGGCATACCGCATAGGTTGGGAAAAAATCGGCGGACAGCGTTATAATGCTTTAATTGTTTCCCAGCCTTGCCAAGCAAAGTCGTCTCAGCCAATGAAAATACTCAACATTCATTTTAAAAACATCAACTCATTGGAAGGCGAAAGCCGGATCGATTTTGAACAATCGCCTTTTTCGGATACCGGGGTTTTCGCCATTACCGGCCCTAACGGATCGGGAAAATCCAGCGTTTTAGATGCCATTACCTTGGCCTTGTACGGCGAGACTTTCCGCTTCGACCGGCCTGCCAAGCATGTGATGACTCAACACACGGCCGAGTGTTTCTCGGAAATCGAGTTTGTTTTAGACCAGGTAAAATACCGCTCCAGCTGGCATGTGCAACGGATAGATGCGAACCCTGACGGCGAATTAACGCCCCCTGAAATGAAGCTGACCCGTTTGAACGACAATGAAGTATTGGCGTCCACCTCCCAGCAAGTATGCGCGCGAGTTACCGAAATTACCGGCATGAACTTCCGCAACTTCACCCGTTCAATTCTGTTGGCGCAAGGCGATTTTGCCGCATTCCTCAATGCGCTGGACAGCGAGCGCATGGATATTCTGGAAAAGATCATCAGCACCGATATTTATGCCGATTATAAAAACGAAGTTAATGCCAAGGCTGCTGAAGCGCAACAACGTCTGGATTATTTAAAACAGGATTTATCGGTTATACCGATCCTGGATCCGGCAAAGCGGGAAGCCTGTGAGCATGATTTAGCCGATTTTATTGACCAAAGCGCCGAGTTACGGGAGCAGCAAAGTAACCTGAAACAACAGCAAGACTCGCTGCAAAACGTATTAACCCTGCAAAGCCGGGTTGCCGCTCAGGAAAAAGCACTGCAACAAACCGCAGCACTGGCGGAAGACGAGCGGCAAAAACTGGATCGGCTGACTGGCGCCCAGGACGCCCTGTTGTTTAAAGACGATTTGCTAACGATCAAGGAAAAAAATCACCAGCTTCATCAAGGTAAAGCGGCACTCGCGGACTTTCGGAACGAACTCAAGCAGATACAAGACCATATTGGCGCAAGTAAAGCCGCTCCGGAGAGTTTGCCCAACAAATCGTTTACGGAACAAGGGCAAACCTTATCCAATATTAAAGCCCAGATAGGTCAACTAACTGCGCAACGCCAATCGGAATCCGATTTATGGCAGTCTTTAGGACTCCAGATTGACGAGAAAACGTCGGCTCTTGCCACCGTATCGACCTGGTTGGAACAGCATGTCGCCGATGAATCGTTGCTGGCAAGCTTTCCCAAAACAGCCCAGTTAAAAAATCTCCGGGCCGAACTGGCCGAGTTGAAAGAAAAACAAAAAGCAGCGGCCAAGTGGTCGAAAAACACCGCGGCATCGCTGAAAAACAACCAGTCCGCGATTGCCCAGGAAAACAAAAATATCGCCGAATTAAAGCGCAAGTTGCCGCTGGCGGAAAAGGCGTTGAATGAACTGGCGCAAGGCAAGAATCTGCTTGAACTGGAGGAGCTTCGGCAAGAACAGCAAGAGCGGGTTAATGATTTCCGGGAACTTTATAATCTGGCCGTTGCCAATCAAAAGCTCAGCAAAAGCGGCTTTAATTTTTTCGGCATCTTTGGCCGTAAAGACCAGCCGGATCATGACATTGAGGAACTGGAAGCCGAACTCGAAGCGTTAAAGCATGAAATCGGCCGGGAAGAAAATAGTAGGCTTACGCTGGAAACGGCTGTTTTCCGTGAAGCCTTACTGAGAAAAATGGGTCCGGACCGGCAGTATCTTGACGATGGCGAACCCTGCTTTTTATGCGGCGCCTTGGAGCATCCGTATGCCAAACATCCGCCGAGAGAGGCTAATTCCCAACAAGCCTTGACCGAAAAGAAAGCGAAGATAAAAGCCTTAAGAGCATCTGCCGGCAAGCTAACGCAGCAGATTAAAACGGCTCAGAAACTGGCGGAAAAAAATCAGGCTAATCAATCAGAGCTGGCTAAGATCAAATCCCAATGGCAAACCTTGAGCAACCGGCTTAACACCGCAAGCGAAGACCTGCGCATCGATAAATTACGCTTGCTGAGACAGCTGTTAACCGCCGAAATAAGCACATTAAAAACCATTATCAGCGTAGTCGCCGACTATCGAAAAAAACAAGCCGGTATAGACCAATTAAAAGCCTTGATCGACAAAGGCGAAGCTACGGTTGAACGCTTGCAGTTAAACACTCGGCAGCTTGATGCCGAACAACGAGAACGTCCCGCGGAAGAGATCAATTACGAAGCCGCATTGGCAGCCTGTCAGCAGGAAGAACAACAATTGGCCGGCAAGGTGCTTGCCCAACTGGCCTCACTGGGCGAAAAAATGCCCGCCAAAGGCAAGGAAGATGCATTGTTCGATCGCCTGAACGCGCGTCGCCAGGATTACCAAGGTTATGTTTTCCGTCAAAAAAGCTTAACCGACGAACTGGAAACATTGAAGACAAAAGCAGAACATTGCCAAATCGAAATCGCCGCATGCAATGAAAAACTTGAACGCTACAACCGGCAATTACAAGGCGAAGAAATTATCGGCCTGCATTTGGCATTGGTTGAAAAGCAACGGCTGATTGCCGACAAAGAACTGCTTATTGCAGGACAGGAAGCCGAACTTGCCGCGCTGAAACGGGCATTGGAAAGCAAGCTACAAGGAACGCAATTTGCCGGCCTGCATGAGCTGACGGAAACGCTTGAGCTGTTGCAACATCAACCTGACCTGGAACGCCATCTGGCCGAACTGGAACAAGAGATCGATGCTAAATCCGTAGAGCTGGAAAAAAACCGGCTGGAACTGGAAACCGAAAATACGCTGATTGCAACCGAGATCGACCCGGAACAGCTCAAAGCGCAACTGAACAATACAACCGAACAACTGGCGATAGCCGGCCTGGAAGTACAGAGTCTGGAGCAGCTGTTGAGCGAGCAGCAACAATATCGGCAAAAAGCCGACGCGATTCTGGCGCAATTACAGGACCAGGAAGAGGTTGTCCGTTTATGCAGCGCCGAAGCCGCTCAAATCGCCGAAGAAAGCGGCATGGCTTTCCGCCGCCGGGTGCAAAAACGAGTCGCCGAGCAGCTATTATCCCAAACCAATGCGGTGCTGGAAAAAGTCAGCGGCCGTTATTACCTGCGGCAAATGCCCAGTGAACAAGGTTTGGCGCTGGAAGTCGAAGATACTTACCAAGGCAATGTGCGCCGGCTTCCCAAAACCTTATCCGGCGGCGAGAGTTTTGTCGTGAGTCTGGCGCTGGCGCTGGGGCTTTCGGAATTGGCCAATAGCGGTAAATCGGTGGATTCGTTATTTCTCGACGAAGGCTTTGGCAATTTGGATGCGGACACGCTGTATACCGTTATCAGCACCTTGGAAGGCTTGCATACCCACGGCAAAACCGTCGGCGTTATTTCTCATGTCGAAGGCGTGCAAAAACGATTTAAAGCCCAACTGCAAGTGGTCAAAAAACCTAACGGCATGGGGATGTTGAAGCAGGCGTCTTAACGCCTAGCATCGTTAAATTAAGAATGGGGCGGCAACCATGCCCACTTAATCCAGACATAGAAAATCATGAAACCTTGTAACTATAAAGCCCTGCGGCCGCAAAGAGATGAATTTTTGTTGTGTTATACTTTGGCTGGATTTGACCAAAGGAGAATCGAATTATGGCTGCAATTACGTTTGATACTTTAAAATATGCCAATAGGCTAAAGGCGGCCGGAGCCGAGCCACACATTGCAGAGGCTGAAGCAGAAGCCTTAGCTGAAGTTTTCGAGCTGAATTTGAACGAAGTCGCAACCCGCGAAGACCTAAAACATATGGAAGAACGATTAAATGAAAGGCTGGAAGCGCGATTGATTCAACTTGAACAACGCATGATTATCAAATTAGGCGGATTAATGGTTGTCGCTGTAGGGACAGTTGCTACCTTGGTGAAAATTTTATAATGGCCTTATAAGATAGAATTTCAAAGCAAATAAACATTCCATTTCATTCCGCCCAACGCTTCGCTCTTTTTACCCTCCAGCAGTCCGCCCAACAGCCCGACCAACTCGTAAACCACGGCCATGCCGATACCGTGACCATGGATATTCTCATCGGCGCGAACGCCTCTTTTTAAAATCTCGGCCAGTTTTCCGGCCGGAATTCCCGGCCCGTCATCTTCAATTTCCAACAACACGGCAAAATTCCGCCTGCCTTTGCGTTGCTCCAGAGTCACGCTGACTTTTACGGTATGCTTGCACCACTTGCAGGCGTTATCCATCAGGTTTCCGGCTATCTCATACAAATCGCCTTCTTCATAATAAATCGGGCATTGTTCCGGTACCGTGATATCGAAAGTGATGTTTTTATCGATATACACTTTACCCAGCGATGCGCTTATTTTTTTTATAACCGTCGATAGATCGATAGTGCCGGCGGTTTTATGCTCGCCTTTTGCCGCGGCCCGTTGTAATTGATATTCGACGATTTCATCCATCCGCGAAATCTGTTCTTTTACCGTCTCCTTATTAGCGCTGAAAGACTCGGTACAGCCGCGTAATATCGACAGCGGCGTTTTCAGGCTGTGCGCCAAATCCGCCAAGGCATTGCGGTAACGCTCCAGGTGTGCCCGCTCACTACTGATGAAGGCATTGAGGTTTCCGGCAAGTCCTTCCAGTTCGGTCGCATAGTCTCCGTCTAAATGGGTTTTGCGCCCCTTTTCGATAGCTTCAAGATCTCTTACCACAATCCGCAAAGGCTTCAAGCCCCAGCGCAGCAAGGCCAGCTGGATAAATATCAAACCTAAACCTAAAACCAACAGCCATGTTCTTAAGGTTTCTCTAAACCGCTCCATCTGGCTGCTGACGAACTGCGCATCTTCTGTCACGGTAAAAATATATTCGCGCTCCACGCCGGCTACGTTTTTCCAGCTGACTGCGTAATGAAGGGCGTAACGCCCCTGTTCGGTTAATACAAATTCAAAGTGGCCGGGGTTTAATTCCGGCGGCGGCTTCACATCGAGACCGATGGCCGATGGCGAGCGCCAGACCAGGTTCTTCTTTGCCAAATGGATAAAGCCGTAAAGACCGGAACCGGGGGTTGCAAAACGCGGCTCCGGCAAATTGGCCGGCATGTTTAAATCTCCGGAGTTTTTAAGTTCGGCGGCAGACAATAGCGAGTACACATGAACCTGCAACTTTTCCTGCAATGCCTGTTCGGAACTCTCAAGAAAGCCTCGTTCAAGCACCACCGAAGCCAAGGCGAAAAATGAGGCAAGCACAAGAACGGCCGAAACCAGTAAGCGAAAACTTAAGGATTTAATTTGCATTTAGGGTTTTATAAACGAATCGTAACTATTCAGCCGCAGATCACACGGATTTAAACGGATAAGGCGAAAGGCACAGGGCTAAAGACGAAAAAACCGAGGTTGACACACATCCTCCCTTCGCCTCAGTTTATCCGTGTGCTTCTCGGAACAGTCGTCACAAATCAACCATGCTTGTTAGAAATCAGGTAACCCCGACCACGCAAAGTCTCAATAGGTTTACGCGTACCGTCCGGATCGAGTTTTTTTCTTAATCGTCCGATAAAAACCTCAAGAACATTGCTGTCGCGGTCAAAGTCTTCATCGTAAATATGAGCCGTTAAAACGGATTTTGACACCACTTCGCCTTTTCGGAACATCAGGTATTCCAAAACCTTGTACTCGTAAGCGGTTAATTCCTGCCTAACACCGGACACTTTGACTTCCTGGGCCACGGTATCGAGTTCGATATTGTCATGGGTTAACACCGGATGAGCCACTCCAGCGGAGCGCCTGATCAAGGCGTTGATCCGCGCCAGCAGTTCTTCATAATGAAAAGGCTTAACCAAGTAATCATCCGCTCCGGCTTCCAACCCCTCTACTTTTTCCTGCCAACGGCTACGGGCGGTCAGAATCAGGATAGGCACCGTGACCTTGTCTTTACGCAAGAGCTTGATCAGTTCAATACCGGAGAAATCGGGCAGGCCAATATCGACCACGGCCGCATCGATCGGATATTCCTTGCCCATGTAATAGCCGTCGCGGCCTGTGTTTGCAGTATCAACGGCAAAACCTTTATCGGCAAAGAACTGCTGGATTTGTTCGCAGAGTTTTACTTCATCTTCAACAACTAAAATACGCATGTTTTTCGTCTGTTTATGCGAGCGGGATTAACCAACTAATTGACCGGTTTCGGCATCGATTTTGAAATACTGGATATGTCCGTCAGGCGTCAGCACTTTAATGATATAAACTTCCCTGCCGTCAATGAGTTCCGTTTGTGCGCCAAGCACTTTGTTGTAGGTGCCTTCGATGATTTGTCTGGTCGCCTCGTCCAAACTGATGGCTGCAAAACAGCTATTGGACAACAACAAGGCGGCTACAACGGCTTTAATCAAGTTTCTCATGGACACAATCCAAGCTATCTGTTTGTTCAAGGTAAGAATGGAACACGGATGACGCTGATTGAACAGATTTACTCAGTCAACTCCGCGCCACCTAAAAGCATCTACTTTCCGGCCCCCATGTCTACCATCGGCGAACAGCATCTTAACCGCGTCCCTCTGAACCGATACTGAACCTTAATGCAGCGACACGCCCTGAATCACGCTGCCGATGGCTTGTCCGAAAGATGTGCCCAGCTTGCCGGCGATTTTATCGAGCAAATGTTCCTGCTGACTGAAATCAACCTGGGTTTCAGCGCCGATCAGCTCCTTGGCGACGTAATCCTGGTTGCCGACACCGTCGACTATCCCCAGCTTCACGCCCTCTTCGCCGGTCCAGACCAGCCCGGAAAACATGTCGGGATTTTCTTTAAGCCGGTCGCCGCGTCCGGCTTTAACGGCACCGATAAATTGCTGATGTACCTGATTCAGCAGGCCTTGTATATAGTGGGTCTCGTCTTCTTTGGTCGGTGAGAAAGGATCAAGCATGGCTTTATGCGCACCCGCGGTAAGCAACCGGCGCTCCACGCCCAGCTTTTGCATGCCGTCGACAAAGCCGAAGCCATCCATCAGCACGCCGATAGATCCGACCAAACTGGAAGGATTGACGAAAATCTTGTCGCTGGCCGACACGATAAAATAACAGCCCGATGCGCAAATATCGCTGACCACGGCATAAACCGGCAGACTAGGATGTTCTTTTTTAATTTTCTTGATTTCCTCATAGACATAAGAGGACTGCACCGGGCTGCCGCCGGGCGAATTGGCATGAAGAATAATGCCTTTGGTGTGTTTGTCTTTAACCGCATTTCTCAAGCTTTCGATAATGCTTTCCGCATTGGCCTCTTTGCCTTCGGCAATCATGCCGACCACATTGACAATAGCGGTATGATCCTTGCTGTCACCGCCAAGACCCTGGCTGATCTTTGGATATAGCGCTACGCCGGATAAGACGATCAAATACACAAACACCAGGCTTTTAAAAAAAATGCCCCAACGACGCGCCCTGGTTTGCTCGGTGATTGCGGCCAAGGCCAATTTTTCGATGACCTCCCGTTCCCAGCCGGGCTCTTGTTTAACGTCTACTTTGTCTTGGTTATCCATCGCTTGTTAGCCTCTAATAATGTTCAGTAATTCCGCCGGCTGCTGTAAGCACATCAACGGACTGTATTGTTGCAATATGTCTTCCGGATGCGCTCCGCACGACACCGCTATCGACGATATTTGGGCATTCATCGCCATTTGCAAGTCGTGCGTGGAATCGCCGACCATTAAACTGCGCTCATTCGCCGCTTTGGTATGTTGCATAATTTGATGCAGCATCAGCGGATCCGGTTTGGAAGCGGTCTCATCGGAACAGCGAGTGATACAAAACAAGTCTTCGGTATCGGTCGCCTTTAATGCTTCCTGCAAGCCGGTCCGGGTTTTACCGGTCGCAACGGCCAGTTGATAACCTGTTTGTTTCAGTTCCTGCAACATCTCGTAAACGCCGGGAAACAAATCTTCGCGGCTTAGTTGCCTGGACAAATACGTTTGCTGATAACAGCTTGTCAATTGCGTCAGCGTTGCATCGTCAGCGCCGGGAAACAGCGTGGCGCAGGCGTTGGTAATGCTCAAACCGATTACGTCTTTTGCCGCTTGGGCTTCGGGAATGCCGTAGCCGCACTGCTTACCTGCCGTTTGCAGACAATGCACTATCCAGTCTATCGAATCGATCAAGGTTCCGTCCCAGTCGAATATGATTAAATCAAACCTGTTGTTCATGTTTTAACAAATTTTCCAATTGCTGTGGCAGAGGCGCCAAAATAGTTAGCTGCACGCCGGTAACCGGGTGCTGAAATTTTAATTTTTCCGCATGCAGGAACATGCGCTTATAGCCTCGATCTTTAAATTTGCGATTGATTTCATCGCGGCCATAACGCTCGTCACCGACAATAGGATGGCCGAGACTGGCGGCGTGAACGCGAATTTGATGCGTGCGTCCGGTTTTCGGCGAAGCTTCAACCAGCGTCGAATCGCTAAATAATTGCAGGCGCCGAAACAGCGTCTCGGCTTCTTTCCCGGCTTGGCTGATCACCACCATGCGCTCGCCGCCTTTACTGACATTCTTTAGCAACGGCGCGTTGACGACCAGCTTTTTCCTGGCCCACTGTCCTGCCAATAGCGCCAGGTAGGTTTTATGGATGTGATCGTCGCGGAACAACTCATGCAAACGCTTCAGCACGCTACGTTTTTTGGCAATAATCAGGCAGCCGGAGGTATCTTTATCGAGCCGATGCACCAACTCCAAAAAATGCGCCTCGGGCCTTAGCAGACGCAAGCCTTCGATAATGCCGGAACTCACGCCGCTGCCGCCATGCACGGCAAAACCGGCCGGTTTATTGACGATCAGGAAACCGTCATCTTCAAACAAGATACCCTGTTGCAGCGCCGCTTGCAGACCTTGCGGAACATACGATTCTTCATCGCGTTCGGCTACCCTGACAGGAGGAATTCTGACAATATCGCCGGTAACCAGACGATACTTAACATCGACTCGGCCTTTATTGACCCTGACTTCACCTTTACGAACGATCCGGTAAATCCGGCTTTTAGGCACGCCCTTCAAGCGGGCAATTAAGAAATTATCCAATCGCTGATCGCAATGTTCTTCGGTAATTTCGACCAGTTGGACTTGGGGTACGGCGCTTTTTTCTTCACTATTCATACTATAAATAATACCAGCATCTGCTTATGATTGATTCTTTAAATTGATGTATAGCAATAAGATTGCTATATTAACTGGGTTTTTTACATAAAAAACATACTTTTGCTCTGCGGTTTTCACTAACAAAACTGCCTTGGAGCGCTACTCGATGATGATTGAAACAGCGTTCGATTACCATGCTGACTCGTCATTGTAAGATTTTCGGGTTCATTGTTCGACCCTAGACGAACGATTTATAACTCCTGTTTAAGACGGAATTTACAACCAAGACTGACCTAAAGAATATTTATTTGCTTAGACTCTGTCCGTGCAACTATCCACGGTCTTCACCTAAGTGAAGAGCGGGATACCGACGACACCCACAGGAACGGAACATTAAAACCGTAAAAAACTAAGCGATGTAGACCCTAGCAGCGGCTTTAGCCGCGCTCTCTACACAAACACGATAACCCAAAACCAGTCTGTTCAGTAAAATCTGACCATGGAGCAGGACACAACAAGGAATATTGAATGAAAAGAATGCTTATCAACGCTACGCAGCCGGAAGAACTGCGAGTCGCTTTGGTAGACGGTCAAAAACTGTATGATTTTGACATAGAAGTACCTTCGAAAGAACAAAAAAAGTCTAATATTTACAAAGGCATAGTTACCCACGTAGAACCCAGCCTGGAAGCAGCCTTCGTCAACTACGGCGCTGAAAAACACGGCTTTTTACCTTTCAAAGAAATCTCTCCGCTCTACCGTCAACCACAAGAAGGCGCCGAAAACGATGGCCGCCGTCCCGCCATAAAAGACCTGATTAAAGAAGGTCAGGAAATCGTTGTTCAGATTGAAAAAGAAGAACGCGGCAACAAAGGCGCAGCTTTAACCACCTATATCAGCTTGGCCGGTACCTACCTGGTGCTAATGCCCAACAATCCCAAAGCAGGCGGCATTTCACGGCGCATCGAAGGCGACACCCGTAGCGACTTGCGTGAAGTGATGGCGGCGCTGGAGATTCCTGAAAGCATGGGACTCATTGTTAGGACCGCCGGTTGCGGCAAAAATGCCGAAGAACTGCAATGGGACTTAAACTATTTGCTGCAACTCTGGGAAGCGATAGAACGCTCCGCCGACGAACATTCTGCACCGTTTCTGGTCTTCCAGGAAAGCAACGTCATCATCAGAGCCTTGCGCGACCATTTGCGCGGCAATATCGACGAAATTTTGATCGACAATGAAGACTCCTTCAAACTGGTACAAAACTTCTTAAAACAAGTCATGCCGCACTTTTTGCCCAAAGCAAAACTGTATCAAGACGCCGTTCCGCTGTTTAACCGTTACCAGATCGAGTCCCAAATTGAAGTCGCTTACGGCCGTGAAGTATCCCTGCCGTCAGGCGGCTCGATAGTCATCGACCACACCGAAGCCTTGACCTCTATCGACATCAACTCTGCACGCGCCACCAAAGGCAGCGACATTGAAGAAACCGCGTTAAATACCAACCTGGAAGCGGCCGATGAAATTGCCCGCCAACTGAGACTGCGCGACTTGGGCGGCCTGTTTGTTATCGACTTCATCGACATGATGTCCAACAAGAACCAGAAAACAGTTGAAAACCACTTGCGCGACGCCCTTAAAATCGACCGCGCCCGCATCCAGACCAGCCGCATCTCGCGTTTCGGTTTGCTGGAAATGTCCCGGCAAAGAATGCGTCCATCATTGGGCGATTCGACTCAGCTACCGTGTCCGCGTTGCAAAGGCCAAGGTACGATTCGCAACGTAGAATCGGTCGCACTTTCCGTACTGCGTATTCTTGAAGAAGAAGCGATGAAAAAAGGCACCGAAAAAGTCATTGCCCACTTGCCTATTGAATGCGCGACTTTCCTGTTAAACGAAAAACGTAGCGCGATTGAGCAGATTGAAAACCGCCTGAAAGTCGGCATTGTGGTCCTGCCCAGCAAGCATTTGGAAACACCGGCTTATGACATTGAGCGCATCAAGGAAAAAGAGGCCGGCGAGAACGGCAAAGCCAGCTACTTACAGATCAAAGCCGAAGACATCACTATCCCTGAATTTGCCCAGCAAGTAAAACCGAGCACGACCAAAGCGGCAGTCAAGGAATTCCTGCATGACTCTCCTGCACCGGTGCAAAACAAAAGCGAAGCAGCCAGCCTGATCCAACGCTTCTGGCACAAACTGATAGGTTCCAGCGCAACGCCTAAAGCCGCAACGATACAAACCGCCGAAAGAACCAAACCGGCTGACGAGAGTCAAGCAGGCAGAAGCAGGGACAACAGACAAGGTCAGGGACAAAACCAGGAAAGAGGACGCGGTCGTGGCCGTGGACGAGGACAAGGACGCGGCCAAAATGGGCAAAAAGAGCAAATTCAAACTCTGGAACAAGGACACGCGCCAAAACAAAAACCGGAACAAAATCAGGATACGCCGCATCCGAACCGCCCTCCCCGCGGTCAAGGAAGAAACGTAAAGCGCAATCTCGACCCGGCCAATATGCCTGTCGTCCAAACCGAACCGGTTAAGAGCGAAGCAGCCGATTTTGATGATGTTGCCGAGGTGATTGCAACTGCTCCGGAAGCTATTGCCTCTCCTGTTGCTGCCGGTGAGCGGGAACATCCGAAAAGAAACAATGCCAGAAGAGGGCCGAATCGCAGAAGACCGCGTAATCCCAATTACAAAAAGCCCGAAACCGATGGCGAGTCAAATACCGCGCATGAAGCATCCAGCGAAAACAGCGGTGAATCGCGTCCGGCAGCACCCCGTTCTTATGACAATGACTTTGCCGAAAGAGTGGAAAAAAGCGAGCGTCCGGAACCTCAGGTTAATGCTCCCAGCCCGGTTAATACGATCACTCAGCAATCGGAAGCGCCTAAACCGGCTGAACCCGCGCCAAAACCCGTTGAAGTAGTCAGGCAACAAACCGAGGATTGAAGCAATCGCCCCTGTCCTCTCTTTAATCTAAAACATTTCACCACGAAGACACGAAGTTCACGAAAAAATTAAAAATTCGTGTTCTTCGTGCCTTCGATCTTAACTGTTTCTTACCGGCGCTTAACCTCTACAGCTCCGCGTCCTGTTGTGATCGCCTCCGGAATTCATAAAATGGCATTGCGAGGCCAACCCGCCCCTAAAAAGCCGAAATAGCAGCTACGCGCGTCAGGCGATGACCTCTAGCACAAGCCGTTCTGCCGGACAGTGCAGAGCAAAGAACTCGAATTCATCTTGGCCTGTAAACCCGATTCGCGCAAGACTTTCTATGAGTGGATCACTGATCCTGATCATTAGATTTTTTATTGGCTTAGACACAAGCTACCTTTATGCAAGGGAGTGTTCGACAATGATCTTATGTTTTAGCGCCGGGAAAGCATCTTGCTCGATTTTATGCCGAAAGTTTGTCATACTCTATAACGCGTCAACTGTATAGCATGACCACAAGAAATGATTAATACATATTCATTACTAACCGCCACTTAACTCAGTCGTAGCTCACACATCATGATCCAAAGTACATTAGTATTCATCAAGCAAAAACTCGACCAATATTTGGTCAATCTCTTCACTCTGGACGAAAACATTACCGTGCTTAATCACTTGGTTAACCAAGACGGCAGCTATCCGCAAAAAAATAAAAATAAAATGGTGCTCACCTTAATCAATCTCGATCATGGCACCGATAAGCAATCTAAAGATGCAAAGCTGCGGGCGCAGGATAACGCTATTGGAAAAATCAATCCGCCCACCCGGCTTAATATCGATTTGCTGTTTACCGCCAGCTTCGACGACTATGAACAAGCCTTAAAAGTCCTGAATGCTACCATCACTTTTTTCCAGAGTAATAATTCATTTAACGCAAAAACCGCACCCGATATACCCAGCGGCATAAAGACGCTGAATTTCGATATCGAAAACATCTCTTATCTTGAAATCCAGAATCTATGGAGTGCCATGGGAGCCAAGTACCAGCCTTCGATTATTTATAAAATCAGGGCTGTCACCGTCCAAAACAATGACATCGAAGCCATTGTCAATCCCGCGACCGAGTAAATACAGCAAGTTGTAAGTCGAACATATCCCTTCCTCCTGTTGCTCAACTGCATATTTAGGGAATGACCCAGCCATTCCTCTGCATTGTCTATATGGATGTAGGTAAGGAGCAGTTGTCGAGAGCGTTGGGGGAGGAGACATTAGAATGACGTGCAATCACTATAAACTGATGGGGAAATATTATGACTGAGAGAGTTCATCAACAGCGTGAGAAAAAAAGCACCGGGATAGAGGGAAACCAACAGCACTCAGGCGGCAGCCGGGGGCTGGAGAGTAATCGGTCTGCTTCTAAACAGATCAAGCAACCGATGCCCACACAACGCTTAGATAAGACGCCGCTGCAAGGAAAATTTGATGCAGAGCAGCAAGGCGAGGAAAAAGAGCCCCTACAAAGGAAGTTCGAACCTGTCGCGCAGACATCCAAACCGCCGCAAGGCGAACGGATCGCGCAGCTCGAAGCGATGATGAAGAACAGTCCGCAAATGGCTGCTCAGCGTCGTTTCGTCGAGAGCATAGACAACAGCCCTTACGTCACCGCGCAACGCCAAAAAATCGAAGGCCTGTTCGGCGCCACAGTGCAGCGGCAGGAAGCGGAAGAATCACTGCAAACCAAACCCGAAACCACCCAGCGCGCAAAACCCAACAATACAGGCCTGCCGGATAACCTCAAGAGCGGCATCGAATCGCTCTCGGGCATGTCGATGGATAATGTCAAAGTTCATTACAACTCATCGCAACCTGCTCAGCTTAATGCGCTGGCTTATGCGCAGGGCAGCGATATTCATGTCGGGCCGGGACAGGAGAAACATTTGCCGCATGAGGCTTGGCATGTGGTGCAGCAGGCGCAAGGCCGCGTACAGCCGACGAAGCAGATGAAGGAGGGGGTGCCGGTTAATGACGATCAGGGGCTGGAGAGAGAGGCGGATGTGATGGGGGAGAAAGCGGCTCAGAAGTCTGCCTCCTACAAAAGCTCGGTAAAGCCAATGGTAACGGGTGGAGAAACGGAGAGAGGAGGACTCGACCATGTTTCATTAACTGAGATAACCCAGTGTTACCCTCGCCCACTGGAGGACGATGAAATAAAATCCATCGCAACACTTCACCAACGTGGCAAAAACAAAGAAGAAGAAGAATTGACGGCAGAGGACATAGAAACCATGAGTGAGGGGACCAGTGCATTAACGGACTTCTTTGGTGCCGTGCAGTGCAATTGTTTCGGTTGGGCTTTGGGTTTAGATTTCGACACGGGAGATAAAGGAAAATTGTATAACTGGAAGAAAGATCATGGAGGGCAAGAAAATTTCACCCCTCCAGATTCAGCCGAAGCACGCATAATTCTCTGGGGTATTAAAGAAGAAGGCGGCGAGGACAAATGGGATGTCACGCACGCATCTGTGTTATTGACTCATGCTGAACTGCTAAAGCGAAGTGGACAATTCAAGGGATTGAATGTCAAAAAGGAAGACTTAGAGGTCAGCAACATTCCAGACCCTTTTTGGTCATCTGCAGGAGGAATGGGATTTGGAATTATGGTTCACCCCAAGAATTGGTACGAAGGTGGGGATTTTGGGACAGCATTGAAAGGGATGAAACATCCTTAACGTTTGTTAAAAGCAATAACTGGGGTCAGAGAAACTTAAATCCCGCTATATCGCAATCTCTTTAACTTCACCTCGTACCGTGCGCTCCGACGTAGCGTGCGGTGAGGCACGAACCGCACAAGGATATACAGTGCTCACCACACACCCTACGCCTGAAAACATAAACCATGGGGCAAGTCTTTTAGGCATGATCTAATTTCGAAAAATGCACGATACGAAACCTAACCCCAAATCCGATATTGTTCTTTACCTGTACTTAACCTCGACAGCCCCACTCCCCAACAACGACCTCAACCGCGCCACCAATTCATCGGTAGGATGGACGCGCCATTCATCGCCCAATTGCAGATTAGCTTTGGCAACCTGTGAGCTATAACTGATTCCCACCGGACAACCGCCGCCCTTAAACGGCTCCAAAACGGCAATCAACTTCGCCACAAAACCATCGTCGTCGGCCGCATTCCATATCAACTGAATACTCCGGGCAAACGCTTCCCTGGCCTGCTCCATGCTGTACAGTTTTTCGACTGTTAAGCGCAAGGTGCCCAAATAATCGTCAACACCTACCGCGCCTTCGGCAATCAACAGACTGTCGCGGGAAAAAATGCCCCGGTACTTTTCGTAAATTTCGCCAAACGCCGCAATTTCAAGCCTGCCGGTTCGATCATCAATGGTCGCGAACCCCATGATCTTGCCGCTCTTGGTCTGGCGGGTGCGCACCTCGACGACCAAACCGGCGGTCCGGGCTTCCATTTTCCTGCTTTTGGATCGTTCCACATTGGACAGCAGCGACTCTATGGTGCCGTTGGTGAATTGCCTTAATTCAGCCTCGTATTGGTTGATCGGATGCCCGGTTAAAAACAAACCCAAAACCAGTTTTTCCGCAGCCAGCCGTTCGTTTTCCGACCACGGCTCAACTACGGTCGCATAAGCATGGGCGTCGTCGATATTTTCGACATTAACAGCCAGACCGAACAAATCGTTTTGGCCTGTTTGCGCATTTTTGCCGTGCTGTTCGGCGACTTTTAATACTGTCGGCAGCTCCGCCAAATGCCCGGCCCGGTTGTCGTCGAACTCATCGAAAGCCCCGGCACGAATCAATGCCTCCAGTACCCGCCGGTTGAATTTGCGCAAATCCACCCGCTTGCATAAATCGTACAAGCCGGAAAACGGCCCGTTTGCTTCCCGCTCGATCAGCATTTCTTCAATGGCCGCCTCGCCGACTCCCTTTAGCGCGCCCAAGCCGTAGACGATATGGCCTGCATCGTTTACGGTAAATTTATATTTGGAAACATTGATGGTCGGCGGACAGACTTCCAGCTTCATCTGTTTGCATTCTTCAATCAAGATCACCACTTTATCGGTGTTGTCCATATCGGCGGACATTACCGCAGCCATAAACTCGGGCTGATAATGGGCTTTCAGCCAAGCGGTTTGATAGGCGACCAGAGCATAAGCGGCGGAATGCGATTTATTGAAACCGTAACCGGCGAATTTCTCCATTAAATCGAACACGTAAGTGGCGGTTTCCGCCTCGACCTGGTTTTGCACCGAGCCGGACATGAATTTGTCCCGCTCCTTGGCCATTTCCTCCGGCTTTTTCTTGCCCATCGCCCGGCGCAGCATGTCCGCTCCGCCCAGCGTATACAACGCCATTTCCCTGGCGATCTGCATCACCTGCTCCTGATACAGGATAACGCCGTTGGTGGGTTTTAAAATCGGCTCCAACAACGGATGCGCATACGAGGCTTGGGCTCCGTGCTTGACGTTGATGTAATCGTCGACCATGCCCGATTCCAGAGGTCCCGGCCGGAACAACGCCACCAACGCGATAATGTCGTCGAAACAGTCGGGCTTCAGCTTTTTGATCAGCTCTTTCATGCCGCGCGATTCGAGCTGGAATACGGCCGTGGTCTGGGCGTTGGTCAGCAGCTTGTACGACGCCGAGTCGTCGCGGGGAATGGCCGATATATCGACCGGCGGCTTGCCCAGTTTCTGTTGCTTGGCGTTAATGTCCTGCAAGGCCCAATCGATAATGGTCAGCGTGCGCAGTCCCAAGAAGTCGAATTTGACCAGACCGACCGCTTCGACGTCATCCTTGTCGAACTGGGTGACCAGGTTATTGCCGTCCTGATCGCAATACAGCGCGGAAAAATCGGTCAGCTTGGTCGGCGCAATAACCACGCCCCCGGCGTGCTTGCCGGCGTTCCTGGACGTGCCTTCCAGCGACAAGGCCATGTCGATCAGGGTCTTGACTTCCTCTTCGGTGTCATAAAGCTGCTTCAACTCAGGGCTGTCTTTTAGCGCTTTGGTCAGCGTCATGCCGATTTCAAACGGCACCAGCTTGGATAACCGGTCGACGAAACCGTAACCGAAACCCAGCACCCGGCCGACATCGCGAATAACCGCTTTCGCAGCCATCGAACCGTAGGTGATGATCTGCGCGACTTGGTCGCGGCCGTAGTTGCGGGCGACGTAATCGATCACTTCGTCGCGGCGATCCATGCAAAAATCGACGTCGAAGTCGGGCATCGAAACCCGCTCGGGATTCAGGAAGCGTTCGAACAGCAGGTCGAATTCGATAGGATCGAGGTCGGTAATTTTAAGCGCGTAAGCCACCAGCGAGCCGGCGCCCGAGCCCCGCCCCGGCCCGACCGGGATAGAGTTATTTTTCGCCCACTGGATAAAGTCGGCAACGATCATGAAATAGCCGGGAAAACCCATCTGGGTGATCATTTTCAACTCAAAATCCAGACGCTCGTAGTAAACGCGCCGGTTCTCCTCATCCGTTCCCTTCCCTACCGCCGGATGATGTTGCAAGCGTTCTTCCAACCCTTGCGTCGCCTGCTCGGTCATGAATTCGCCGATATTCATGCCTTCCGGTACCGGGAAATCGGGCAAGAAGTTTTTGCCCAGCGTCAGCTTTAAGTTACAGCGTTTGGCAATTTCTACGGTATTTTCCAAAGCCTCGGGTATATCGGCGAACAGCGCCTGCATTTCCTCGACGCTACGCAAATATTGCTGATCGGTGTAGTCCTTGGGACGGCGCGTATCGTCCAGCACCCGGCCCTGGTTGATGCAAACCCGCACTTCATGAGCGGCAAAATCCTGTTGATAAACAAAACGCACGTCGTTGGTCGCCACCACCGGCAAACCGGTGGCCAAGGCCAGATCGACAGCGGCGGCGATATAGCGCTCCTCTTCCGGCTTGCCGACCCGCTGCAATTCAAGGTAAAAGCTTTGCTCGAACAAGCTGCCCCAAAACTCGGCCAGCCGTTTGGCCGCATCAAAATTTTCGGCCAGCAGCGCCTTGCCTATTTCTCCGCTCATTGCGCCGGACAATGCAATCAGGCCGTTGTGGTTGGCTTCTATCCATTCCTGCCTGAGCATCGGCACGCCCTGATGCTGGCCTTCCTGATACGCTTTGGAGATCAATTCGGTCAGGCTGATGTAACCGGCGTGGTTATTAACCAGCAAGGTCAACCGGTACGGCGTGGCGGGATCTTCGGGATTGAAAACCAGCACATCGGAACCCGCTATCGCCTTGATGCCCTGCCCTAGAGAGGCTTTATAAAATTTGACCAGCGAAAACAGATTAGCGTGTTCGGTGATCGCAATCGCCGGCATATTCAACTCGGTCAGACGCTTGACCAAGGGTTTGATTTTGACGATTCCGTCGACCAGGGAGAATTCGGTGTGGAGTCTTAAATGGACAAATGCCGGCTGCATGGAATAAGAAGGTTACTGTTATACGGATGAGCTATTTTACCCTGTCCGCAAAATTTCGTGCGTTCAATGATGATCGTGTCGGCAATGTCTTTTTATAGGCTTGCCTGCTGGTATTACTACTTATTGCTTGAATAACTTGATTTATCTATCCTAGAGCCAAGGTAGCCACGCCTCTTTACAGACACCCTAATTAATTGATTTATTTAAAAAATAACAGTTACAAAACAAGGCTGAATATCACTTGGACAGGGCGTTTATATAGACATTGGCACCCTGCCTTCAGCAATACAAATCCGGATGCTTTTTAGGAGCAATGGGTTCTTCAAGCAGTATTTAAACAAAACCGACACAGAGGGAACAATCATGAAACTAACCTGGATACTCGTTGCCGATAATACTCGCGCACGCATTTTTACTGCCGAGACCCCCGCTTCTCCTTTAGAAGAAATCGCAGACTTTTCTCATACCGAAGGCCGCTTGCATGACCGGGAAATAACCTCGGACCTGCCGGGAAGAATCAAAAGCGCCAATGCCGTCGGACACGCTTTCGAGCAGCCCACCGATCCGAAAAAACACGAAATCGACAATTTTGCGCGTCATATTGGCCACTTCCTGGAAGACGCATACAACGCCAACCGGTTCGAACAACTGATCATCGTTGCCGGCCCCTCTTTTCTCGGCTTGTTGCGCAGCCATCTTCAGGAGCAGGTTAAACAACGGGTCCGTTTCGAACTCAATAAAGAAATCACCATGTTGAGCGCCGACGATATTCGTCAACATCTCCCTCAATATTTACCGAATCTTTAACGGATTTGCTTAATTGAATTTTGAAAAAATGTCAGATATAGCTTACATTACACGGCATTACGGAAAAAACTATCGCCTGAGGTTGCCATATTAAACGTTTTTTCAGCAACGCCTATACCGCTTCAATACTGGGGATTGCGGCTACTTCGGCTATTTTGAAAGATCTCCAACTTGTTTTTGGAGACGCGCCGCCGCTATTGCTTTTTTTGCTGGTTATCGCTTTCGCCGCCTGGAGCGGAGGATTAAAAACAGGGCTGCTCACGACGATGTTGAGTGCTGCGATAAGCGCTTATTTTTTAGTTGAACCTTATTATTCGTTTCACATTACCAAACCCAGCGAAATCATACGTATCGTGCTCTTATCCGGCGTGGGCGTACTATGTAGCTTGACCATTGCCCTGCTGCATAGACAGGAAAAACGGGCATTGCAGTTGGTCATGGAAAGCAAGGAACAGCTTAAGCAGGAAATCGCAAAATGCGGTCAAACGCAAGCAGACCTGCATTTGTATGTCTCTCTTGTTAAGAGCAGTAACGAGTTCATCGGCATGTGCGATACAGACGGCACACTTTTTTTTATTAACGATGCCGGACTGCGGCTAGTAGGTCTGGATAGCCTCGAACAGGGACTTAAAACCCCGATTAAGGAATTCTTTTTTCCGGAAGATCAGGCATTTGTTATGAATGATCTCTTTCCCGCGGTATTAAAAAACGGCCGTAGCGAAAATGAAATCCGTTTCCGGCATTTTAAAACCGGAGCAGCGCTGTGGATGATCTACAACGTTTTCGCCCTGAAGGACGAGAACGACAATGTAGTCGGCTTGAGCACGGTGAGCACGAACATCACCGAGCGCAAACGCACCGAAGAGGCTTTGCGCGAGAGCCAGATAGACCTGAACCGCGCCCAGGCCGTCGCCCATATCGGCAGTTGGCGCATGAATGTCCTCACCAATATACTGGAGTGGTCCGATGAGAACTTTCGGATTTTTGGCCGGCCGAAAGGCACGCCCCAAACCTATCAATCCTTTCTGGAGACCGTCCATCCGGAAGACCGTGAGCTGGTCGATACGGTCTGGAAAGAGGCGCTGACCGGCAAGCCTTACGATATCGAACACCGTCTTATCGTAGACCAGAAGATCAAATGGGTGCGTGAACTGGCTGAACTTGAATTTGACGAACACGGCGTGCTGCGCGGCGGTTTCGGAACAACTGAAGATATCACCGACATTAAAAACGCTCAGGAAGCCTTGCAAAATGAGCGCGCTTTCCTCAGACAGATAATCGACGCCGCACCCAGCTTGATTTTTGTCAAAGACCGGAAAAGCCGATTCCTCTTAGGCAACGAGGTCTTGGCTCAGTGCTACGGCACCAGCACCGAAAACTTGGTCGGTTTGACCGATGAGGACTTCAATGCCAATGACGATGAAGTCGCTCATTTCCATCAAAATGACCTTGATGTCATCAACAATGGCAGAGCTAAACAAATTCCGGAAGAGCAAGTCACGCACGCCGACGGTTCCGTACATTGGTATAGCACAGTCAAAATTCCGTTGATCAACGGCGATAATAATTGCGACAAACTGCTGGGCGTGGCGACCGACATTACCGAACGCAAACGCGCCGAGGAAGCGCTACAGCTGATGAACCGCCGTAAAGACGAATTTCTGGCCATGCTGGCCCATGAACTCCGCAATCCGCTGGCGCCCATCCGCAACGCCGTGCAATTACTGAAAATACAGGAGGTTACCGAGCCGAAACTGGCCTGGAGCTGTGATGTCATCGACCGTCAGGTGACTCATATGGCGCGGCTGCTTGATGACTTGCTGGATATGGCTCGCATCATGCAAGGCAAGATCAGGCTGAAGTTCGAGCGTCTCGAACTTAGCGACATTGTCAACAATGCGGTAGAGGCCAGCCGTCCCCTGATCGAGTCGCGTGACCAAGAGTTAATCATTTTACAAACGACGCCGCCGCAATGGATCAACGGCGATCGAATTCGATTGGCGCAAGTTCTGTCCAACTTGCTAAATAACGCCGCTAAATATACCGCCGAAGGAGGTAAAATCATGTTAAGTGTGAACCGGGATCAGAATGATGTCGTCATTGAAATTAAAGATACGGGTATCGGCATCGCCCCCGATATTCTGCCGCAGATATTCGATCTTTTTACCCAAGCCGACCACACCCTGGCCCACTCCCAGGGCGGCCTGGGCATTGGCCTGACGCTGGTGCGCCGCTTGGTTGAGAATCATGGCGGCACAGTCACCGCAGCGAGTCCCGGCGTCGGCGAAGGCAGCACATTTACGGTACGGTTGCCGGCATTGCCGATGGAAGCCTCCGTTATCGAAGCCGCGCCGCCCGCATCCGAGCCACAGATACACAAACTGCGCATTCTGGTCGTCGATGACTATGCCGATGCGGCCGAAAGCCTGACCATGCTGTTGCAAACGGAAGGGCATGAGGTCGAAATCGCCGATTGCGGCATGAAAGCCCTCGAGAAAGCGCAAACTTTCCGGCCGCAAATCGTACTGCTCGATATCGGCCTTCCCGACCTGGACGGTTATGAGGTCGCCAAACGGCTACGTGCATTACCGGAAACGCATGATGCAATCCTGATTGCTTTAACCGGTTACGGGCAAACTGAAGACTGTGAACGCTCGCAGGCGGCGGGATTCGATCACCATTTACTCAAGCCGTTGAATTTCGAAAAATTATCAGCCCTGCTGACAGCTTCGCAAAGCAGTCAAAGCGGCTAAAACCGCGCGGAATTTTCCGTTTTTAATTAATCGTTAATAGGCGTCAATAGTTATTCACAAATCCTGTGGATAACTCTGTGGATTGATTGTTTTATTTATCGCTTAATTGCGGTTTTTATTACAGTTTTGTTAAATTGTATAAAAACTCACCAAACCGATAATTTTATAAAATATCAATAACTTACAACCACTCATCAAGCTTTGGCCGCTACCTTTTGAGACTACGCTAAGTTACTGATTGTTGCTGTGGGCAAATCTATCGAAAATGGTTTAATCAAAGCCTTGCAGTGTTTGCAATAAGCCAAAATAGATTCAAAAATACCATACAATTCAATTACGACAATTGATTGCGCTTTATCTGCCTAGTGCGTTTGCCGACACCATTTTTCAATTGAAAAAAAGCAACCGATTGCTGCAATTGCTCTGCCTGACCGCTCATTTCTTCAGCGGTCGCGGCCAATTGTTCGGACATTGACGCATTTTGCTGTGTCGACTGGTCAAGTTGGTTCATCGCATGATTAATTTGATTAATGCCTTGTGCTTGCTCTTCTGAAGAAGCGGTAATTTCCACGACCAAATCAGCGGTCTTTTGAATACCGGGCACGACGGTTTCCAATAATTTACCGGCTTCTTCAGCGATTCGAACGCTTTGGTTAGCCAGCTGATTGATTTCTCTTGCAGTGACGCGACTGCTTTCAGCCAGTTTACGCACTTCAGCAGCGACCACGGTAAAGCCTTTGCCATGCTCGCCGGCTCGCGCCGCTTCAATCGCGGCATTGAGCGATAACAAGTTGGTTTTATAAGCAATATCTTCGATCAAACCGATTTTTCCGGCAATTTCTTTCATCGCGTTAACGGTCCGCTTGACGGCCTCGCCGCCGGAACCGGCATCTTTGGCTGAGATATTCGCCATATTATTGGTGACTTTAGCGTTATCGACATTTTGTTGCACAGAAGCGGTTAACTCTTCTATCGAGGACGTCGTTTCCTCAACACCGGCCGCTTGTTCAACCGTTGACTGACTCAGCGCCTGAGCGGCCGCGCTGATTTCTTGCGCTGCACTCGCCAAACCGTCGGCATTTGAACGCACGTCTTCGACAACTTCATTTAATTGATCGCGCATATGTCTCAATGTATGCAGCAAACTGTTGCGGTCGCCTTCTTGCAGCGCAATGTCCAAGCTAAGATCGCCATTAGCAATTTTAGTAACCGCTTCGGCTGCATAAGCAGGTTCACCGCCGAGTTGTTGCATCAGCCGGCGGATAATCAAATAGGCGGCAACTATGCCAATGATCAGAGCGCCAACGGAAATAACCAAAATGGTATATAAGGCCTGTTTAACCAGTTCATTGGCATCTTTTCCCGACTTCTTCATTGACCCCACTTGATGCTCGACCAGCTTATCGATTGCGTTCATATAGGCGGTTTGGGAACTGCGCATTCCAGTTATCATGTAGTTGACAGCCTCTTCTTGTTTTTGTTCGCCAACAAGACCGATAAGCGTTTCTTGCGCTGTTTGATAGGCAAGACGAGCCTCTTTTAAATTACTCAGTAACGCAAGTCCTTCCGTACTTTTAACTGTCTTTTCAAGCTGCGCCATATTTTCATCGATAAGCTGCCGGGCTTTCCCGATACGCTTCAGCTCTTCAGTCACTTTATTTTTATCTTTTATTAACAATGAATTGCGTATCACGCGGGCCATGATATTGATATTGTCGGTGATATTATGACTCCAGATTGTTTTGGGAAACCTGTCGTTAACAATAGCGTCAATGCTGACATTAAGCTCGTTCATTCTGTTGATGCTGATACCGGCAACGATAGCCAGCAATAACAGTATTCCGCTAAATCCTAATATCAAACTGGTCTTAACTTTCATAGCATTCATGTTTTATACCCCGATTTTCTGTCAGTTATCCGATACTTTTCTGTAGGCATGCTCAGTATGGCCGCTATTGATGCCGTCGAGCCGCCCTAACTCGATACATTTCCTATATAGATGCCCTTCAAAGGACAACAAGTCATCTTAATTACCATTAGCTTATATTCTAATTCAGCTAACAACAATCCATTTCAAGATAATCAATTGGTTTTCCTGTTACCGATAAATCAAACCTAAGCCTTAGCTGCCAAAGCCATGCCTTAACACATTAATCCGCCCAGTCCTTCATATGAGTCCCCGCCATCGTTCATCAACGCTTAAAAATTACTGAATAACGTGGAATAATAGCCGACATCGCGTTACTCTCTATCAACCTTAAACTGATGAATTAAACACTATGGCGCAATATATATATTCCATGAACCGGGTCGGCAAAATTGTTCCGCCCAAAAAATATATCCTCAAGGACATCTCGTTATCCTTTTTTCCCGGCGCAAAAATCGGCGTATTGGGCTTAAACGGCTCCGGCAAATCAACGCTGCTGCGTATCATGGCCGGCATCGATAAAGAGATTGAAGGCGAGGCTATTCCGCTCAAAGGCATTAATATCGGTTACCTGCCGCAAGAACCGCAACTCGACCCCAATAAAACCGTGCGCGGCAATGTCGAAGAAGCGGTCGCGGAAATCAAGGACACATTGGCAAAACTCGACGCCGTCTATGCCGCTTACGCGCTGCCCGATGCCGATTTCGACAAACTGGCTGCCGAACAAGCGTACCTGGAAGATTTCATCAACGCTTGCGACGGCCATAATCTGGAGCGCAAGCTGGAAGTCGCCGCCGATGCATTGCGCTTACCCGATTGGGATGCCGATGTGACCAAACTGTCCGGCGGTGAAAAACGCCGCGTGGCGCTATGCCGCTTATTGCTGTCCAACCCCGACATGCTGTTATTGGACGAACCGACCAACCATTTGGACGCGGAGTCGGTCGCTTGGCTGGAAAGATTTTTGCACGATTATCCGGGCACCGTGGTTGCGGTCACCCATGATCGTTACTTCCTCGATAATGTCGCCGGTTGGATTCTGGAATTGGATAGAGGCTCCGGCATTCCGTGGGAAGGCAATTACTCCAGCTGGCTGGAGCAAAAAAGCAACCGTCTGTTGCAGGAAGAAAAACAGGAATCTTCCCGCCAGAAGGCCATGAAAGAAGAGTTGGAATGGGTGCGCTCCAATCCGAAAGGCCGTCATGCCAAAAGCAAGGCTCGACTGGCCCGTTTTGACGAATTGTCGTCAACCGACGTACAAAAACGCAACGAGACCCAGGAAATTTATATTCCACCCGGTCCTCGCCTGGGTGACGTGGTGATTGAGGCCGACAACATCAGCAAGGCATTCGGCGACAAGCTGTTAATCAACGGTTTGAGTTTTAAACTGCCGCCCGGCGGCATCGTCGGCATTATCGGCCCGAACGGGGCCGGTAAAACCACGCTGTTCCGGATGATGGCCGGTATCGACAAACCCGATTCCGGCACGTTAACGCTGGGGCAGACGGTTGAGATGGCCTACGTCGACCAGATGCGCGATGACCTGGACCCGAAAAAAACCGTGTTCGATGAAATTTCCGATGGGCTGGATTTGATTACCGTCGGCAAATATGAAACGCCGTCCCGCGCTTATGTCGGTCGTTTTAACTTTAAAGGCGCAGACCAAGGCAAACGCATCGGCGATCTTTCCGGCGGCGAACGCAACCGCGTGCATTTAGCCAAACTGCTTAAAACCGGCGGCAACGTGCTGTTGCTCGACGAACCGACCAACGATTTGGACGTTGAAACTCTGCGGGCGTTGGAAGAAGCATTGTTGGCTTTCCCCGGTTGCGCGGTAGTTATTTCGCATGATCGCTGGTTTCTGGACAGAATCGCCACGCATATGCTGGCGTTTGAGGGCGACAGTAATGTGGTCTGGTTTGAGGGTAACTATGAAGATTACGAAGCCGACCGTCATCGCCGCTTAGGCAGCGATGCGGATAATCCGCATCGGTTGAAGTACAAAAAGCTGACCGGTTAATTGGTCTGAAAACGAAATAACCCGGTACTTCCAGACCTTCCAGGTTTTAAAAACCTGGAAGGTCTAAGCCCTACCCCGCAAACACCACATCAAATCCTTCCATCAATCCGGCTATGTCTTTCCGGTAAAACTCCTGCACCGGCAAACACAAATCGCCCGGCTTTAAGCCGCGCTCCTGTAACGACTCCACTTCGGTGTAAATGTCGTTAACATCGTAAATTTCCAGCGCTTTAAAAATAGCCGCGGTATCCTTCATCCCTGCGATTTCAGGATTCTGGCCGTTTTTCAGCTGGAACACGCCATCGTCCAGCAACAAGATGCCGACATGCTGATCGAACGCGGCGGTGGTCAGAATAATATCCAGCATTTCCTGAACCTGTGCTCCACTATGTGGCGGTTTGCGGAGTACGAATAAATAACGCTTCATGCTCTCACCCGAATACAATAAAGCGGTCGGCTTCCAATGTAGCCTCAACCAACTGTCCCAAACCGGAAATACGGAAGCCTTCAGCCAAATCGTTGTCCAGCTTGCCCTGTCGTTTGGCCTCGTCGCTGCATAATAAGCCGCGCCGTTGCGCGGCGGAAATGCACACCACTAGATCGATCTGATGCAATCTTGCCAGCTCGCTCCATTGCGCGGTGAACTGGAGTTCGTCATCCGGCGGCGTGGCGTATTTGAACGCATGGTAAATGCCGTCGTGATAAAAAAACACCCGGAATACTTCATGGCCTTGGGCCAAGGCGGCTTTGATAAATTGATATGCGGTGTAGCCGGCATTGGACTGGTAAGGGCTGGAATTAACTTGAATGGCGAATTTCATTGGGGACTTAACCTCGTTCCCACGCAACGCGTGACTGCCATCAAGTTAAGAAATACGCTGGTTCCCAAGCTCCAGCACAAATGCATGTGAATGTCGAACATAAAAACATGCTCAACCTAACTTAAGCCGCCACGCGATGAACGCCCAAGCTTTCACGTTTTGCTTCCAGTTGCCACAAATCATAAGCCGATTGGGCGGCAAGCCACGATTCGGCGCTTTTGCCGAATGCCAACTCCAGCCGCAAGGCCATTTCGGGGCTAACACCCGTTTTGCCATTAACCAACGCGGAGACGGTTTTTCGGGTGACATTCAGCTTTTGGGCTGTTTGAGTAATAGTCAAATTTAGAGGTTGCAGCCAGAGTTCGTAAAGTATTTCGCCCGGATGCGGGGGATTGTACATTCGCATTAATATGCCTCGTTAGTGGTAGTCCAGATAATCGACAACATACACATTGCCGTCCTCAAAACGAAATATAACCCGCCAATTCGCTTGCACTGTGAGAGACCAAAAGCCGTCAAGGTTGCCTTTCAAACGATGTAGGCGCAAGGCGGGAGACTCCAAGTCAGTCAACTGATTGGCATCATTCAATAGCGCCAGAATTAAGCGCAAGCGTTTGGCATGAATTGCCTGAATACCGCTTTGATTACCCGTGGCAAAGAATTTTTCCAAACCTTTGTGAGTGAAGCTTTTAATCATGCGCCAAATTGTAACCACTTAAGTTACATAACGCAAAAATCTCGCAAGAGACTAATTATAAATAGACACCTTTTTAGGTGCATTTTAATCCCGCTTAATCTCATTAAAATAAAGCGTAGCCCCAATCACCGCAGCCGGAGCGACGACGATATTCAGCACCGGAACGGTAAGCCCCAACACCGCCAGTCCGCCAAAACTTAACGCTCCCAGCCTGACACTTTTAACCAAATCTTTCTGCTCGGAAAACAACACACCCTGATTTTCCAGCGGATAGGCCAGATATTCCAGCGCCATGCCCCAGGCTCCGAATAGCGCCCACAAAAAAGGCGCAATAACATTAATGCCGGGAATAATCGACAATATCAGCAACGGCAAGGCTCGGGTCGCCAGATAGCCGATACGCTTCGTTTCCGCAAGAATGACTTTAGGCAAGGGCTGTTCGGCAGCGGCAAGCGCTTTATCGCTGACCATTGCCAACGTTTTTGCCGATAACTTGCCGTAAAAAGGCGCAGCCAACATATTCGCCAATATCGTAAAAGTAAAAAAACCGGCGATGAAAAAACTGATAAAAAACAGCGGCCATAATATCCAGCTCAACCAATGCAGCCAGCCGGGGATGAATTGGTCGATTAGATCCGAAATATAAAAATACCCCAAGGTCAAGGCGGCGCTGTACAGCACCACGTTGATTAACATGGGGATAATAATAAATTTGCGCAATTCCGGGCTGGTCAATAATTTCAGGCCCTTAAATAAAAAGCCGACCGCTAACACCGGATTGTTGCCTTTTTTATCAAATTGCATTTTTTAAACTCCTTACCCCTTGCCCGAAAGGGTTCAGCACTACGCCACGCTCGGTCACAATCGCCGAGATCAGTTCCGCCGGAGTTACGTCAAAAACCGGATTCCAGGCGCTGACCAGGGAATCTTCTTTGCTATAACAGGCCGGCAATAATTCGTTCCGGTTGCGTTGTTCAATTTCTATCTGGTCGCCGCTAGCCATATTCCAGTCTATGGTCGAAGTCGGCGCCACGACCATTAACTTTACGCCATGCTGTTTGGCTAACACGGCCAAGGAATAGGTGCCGATTTTGTTTGCGGTATCGCCGTTGGCGGCAATGCGGTCCGCGCCGACCACGATCCAATCGATAGCGCCGGATTTCATCAGCCATGCCGCCGCCGAATCGGCAATCAATGTCGTTGGAATTCCGTCTTGCGCCAATTCCCAAACCGTCAGCCTTGCACCTTGCAGCCAAGGGCGGGTTTCACCGGCAAAAACGTTAATACGCTGTCTTTGATAAACGCTACGAATAACACCCAGTGCCGTGCCGTAACCGCCGGTTGCCAAAGCCCCGGCGTTACAGTGCGTCATTACGCCTTTTGCTCCAGCCAAAATATCCGCGCCCAGTTCGCCCATTTTGTGATTGGCGGCAATATCATCGGCATGAATCTTTTCCGCACAAGCCAAAATAGCCGCCAGGGGATTATCAAGCTGTTTAGCCAGAATGGCCTTCATCTGGTCCAAGGCCCAAAACAAATTGACCGCTGTGGGCCTCGACTTTGCCAACAACTCTATGTCGGCCGCCACTTTTTTCCGCCACTGATTGGACTGGGCATATTGCTTGCGAACCGACAGCACCACACCGTAAGCGGCAGCTATGCCGATAGCCGGCGCGCCGCGAACGCGCATCGTTGCGATAGCTTCGGTTACGCCGGCCGCGTCCTTGTATTCATCGTAAACGATTGTTTCGGGTAGTTGTCGCTGATCCAGCACTTTTAAAGCGTCGCCTGTCCATTGCAAGGCTTGTACAGTCAATCTGTTTTGCATAGTCATTTTTATCAAAAACCAATGGTAAAAAGTTATAATTTGGCAACCCAATACAGGAATATCATATGACAGTTGTCGATACCCTCATCCACGCCCGCTGGATTATACCCGTTGAGCCGGAATCCGTAACCTATGAACACCATACCCTGGTTATCGATGGCGGCCGCATTATCGACCTGCTTCCTACCGAAATTGCCCAGCAAAAATATCAGGGCACGACCACCGAAAACCTGGAAGATCACGCCCTGCTGCCCGGCTTAATCAACAGCCATACCCATGCCGCAATGACGTTAATGCGCGGTCTTGCCGATGATTTGCAGTTGATGGACTGGTTGCAAAACCATATCTGGCCGCTGGAGCAAAAATGGATGAATGAGGCCTTTGTCAAAGACGGTACCGATCTGGCAATCGCCGAGATGATTCTGGGTGGAACGACCTGCTTCAACGACATGTATTTTTTCCCGGAAATTGTCGCCGCACAGGCGATACATCACGGTATCCGCGCCAGTGTCGGCTTGATCGTCACCGATTCGCCGACGGTCTGGGCCGAGAACAGCGACGCCTATATCGAAAAAGGCTTGGCGCTGCATGATCAACTACGTCACCAGCCGTTGATTTCCACGCCTTTTGCTCCGCACGCGCCCTACACGGTGTCGGACGAACCCTTGCAAAAAATCAAAGCCATTGCCGATGAGCTTGAATTGCCGATCCATATGCATGTCCATGAAGCGCTGCACGAAATCGAACAGGCGCAGGAAAAAACCGGACAGCGGCCGTTGCAAAGATTGCATGAACTTGGCTTGGTCGACCCGTCGTTCATAGCGGTGCATATGACCCAGTTAACCGATGCCGAAATCGCCCGGTTTGCAGAATCCGGCGCGCATATCGTGCACTGTCCCCAATCCAATTTAAAACTGGCCAGCGGCTTTTGCCGAGTTGCCGAATGTATCGCTGCCGGCATCAATGTGGCCTTGGGTACCGACGGCGCAGCTAGCAACAATAACCTGGACATGTTCGGCGAAATGCGCACCGCGGCGCTGCTCGGCAAAGCTGTTGCCGACGACGCCAGCGCCATTCCGGCGATGACCGCATTGCGCATGGCGACTATTAACGGCGCCAAGGCCTTGGGCCTGGACCATGAAACCGGCTCGTTAAGCATCGGCAAGGCCGCCGACGTGATAGCCGTTGATTTATCGCACTTGGAAACGCAGCCGTTATATTGCCCGGTTTCGCAGATTGTCTATGCGGCCAGCCGCCGGCAAGTCACCGATGTCTGGGTGGCGGGTAAACGCTTGTTAAAGCAGCGTCATTTGACTACAGTTAATATTGACGAGTTGAAGGTCAAAATCGCCGAATGGCAAGAGCGGTTGGCGGATTAATTTTTCACATTCCATTAAAAAATTTCGTGCTTTTTGTATTTTTCGTGGACAAAATGATTTTTCCAGGATTATTGATGAATCCATACCTTTGATGTTGTAAGTTACATGGCTTCCACTTTGGAGAGCAAACGATGAGTACCGCAGAACAATTACAGCAAAAATACACCTATGCCGATTATGTCCAATGGCCCGAAGATGAGCGTTGGGAGCTGATTGACGGCGTACCGTATGCGATGACCGCCCCGCAACGGTTGCATCAGGATATTGTGTTTGAATTGGGCAGACAAGTCGGTAACTACCTGCAAGGCAAACCCTGTAAAGGCTATACCGCCCCTTTCGATGTGCGCCTGCCGCGCAAAAACGAAACCGACGCCAATGTGGAAACGGTAGTACAGCCCGATCTGAGCGTTATTTGCGACCCATCCAAGCTGGACAAACAAGGTTGCCTTGGCGCACCGGATTGGATTGTTGAAGTGCTTTCACCTTCTACCGCACTCAAGGACATGAACACCAAACGCAGCCTTTACCAGCAGCATGGGGTACAGGAATATTGGATTATTCACCCGGAAGATCGCTGGATTTTGGTGTATATGCTGGACGAACAAGGCCGCTACGGACAGCCCGGCGTATTCGGCATGGATGAACCCACCGCAGTGCAGCGGTTCCCGGACCTGAGCATTGATTGGTCGTTTATGGCGGCTATTTAAATATAACGAGACGAACTGTAATCATTCGTTTGTAGGCGCAATAACTTTAGTGTATTGCGCCCTTTATGCCCTCTTTATTAATTCCACTTCATGACGGGGACGGATGAAATAGAATTCTTTGGCGAACCTTCAATCACCTTATCGCTGTAAGCCAGATAGACCAGAACATTACGTTTTTTATCGTAAAAACGCACCACTTGCAGCGTTTTAAATACCAGTGACAGGCTTTCTTTAAACACCACATCGCCACTTTTTAATTTATCCAGTTTGTTCGCATCAATTGCACCTATTTGCCGACAGGCAATCGATGCTTCCGTTGGATCTTCGGCCAGACCTACTGCGCCTTTCATGCCACCTGTTTTAGCGCGTGAGATGTGGCAAGCCACACCGGGAACATCAGGATCGTCGAAAGCTTCCACCACAATTTTATTATTGGCTCCCAGCAGCTTAAATGTCGTACTTACATCGCCGATTTCTTCGGCTGATACGGTAAAAGCTAAGGCGCTAAAAACCATTGTTAGTGCAAACACGATTTGTTTTTTCATAAATTTATCCACAAAGTTAATAAGTTATATTGTCTTTATTACCCGAACGCAGCTTTGAATGTTAAAGCCATGTTGTGAAACCACTCAAGCTTTAGTCTCAATGATCCATTTTTCAAATAATCAATCAACCTCTTTCGCATCAGAAAACGACAGCTAAAATGAATATTTTTACACCATGAAGAGCATGAAAAGCATGAAGGATTGAAGCCTTCATGCTTTTCATGGTAATGGCTTAAATTAATTGTAACTACTCAGCGAACATACTGACTACGATTAATAGAACACGGATGCCAAAAGTAGGCGCCTCTAGGCGACGCGGATTGGACGGATTCACGCGGATTTTTATCCGTGTTTATCAGCCTAATCCGTGTCATCCGTGTTCTATTGAGCATACGCTGAGTAGTTACAATTAATTTAGACGCATGTTCTTAAAGCAGCAATCTCGGCACCGCTTCCAATAATTTCTGCGTATAAGGATGTTGCGGCCGCCCACAAACCTGCGCGGTTTCGCCTTGCTCGACGATTTTGCCTTGGTACATCACCACCGTCCGGTCGCTTAGGTATTCCACCACCCCGATATTATGAGTAATGAACAACAGGGTCAGGTTTCGCTGCTGACGAATGCTCAACAGCAATTGCAGAATTTCCGCCTGCACGGAAACATCCAATGCACTGGTAATTTCATCGCAGACAATGAATTCAGGATTTAATGTCAACGCACGCGCCAAACCGATTCGCTGCCGTTGCCCCCCTGAAAACTCGTGCGGATAACGCCAAAGGAAGTCTCGCTTGAGCTGCACGCTTTCCAACAACCGGCCGGCGAGTTCGATGCGTTCGTCCTGATTCGCGCCTATGCCATGGACTTTCATCGGCTCGGTCAGCGTGGTTTCGACCAGCAAGCGCGGATTCAGCGACGATTGCGGGTCCTGGAAGGCAATCTGCATCTTCCTTCGCAACGGCCGTAATTCGCGGGCGGAAAGCCCGGTCAATTCCTGCCCTTGAATCCGGATGCTGCCGGAAGTCGGCGGTTCCAGTTGCAGCACGGCCCGCCCCAACGTGGTTTTGCCGCAGCCGGATTCGCCAACCAGCGCAACGATTTGGCCTTGCGGAATATCCAGCGATACTTCATCTACCGCGCGCACATAATCGACGGTGCGGCGGAGCAGGCCTTTTTTGATAGGGAACCAAACTTTCAAGTCCCGTATTTGCAGCAGCGGCGATTGATCGGCCGTATTTTGAGGATGCTGTTGCACCGGTACCGGCTTAATCAAATTCTCCGGCAGCGCGGCCAAAAGCTGTTGCGTATAAGGATGCCGGGGCTTGCGCAACACCTCGGAACAAGGGCCGACTTCTACCATCTTGCCCTGCTGCATCACCCCGACCCACTGCGCCATCTGCGCCACCACGCCAAAATCGTGGGTAATAAACAGCATGCTCATGCCGGTATCGTCCTGCAACTTGCGCATCAGCCGCAAAATCTCGGCCTGCACGGTCACATCCAGCGCGGTAGTGGGTTCGTCGGCAATCAGCAATTGGGGTTCACAGGCCAAGGCCATCGCTATCATTACCCGCTGCCGCTGTCCGCCGGACAATTGGTGCGGATAATCGCGAAACCGGCCGGCAGCATGGGGCATCTGGACCTGCTCCAACGCCATAATCGTGCGCTGTTCGGCCTCGTCATCGCTCATCTCCGGATTGTGCAGTTGCAAGGCTTCGGTGATTTGCTCGCCGATGGTCAGCACCGGATTCAAAGAGGTCATCGGTTCCTGGAAAATCATCGCGATTTGCGAACCGCGGATCGCGCGTATCCCCGGATCGTCCAGTTTCAACAAATCCCGGCCGTTGAACAATATTTCCCCGCCCGGATGGGAGGCTATATCCTGCGGCAACAAACGGATCACCGATAGCGCGCTGACCGACTTGCCGCTACCCGACTCGCCGACCAGACAAAAAGTTTCTCCTTTGGGGATGCTGAAACTGACATCGTCGACCGCCCTAACCTCCCGGCCGTCCGCTTGCAAATAAGTATGCAGGTTACGGACTTCCAGCAATTGTCCGTTCATGTGTTCACCCCTGCCTTGCTCGAAAGCTTTGGATCGATCGCATCGCGGAAGGCCTCGCCAATCAGGTTATAGGCAAACACGGTCATGAAAATAGCCCCACCGGGAAAGACCGCCATCCACCAATTGAATGTCGACGATTTAACCGCCTGATCCAGCATTTGCCCCCAGGACGGCGCGTCCACTACACCCAGCCCCAAAAAGCTCAGAGTTGCCTCCGATAAAATCGCACCGGCCACGCCGAAGCTGACCGCCACCAACAACGGCGCCACGCCGTTCGGCAGCATATGCCGAAATAAAATCGAACTGAGCGGCAAGCCGCTGGCTACCGCTGCCTGCACATAATCCTGTTTGCGCAATTTCAGGAATTCGGTACGTACATAGCGCGCGTAGCCCGACCAGCCGGTGACGCCGATAATCACCATCATCATGTACAGACTGCGGCCGAAGAAAGCCACGAAAGTCAGCAGTAAAAACAAGGTCGGAATATCTTCGAAGATTTCCACCAAGCGCATGCCCAGCATGTCGACGATGCCGGAAAAATAGCCCATCAAGCCGCCCACGATCACGCCGATCAATAAGGCAATGCCGGACGCGATCAAGCCTATGCTTAATGAAATGCGGCAGGCATGAATCATCCGGCTCAATACATCGGCGCCGTTTTCCTCGGTACCCATTAAATGCGTATGGCCTTCGGTGGAAAAAGGCGCTTCCAAGCCTTTGCTGCCCAAATCACGCAGGTAATCGGTCGGCGCATACGGAATCGGCGGCATGATCCTCCAATCCGCTTCGGTATAGGCGGGGCTGCGAAAATCGTCGTAAACCACCAGCACCGGCGGTTTGACGAACAGATTGACCAACACTGCGGCAAGTGCGCTACCCAGCAAAAACAGCAGGATGCGTTTGCTGGTGCCGAGCCGCAGCCGGTAAACGGCCAACGCAATAAAGAAGCTCGCCAGCACCCATGCATCTTCGATGGACAAATATTGCAATACCGGCATGGAGATGACACCGTCTTTGCTCATCAGCAACGGCATGGAATTCGCCAGAAACGGCGCAAATACGGCAGCGAACACCAGCAGCGCCACCCAGGCCAAACCGACTTTTACGCCCACCCCGTCCAGCGTTTTACGCCAGATACGGGCGGCGAAGGATTCGCGGCTAACGACAGGCTTAGTCATAGCTTACCCGTGGATCGGCCAAGGTATAGCAGAAGTCGGCAATCAAATAGCCTATCAAGGTCAGGAATCCGCTGACCCAGGTAATCGACAATACCAGTTCGCGGTCGCGGCCTTTTACCGCCTCCACGGCCAATTGGCCCATGCCGTTGATGCTGAAGATGTTTTCGACGATTAAAGAACCCGCCAACAGGCTGGGCAACAGCCCTGCCGAGATGGTAATCAGCGGCAACAGGCTGTTGCGGAATACATGTTTCCACAACACGTCATTTTCGGCCAAGCCCTTGGCGCGGGCAGTCCGTGCATAATCGGAATGCAGGTTTTCCAGTATTGACGTCCGCGTCAATTTCGCCAGCGCGGCAAAGCTGCCGTAGGACAAACAGATCACCGGCAACACCAAATGCCACATCCGATCCAGCAGAAAACCACGGACAAAACCGGCTTCGGTCCAATGCGGCAGGAACGGCATGTCCTGAGCCTCGCGGCTGCTAATACCGGCAGTCGGGAACCAATGAAAATGCTGGACGTTAGCGAAAAAACCCAGCAACAGCACGCCGGCCAACATGGTGGGAATGGACCACAAAGCCAGCATCGACATACTGGTTCCTACATCGAAAGAACCGCCTCGATTGGTCGCGGATTTCATGCCGACCATAATCGCGATCAGGTAAGTAAACGGGATGGTAACCAGATTAAGCAGCAGGGTAATCGGAATACGTTCGGCAAGAATGTCCGACACCGGCCGCCCGTATTGGAAGCTGGTGCCTAAATCCATGCCTTTGTTAAAAGAAAACTCGCCTCGCTGTCCCTGCTCGTCGGTCACAAAGCCGATCGGAGAGACATTATTCAGCCAGCGCAGGTATTGCACCGGCGCCGGTTGGTCCAGCCCGTAACGCTTATTGTAATACGCTAACAGCGCCTGTTTTTCCTGCGGCTTCATATCCATGCCGCCGACCAGGGTTTGTGCGCTGATGCCGCCCGGCGACATCGCCATCACCGTAAACACCACGATCGTAATGCCCAACAAAGTAGGGATCATCAACAGCAAGCGACGTAGCAGATAAGTCAACATGTAAAACTCCTCCGCTTATGGCGTATATTTTTGCTGAGCGGCAGGCACGTAGTTTTCCAACGGCAACGATCCCAGGTTCAAACCCAGCTTGGTCATTTGCAGGTTGTGGATGCGCTTATCGACAAACAGCAAGCTCTTGCGCCGCATCAGGAAGGTATAGGGTTGATCCTCATAAACGATCCGCTCGGCCTGCTGCCACAACGGCATGCGTTTGCCTTCGTCCACGGTTCGGCGTGCTTCATCGATCAGCTTGTCCAACGCCGGGTTTTTGTAGCCGGTGAAATTGTCGCCATTGCTGACGGCCTGCGCACTGTGAAATGTCTGGTACAAATCGGTTTCGATACCGCTGGTCCAACCCAGCGTGATCGCATCGAAATCTTTTTTATCCAGATTTTCCAGCATTACCGGCCATTCCTGCGGGAACGGGATCATTCGCACTCCGGCTCGGACATACAGGTCTTTCAACAGCAACACCATGCGTTTGGTGTCCTCGTTCGATTCCAGGTAGGTCAGCTTGAATTCGAACGGTTTGCCCGCCTTGTCTTCCAATACCCCGTCGCCGTTACGATCTTCATAGCCTGCCTCTTTCAGCAGGGCCTTGGCCTTCTCCAGGCTGAATGAGTAGGGCTGTAATGCACTATCGTGCTGCTTGCTGGCCATGCTGAACGGGCTGACCGCCGGTTCGGCATGATCCCAAAAAACATCCTTGATAACTCGGTTCACATCGGTCAGGTAAGTCATCGCCTGCCTGACCCGCTTATCGGCAAAGCGAGTCGGTTTGCCGCCGCGCTGCTGGTTCCAGCCGATATAGCTGTAACCGACCACCGGAGGCATGTATTCAAAATTCTGGCTCTTGGAAATGATTTGCGCATCCTTTTTCAGTTCTTGGTACTCCACAGGACGGGCAGAGTAAGAATCGATGTCGCCATTGCGATAAGTGGTCAGACGGGCACTGTCGTTTTGAATAATTTTCCACAGAATACGGCTGTATGAGGGCTGCACATCGCCCCAATAGCGTTCGTTACGCACCAGCTCTACATTGCCTTTGTCCGGCGTCCAATTCTTCGGATCGATCAACTTATAAGGCCCGCTACCTAATATCAAGCCTTTGGATTCGTTAAATTTCTGCGGCTCTTTCAAATAGACCGAGTAGAAATGCTTGGGAAGAATCGACATGCCGCCGGCCAATGACAACGCCTCGAAATACGGTTCTTTGAAAGTAAACACAACTTCGTACTTGCCGTTGGCCTTCACCTCCTTGATCTTTTCCAGATAGGCCCTGTCGCGTGGCGCCTGAATCGCATCGGTCATAATAAAACCGAAGGTGAAAACCACATCCTCGGCTGTCAACGGCTCGCCATCGGAAAATCGCACATCCTCGCGCATCCGGAAGCTGATCACCAAACCATCCTCGCTGACCGTCCAACTTTTGGCGATTAAGCCTTGCCATTCCAGGGTATCGGGATCGCGAGTGATCAGACTCTCCAACACATAGCTTTGCACACTGGAAGCATAGGCATCGGTGGAAACCAATGGCGTGATGGTCTTGAGATTGGTGCTAAAGGCTTCTACACTCCAATCACCCTGGGCATAATCGGGTAGACGGGTAGCCGCATAGGCTCGTTTGAAAGCAGGGGCGATTTTTTCGGCTGTTGCCGAACTTGAGGGCTGTAAGGCGCCGGAAGCAAAGGTGGTGCGTAATTCGCGCAGAGTCTTTGCCTGTTCCGACATTGAAGTCTGCATCTCGGTGAGTTTCAGCCACTGCCGGTCGATCTGGTACATAGCCAGCACCAGCAATAGTATCAGCAAGCTAAGGAGTGAATAGAGTATCCAGTCCCTGATAGTCAGTTGTTTTTGCATGATTTCAGTATGTCTAAAGAATTTTAACAAGAGTTTATGCAGCACCTTGCGATCTGGACGAGAATAGCATAAAAGCAGTGTATATAAGTTCCACTGTTTATTTTTTAAAGGTGATATCAGCCGCTAGTATTGACCGCTGCAACCAATCATTATCGCAACTCCGTTTGTCTTAAATCTCTATCTCTCGGGCACAGGTTTTTCCTGTCGAGAACATAATAACCAGTTTACGATAAGCCCTGTAACGCCAGTCTAAAAACACGAAAGCGGGAGACTGACAAAATGCTGGACATCATTAGATGGGTCATAGATACTTGAAACTCTATTGTAACAATAAAAACATTGGGAGATGATAATGGGTTTTATGCAGGGCAAACGTGTCTTGATTGTGGGTTTAGCCAGTAACCGTTCAATTGCATGGGGTATTGCCCAAGCGATGCACCGCGAAGGAGCTGAATTAGCCTTTACCTTTCAAAATGACAAGCTGCAAAGTCGCGTCGAGGAAATGGCTGGTCAATGTAACTCCAACATTACTATTGAATGCGATGTCAGCAGCGACGAACACATCAACAACGTATTTAAAACGCTGGGCGAACACTGGGACGGTCTGGATTGTATCGTGCATTCCGTGGCTTACGCTCCACGCGACGCGCTGGATGGCGATTATGTCAATGCAACGACGAGGGAAAACTTCCAGATTGCTCACGACATCAGCTCTTATAGCTTCACCGCGCTGGCAAAAGCCGGACGCCCGATGATGCAAGGCCGTAACGGCTCATTGTTAACATTGACTTATCTAGGCGCCGACCGGGCTATTCCTAACTATAACGTTATGGGCGTAGCTAAAGCCAGCTTGGAAGCTAATGTTCGTTATATGGCGGTAGCATTGGGTGCAGAGGGAACGCGGGTTAATGCTATTTCCGCTGGCCCGATCAGAACATTGGCGGCATCCGGCATTAATAATTTTAAATCGATGCTCAGCAAAGCAGCCGATACCGCGCCTTTGAAGAAAAACGTAACTATTGAAGAAGTCGGTAATGCGGCGGCGTTTATGTGTTCCGATTTGGCTTCCGGTATTACCGGCGAAATTACTTTTGTCGATTGCGGCTATAACATTGCCGGTTTAGCGGCATCTTAATGCAAAAATATTGACGCACAAAAAAGGGAGCTTTAAGCTCCCTTTTTTATTTCCAACTAAGCGTTATTTTTACTTAGGCGCTCTCACCTCTACATCTGCATCTGCCTGCAAACTGTTGATCAATGCATTGAACTCAGTTTGACCAAAAGCCTTGGCAATATTTTTGCTCGCCAGTTCCATTTGTTTCTTGTCATCCTCAGTCATTGCGCCTTCTTTTACTTTTGACAGACTTACGACTACTTGCTCGCCGGCAGGTAATTCGGCAATAAAGACGGTCGGTTTGTTGCCGACAGGTTTAGCTGCTTTGAAAATCGCTTGGCTCAGAGGCAACGGCACATCTTCTTTGCTGCGGGTTAATCCTGTCACTGTCTTTACTTGCAGTTTATTGTCAGCCGCAACAGTTTGAATCGACTCACCGGCCTGTAATCTAGCCTTGATTTTTTTAGCTGTATCGATAGCTTGTTGCTTGGCTTTATCCGCCAGCAAAACGGCCACTATATCCGCTTTAACGTCCTTAAGTTCTCGCGCTGCTGCCGGCTTGTGCTCTGACATGCGTAATACTACCAAGCGATCGGTTCCCAATTCTATTGGCGTACTATTATTGCCTTGCAGAACTTCTTCTGTGAAAGCTGCGTTACGGATTTTCTCGTCAACGGCAATGCCGTCACCTTTAGCTCTGGTAAACAACTCTGATTTCTTAACAGTAAGACCTAAAGCATCCGCCACCGTTTTCAGGTTGTCGGGGTGTTCATAACTCATTTCGGTCAGCGTTTCACCTGCCTGATAAAAAGCGTTTTCGGCTTGAGCTTTTTGATAAGCCTTGGTTACTTCATCTTTAACTGCATCGAACGGTTTGACTTCGCCAGGCACTAACTCGGTTACTTTGATCAAGTGATAACCGAACGCCGACTTAACCGGATTCGATACTTCGCCCAGCTTTAAAGCGCTTGCCGCATCTTCAAACGACTTTTCCATCACTCCCGCATTAAACAGACCTAAATCCCCACCTGTTTTAGCAGTTAATTTATCATCGGAAACTTCCGCCGCAACAGCTGAAAAGTCTTTATTCGCCAACTCCTGCTTTGCTTTTAAAGCTTTTTCCAACGCAGTTTTTTCGTCGGTTTTGTCATTAATTGCAAACAAAATATGGCTGATTTTTCTTCGCTCGGGCGTAGTGTATTGATCTTTTTGCTCGTCATAGAAGGCTTTCAACTTATCGTCAGTTACCGTTACAGTCTTGGCTATATCTTCAAGCGCCAGCTCTACGTACTCGACAGAAACTTGCTCGGGGGTTTGATATAAATCCTGATGTTGTTGGTAATAGGCCGCTATTTCTTCTTCCGAGGGTTGTTCTGCCGATTTCTGTGCCGCAACAGTGACATAATCTACATCACGTTGCTGATTCTGAATTTTGAAGAAGCTTTCCACATCATATTTCGTTGCCAAGCTGCTATCTATAATACTGCGCTGAAATTGTTCCATGATCAGTGCATTTTTAATTCTGTTTACAAACTCTCCGGAAGACATTTTTTGTAAGTTAAGCATTGTCTTATAACGCTTGTCATCAAACTTACCGTCTACTTGAAAATAGGGCAATGATTGGATAAATTCACGCGCGGTATCGTCAGTGGTAACCAGGCCTTTAGCGTGTACATATTGTAATAAAACCTCATCCTTTATCAGTTTTTCCAATGCTTGCGCCTTCAAGCTTTGTTCGTCTATGGTCATTCCTTGAAGATTCTGGCTGTATTGTTCATAAGCCCTGTTAACATCACGCTGAAAAAAATCCTTATTGCCTACGGAAGCGACAGGAGCTTCTTCTCCGGTATCCAGATAATTCTGAATACCCCATAAAGCAAAAGGCACGCAAATTATTATCAAAATACCCCATGCAAAAGCACCTTGTGCTTTTTCTCTAATCTTTGTCAGCATAGCTCTGTCCTAAGGAAACAACTTAAATTTTAATCAAAAAAAAAGCCCCGAACCAATCGATCCGGAGCTTTTTGATTTTGGCGGAGTGGACGGGGCTCGAACCCGCGACCACCGGCGTGACAGGCCGGTATTCTAACCAACTGAACTACCACTCCAAAGTCTGGTGGGTGCTGAGGGGTTCGAACCCCCGACCCTCGCCTTGTAAGGGCGATGCTCTCCCGGCTGAGCTAAGCACCCGACTAAAGAAATACTAGTTTACAGCATCTTTTAAAGATTTGCCAGCTTTAAATGAAGGAATTTTTGCAGCCTTAATAGTAATCTCAGCACCAGACTGTGGATTACGTCCTTTGCGCTCCGCTCTTTCTTTTACTGCATATGTTCCGAAGCCCACTAAAGCGACTGAATCACCGCTGCTCAATGCTTTTGTAACTGCCCCAATAAAGCCATCCAATGCACGACCTGCATCTGCTTTAGTTAATTCAGCAGATTCTGCTATAGCATCGATAAGTTCCGATTTATTCATTATTCCCCCTTAGGAAGTCATTTTTTAAGATTATATTCTAAAAGACCAGCGTGATAATTCTTATGCCCCATCCTAGGCGGCACAAAAAACACCGGTATTTATAACAACTGCACTTACGCAGTGTCAAGCATTAACAGCCCCGGAAGCCAGGATTTTTGCGGTTTTGCCACTTTTTAAACAAAACCGCAAATGAATTAATGCGCAGTTAAACCCGGTTTTATTATTTTAACCGTATCTGTTTCATTTTTTCCCTGCTCCTTAACTTCCGTTTTTTCAACAGGAATAGGCATATATTGCAAAGCGACTTCCAGCACCTCATCTATCCAATGAACCGGCTTTATCACCAAATTTTGCTTGATATTTTCCGGTATTTCAGCCAAGTCTTTCTCATTCTCAGCAGGAATTACAACTGTTGTTATGCCGCCGCGATGGGCTGCCAAAAGCTTTTCTTTTAAGCCTCCGATAGGTAGCACTTCCCCTCGCAAAGTAATCTCCCCAGTCATTGCCACATAAGCTCGAACAGGTATCTTGGTTAAGGCCGAGATGATTGCTGTACACATACCGATACCCGCACTAGGACCATCTTTTGGCGTCGCTCCTTCAGGCACATGTATATGAATATCATTCTTCTGAAACAGCTCATTATTTATGCCTAAAATCTCTGAGCGGCTTCTGACAACGGTCATCGCAGCTTCAATCGACTCCTTCATCACCTCGCCAAGTTTACCCGTTGCAGAGTGCTTGCCCTTGCCAGGAATGACTGCTGTTTCAATGGTTAATAATTCGCCCCCTACTTCAGTCCAGGCTAAACCGGTAACTTGCCCGATCTGATCATTCTCTTCAGCAAGGCCATAATGGAAACGCTTAACGCCCAAATATTTATCCAAATTCTCGGAATTAATCACCACCTTGGTTTTTCTTGGCTTCAATAACAAGTCTTTCACTACTTTACGGCAAATTTTTGAAATTTCCCGCTCAAGACTTCGAACCCCCGCTTCCCTAGAGTAATAGCGAATCATATCCCTGACAGCTTCTTCTGCGATCTGAATTTCCCGTTCTTTAAGGCCGTTATTTTTAACTTGCTTGGGAATCAAATACCGAAGTGCGATATTGATTTTTTCATCTTCCGTATAGCCCGCGATGCGTATAACTTCCATTCTATCCAGCAAGGCCGCGGGAATATTCATGGTATTCGCAGTCGCAACGAACATCACATCGGATAAATCGAAATCTACTTCCAAATAATGATCCGAAAAAGTATGGTTCTGTTCGGGATCCAGCACCTCCAGTAAAGCCGACGCAGGATCTCCTCGAAAATCGGCCGCCATTTTGTCGATCTCATCAAGCAAGAACATCGGATTGCGTGTTTTCACTTTGGATAAGTTCTGTAATATCTTACCCGGCATAGATCCGATATAAGTTCGACGATGCCCACGAATTTCAGCCTCATCCCGCACACCACCCAAAGCCATACGCACATATTTGCGATTGGTTGCCCTGGCAATGGACTCTCCCAACGAGGTTTTACCTACACCTGGAGGCCCTACCAAACATAGAATAGGCCCCTTAAGCTGCCTTACCCGTTGCTGAACGGCAAGATATTCAAGAATGCGCTCTTTAACTTTTTCCAAACCATAATGTTCGGTTTCCAAAACCTGTTCGGCAACCTTTAAATCATGGCGTACTTTGGTTTTCTTTTTCCACGGCACATTGACCATCCAGTCAATATAATTGCGCACTACGGTTGCCTCGGCTGACATAGGAGACATCTGCTTAAGCTTATTAAGCTCGGCATCCGCCTTTGCTTTAGCCTCCTTTGACATGCCGGCATTTTCAATTTTCTTCGCTAACTCTTCAACTTCATTGGGCACATCATCCATGTCTCCCAATTCTTTTTGAATCGCCTTCATCTGCTCATTCAGATAGTATTCCCGCTGGTTCTTCTCCATTTGCTGCTTAACGCGCACCCGGATTTTTTTCTCCATTTCCAGCAGATCAACTTCCCCTTCCATTAACGTCATTAAATCTTCAAGACGCTTTTCAATATCTGCCGTTTCAAGAATAGCTTGCTTTTCATTAACCTTCAAAGTCATATGAGCAGCCATCGTATCGGCAAGCCGGCTGGGATCATCAATACCGGACAGCGAATTCAAAACTTCAGGAGGAATCTTGTTGTTCAGTTTAACGTATTGATCGAACGAACTAATAACTGTCCGCTGCAATACATCCTGCTCTTGCTCGGTTAGTTTTAAAATATCGTAGATTTCCGTTACCACTGCGGAAAAATAGTTTTCTGTTTCCTTATAACTTAACACCTTGCTGCGCTGAATTCCTTCAACCAGAACCTTGACCGTTCCATCGGGCAATTTCAGCATCTGCAAGATATTAGCCAGAGTACCAACCTCATAAAGATCAGCAATATCCGGCTCATCAACTTCCGCTTCTTTTTGCGCGACCAACAAAATTTGTTTGTTGTCTTTCATCGCAGCATCCAAAGCATCAATTGACCTTTCTCGTCCGACAAACAAGGGAATTACCATATGCGGATAAACCACTACATCTCTGAGCGGCAACACCGGAATCAGTACATTTATTTGTTGTAACTCTGTCATTTTGTGCGTTTCCATAAATGGAACCTTCTAACTATTTCTTAAAAAGAAGATTATTGGGACATTAATTAAAATAGCAAGGATACCAGCTCAAAATAGTATCTACAGAACAAAAAAAGGGAGCTTTAATAAAAGCTCCCTTTTTTATTATCCAGAAATAAGCCTTAAAATTTAAGATTCGGCAAAAGCCTTCTTCTTTTCGGTCTCATAGACCAAAATAGGCTCCGACTCACCTAAAATAACACTGCCATCAACAACAACTTTGCAAATATTATCCGCAGACGGCAACTCATACATGGTGTTCAACAGGACATTTTCAACAATTGTCCTTAATCCCCTTGCACCTGTTTTTCTCTCCATAGCTTTACGGGCAATTGCAATTAGAGAATCATCTCGAAACTCCAGCTCAGCACCTTCCATCTCAAATAAATGCTTATATTGCTTGATTAACGCATTTTTAGGTTCGGTCAATATCTGTACCAAAGCATTTTCATCCAGCTCTTCTAATGTAGCAACAACCGGAAGACGACCGACGAACTCAGGAATCAACCCGTATTTAATCAGATCTTCCGCTTCAACTTCAGCAAAGAGCTGACCAATATTTTTAGATTCATCCTTGGTTTTTATTTCTGCTGAAAAACCGATCCCACCTTTTTCCGAACGATCTTTAATAACACGATCCAAACCGGCAAAAGCACCTCCGACTATAAACAGAATATTAGCCGTATTGACCTGCAAAAATTCCTGCTGAGGATGTTTGCGTCCGCCTTGAGGAGGAACCGAAGCAATAGTTCCTTCAATCAGCTTCAACAAGGCCTGCTGAACACCCTCACCCGAAACATCGCGGGTAATTGACGGATTGTCGGATTTCCTGGCGATCTTATCGATTTCATCGATATAAACAATACCGGTTTCAGCTCTTTCTACATCATAATCGCATTTTTGTAGGATCTTCTGAATGATATTTTCTACATCTTCCCCTACATAACCGGCTTCTGTCAGCGTCGTTGCATCCGCTATAGTAAACGGCACATCCAGCAAGCGAGCCAAGGTCTCAGCCAGCAATGTTTTCCCTGAACCGGTAGGTCCGATTAACAAAATATTACTCTTTGCTAATTCAACCGTATCTTTTTTAGACTTATTGCGCAGGCGCTTATAGTGATTATAAACTGCTACCGCCAAAATCTTTTTTGCATTTTCCTGACCAATCACGTAGCTATCAAGCTCTTCTTTTATCTCTTTCGGCTTCGGCAATTCACCGTTACCAAGAGAAGAATCATCCTGTAATTCATCTTTTATAATATCATTACAAAGATCTACACATTCATCACAGACATAAACTGATGGCCCAGCAATAAGCTTTCTGACCTCATGCTGACTTTTACCGCAAAAAGAACAATAAAGCAGCTTATCGTCATCTTTGCTGTTTTTGTCATTACTCATAAATTGGACTCCCACAAACATCCATAGATGATGTTTTTACTTTCGAATAAAGCAAAGAATATCTCGAAATACAAAAAAATACCAAGCGTTATTTATTAGCAACAGCTGTTCGATTCGACAACACTTGATCAATTAAGCCATAACTAACAGCATCATTTGCACTTAAAAAATTATCTCTATCCGTGTCTTGCTGAACCTTTTCTATCGGTTGACCGGTATGATCGGAGAGAATCTTATTCAGTTTTTCCCTGATCAACAAAATTTCCCTAGCATGAATATCAATATCGGAAGCCTGCCCCTGATAACCGCCCAACGGCTGATGAATCATCATTCGCGAGTGCGGCAGACAATAACGCTTACCTTTTGCTCCGCCAGTCAGCAGCAATGCCCCCATACTGGCAGCCTGCCCAATACACATAGTACTGACATCAGGTTTAATAAACTGCATGGTATCGTAAATTGACATACCTGCCGTCACCGAACCGCCTGGTGAATTGATATATAAATGAATGTCTTTATCAGGATTTTCAGACTCTAAAAAAAGCAGCTGGGCAACAACCAGATTAGCCATGTAATCTTCAACCTGGCCCACCAAAAAGATTACCCGTTCCTTTAATAATCTGGAATAAATATCGAAAGAACGCTCGCCTCGAGCCGTTTGCTCCACAACAATAGGCACCAATCCGCCTGCTGCTTCCGGCGCCATCATTTGATTTCTTATGTATTGGTTATACATTTAAACCCCTTACCCTTGTTTGCTCATAGCATCACTAAAACTTATAGTCTTATCGGACACTTTTGCTTGTGCAACCAGCCAATCAATAGTCTGATTTTCTAAAACCATCTGCTTCACATCGTTCAGCCGGCTTTCATCGGAATAATACCAGTCAACAACGTCCGCGGGACGCTCATAGCTTTTCGCCATATCTTCAATAGTAGAACGTACTTTACTATCGTCCAATGTAATATCATTTTTATGAATAATTTCACTTAAGATCAAGCCTAAGGCTACACGACGCTTTGCCTGCTCTTCAAATATATCTCTGGGCAATTTTAAATCTTCCAGCTTTATTTTCTGTCTTTTGGCATTTTCGATGTAGGGCTTCATCATACTTTCGACTTCCTGATCGACCAAGGTATTCGGAACAGTAATCTGAATTTTCTCATATAAAGCATTCATCACAGCGTTTTTCAGCTTGCCGCGTAATGCCTGGTCAAGCTCACCTTCCAAATTACTTTTAATATCCTCACGGAAAGCATCCACCGAACCTTCAATACCGTAAGCCTTAATAAAAGCATCATCGATTTCCGGCAGCACAGGCTCCTCAACACTGACAACTTCAACTTCAAACTCGGCCACTTTACCGGCCAGTTTTTCATTACCATATTCTGCCGGAAAAGTTACTTCAAAGGTTTTATTAGCGCCCGCGTTAAGACCGATCAGATTTTCTTCAAAACCCGGAATCATTTGTTTCGCGCCGACTTCAACCTGATAATTTTCTACTTTTCCGTTGGTAAAGTTTTCGCCTTCGGAAACCCCTGAAAAATTAACCGTGACCCGATCATGCTCCTGCGATGCATGCTCAACGACAATCCAAGTTTTCTTTTGCGCCCTTAATTTCTCAATCATGTCATCAACATCAACCTCTTGAACAGTGGCGACAGGACGCGACACTTCAATTTGATCGATACCATCCAGTGATATTTCAGGGTAGACCTCAAACTCAGCGGTATATTTAAAACCTTCAGCTTCATCTGACGAATGAATATGCGGATAACCGGCCGGTCTTAAATCCTGTTCTTTCAAGGCCTCAAAGTAAGTGGTTTCAACCAGGTCTCCGGCTATTTCTCCCCGAACCCGATCTCCATACATTTTCTTAATGACATGCTGGGGTACTTTACCCGGACGAAAGCCATCAATTTTAACTTCGCGCGCTAACGACTTTAAGCGTGCCGCCATTTTTTCCTGAACAACCTCTTCAGGCACACTAACAGTCATTTTCCTGCTTAATTCTGATGTCTTTTCGACAGAAACTTGCATTTCTTTACCTCAATTAAAATTTAAATAAGAATTTTTATAGAATACCGGTAAACGGCTTTAAAGAACTGAAAAGTTAACGATAATTCGTTAACTCTTATATATGAATTGGGTGGTGCGAATGGAGAGACTCGAACTCTCACAGGATAACCTACTGGAACCTAAATCCAGCGCGTCTACCAGTTCCGCCACATTCGCACTTTGAATGAACTTGCAATTATATCCGTAATTATACGAATACAACAAGTTATAAATTTTAAAAATCTTAAGTGATTAAATCACTCATCACTTAAAAAATGCCCGGCTACTCACACTTCCGCTTCAAAATCAAAATCCAATCTTTGCATATTATCCATACCGGATGTAGTATTACTTTGAAGCCAATCCAATGTATAAGGGGTACGAAATGAACATTACGCCAACTACCAGCGCAGTTAATTTAATCAATACTGCCCAACATAAATCAGCGGACGCTGCTCAAGTAATCGCTAAACTGCCCATACAAAACAATGAAGTCGGCAGCTCGGAATTTAACTCCAGCGACATCATCAAACCTGTACTCAGCTTGAAAGACGCCGAACTGGAAACCTCTGCCGCAGTCAAATTACTTGAAGCCGATAAAAAAACAATTGGCTCGCTACTGGACATCAAAGGCTGAGCAGCCAATCACCCACATACAGAGACATCAAAACCCAAGAGCCCGATCTCTTCGGCGAACACATTCAGCACCTCGACAGACAACTTCTCCAGCCGGCCGGATTCCGGCTGGAGCGATGGTCTCGCAATTGTATACAACATCACACCCTTTAACGCACAACCCTTTGCTTTTACGTTTTTTAGCAAATCAAGAAATGCATTTTTTTCTTGCAGAAGCAAACCACGCTTATCGCAATCCAATAAGCATGTTTGCAGTTTTGTCGGGCAAAGCCTTGCTGAAAGCAACAGATTCTCCATACTTGCCTGACGACTTTGTCCTGCATTATTCATCAAAGCCCTGCCTTCTTCGGTAGCACTATCCAACTTAAACCAGACTTCCCCGCCATATGCTTTTAATGTCTTCAGTCCATTCCGGACGCTAGCCCGATGCACCAAACTTCCATTGGTAATCAACACAAAATTGCTCTGCGGAAAAATTCCGGCCTCTGCCGCTACCTTGCCAATCAAAGCCACAGCCTTATCAAAATCTTTTACACTGGTCGGCTCGCCATTGCCGGAAATAGCAACATCCTTAATGACTCGCTTATCTTCATCCACTTGGAAACGCTGATAGAAATCGCCATTTTGCACCTCGTCAAGAAAAAACCTCAGCTCATCTTCCAATAGCTGAAAATCCAAATCCGGCGCCGCGCCGACTTTTAAATCCGGCACTTGGCAATAGATGCAGCGCCAGTTACAGGCATTATTGATATTGAAATTGATACCGATAGACAAGCCTCCCGCGCGTCTGGAAAGCACCGGGTAGACATACTTTAAACCGGCAATATCCCGGTTATGATTAGTTGTGGTTAATTTTATTGGCATGACTATATGACTAAACTAACCAGGGAGCACCAATAAAAAAGCCCCAGCTTTTATACCGAGGCTTTTTCGTTGATCCTTAACCTGATCTAACTAACTTATTTTAACCAAAACCTCGCCGCGCCCCATTTCCGACATATCACCGGCATAACGCTGGACCCGGTTAAAGGCCGCCGAATTATCGGCAAACTTGGAATTAAGCTTTTTAAATGAAGCAAACAATATCGGTAAAAACGCCAAGGTATGCGCACCGCAATCATTAAACCTTGCCGATGCCTGCGGTTGATTCCATAACAATAATGTTCCTCGGCGCATTGCAAACCCCAAATATCTGCCGGTCTCGCCCATCACTGCAATAGTGCCCGCCGTCATTCTGGAGCCGCAATAATCACCAGCATCGCCTTCAATCAGAATATTGCCGCGACGCATGTGGTCCCCGGCACGCTCACCGACATTACCTTTCACCAGAATGGTTCCGCCTTTCATACCCATTTTGTTGCCCGGCAAAGCCGCACCCAAAAAATCACCGGCGTTACCATTAACTGTCAACTTACCTTTTTTCATTTCGCAAGCCGCATAAAGCCCTACGTCACCCGACACTTCAATCTCGCCTGACTTCATACCCAAGCCCAGATAAGCCCCGGCATTGCCCTCAACTGTTATACGTCCGCCATCCAATTCTTTGCCGATAAAATCGAGCTTATCGAAGCTGTTTTTTATCACAATATTTTGCACATCAGAACCGGCAATGCTGAATAACTCATCCACCCTGATTTTGCGCTTACCGTTCTGCAAAGTGAGTGCAGCAATTTCAGCAAGCGGCATATCGGCCAGATTCTGGCAAACCAACGGCGACATATCTACGCGCTGATCGGGTTGATTTTTCAGCGTAAAGGTTAAAGCACTCATGCCATAATCTCCTGTAAGTGAAAGTGGAACGGCCCCAGCTTGCCACCGTAATTACCCGCACTGATGCGCTTGATACCGTTCGAAGCACCCAGATCGCAAACTGCTTGAATACCGACGCGCATGGCTTTATCGATGTCTTCCTTGGTCAAACCGTCGATAACGATTTCCATAACCGACTCAATTTCCGGTGACAGATCGGTTTTGGTCATACCTTTTAGAGTTGGACAGAAAGCGTCATTTGTTGACGCGCCTAGAGCCGCATATTTAGAGCCTACCTTGGAGCCGGAACGTACCACGCCACCGGGGAAAGGCATGATCACATTGGGAATTTTACGCATTTCCTCAATCGCCGCTTCACAGGCTGCCAGAGCTTGCGGTTGCGACTCGGCCAATACCAAAAAGTTGCCGCCACCGACCGCTTCGACTTGTCCGGTAGTCGCTTCGGTCAAAAACTCGCCATCCATAACCGGAATTCGCCAGTAACGCTTACCGTCGATCAGCTTGGCAACCTGGAAGCCGTCACCGAAATAACGCAGATTTTTTCCCAACGCGATACGTGTACCGCCATCAATACCGGCAAACAAAGCCGATGTCGGCGATGTCAATACACACTGCCCGGCCCTGGTTTCAAGTTGCTTTGCCAAGCCTTTGCCGCCCATCGCAAAAATCATGATAGACACGCCGGGACGTCCGTCCGGAGTTTCGGAAGGATCAAGAACCCGCTCAATCCCAGCCTCACAACCGCAGGCAATCACCGAAGTGGCAAAGCCGGTCATCGCTTGGGCTGAAATCATCGCCCATTTTTCATTTTGTGCAGTGATGATCGCTCGAGTCGCTTTCATCGGAAAGGCCTCGGCAAAGGTTGCGTCTATTGCTACGCCATTAATGATCATGCCACATCTCCTTTAAGCGGATGCACAGTCAAACTGCCGCGTCCATCCTCTGTTATTTCGTCATCGCTGATTTTAAAGTTACCGAGTTTCATGGTCAGGAACTTATCAAAATAGGCTTGCAAATCCTTTTCTACCGACAAGTCATAATCCGGCTTAACCACGTGAGTCGTACCCCACTTGGTATGGACAACCTTGCCGTCAACCACCACCAATTCACCGTCTTTAAACACATAATCCGGTTTTTCGAACATAAGCTGCCGGTCGGCGTTGTCGGTATAAACGGTAATATCCGCCCAATTCCCGGCACTCAAGCCACCGCGATCTTGCAGACCGATCAATCTGGCCGCACCGGCACGAGTCATGATCGCAATTTCCTGCAAACTGTATTCGCGCTCAATCGACGCCAGAGTCGTCATTTTTTGCGCTTCGGGATGAATAGTCGCCAACACGTCGTTACGGAAACTTTTGTCCATCAGCAAACGGATCAAATGCGGATAACTGGTGAAAGGCGCGCCATTCGGATGGTCCGTAGTCAGGAAAATACGCCACGGATCATCAACCAACAAGAAAGTTTCCAAACCAATCGCCCATTGCAGCGCATTGACGAAATTCTGGTCCTTGTATTTGAACGGCACCACACCGCAGCCCGCGTCGCATTCAATATCCATCGTCACCCATTTATTCGGGCTGGCATGCTTATGATTAGCATGTTGACGCATGTTATCGCCGGACGCTGTGACAGTTTGCCCAAACAGAATCTGCCCGACATCGATAGTGATATTTTTGTTTCTGTTGATGGATTCGGCGATCTGCGCCGCACCCGATGAAAACTTGAAATCCCCTTCCGTGCCGTAACTATGGAACTGAATATGGGTCAAATGCATCGGCAAACCGCCTATGCCCTGAATGGTATCCAGCGTGGTATTCATGTTGCCGGGCACACCCAAGTTACAGCCATGGACATGCAGCGGATGGGTAATACCCAACTCTTTAACCGCTGTCGCCAATACTCGCAAAATATCGCGCGGAGTCACGCCGTAATGGCTGTTTTGCTCGTCCAGGTCCAGCTTGCGCTGGTTAAACTTGAACGCACTAATGCCGCCGGGATTCACGACTTTAACGCCAATCGCTTTAGCGGCCCGCATAGTGAAAGCGACATAATCATTAATCGCTTTTTGGTCTTTTTTGGCTGTCAACATGCGCAGCAGATAATCATCGCTGCCCATCAACACATAGCCGCCTTTATCCAGAATCGGAATATCGGCCATTTCCATATGCGCCTGGCGCGCGTTGATCGGCAATACCGCGGGCTCGAAACCTGCGGTATAGCCCATTTCCGCATAACGGTAACCGGTCACAAAAGTGCTGGGCATCGCATGGCCGCAGCCGGAACGGGTAATATCGGTACGCGCAACAGGATCGGCGCGATGATCTTCCGGCAATAAAGTTCTGGCGATATTGCCTTTGCCGCCGCCGATATGCGTATGCATATCGATTGCGCCGGACATCACCACCTTGCCTTTTAAATCGTATTCCTTATCGACTTTAAAATCGCCAACCGGCTTATTGACGATACGTCCGTCCTGAATATAAATATCCTGTTTCGCGCCATCGATCCCGCTTGCAGGATCATAAACCGCTCCACCTGTTAATTTAATCAACATATTACTACCTACAAAGCTTGTTCAATGGCATGAAGTACGTCGGACGTACTGGGCAGGCCGGAATCGCGTAATTTTTTCAGACGTATCGCAACCACATTATCCATGCGATAAGCATGACCGGCGTGATCGATACCCGGCGTACCGACAGGAATGAATACATCCGGTTCTTTGGCGAAAGTCATCCCGGACCGGCCCACTACAATAGTCGGCAATGCGGTGACTGGCGGTACCGCTTTAGCATTAAACGCCTGAACCCAAACCAACGCATCAGCCTCGCCATTGGTCAACAAGGCATTGGTATCATTCAAATAAGGATCGTATTCCGGAAAACCGCTGGAAAAACGCGTGCGAGCCGGATAACCGGTCGTCCAACCGCAAACCTGGTTAGCGGTCTGGTCGCCCTCTTTGCCGCCTAGCGGCAAACCGGAGCTACGGGTATTTTTATCGTTAATATCTTTAACCATTTCGGAAAGCGTTTGTACCGTCAGTTCGGCTTGGCTATAAGCCAACGCGCCAGCTGCCCAGGTCACAACGCTATAGCTTGCCGCTTTTAACTTATCGGCAATTGCCTGCAAATCGGCAGTTGCAATGCCACCGACCGAATCGACCCGAATCGGATTGCCTTTAACCAGCGCTCTTAATACCGCGACCACATCCGGCAGATCTTCGTTTGCACATTCAAAAACCGATGCTTTTTGGCCGCTTGGCGAGGTAGAGGCATCGCCGGAAGGCGCTTTGCCCAAATAAATAACCTCACGTTTGCCGGTATCGTCCAAGAACATCGATTCCTTATTCCATAGATAGCGCTCAAAAAAGCGCGGCGAAAAACCTTCAAGATCGACACCGACCACCAGCAACAAGTCGCAGCGGTTTTTCACTTCCGCCAATGTCGTATTCATCCAGCCGGAATCCTGCAAAGCCAGAAAGTTATTCCGTGCGCCGGTAAAATTCATGTTATCGACCACAGCGCCGCTACGATCGGCCAATGCCAGCAACGCCCGCATTCCGTTAACGTCCGTCGCGCAGCCGCCGATAACCGGTTGATTAGTATTCTTTAACAGCGCCGCCGCCTTTGCCACGGCCGCCTCCAGGCTAACATCCTTACCATCGACTCTCGGACTGGTATCGGTGATAGCCTGTTCAAAAGCAGGCGTATTTACCGCGCAGCCGTTTTCAACCACCTTAAGCGATACACCGTCAACCTGAATGGTCAGGTCATCCGTGCCGATACCGCAAAAAGGGCTAGGTACTTCAGTTATCTCAGCCATAAAGCTGTCCTTTTGTTAGTCACTATATTGATGTTATTGTGACAGATGACCTCTATTCGTACAACTTTTGGGCTTCAGTGTGAATAGAACCGACCGCCCGAAGCCTGAATTTATCGTTATACGCACATATCTACGGACTGTTGTCATTCCAACAGTCCCTAACCAAGCGCTAGACGGGAAACAGGCCGATAGGCAGACCTTCCAGGTTTTACGACTGCCATGGATGGCGGAAGTGCTGGAGCCGCCGGGAGCGGCTCCAGTAAAAACCTGGAAGGTCTAATCGGCAGAGTTCGAAAACGGCAATACACATTCAAGCGACTAATACTTCATCCTGTAAGTATTTCCACTAATTGTACGAACGCTTTATTTCTTTTAACCTGAACTCTATTCCAACAGTTTCCGGGGTTAATGAATAAGAGTTAAATATTCGCCGTTCGCTGGCATATATACAGTCCAACTATTCTCGGCAATATAAAATTATTTTAAATTAAAAATTAAAATATAACTCCTTCTATAACCATTTAATTTCAATATTTATTGAAGAGGTTAAGCTGCGCCATGCTTATTTATCAAGCAACTTTTCATTAACACTAACATATTTATAATTCAACAACTTATATAATATACACCTAATAAGCCAGTATATTATTTGTTAGTCCATCAACGAAGAAAACCAGCGATTTTCTTCGTCTGCAATCTGTTGAATCTTATATTCGTAGGCCACTGATAAGAAGCAAACTTTTTCAATCCATTAACTTACAGCATCTTTTTAAAAACCGATTTACATAATCAATATTGGGAGGGGGAAAATGACAATAAATGAACATTTATCAATAGAGTCAGGACCATATTTCGCCTCGCCCAATAATTCGACTTATAACCAAGCGGCTTCCGATGATTTCTTTTACGACTATCATTTTCACGAGCAACTGCGTCTTGAGACGCTTCGGGCTCAGCGCTCCAAGTCCACGCTATCGATTATCTTACTAACTCCCGATAAAGAGGCGAATATTGAACCCATTAATATGACTGAGGTTTTAGGCGATGTTCGAAAAAAAACCAGGGATACCGATATTAGCGGCTTCGTTAATGCCAACGTCATCTGCGTACTCCTCCCCGATACCAACGAAGAAGGCGCAAAAGAAATTTGTGCAAAATTAGTCGACGGAAATTCAAAACTGTCTATCACCACCTCAAGCTATCCCGACCATATATTCGAAAGCCTGACAAAAAACGGATACGTTCGGCCCGATGCTTTCCCTTTCGAACTGAAGGACTTAAGCACTAGTTCTTCGCGGTTTAAATTAGCCATAAAAAGAGCTATCGATATCGCAGGCGCGATTGTCGGCCTGGTTCTGTTCATGCCGGTCATGTTAGTTACCGCATTAACTATCAAAGCCACTTCTCCGGGCCCTGTCATTTTCAGGCAAACCCGCTTGGGCAAACATGGCGCCCCTTTCACCTTCTACAAGTTCCGCTCCATGCATGTGAATATAGACGATCGAATACATCGCGAATACATCAAGAACTTTATCAAAGGCGATCATGAAAAAGCCAATCAGGGCGATGCGGAACAGCCTTTATATAAAATCAAATCCGATCCCAGAATAAGCACAGTCGGGCACTTCATTCGAAAAACCAGTATTGATGAGCTGCCGCAGTTTTTTAATGTCCTAAAAGGCGACATGAGCCTGGTCGGCCCCAGACCTCCCATTCCTTACGAAGTCGAGAAATACCAACCCTGGCATCTCAGGCGGATACTCGATATGAAGCCCGGAATCACCGGACTCTGGCAAGTAGAAGGACGCAGCAAAACAGAATGGAATGACTCGGTGAGGCTGGATATCCGGTACCTCCAAAACTGGTCGCTACTCTTCGATTTACAAATATTATTCAGGACAGTCAAGGAAGTTTTAAGGTGCAGAGGCGCCATGTAATGAAGCTTGGCCAAAACTTTAGGCTATCGATTTTGAGAATGACACTAATAAATTCGGATTGAACCGTACTGGATAAGCCCCAGGACATCCGGTTTATCTAAAAACAGCCAACGGCTGAATCCGGACAATGGTCGAACCAGTGATGGTTACGTTTTTAATAACTTAATTCGTAAAGGATAAATGTGTGATTAAGCTAAAAATAAAATGTCAGTATCTACCGGGTCTCATACTTAGCATTCTGGCTTTGGTTACTTTTACAGGTATTGCCGCCGCTCCTGTTATAAGCGCAGCGGCCAATCAAGTGCTTACAACTTCGTCTATCGGACTCCCCGGCAATGGACTCGACCTCGTCGCGTTTAGCCCGGATGGCAATACCTTGGCCAGTGTCGATTCCGACGGACAAATCATGTTATGGGATGTAGCCTCCGGCCAAGTGCATCTAACACTTCCGAATCCGCTTAAAAGCCTGGTTAGCGGAATTATTTTTAGTCCCGACAGCAACACGCTAGCTAGCGTAAGCGACAGCTCAATTCGGTTATGGGATGCCGTATCGGGCAATGCCCGCTTAACGCTTCCAGAAAACGCCCTTGTTACCGATCCTGTGTTCAGCCCGGACGGTAAGACCCTGGCTGCTGTGACCCCGGATGGGAACATTACCCTCTGGAATTCACAATCCGGTTCTACAACTCAGATCCTAACCGGCCATCAAAACGGCGTTAATGCAATCGCATTTAGCCCGGACAGTAAAATCCTGGCCACCGGCGGCCAGGATGCTCAAACCAAACTCTGGAATGTGGCTACGGGCACAGAACAGGCAAGCCTGCCCGAAGATGGCGGCATGGCTGTCACCGACCTGGTATTTAGCCCGGACGGCAAGACTTTGGCAGTCTCGGATCAGGATGCCCGCGTTATGCTATGGGACTCGCAATCAGGCTCTACAACTCAAATCCTGACCGGCCATCAAAGCGGCGTTAATACACTCGCATTCAGCCCGGACAGTAAAATCCTGGCTACCGGCGGCCAGGATGCTCAAATTAAACTATGGGATAGAGCAACAGTCCAGGAACAGGCAAATCTACCCGGAGACAGCGGTGTCGCCGTAGTCAATCTGGTATTTAGCCCGAACGGTCAGTCCCTGGCCAGCGTGGGCGAGAGCGAACAGGTCGTTTTATGGGACATGTCCAGCAAGCTGCCTCAGCTTCTGACAGGACATAAGGATTTGGTGGATAAAGTTGTTTTCAGTTCCAACCGGAAGAGCTTGGCTAGCGTCGGAAAATCAGGACAGGTCGTCGTATGGGATTTAATGACAGGGCTGGAGCAATCGGCTTTTCAAGTCCCCTTGCTCGGCATTGCCGGCACGAGCCCGCAGCAGGGAACGGCCGCCGCTAACTTAGCCGCAAATACAGTTATAGCGGCTACAGCAGGATCGGCGCTACCCAATGCTCAAACGGCTAACGGGGCTAGCGTGAGCCAAAATGCCAAGAAGAAAAGCAACCATGACTGGAAAGGAATTACGACACTCGCCGCTAGTCCGGACGGAACATTTTACGGCGGAGGAACAAAGGACGGCAAAGTTAGAGTTTGGACATCATCAAACGGAAAAGAGCTTTTCGCCGTTTCAGAGCATCATGGCGCTGCTGTAACCGGAGTTATTTTCAGCACCGATGGAAAGCGCTTGATAAGCGTCGCCAGGGACACGGAAATTCAGATAAGAAATGTCGCGGATGGCAAAAAAATCCAGACTTTATCGGCTCATGAGCACCCGATCAGGGCAATCGCGGCAAGTCCCGACGGTAAGTTCCTTGCCAGCGCCGGCGAAGAAACGCGAATCATGTTATGGGATGCGCAGGCCGGCAAACTACTAAGAATTCTCTTCGCCGGCACCGATTTCATCAATGCCGTCAGTTTCAGCCCGGATGGAAAACGTTTAGCCAGCGCCGGCGCCGATGGCCGTATCCTGTTATGGGATGTAACAACGGGAAAACTTATTCAAACGCTACTCGGCCACTCCGGCGAGGTCAATACCGTTGCTTTCAGCCCTGACGGCAAGTTTCTGGCTAGCGGAAGTTCCGACAGTCAGGTGATTTTATGGGATGCGGCAACCGGTCAGCAAATACAAAGCTTTACCGGGCATCAAGCTTCAGTAAGAGCGATTGCGTTTAGCCCTAATGGGCAAAAATTGGTCAGTTCGGGCGAAGACACCAAAATTCTGGTTTGGGATACAACGACGCGTAAACTGGACAAGCAAATAGCCGGCGCGCCCGTTGCCATCAATACACTTGCGTTCGATCCGCTCGGCAATTTAATCGCAGGCAGCGAAGACGGCGAAGTCAAAGAATGGGATGTTAATAAAGGCCAAACAAAACAGATCATCAACGTCCCCGTACAAGCACAGTCCAGAACAAACGCCAACGTATCTTCGCTTGAATCGATTCCAGCCGCTACCGGTCAATTCATCCGACCGGTGTCTACAAAACAGACGGCGGATACACGGCCTAATCTACTCAACCGGGTTTTGAATTGGTTGATCCCGGCAGCGGAGGCGGCTATTCCCAACCCGCCGGGCGGACCGATCCTGGTCATAACCACCGCATCGGCTCCCGTTGGCAAGTATTACGCGGAAATTCTACGGACTGAAGGTTTCAATGAATTCGCCATGGCCGATATTTCGACCATTAACGCGACTACGCTAAGCGCCTACGACGCCGTGATTTTGGCACAGATGACATTGACAACCGCCCAAGCGACCATGTTCAGCGATTGGGTTACCGCCGGCGGTAACTTGATCGCCATGCGCCCCAGCGCACAGCTTGCCGCTTTGCTGGGTATTACCGCTACCGGAACCACGCTCGCAAACGCTTACCTGCAAGTCGACACCTCGCAGGCGCCGGGCAATGGTATCGTGAACCAAACCCTCCAGTTTCATGGCGTTGCCGATCGCTACACGGTTAGCGGCGCGTCAAGCCTGGCGACACTTTACAGCAACGCCGCAACGGCGACCGCCAACCCTGCCTTGACGCTGCGAAGCGTCGGTACCAATGGCGGCCAGGCAGCCGCTTTTAGCTACGACCTCGCCACGTCCATTATCTATACCCGGCAAGGCAATCCGGCCTGGGCCGCGCAGGAGCGCGACGGCTTTACCCCGATCCGCTCCGACGACAAATTTTACGGCAATGCCGCCGGCGATCCGCAAGCCGACTGGATCGATTTCAACAAGATCGCGATTCCGCAAGCGGATGAGCAGCAAAGACTGCTCGCCAACCTGATTCTCGAAATGAACCGCGACAAAAAGCCGTTACCCCGCTTCTGGTATTTTCCGCGCGGCGAAAAAGCAGTCATCGTCATGACCGGGGACGATCACGGCAACAATGGCACACAAGGCCGCTTCGACCAGTTTAAATCGATGAGCCCCGCAGGCTGTTCGGTGGCCGACTGGGAATGCGTACGGGGTACTTCCTATATATACCCGAATACTCCGCTGACCAACGCACAAGCCGCTGCCTATACCGCGGACGGTTTTGAAGTAGGCCTGCATCTCAATACCAACTGCGCGGATTTTACCCCTGCGACGCTCAGGACTTTTTATACCCAGCAAATTGGAAGTTTCACAAGCAAATATTCGAGCATACCGGCTCCGATCACGCAACGGCACCATTGCATAGCATGGAGCGACTGGGTCACCGGCGCGATCGTGCAGTTAGAAAACGGGATCCGCCTGGATACCAGCTATTACTTCTGGCCTCCCGGCTGGGTGCAGGATCGTCCGGGGTTCTTCAGCGGTTCCGGCATGCCGATGCGCTTTGTCAACCTGGACGGTTCCGTGATCGATGTCTACCATGCCGCCAGTCATATGACCGACGAATCGGGACAGACCTATCCGTTTACTGTTAATACATTATTAGATAGAGCGCTCGGAGCGGAAGGGTATTACGGCGCCTATACCATCAATGCCCATACCGACGTCGCCATAGAGGAGCCGTCGACGGATACCGTTAACGCGGCCCTCGCCCGCAGTGTTCCGGTCGTATCAAGCGCTCAGATGTTGAATTGGCTGGACGGCCGCAACAGTTCATCATTCGGCGCACTGGCGTGGAACGGTAGCCGCCTGAGTTTTACGATTACACCGGGAGCGGGCGCCAACGGCCTGCAAGCCATGGTTCCGGCAAACTCAGGCACCGGCGTCATCACCGGCATCACCGGTCCGGGCAATACTGCGCTTGCCTATACGACCGCTACCATTAAAGGCATTCAGTATGCCTTTTTCCCGGCGGCGGCAACCGGCGCCTACAGCGCCGCATACGGGACAGATACGGCGGCGCCGACGGTAACGTCGACCTTTCCCGCCAATGGCGCTACCGGTGTAATTCAACAACCCACCGTCACGGCGACCTTTAGCAAGGCCATCGATCCGGCGACCGTCACAACATCCAACTTTCAATTGCAGGCCGGGACTAACCCGCCGGTGTCCGCAACAGTCAGCTATGACGCAAATACAAACACCGCGAAGTTAACGCCCAACACCTTGCTGGCCGCTTCAACCGCCTATACTGCCCGAGTCCTGACCGGCATTAAGGATTTGTCCGGCAATGCCCTGGTTTCCCCTTACACCTGGTCTTTCACCACCCAGTCCCAGCCATGCCTATCCACGCCCTGCAACGCATGGAGCAGCTCAACCGTTCCCGGTACGCCGGCGGTAAACGATCCGAATGCTATCGAATTAGGCGTTAAATTTACCGTTGATGTGGACGGCCTGATCAGCGGCGTCCGCTTCTACAAAGGCAGCACCAACACCGGCACCCATGTCGGACATCTTTGGACCAGCGCCGGAGCGCTGCTGGCAACGGCGACCTTCAACAATGAAACCGCCTCGGGTTGGCAACAAGTGAACTTCAGTACGCCGGTGCCGGTCACAGCCGGCACCGTGTACGTTGCCTCCTACTACGCCCCAAACGGCAATTACGCCGCCACCAACAGCCCGGAATTCGGCGCCTCCGGCGTCGATGCGCCGCCCGTACACTTGCTGAAAAGCGGCGTCAGCGGTTCGAACGGCGTGTATTTGTATGGTGTTGGCGGCGGCTTTCCTGTGAACAGTTTCAATGCCACCAATTACTGGGTGGACGTCGTATTCTCCACTACCGGCACCGCGCCGCAACCATGCGCATCCACGCCTTGCAGTGCATGGACTAGCTCAACCGTTCCAAGCAACCCGGCCGAAAACGATCCGAATGCCGTCGAATTGGGCGTTAAATTCACCTCCGATGTCGACGGCGCGATCAGCGGCGTCCGCTTCTACAAAGGCGGCACCAACACCGGCACCCATGTCGGACATCTTTGGACCAGCGCCGGAGCGCTGCTGGCAACAGCAACCTTCAGTAACGAGACCGCCACGGGTTGGCAACAAGTGAACTTCAGTACGCCGGTGCCGGTCACAGCCGGTACCGTGTACGTCGCCTCGTACTACGCACCCAACGGCAATTACGCCGCCACCAACAGCCCGGAATTCGGTACTTCAGGCGTTGACGCCCCGCCGCTGCACTTACTGAAAAGCGGCGTCAGCGGACCGAACGGCGTGTATCTGTATGGCGTTGGCGGCGGTTTTCCCGCGAACAGCTTCAATGCCACCAATTACTGGGTGGACGTCGTGTTCTCCACCGCCGCCACCGGCACAGACCCGTGCGCCTCCGGAAGCAACCCTATCGTGTGCGAGAACAGCAAAGCCGGTAATCCTTCGACTGAATGGGACATCGTCGGCGCCGGCGACCTGAACATCCAGGGCTTCGCGACAGACATCAGCGTAAACCGGGGCGGTACGGTCAATTTCAAGATCAATAGCGTCGCGGCCTATCGCCTCGACATCTATCGTATGGGCTATTACGGCGGCAACGGCGCGCGCAAGGTGGCGACGATAACCTCTTTGCCGTCCCAGACTCAACCGGCCTGCATGACTAATGCCACTGGACTGATCGACTGCGGCAATTGGGCGCAATCCGCTTCATGGGCGGTGCCCGCCGATGCAACCTCCGGTATTTACTTCGCACGGGCCGTGCGTTCGGATACCGGCGGCGCCAGTCACATCGTGTTTGTGGTTCGAGACGATGCCGGTACTTCCAAAATGCTGTTCCAAACCTCGGATACCACTTGGCAGGCTTATAACAACTACGGCGGAAACAGCTTGTACGCCGGTAGCGGCCCCGGTACCGGCGGCGCGTCGGACGGCCGGGCCTACAAGGTCAGCTATAACCGGCCGTTCAATACCCGCGCCGTCGATAATGGCCAGGACTGGCTATTCAACGCCGAGTATCCGATGGTGCGCTGGCTCGAAGCCAACGGTTACGACGTCAGTTACTTCACCGGCGTCGACAGCGACCGGCGCGGCAACCTGATCAAAAATCACCAGGTCTTTCTATCCGTCGGCCATGACGAATATTGGTCCGGTACGCAACGGACTAATGTCGAGGCAGCACGGGACGCCGCTTCAAGCCCAGTCAACCTGGCCTTCTTCAGCGGCAACGAAGTGTTCTGGAAAACCCGCTGGGAAAACAGCATAGACGGGTCAAACACGGCCAACCGAACCCTGGTCTGCTACAAGGAAACGCATAACTTCCCCAACAATAGCGATCCGCTTGACCCGCCAACCTGGACCGGCACATGGCGCGACCCAAGGAACTCTCCTCCGCTTGGGACTGCGGACGGCGGTCGCCCGGAGAATGCCTTGACCGGTCCGCTCTTCATGGTGAACAACGGAGCCACTACAGCGATCACGGTACCCGACACGGACGGCAAGATGCGCTTGTGGCGTAACACCAGCATCGCTACCCTGCCCTCCGGCACTACCGCCACCTTGGCTGGAAGCACACTGGGCTACGAGTGGGATGCGGATATAGATAACGGCTTCCGCCCGGCCGGACTGGTCCGGAATTCAACAACCATCGTCAACAATGCGCCAATCCTGACCGACTACGGCTCCACCTTCGGCTCAGGTACGGCAAATCATGCCCTGGCATTGTATCGCTCCGCCAGCCGCGCACTGGTCTTCGGTGCGGGAACCGTACAATGGCCGTGGGGTCTGGACGGCAACCACGATCGCGGCAACAATCCGCCCGACCTGCGCATGCAACAGGCGACCGTTAACTTGTTCGCCGACATGGGCGTTCAACCGGCCACCCTGCAATCGGGCCTGGTAGCGGCTACCGCTTCGACCGATATTAGCGCTCCGACTTCGACCATTACCGCGCCTGCCAATGGCTCGACAATAGCTGTCGGCAGCCAGGTCTCTATCACCGGCACCGCAACGGATAGCGGGGGCGGCGTGGTCGGCGGCGTCGAGGTCTCGGTTGACGGCGGAATCACCTGGCACCCTGCCAATGGCCGCGCCAACTGGAGCTATACCTGGACAGCCAACAGCGCCGGTTCCGTAACAATCAAAAGCCGCGCCGTAGACGACAGCGGCAATCTCGGCGCCGCCAATGCCGGTGTTAGTGTCACCGTCGGCAGCGGGACCTCTTCGTGCTCCACCGCCAACTGTACTATCTGGTCCACTGCAACAGTGCCGGCTGTGCTTGACGTCGGTCCGGATAGCGCGGTGGAGCTGGGCGTGAAGTTCAAGTCCGATGTCGCCGGCAGCATCACCGGGATTCGCTTTTACAAGGCTAGCGGCAACACCGGGACGCATGCCGGCAACCTCTGGTCGAGCGCCGGCGCGCTGCTGGCGTCGGTCACCTTCAGCGGCGAGACCGCATCCGGCTGGCAGCAGATGAATTTCACCACGCCGGTAGCGATCAGCGCGAACACGGTTTATGTAGCCTCGTATCACACCAACGTCGGGCACTACAGCGATGACCAAAACTATTTTGCAACTTCCGGGGTAGACAACCCGCCGTTGCATACGCCGGCCAGCGGGGTATCCGTAGGGAACGGCGTCTATGCCTACGGCGCCGGCAGCACTTTTCCCAACCAAACCTGGAATGCTTCCAACTATTGGGTGGATGTCATGTTTAGAACCCCCTGATTTAAGTTTGGTCGAATGAATAGTTTTTTAGGACAAAAATTAATGAAGAGAATGCACCCAATGAGTTGTAGTTTCCTTGTTCTTATTAATCGGATAAGAACCTACCTATTGGAAATTTTTAGACGGTCCGGAGAGCTGCGCTCCGGCTCATTGCCTACGCAGGGAACTTCTTATGCATAAGCGCGCCATTGTGCCGATAATCCTGTGGCTTCTCGTGTCAGGCCTATTGTTCAGCGCCCATGCCTGGGCGAGCTGTTCTGCTCCGGGCAACTCGATTGAAGCGGAAAACTGCCTGGCCGGTACGCCCAAAAGTACCTGGGACATTGCTGGTTCCGGCGATGCGACAATCCAGGGTTTTGCCGACAACATCAGCGTCAATGTCGGCCAGACCATTAACTTCAAGATCAACACCCCCGCCAATGCCTATCATCTGGACATTTACCGCATGGGCTATTATCAAAGCAACGGCGCACGGCTGGTAACAACGATCCAACCCTCGGTCACGCTGCCGCAGGCCCAGCCGAACTGCATCGCCAACCCCGGCGCCGGCCTATACGACTGCGGTAATTGGGACGTATCGGCCTCATGGACGGTACCCGCCGATGCAACCTCCGGCATTTATTTCGCCCGTGTCATCCGCGATGACACTTTAGGCGCCAGCCACATCGTTTTCATCGTGCGCAACGACGCCAGCCATTCCCACATCCTGTTTCAGGCTTCCGATACCACCTGGCAAGCTTATAACGACAGCGTGAATGGACAGAACCTTTACACCAACAACACTTGCGGGCAATGGGTTGCCTCCTGCCGGTCCTATAAAGTGAGCTACAACCGGCCCTTCAATACACGTGTATTCGAGTCCGCCAGCTGGGTGTTCAATGCCGAATATCCTATGGTGCGCTGGCTGGAAGCCAACGGCTACGATGTGACCTATTTCACCGACACCGACACCGACCGTAACGGCTCCCTGATCTTGAACCATAAGATGTGGATGTCGAACGGCCATGACGAATACTGGTCCGGGCAACAGCGAGCAAATATTGAGGCCGCGCGTAACGCCGGCATACACCTGGCATTTTTCAGCGGCAACACCCTATTCTGGAAGACACGCTGGGAGAACAGTGTTGTCGACGGCAGCCCCTACCGCACCCTGGCCTGCTACAAGGAAACTTACCTCGATGTAAAAGACCCGCTCGACCCGCCCATCTGGACCGGCACTTGGAGCACGGCCGATTTCAGCAACGCCAACTTCAGAGTGCGCCTCATTGATGTAGCCGCCTCCACCGCCCGCGACTTTTCGCTGGACGGGGTAGCGGTCCAGGTGACCTACCAGTAATAAGGATTCAGCCAACTTAAGACATTAAGAAACGGACAACCCCGACAATTAGGAGCAAATAAATGATAAACAGAAATGTTCAGTTAGGCGAAGGTGTCGTTGCACATCACCCGGCCCCTGTCAATTTATATGGGGGCAAGGCAGGCGCCGGCTTAAACATCGGCATTTTCATCGAAATACAAGAAGGCGCGTCTGTTGCACGCCGGATTTCGGGTACGGCGGTTGCCGCACTAATTGGCTTTTTACAGGTGGGATTCGTGCAACCGGCATCGGGCGAGACTGCCGGTCTTGTCGCAGCGTATTCATTCGATGAAGCAAGCGGCGCCTTAGCGGGAGATTCTTCTTTTACACACAGCCATACCGGCACGATTAAAAACGCAACATGGGCAGCTGCGGGGCGATTCGACAGTGCGCTTAGTTTCAACGGAACAAACGCCTTAGTCACCATATCCGATGCCGCGGACCTTGACCTCAGCACCGGCATGACCTTAGAGGCCTGGGTGAATCCGGCCGCTTTGAGCGGTTGGCGTACGGCAGTTTTAAAAGAAAAGCCGAGCGGATTGGCCTATGCGCTTTATGCGCACGACGACGTGCCGCGTCCCGCCAGCTACATTAACATCGGCAACGCCTACAGTGAAGCAAGCGGCACTGCGGGACTTGCGCTCAACACCTGGTCGCATTTGGCTGCCACTTACGATGGGGGAATTCTCCGGCTTTATCTGAACGGCGTTCAAATAGGCAGCCAAGCGGCGAGTGGCGCCATAACGGCCTCTACCCTCCCGCTCCAGATCGGCGGCAACGCGGTCTGGGGCGAATACTTCACCGGCCTTATCGACGAGGTGCGCGTTTATAACCGCGCCCTGACTGTGCCGGAAATTCAAGCTGACATGACAACTCCGATTGGCTTGGCGCCACCGCCGCCGCCTCCGCCATCCGCCGCCGAGATCGGCCAATGGTCGCCGCCGGTCGAACTGGGCCTGGTAGCAGTCAACATGGTTCACCTCCATACCGGGAAGATTCTCATGTATGGCGGCGAGAACAACGGCGGCACGTCCGCCACCGTCTGGGATCCCGCTACAGGCAATTTCCACGCTGTCCCCGCGCCTTATAATATTTTCTGCTCCGGGCACTCGGCCTTGGCCGATGGCAGCATTCTGGTCGTCGGAGGCCACGATAACGCCAATGGCATCCTTGGCTCCGATCAAGCTGCGATCTTCGACCCTGTGTCCGAGTCATGGACATCGGTGCCGCATATGTCGTATCGGCGCTGGTATCCAACGGCGACCACCCTGACCGACGGCCGTATTTTGGTAACTTCCGGAGCGACCAACTGCTTCGACTGTATTGCCGATATTCCCGAAATCTACGACCCCGTGGCAAACACCTGGACACAGCTCGGTAGCGCGAAGCTCGCCTTCCCTTATTATCCTTTCATCTTTTTACTCCCGGACGGCGGCATTCTGAACGCGGGCGCCGGAGAGCAACCGGCAGTCACCAGTACGCTTAATCTCTTGACTCAACAGTGGACCACTTTGGACTCAACTGTTGTCGACGGGGGCAGCGCTGCAATGTTCGTTCCCGGCAAAGTGGTTAAATCGGGAACCGCCGCGACGACAGATATTTCCAACCTCCCTACCGCCGCGACCACTTATGTCCTGGACACAACCCAAACAGCGCCGAAGTGGCGGCAGACCGCCCCAATGGCCTTTCCCAGGGCTTACCATACACTGACCACGTTGCCCGACGGCAAGGTTCTGGCAAGCAGCGGCGGCGTCACGACCGAAGGTAAGGACATTTCGACGGCTGTGCTAGAGGCCGAAATGTGGACGCCTGCCACCGAAACCTGGAAGACCATGGCCGCTATGCAGGCGCCGCGCTTGTACCACTCGACGGCGTTACTGCTTCCGGACGGCCGTGTTGTCGTAGCAGGCAGCGGCGACAGTTACGGCGGACCGAATCAAACCACGGCAGAGTTCTATTCGCCGCCCTATCTTTTCAAAGGCGCTCGTCCGGGAATAGCGTCGGCTCCATCCGTTATTGCACACGGCTCTACATTTTCTCTTAATCTAAGCGGCACCGGCGCTATCGGTTCAGTGGCATTGGTGAAACCGGGAGCGGTGACCCATCAGTTCGACGAAGATCAGCGCTATTTGAATCTCGCATTCTCGCAGAGCGGCGGCAGCCTTAGCGTCGATGCGCCCGCGACTGCCGCGCTCGCCCCGCCCGGCTACTACATGCTCTTCGTACTGAGCGATACCGGCGTACCTTCAATAGCAAGCTGGATCCATCTTACATCGGCTTCCGAAGATACCGTGCCGCCATCGCCGCCGACCGGATTGAATGCGACCGCAATTGCATCGACCCGGATCGGACTGACCTGGACTGCCTCTACCGATAACGTGGCAGTGACCGGCTATCGGCTGGAGCGCTGTCAACAAGCGGGCTGCTCCAACTTCGCCCAGATTGCAACACCGACGGCCACCGGCTTTACCGATTCCGGGCTTACGGCCGGAACGACCTATCAATATCGGGTACGGGCGATCGATGCAGCGGGCAATCTCAGTACTTACTCGTCTACGGCGACGGCAACGACGCCGGCTATAACGGTGCCCGATTTCTTGTCGCCTGCCGCCAATGCGCCGGTGACAAATAGCGCCGGAGATAAAAACGGGTTCCAAACAAACCCAGGCAACGCTTACGCCGATGACGGCCTATTCGCCGTGGACACGAATAGCGGCACCGGCACGGGCACGTCATGTACCGCCAGCGGTAAGGACAAACATATTTACTACAACTATGGCATCGCTTTGCCGAGCGGCGCTTCCGTCTCAGGCATTGAAGTTCGTCTGGACGCTCGGGTCGATGCCACTGCCGGCGCCCCAAAGATGTGTGTGCAACTCTCTTGGGATGGCGGCGCGACATGGACAGCGGCCAAAACCACTGCGACCTTAACAACAAGCGAGGCCACTTACATTCTGGGCGGCGCTGCCGATACTTGGGGCCGCGCCTGGACAGCCGACGGCTTGTCGAATACCGGCTTCCGTGTGCGCATCGCCAATGTGGCGTCAAACATTAACCGCGACTTTTCGCTGGACTGGGCGGCGGTAAAAGTTACTTACCAGTAATCGGATGGGCCGCAAGGGATTTGCATCGTAAACAACACAACTCATGCCAATTTAGAGGACAGAAGATGATTAAAGAGAACGTAATTTTAGGCGAAGGGGTTGCCATATACCATCCTCAGCTCGTGAATCTCTATGGTTGCATTATTGGACAAGATTCCAAAATCGGCACATTCGTAGAGATACAAAAAGGCGTTTCGGTGGGAGCACGCTGCAAAATCTCCAGCCACACTTTTATTTGCGAAGGCGTCGATATCGAGGATGGCGTCTTTGTAGGCCATGGCGTGATGTTTACCAACGATATTTATCCGAGAGCCGTTAACCCGGACGGCGATCTGCAAACAGAAGCGGATTGGCAGGTTATTAAAACCCGCGTCAAGGCTCGCGCCTCTATCGGCAGCAACGCAACCATTCTTTGCGGCATCACTATCGGAGAAGGCGCTTTGATTGGCGCCGGGGCCGTGGTTACCCGCGATGTGCCCGATTATGCCATTGTCGCCGGCGTCCCTGCCCGTGTCGTTGGCGATGCGCGCATACGGGGAGAAACTCGCGAAACAGTGACCAGTTTTGCCTAGTCCATTGGCTGCGGAGGATTAATGCCGGCAGCGGGCCGGATTATCCTCAATATTCGGTGACTTACCGTTACTACTCAAGTGACCGGTTTTTTACTGAAAGCAATGCAAGTGTTTCATTCTAATTAAGGAGAATTATCATGATTAATATAGGTGTAATCGGATACGGCTACTGGGGGCCCAACTTGGTGAGAAACTTCGCCGAGACCCCCGGAATTAAAATTGCCGCCGTGGCCGATCTCGATCCGAAAAAACTCGAGATTGTCCAAAATCGCTTTCCGGGCGTAAAGACCACAACGCGTTTCCAGGATCTGCTCGACGATAAAGACATTGATGCTATCGCGATAGCGACCCCGGTCAATACCCATTTCGAATTGGGCATGGCCGCGCTCAAGGCCGACAAGCATTTGTGGCTGGAAAAGCCGATGACGGAAACATCGGAGCAGGCTCGTAAACTGATTAATGAAGCCAATAAGCGCAAGCTCGTGCTGATCGTCGATCATACCTTCATTTATACCGGTGCGGTGCGCAAAATGGCTGACCTGGTAAAGTCGGGAGAACTCGGCCATATCCATTACTACGATTCCACCCGGATCAATCTCGGTTTGTTCCAACGCGACGCCAACGTCATCGCCGATTTGGCGGTGCATGACTTCTCGATCCTCGACTATCTATTGGGCGAACAACCGGTGGCGGTGTCCGCCGTCGGCATCAACCACTTTCCCCACACGCCGGAAAACCTGGCCTACATTACCCTGTTCTACGACTCGGGAATCATAGCGCATATCAATGTGAGCTGGTTGGCGCCGGTGAAAGTGCGCCAGATTCTGCTCGGCGGCAGCAAGAAAATGATCATCTACGACGATGTGGAGCCGAGCGAAAAGATCAAGATTTACGACAAGGGCGTCGATTTCCCCGATGACCCGAAGAAGATTTATGAGATGCGGGTCGGCTACCGCACCGGGGACATGTGGGCGCCGCAGTTGGACTCTTCCGAGGCCTTGCGCGTCGAGGGCGAGCATTTTGTCGATTGTATCGAAAACGGCAAAACGCCGCTGACCAACGGTTCGCTGGGACTGCGGGTAGTGGAACTCATCGAGGCGGCGACCCGCTCGATGAATGAACAGGGCCGGTCCGTTGAAATCAACGGCATATCTATGTATCAAGGCAGGAGAGTAGCATGATCCCGTTTGTCGATCTCAAAGCGCAGTACAGTGGAATTAAAGACGAAGTTAACGCCGCCATTCAGGGCGTATTGGAATCCTGCCAATTTACGTTGGGCAGCGAGGTGGCCGCGTTTGAACAGGAGTTCGCCGGCTATTGCCAGGCTCAATACGGGATTGGCGTCAACACCGGAACCAGCGCGTTGCATCTTGCCCTGCTCGCGGCCGGAATCGGCCCCGGCGATGAGGTGATTACCGTTCCGTTTACCTTTGTCGCAACCGTGGCGGCGATTTATTACACCGGCGCCACGCCTGTATTTGTCGACATCGATCCTCGCACTTTCACCATCGACGTGAAAGCGATTGAAGGCGCAATCACCGGACGAACCAAAGCCATCATGCCGGTGCATTTATACGGACAGCCGGCGGATATGGACCCGATCATGGACATCGCCAAGCGGCACGGTTTGGTGGTCATCGAAGACGCGGCTCAAGCGCATGGCGCGGAGTACAAAGGCAAACGCGCAGGCAGCATCGGCGATATGGGCTGTTTCAGCTTTTATCCCGGCAAAAATCTCGGCGCTTACGGCGAAGGCGGCATGGTCGTCACCAGCAACGCGGAATATACCCGCACCATCCGCATGCTTCGCGATTGGGGCGCGGAGCAGAAATACAATCATGTGCTCAAGGGCTACAACTTTCGCCTGGAAGGCATTCAGGGCGCGGTGCTCAGGGTCAAGCTGCGCCACTTGGAAGCATGGACCGAAGCACGGCGCACAGCCGCAGCGCATTACGACGAGCTATTCTCCGACAGCGACGTGCAAACGCCGAAAGCAATGCCCTATGCCCGGCATGTGTATCACATCTACGCCATCCGCACCGCGCAGCGAAGCGAATGGCAACAGGCCTTGCAAGCCAAAGGCATCCAGACCGGCATTCACTATCCGATCCCTGTGCATCTGCTGCCGGCCTATGCCGACCTGGGCTATAGCAAAGGAGATTTCCCCCATTCGGAGCAGGCAGCCAACGAAGTGCTTTCTCTTCCGATGTTCCCGGAATTAAGCCGGGCTCAATGCGAAGAAGTCAGCGAGGCCGTGATGACGCTGGCGAACCAAACAACGGCTGAGCCCGCTTAGATCAAAGGAGGCGATGACATGCAAGACGCGCAGCCACTGTTGATTTTTCCCTATAACGGCAACGGTATCGAGGCATTGGATTGTATCGGCAGCGCCTACCGATTGATTGGTTTTATAGACGACACGCCGGAAAAGAGAGGGATAACGTCGAACGGATACCCGGTATTGGACAGAAGCGCACTCGCACAATTCCCCGACGCGCGTGTGCTGGCTATTCCCGGCAGCCCTTCTTCTTATCGATCCCGAAAAGAAACGATTCAAGGTTTGGGAATTGCGGAAGACCGCTTTGCCACGGTGATCCATCCTTCCGCCAAGGTATCCCCGCTTGCCTCGATTGGCTGCAATGTGTTGATCATGGCGGGGGTGGTGATTACCAGCAATGCGCTGATCGGATCGCACACTTGTATTCTGCCGAATACGGTAATCCATCATGACGTGGTGGTGGGCGATTGGGCCCTGATCGGCTCGAATGTGACGATTGCCGGCAATACCGTGGTCGAAGAAAACTGCTACATCGGCAGCGGTTCAAGCGTCATGAACAATTTGCTGGTTGGCAGCGGCGCTTTGATCGGTCTTGGCAGCAACGTCATTAACAGCGTTGCCGCCGACACCCGGATGGTGGGTAATCCTGCGCATGAGATTGGGAAAAAGTAGCTGCGGCCTACGTCCGATCGCCTCGTTCCCACGCGCTGCGTGGGAATGCAGTTAAAGGCGCGCTGCGCCGCGAGTCACGACCAGCGTATTGCGTATACGGGACGCAGCGCGTCCAGCACTGCATTCCCACGCAGCGCGTGGGAACGAGGGAGCGCGAGGAAACGAGGCATTTTTTAAACATAAAACGAAGACGTCAATAAAGAGGCTAAGTTATTAATGGACATTAAAAATTCGAACATACTGGTGACCGGCGGCTGCGGTTTGGTCGGCTCCACCACCATCGATTTGTTACTACGGGACTATTCGCCCGCAAGCATCGTCATTCTCGATAATTTGAGTCGAGGCACGCTGGCTAATGTTGAGGAATCCTTGAAAGACCCTCGGGTAACCCTGATTCAGGACGATATTCGCGACCCGGATGCCGTTCATAGAGCGACGCAAGGCATGGACGCGGTGATCCATATGGCAACCCTGCGCATCACCGCCTGCGCGGCCGACCCGCGCGAGGCGATGAATGTGATGTGCGACGGAAGTTTCAATGTGGTGGAGGCCGCGCAGGCGGCCGGCGTAAAAAAGGTAGTCGCGGCCTCCTCGGCATCGATCTATGGATTGGCCGACACCTTCCCTACCCGCGAAGATCATCACCCCTATAACAACCGCACCTGGTACGGCGCCAGCAAAATCATGATGGAAGGCTTGCTGCGTTCGTGCAATGAAATGCACGGCCTGCCCTATGTCGCATTACGCTATTTTAACGTCTACGGCCCGCGCATGGATATTCACGGCAAATATACCGAGGTGCTGATCCGCTGGATGGAGCGCATCGCTGCCGGGCAGCCGCCGTTGATCCTTGGCGACGGCGCCCAGACCATGGATTTCGTGTACATCGAAGACGTCGCCCGGTCCAATATTTTGGCCCTGCAAGCGGAACTGACCGACGACGTGTTCAACATCGCCAGCGGTACCGAAACCAGTCTCAACGAGTTGGCCGCGGCGCTGCTTAAGGTGATGGGTTCCGATCTACAACCGGAATACGGCCCTGAACGAACCGTGAACCCGGTTTCCCGGCGTCTGGCCGATACCGGCAAGGCCGAACAATTGCTTGGCTTCAAGGCTCAAGTTAACCTGGAAGACGGACTTTCGCGACTGGTCGACTGGTGGCGTACCCATATGAAGGAGGCGCAGTCATGATCCCGATTACCAAACCCATGCTCAGCGAGAATGAGGCAGAGGCAGCCCGGCGCGTTATTTTGAGCGGCTGGACCAGCCAGGGTCCGGAAGTTGCCGAGTTCGAGAAGGAATTCGCGGAATACGTCGGCGCGCCCCACGCCTGCGCGGTATCGAGCTGCACCACCGCCCTGCATTTGGCGCTGCTGGCGATAGGCGTACAGCCTGGCGACGAAGTCATTACCGTCAGCCACTCTTACATAGCCACGGCCAATGTGATCCGCTACTGCGGCGCCACGCCGGTATTTGTCGATGTAGAGCCCGATACTTTCAATCTTGATCCCAAGCAGATCGAACGGGTTGTGACTCCTCGTACTCGCGCCATTTTATGCGTACACCAGATCGGAATGCCCTGCGACCTGTCGGCAATTCTCGACATAGCGCGACGCCATTCACTGCTGGTCGTCGAGGATGCCGCTTGCGCAATCGGCAGCGAGATTCTTTGGCAGGGGCAATGGGAAAAAATCGGCAAGCCGCAAACCGATATTGCCTGCTTCTCGTTTCATCCGCGCAAGGTGATCAGTACCGGCGACGGCGGCATGATCACCACCGCGAATGCGGAATGGGACGCCAAGTTCAGGCTGTTGCGGCAACATGGCATGAGCGTCCCCGATACCGTGCGCCATGGCGCCAGCCAGGTCATCTTCGAGTCTTATCCGATTGTCGGTTTCAACTTCCGCATGACGGACATACAGGCGGCGGTCGGCCGGGAACAACTTAAGCGTTTGCCGGACATTGTCGACCAGCGCCGGCAGTTGGCTTCCCGCTACCAGTCGTTGCTCGCAAAGATACCCGGCTTGGGTTTACCGGTGGAACCGGACTGGGCGCGCAGCACTTGGCAAAGCTTTTGTGTCCGCTTGCCTGAAGGCTCGGACCAGCGGCAGGTGATGCAGTCGATGCTTGATGCAGGCGTGGCGACGCGCCGGGGCGTCATGTGTTCGCATCGGGAAGTCGCTTATCCGGCTAACACTTGGTTATGTGCCGGTAGAGCCGAGGGTTGTGCCGGTACTGCCGAGTCGTGCCAGTGCCTTCAGCACAGTCAGGATGCTCAGGATCACACCATTATTTTGCCGTTATTTCCTCAAATGATCCCTGAGCAACAGGATTACGTAGTCAAAGCGCTTCATAGTGCCTTACGTATGTTTTAAATGAACCTAAGCCCTACTCTGAAATAGCCATGGAACAATATACTAAAACACTAGCCGATTATTTTGACCTTGTGCGACGGCGCAAGTCTTACATTCTCGTGACTTGGCTGCTGGTCAGCTCGGTATCGGTCATCGTTGCCTATCATTTACCCAAAATTTACCGCTCAACGGCAACGATGTTGGTCGAGGCGCCCATTCCGACCCAACTCTTTGAATCGACCGTATCCCAATATGCGGAGGAACAGATTCAATCGATTTATCAAAGAGTGATGACGACCGATAACGTGCTTTCGATTATTGACGAGAACAACTTTTACAGCGACATCAGGAATGACTTTACGCCTTATGAACTGGCGGATTTGTTCAAGAAAAACACTGACGTTAAATTAGCTACCTCGGCTTTAGCGCCTCAAGCCAATTCGAGAATGGCCGAGATCGCCTTCGATATTTCGTTTAGCGATCCCGAACCCGCCAAAGCGCAAGAGATTGCGGGTAAGCTGGCCGCTCTATTCATTGCGCAAAACGATAAAGCCCGGACTCAGCGCGCGATTAAAGCGACCGATTTCCTTATGGAAGAATCGGACAAGCTCAATCAGGAGCTTCAGGAAATCGACCGTAAAATTGCGACCTATAAAGAACAAAACAACTTCACGTTGCCGGAGCAAGTACAAGGGAATCTGGCGGCGATAGACCGCATGGAAGCCGAGCTCAGGGATACCGACAGCCAAATCCGTTCTACAAAAGAAACAGGGACTTTTTTAGCGGCGGAGCTGGCAAGAGCGCAACAGGAACTCCCCGGCACGGTCGACGACAAGTCATCCCGGAGCAACGGCAACAGTCTGGGCGCATTACGAGCGCAATACCTCCGATTCTCCGGTATTTATTCCCCTACCCATCCGTCGCTGGTTCGCTTAAAGCGTGAAATAAAAGCGTTGGACCCTTCCTTTGAAGGCCAAGCGGCCGCGGCAGACGTTGCCAACCAGTTGGAAGAGGCTAAAGACGAGCTTAAATTGCTGAAAGAGAGCTATGCCGGCGACCATCCCGATATAGCCCAGCACAAAAAACAAATCGCCAAGCTGGAACAGCAATTAAAAAACACGTCGTCGCATTCGCAGCAGGACCGGGATATGGGCAGGCAGACAATCAGTCCGGCTTATCTGGGGATAGAGGCACAATATAGAAGCAGTCAATCGGAGCTCCAATCATTGATGCAGAAACAGGATTACCTAAAGGCGAAACTGGAAAAAACCCAAAACACCCTTTTGCAGGCCCCTCAGGTTGAAGTTGGTTATACCAATTTAATCAGAGAGCGGGATAACACCATGAAAAAATACACCCAGCTCAAGGAAAAATTGCTCGATGCCAAAGTGGTCCAAACCATGGAAGAACAGGAGCAGGGGCAAACCCTGACCCTTATTGAACAACCGACTTTGCCTTTGCACCCTGAAAAAGCGGTGAGAAGAAAAGTCGCTATCGGCGGTTTTATCATGGGTCTTATCGGTGGGCTTGGCCTTGCTTTCTTTGTCGAGTTTATGGATCCCGGCCTTAGAGGCTATAGGGCAATCAGCGAAGTCACCGGCCTTACGCCATTAGTGGCAATTCCTTATATAGAATCCTTGGCCGAGTCGGAACAACGCCTCGTTCAACAGAGTCAGCAAAGGAAATTCATCGTCTGGACCAGCGTTATTCTTATCCTGTTGGTTGTTGCTCTTTTAATGTTTTTCTTTTTCCTTCCGTTAGACAGCATTCTGGAGAGAAGCTAATGATAAATCATACCGATGAACATTCACTCGACACGATCCGATACACAAAAACGCAAACACTCGCCATTGATCAGAATGTACTACGGAATAATCGAGTCATTATGGGCCTGCACAACGATCCGCGGGCGAACCTGTTTCGAATACTCCGGACCAATGTGCTCAAGCAGTTGCGCGAGAATAACTGGAACAGCTTCGCCATCACCAGCGCGATGCCGGATGCAGGCAAGACCTTAGTCTCGGTCAATCTGGCGATTGCCATAGCGATGGAAGGCAATCAAAGCGTTCTGCTCGTCGATGCCGATCTCAGGCGTCCAAGCGTGAGCCAATATCTGGGAATTCAGAGTCAATTCGGACTGGTCGATTGCCTGAAAAACGATGTTCCGTTGGAGAATGTTTTAGTCAATCCCGGCGGCATTGAACGCTTGGTGGTATTGCCGGGGAAAAATTCCCATGCCAACTCGTCGGAATTAATCTCATCGCGGAAAATGCTCAGCCTGATTCAGGAAATCAAATCGCGCTATAAATCCCGGATCATCATTTTCGATCTTCCGCCGCTTTTTGCCGCGGACGATGCGATGGTGTTGATGTCCTATGCCGACGCCGCGCTGCTTGTTGTAGAGGATGGCAAGAATACGCCCGATGAGCTTCAGCATTCGATGAACATTCTGGAGCAGACCAACCTGCTTGGCTTGGTTCTGAACAAATCAAGTCGGCCATTGCCCACCTATCAGTATAAATATTTACCCGAGGCTAGCCCCGACCTGCGTTTGGCATGATTGGGAACGGACCTGCCGTGTTTTTTATTTTAATTATTTAGTAACTATTCAGCATATAGAAAAATGGAACACGGATGACACGGATAGTACGGATTTACACGGATTTTTAGTCCTAACCCGGTTTGTTTTACGCTTTTAATCCGTGTTTATCCGTTTAATCCGTGTCGCCTAGAGGCGCCTACTTTTGGCATCCGTGTTCTATTGGGAATACGCTGAATAGTTACATTATTTATTGGATATTATGATGAAAGTTTGGATTGATCTTGATAACACACCGCATGTGCCTTTTTTCAAACCGATCATACGGGAACTGGAAAAAAGAGGATACACGGTTATATTGACTGCTCGCGATGCGTTCCAGGTTTGCGAATTAGCCACTCTGTACGGTTTAAGCTATAAAAAAATCGGCAAGCATTACGGCAAGAATCCTTTTTTTAAAGTGTGGGGGCTTTGCTGGCGTAGCTTACTGTTGTTGTCGTTTGCGCTGCGCGAAAAACCGGCGTTGGGGCTGTCTCACGGCTCCCGGTCGCAAATTTTTTTATGTAACTTACTGCGTATCCCAACCGTGATGATCATGGATTACGAACACGCGCAAACGCCGCTATTGTTGCAACCGCGCTGGGAGATTATTCCAACGGCGCTTGCCAATGAAAATTTGCACTGTAAAACGCAAGCGAGAATTCTAAGCTACGAAGGCATCAAGGAAGATGTTTACGCGCCCGAGTTCAAGCCGGAACCCGGCATCGCCACTCAACTGAATCTTAACCCCGACCATATTCTGGTCACGGTTCGTCCGCCGGCCAATGAAGCCCATTATCACAATGCCGAGAGCGACACTTTATTTGTCGAATTCATGGAACGGGTTTGCGCTACCTCGGGAACCAAAGTCATTCTTTTGCCACGCAATAAACGCCAGGAAACGCAGATACGGCAGAATTGGCCGCAGTGGTTTAAGGATGCCAAGGTGCTTATCCCCGAGCAGGCCGTGAACGGTCTCAACCTGCTTTGGCATTCCGATTTGGTCGTCAGCGGCGGAGGCACCATGAATCGCGAGGCCGCCGCGTTGGGCATACCGGTTTACAGCATCTTTCGCGGCAAAAGCGGTGCGGTGGACCGGCAACTGCAAGACGAAGGCAGGCTGGTATTGATCGAAAGCATTGCTGAGACTAACAGCAAAATTCCACTCCAGCACCGCAATAAAGACGCTATCCCGGCCGATTTAAAGTCCCGGAAAGCCCTGAGCATGATCATAGATCATATCGGATCGATAATGACGCAAGAGTATGCCGATAAAACTTAATGCTATCGGCATGCCGACTTTGGAGTGAATCATGGCTAAAAAACTTAAATTTCTGATTATTGCGGGAGCTCGGCCGAACTTTATGAAAGTGGCTCCCATCATCCAGCAGATAAGAAAATATTCCTCGGATGCGGCTAACAATGGCATGGAGTTGGAGTATCGCTTGATCCATACCGGCCAACATTACGACGAAAAAATGTCGGACATTTTTTTCGATGAGCTGGGCATTCCCGCTCCGGACATTAACCTGGCGGTCAGGTCGGGGTCTCATGCCGTGCAGACGGCGAATACGATGATGAAGTTCGAGCCCATTTGCGAACAGGAAAAGCCCGATTGGGTCGTGGTCGTCGGCGATGTCAACTCGACGCTGGCTTGTACCCTGGTCTGCGCTAAATTGGGCATTAAAGTCGCGCATGTGGAGGCAGGCTTACGCAGCTTCGATCGCAGCATGCCCGAGGAAATAAACCGGATTGTCACCGACGCCTTGGCCGATCTGCTGCTGACGCCGTCGATCGACGCTAATGAGAATTTGCACAAAGAAGGCATTCCCGATTCGAAGATAAAACTTGTCGGTAATGTGATGATCGATACCTTGGTGGCGAATCTGGAACAAGCGGAGTCCAGCCGAATTTTGGCTAGGCTGGGCTTGGTCAAAAAGGACTTTGTTTTCGTGACGCTGCACCGGCCTTTTAATGTGGACAGCCAAACCGGGCTTAGCATGATTATGAGCGAGTTGCGGCGCATCGCCGACCATACCCCCGTGGTATTTTCGATGCACCCGCGGACGCGAAAAATGTGCGAGCAATTCGGTATTGCGCTTGACGGGCAAACGCTACGGATTGTGGAACCGCTTGGTTATCACGATTCATTGTGTCTCACCCAGGCTGCCCGGTTCATTCTGACTGACTCCGGCGGGCTCCAGGAGGAGAGTACTTACTTCAAAACGCCCTGCCTGACCTTACGTCCGAATACGGAGCGTCCGGTGACAATCACGATGGGCAGCAACAAGCTGACCGATTTGGACCGGCTCTCCGCAGATGTTGACGACGTGCTCAGCCGCAGCATGGAAATTGGCGAGATACCGCCGCTCTGGGATGGACGGGCATCGGAACGGATTATCGACAGCCTTGTCGAGGTTAGCCGATAACCAGCGGCTTAAAGCCGGTGGCTTAGATTAGGCCGTATTTAATAAACGCAAAACCATATTCGAGGAAGAAATCCAATGCAAAACCCTACTGTTAGTTTTGTCGTTCCGTGCTACAAGCTCGCCCATCTGCTTACGGAATGCGTCAACTCGATACTTTGCCAATCGTTTCAAGACCTTGAAGTTTTAATAATGGACGATCATTCGCCGGATAATACGGCGGAAATTGCTCAATCATTCGATGATCCCCGTGTAAAACACATACGCAATGACCCGAACCTGGGGCATTTACGCAACTACAACAAAGGCATTGAATTGGCCCGCGGCAAGTATATCTGGCTGATCTCTGCCGATGATTACCTGTTTCGGGATTATATCCTGCAAAAGTATGTCGATTTTCTCGATCAACACGCCAACGTGGGCTATACCTTTTGCCCCGGAGTAAGCGTAGGAAATGGCGTTGATAATGGATTAAAGGAGTGGGTCGCCTATGGGCAGTCGGTATACGGAAAACATGATCGTCTTTTTAGCGGCCATGACTTATTAAAAAAGCTGTTGCAGGGAAATACCATCGTAGCTGCGTCCGGCTTAGTCCGCCGGGAGTGCTATGAGAAGATAAGCCTTTTCCCGCTGGATATGCCATGGGCAGGCGATTGGTATTTATGGTGTCTGTTCGCGCTGCATTTTGACGTCGGCTATTTCGCTGAGCCTATGGTTTGTTACCGCGAGCATGACCTGAGCATGACTAATAAACTGTTAACAGAGGTTGTCGCAGATTGTTGCGAGGAAGAAGTTGCTATTCCTTGGGCAATAAAAGCAAAGGCTGATAATCTCGGATTCCAAGATATTTCAAGATATAGTCTTGAAGCTATTACGATGACTTATATTTGGATGATAGTTTCTGAACGTCATCGAATGTCCAAACCCTCATTGAATCTTGAGCAATTCGAGCATTCGCTGTGCAAAAACACGAAAAACGAAGCGGAAAGAAATTTCATACGCGCCCGGGTCTTTGCCGGGATGGCAAACTCATATTATTGGAATGGCGATCATTTACTTGCCAAGCAGTTTTACACCGCTGCGCTCAAAAAGGATCCTTGGATGCCGAAGGTTTATGCAAAAAAATTGCTTCTTTCACTCGGGCGTCCAGGCGATTTTATTTGGAAAAAGTTAAAAGCACATGCTTTATAAATTGTGAGGTAAAAATGAATTCAAAACAGATAACCCGCCCTATAGCGCTGGCATGTGATGCAGCCTATGCAATGCCGTTGGCGACCACTCTGAGGTCAATCGTGGAAGCCAATCAAAATAATTGGCCCCTTGACTTTCATGTGCTATCGGAAGGATTTTCCGAAGACACGAAAAGAAAAGTATTCGATTCACTTCCGACAGGATCTGCATCGATCCGTTGGGTGGCGGTTGACCTAAGTCCATTCAGTGATTTTGAAACGCTCTCGCACATCTCGAAGATGACTTACTCACGCTTCTTAATTCCCAAGATCTTTCCGGATAACGTGTCGAAGGTCTTGTATCTGGACGCCGATCTTTTAGTGCTTGATGATCTGAATGCACTCTGGGAAACGGATTTGGAAGGAGCTATTGTGGGTGCTGTTATGGATATGGTGGATCCGTACCTCAAGGGCAAGGAAGGGCTTGTAGGAGTGCCTCGGCTTAAAGAGGTGCCCCGCGTTAGCAACTATTTTAATGCCGGAGTTCTTCTCATCGATCTCGACCGTTGGCGGAAAGAGAGGATTTCGGAGAGATCTTTGGAGTATCTAACTCAGAATCCCACGTTACCGTTTGCGGATCAAGACGCGCTCAATGTCGTATGTGATGGCCTCTGGAAACAAGTTGAGCCACGGTGGAACTTTCAGGATCATTGCGAAAAAAGCATATCTGACATGAAGCAAGACATGCGGCCTGGGATCGTCCATTTTATATCGAAATTTAAACCCTGGAAGCCCAGCAGCAATAGCGTTAACGCTTCATTCTATGATGACTTTCGCGGTCGAACCCGCTTTGCGCGGACTTTCGGAGAAAAATTTTGGGAAATGATTGAGGATATTCGGTATCGCTTCAGCAGCGTTCTTTCGCGCTACACTTTTGGTCGAATTATTAAGAGCCACTTAAAATTTGTATTACATAAAGTGTCAGTTAAATCGATGTAACTGATGTCATGCAGTGTCCACGAAAAACACGAAAGGCATCAGCCGTAGCTGCTGCACTCCCAAGCCGGGTGGGGCCAGTGACTCCTCCGTTGAGCGTTGCGCGAGTTAGACCTTCCAGGTTTTTCGACTGCCATGGATGGCGGAAGTGCTGGAGCCGCCGGGAGCGGCTCCAGTAAAAACCTGGATGGTCTGCCTATCGGCCTGTTTTCCGCCTAACACCTGCTCAGGAATCAGAGTCTTGTGTATAACGACGAGTGCTGCACGTGGAAACGATAAAGGTAGCCATACTCCCTAAATTGAGTATTTGATCGACGCCCCCTAGTAATCATGCGTATAGCATTTTAAGCAGCAAATATTGTATTTTTAACCCCTGACAAAAAACATATTAGTTAGTATTAAATATTTTCCAAAATCGTCACGCTATATCTATTGATTAAATGAGGTATTTAATTTGCGTTTATTTAATTTATCTTCGATTAAAACACCATCAAGCCACATATTAATGTATCTGCGACGATTCAATTTACCACTTAATATACATCTTTTGATGATATATTTTCTGTATCGCATACTAATATGTCCGCGTTTAATAATGGTAAATATCAATGGTTACTGAAGTGCCTTTAGTTTCTGTTGTAATCCCAACCTATAACCGCTCGGCTTTTGTAGTTAGAGCCATTGATAGTGTTTTAAGCCAATTATTTACCGACTATGAAATCATTGTCGTGGACGATGGTTCTACCGATGCAACGGAAAACAGCCTGAAAAAATACGGCAATAAAATTAACTATATCTATCAAGATAATGCCGGTGTAAGCGCGGCCCGAAATACAGGCATTACTCTTGCCCGCGGCGAATGGATAGCATTTTTAGATTCCGATGACGAATGGAGAGCGGATTACCTGTTTAAGCAAATGGAGAGAGTAAAAGACTTTCCGGGAACAACGATGCAAACGGCAAACTGTCTTTTTATTGGCTTAGACGGCCGCACAGAAACTTACTTTGAAATAAACGGCTCGTTGTCTAAATTCAACGGAATGGATTATGTATTGATAGAAGATCCCTTCTGCTTTATCGTCAAGCATGGGCCATGGCAAGTAGGATCGACCATTATTCGCCGAAAGGCGATAACTGAGGCTGGCTTGTTCGATACCAGCATTAGATTCGCCGAGGATTTCGATCTTATGGCGCGAGTAGCGTTGCAGGGACCCTTTGGACTAATCAAAGAAGATTTGGTTGATATTTACAGAAGAGAAGAAGCAATCGACTGTCTCACCAAGCAAATACAGAAAGAGCTTATTAAAGCCCGTGAATCGGGTGAGAAGATCTTAGAAAAGCTGAAAAAAATTGAAAGCCTAAATCATCATGAACGTAAGGCATTAAGTGAACTTTTAAGCGCCAATAGACGCGCAATAGGTAACCTATTGTTAGAAGAAGGAAAAAATACAAGCGCCAAAGATGCTTATAAATGTGCATTTTTCATGTCCCCTTCAATACCATCCGGAGGAAAGTATATTCTTTCGCTACTGCCGCCCGGAGTTAATCAATATATAAACAACTGGTATTTGAATTTAAAGAACAAACAATGATATTAAACCCGAATATGACTGTCTTCGGCTCCAAGACTTTTAGAGGTATATCTTATGCCTGATTTAGTTTCTGTGTTAATCCCTGCTTACAATGCAGAGAAATGGATATCGGATACTATTAAATCCGCTATTACGCAAACCTGGTTAAATAAAGAGTTAATCATAGTGAATGACGGTTCAACCGATAATACGCTTTCCGTAGCCAAAAGGTTTGAATCGAAATCGGTCAAAGTCATTACCCAGGATAATTGCGGGGCAAGCGCAGCGAGAAACAAAGCTTTATCGTTAGCACAAGGAAACTATATACAGTGGCTCGATGCCGATGACCTTCTTGCCCCGGACAAGATTTCCAATCAGATGCAAATGGCTGAGGCCGGACATAAAAGCTTACAGTTATTTTCATCGGCTTATGGGGTATTCCATTACCGTATCGGTAAAGCAGAATTCAATCCCAATAATATATGGCGGGATTTGGTGCCTATCGACTGGATCATAAACAATTTTTCCGACGGGACTGCCTGGATGGTTCCGGCTGCTTGGCTGATAAGTCGAAAGTTAACCGAAAAAGCCGGCTATTGGGATGAGAGGCTCTCTTTGAATGATGATGGGGAATATATATCTCGCGTTGTATTAGCGAGTGAGCAGGTAAAGTTTATAAGCACTGCACAAAGCTATTACCGAAGCACAAGCTTTACGCAATTAAGCAGGGATAACTCTGAAAAAGCAATACAGTCCTTGTTCTTGTCATTGAAACTTTGCATTCAACATCTAAGGTCTTTTGAAAACAGTGAAAGAACCAGAAGGGCAAGTGTGGCGCTTTTACAAATGTATTTACATTTTTTCTATACCGGAAAACCCGAACTACTTGAGAAGATCAATGCGCTGGCTTCCGAGCTAGGAGGAGAACTGATACCGCCAAACCTTGGCTGGAAAGCCAATCTACTTGGGAAATTGGTTGGTCCGAAGGTAGCCGACAAAGCCATTGTCAGGCTGCGAAAGATGAGATTTGCCACAGTAGTCAAATGGGATGAAATGTTATCTAAACGCGAAAATTGCGATGGATAAGGAACGTGCCATGAAATAACTCATTTTTTACACCATGAAGGACATGAAGGGCATGAAGGATTGAAATCTTCATGTCCTTCATGCTCTTCATGGTAATTGTTCAACTTAATTCATGGATCACAGGAGAACTTAACTTGAAAGACCCGATAGTTGTCACGCAAAAGCTTTTTGAATACTGTCGCGCCAATGACTGGGCCGGTTACGATCCTTACGACGCACTTAACAGCCGGATATTCAAGTTCTTGCCATTCCTCGATTTCAAGATCCCTCGTCTTGTCCTAACCCAAGCCATGAAGAGGAGCCCCATTAACCTCCGCTCGCCGTTGCTGATTCCTAAGACCCATAATCCTAAAGCAATCGCATTGTTTCTGACGGCCTTCGTTAAACTTGCCAAACTGGGCATTCTCGACCGAACAGACTTAAACGCGCAAATGATAGTCAAACTGCGCGATCTTCGTTCACCAAACACGCCTTACTGGTGCTGGGGCTATAGTTTTCCATGGCAAACGCGAACCATCATAGTACCTCGAAGCTCGCCGAATCTGGTCTGCACGGTCTTTGCCGCTAATGCGCTTTTAGATGCCTACGAATTAAACCGGGATGACGATTGCCTGAACATGGCAGTCAGCGCCGCCGACTACATTCTGAATGAGCTTTACTGGCTAAAAGACGAAACTTCCGGCAGTCTCGCCTATCCGCTTGCGTCATCGCGAACGCCGGTCCATAACGCGAACTTTCTTGGCGCCGCCCTGCTCTGCCGGGTCTCCGAACAGTCCGGCGAAAAAAGATTTCTTGAGCCGGCATTGACGGCCGCCCGCTACTCGGCGTCGAAGCAACGCACGGACGGCTCATGGGATTACGGCGAATCGTCCACACAGCATTGGGTCGATAATTTCCACACCGGTTATAACCTATGCGCGTTGCGCTCTATTGCAAAATACGCAGGAACATCGGAGTTTGATGCTCATATCCGTAGCGGATTCGAATTCTACCGGGATCACTTTTTCAGGGACGACGGCGCGCCTAAATATTTCCACAATCGCACTTTCCCTATCGATATCCATAGCGTTGCCCAGAGCATCGTTACGCTACTGACGTTTAAAGACCTCGATGCCAACAATACCGGCTTGGCCGACGCCGTTCTTAAATGGGTCCTGACCCATATGTTGGATGATCAGGGGTACTTTTACTACCAGGTGCTGCCGGTCGGTACCAACAAAATACCTTATATGCGCTGGGCGCAAGCCTGGATGCTTTTGGCGCTGTCTTCCCTGTTGAATGAATTTGATCAGGAACAGCTGGCGGACGTCCGTATCGATTCGGATGCTTGATCGGAGATGTAAAAATGAATACAGCAATAGCGCAACCGGCTCAGGCCGAAATCAACAATACCGGCCACTACGAATACGTTTTGATCACGCCGGCACGAAACGAAGAAGCCTTTATCCAACAAACCATTGAATCTGTCGTCGCACAGACCGTACTGCCGGCCAAATGGGTCATTGTCAGTGACGGCTCAACCGACCGGACTGACGATATTGTCAAACAATACGCAGCCAAATATGACTGGATACAACTGGTGCGGACGCCCGAGCGTGAGGAGCGGCATTTCGCCGGCAAGGTGCTTGCTTTCAACGCCGGCTATGAACAAGTGCAAGACCTTAACTACGATATTGTCGGCAGCCTGGATGCCGACATATCGTTCGATCCCGAATACTTTGAATTTCTGCTTGGACAATTCGCCGGGAACACTAAATTGGGCGTCGCCGGTACGCCGTTCAGGGAAGGAACAACTCAATACGATTACCGCTTTTCCAGAAAAGAGCATGTGTCAGGCGCTTGCCAGCTGTTCAGGCGGGAGTGTTTCGAGTCTATCGGCGGCTACGTCCCGATTAAAGCCGGAGCCATTGACCTCACCGCCGTAGTCACAGCAAGGATGAAAGGCTGGAAAACGGAAACATTCACCGATAAGTTTTGCATGCATCATCGAAAAATGGGCTCTGCGAATGCAAATATTGTGCTTGCAACATTCAAAGGCGGGTATGGCGATTATCAAATGGGAGTGCATCCGGCATGGCAAATATTCCGATCAGTCTATCAAATGACTAGAAAGCCGCTCATTCTTGGGGGCGGACTGCTGCTGGCTGGCTACTTCTGGGCAATGATTAAGCGTTCTCCCAGACCTGTCTCGATGGAGTTTGTAAATTTTAGGAGAAAAGAGCAGATGCAGTGGTTAGATGGTTATTATAAAAACTGTTTTGGTCTGCTGGGACAACGTAACAAATAACATGATGTTTTTTAATAATGGGATAGACTGATGAATTCACTTAATAATTGTCCTGTGGTGAGATCAAATTCGCCAACATTGCCTCTACAAAACAACACCATGAAAGCAACGCCTATTGAAATTAACTGGCATTCTCAGCTTCCGATTTTTGCTTCAGAATCCTTTCTGAAGTCAGTTGGTGACGAATACGGTTGGCTGGGCGGCATTGAGGATACCGGCGAGCTACGGTGTATTTTGCCTTATACGGTTATTCGGAAACTGAATTTCCGCATGGTTCGATTCCGCGTAGAGACTATCCCGCTCGGTAGCGACCTTGCCGTGAGTGATGAAAAATTATTTTTGAATAGCGCAGTCGATTATTTTAGATCTATTGGTGCAGACATTATTATTCCTGCAACGACCAATACGATTTTTCGTACTTTTCCTGATGGAGCTGACGCCGCACCATACGGTAGTTTTATAATAGATTTGCGCCCGCCGGAAGAAGTTCTTTGGCGTAACATTGACAGGGTTATGCGGCAGAATATCAATTCTGCAAAAAAAAACGGAGTGAGTATCAGAAGCGGGCTTGAGCATCTTGATGCCGCATATTTGCTCGTCTTAGATACTTTCAAAAGATCGGGACTGCCATTCATGAGCAAAGAGTCTTTTAGCCGCTTTGTATCAGGGCTTGGCGAAAATACTTTGATTATGACTGCCGATCACCAGGGGATTGCCCAAAGCTATGTTGTCTTTGCTTTTAGTGACTATTGCGCCTATGCCATATATGCCGGAAACCTTGCCAACCAACATCAGGGCGCAAACAAACTCCTTTATTGGGAGGCAATCCGTTTGTTCAAGCAGATGGGAATACAACGTTATGACTTTGTAGGGGCAAGAATTGACCCGGAAAAAGGCTCAAAACAGCAGAAGCTCAATTCATTTAAGAAGCGTTTTGGAGCAACGCTTAAACAGGGATACATGTGGAAATACTCTCTCCATCCATTTAAATATCTTTTATATTCTGCTGCGGCGCGATTGCGTAGCGGCGGCGATATTGTTGATGCGGAACGCCATAAGCTGCAAAATTGTAGCTTGGTTAGAGAAGAACCGCCTACTTTTAACGGGACGGTCTAGTTTTTCTACAAGATGATATTTTGACTGCATCGGATGGGCGTAGCAAATTTATTAATTTATTTACACCGCTGGTGATAAGAAAACATATTAAGGATAAGGCATGATAAGATTAAAAAGCATTTCAAATGGTTTCTTACGTAAGTTTAGATGGGCTATGCAGAAGCATGGGATCAAAGGTCTGCTTAGGATGGTAGGCGACCATTTTGTTAGGTTCGCAAATAAACTGCGACCATCTGTTCGTACAGAAATTCTGGCGCGCCAACAACGGGCTGCAGATTTTGATCAGAGGTTCGGTGTTGATACAGGTGGTTGGATCCATCAGACTGAATTGAATGTCAATAACCCTAATCAGTTGCACGCGGGATCATATTTAGGTAGTGACCCAAAATTCTTCAGGGATTCTATCGAGTCTCTTCCTATTGATTACCGGCACTTTGTTTTTATCGATTTTGGTTCCGGCAAGGGTCGTGCGATTATGCTAGCAACGGAGTACTCATTCAAGAGGGTCATCGGAGTGGAATTCTCTGAAGATCTCCATAGGATTGCCCAAGAAAATATCAAACGTTTTCCAAACAGCATGTCGAAATGTAAAGATGTAGAATGCATATGCATAGATGCAGTGGCGTATCCGCTACCTGATGACGGCCTCGTCTGCTATTTCTTTAATCCCTTTGATGCAACGCTCATGGCTCAGGTGTTATCAAATATCAGAGCGAGTTTCTTGCGAAAACCGAGGGAGATTTTTATCGTTTATTATAACCCAAGGGAAGGTCATCTTGTGAATCAGGTCGGCTGTTTCCAGAAAGTAGGAGCAAGCGGTCCGGTAGAAATCTGGCGGACGACATTAGAATCATAGAGAAGTATCGAACTTACCTCATTTACTCTACCTCTACCTTAAAAGAGTCGAAATTACGTAGAGTTACTAATTGTACGAATAAAGCCTTGCAGATATTATCGAATACGCCGTAACAGCGATAAATGTTTAAAAATAATTACCCAATGGACGATTCGCCGAAATGATTGAATGTATTTTTACCATCGACTACGAGATATACGGCAACGGAGAAGGCTCACTAGAGGAACTCGTGTTCGATCCGGCTGAAAAGCTCAGCGACCTGTTCAAAAAGCAAAATTGCAGATTTGTCGCTTTTATTGAAGCCGCCGAGTTGGAATTAATCGAAGCGAACAGAACCGACCCTGCTATTGATAAGGTAAAAAACCAGATACAAATGTTCGATGCCGAAGGCTTTGAATTAGGCCTGCATCTACATCCGCAATGGTATAACGCACGACATCAAGATGGGCAATGGCTACTCGACGATAGCGAATATAACCTTTGCACCTTGCCGCGAGAGCGCATAGTGGAAATTGTCGACCGGTCTCTCGGCTATTTGCGTAATGTGCTGGGCCAGCCTGATTTCACCCCGCTCTCATTTCGAGCCGGTAACTGGCTCATGCAACCAACTCAAGTCGCAGCAAACGTATTGGCTGAGAAAGGCATTAAATTGGATTCATCGGTATTTAAAGGCGGTTTACAGCGGCGGCATGGTTTGGATTATCGCAAAGCCATCGGCAATGATTATTACTGGACATTTTCCGAACATGTCGACATCCCGGATAGCAGCGGAATTTTGCTTGAAATTCCAACCCACACCGAGATGGTGCCGTTCTGGAAGATGCTGACAAGCAAAAGAGTCGGCATGAAAGGCAAAGGCGGTCTTGCCAATAAGAAAAGCAAAGCATGGATGGAGCGGCTTAGCGACTTTATTCGTTTCCGTTATCCATTGAAGCTGGACTATTGCAGGATGAATCTTGACGAACTTACCGGCATGGTAGACGCCATCATCCGTCAAGAACGGGAAGACCCCGGCCGATATAGACCCATTGTCGCAATAGGACATACAAAAGACTTAGTCGACTATGACACTGTACAGTCTTTTCTTTTGTACTTGAGGAAAAACGGAATCCAGGTTTCAACTTTTAAGGACATGTATCACAAGTGCAAGTAATGAGTGCATAGTCAAAATGATCAATCCTGTATATAAAAAATCGGATAAAAGCCTATGACAAATAGCTTCTTATCGCTAAGTATTTTGTTATTACATTATAAGGATCGTTAATGTCTCGAAAACAACATATCTGTGTGTGCATTTGCACTTATAAAAGGCCGCTATTGCTGGAACAGCTGTTATCGGCCATTGAAAAGCAGGAGACTGAGGATCTTTTCGAGTTTTCCGCGGTCGTGGTCGATAACGACAAATCCGAGTCCGCGCTGGCCACCGTCGAATCGTTCACCCGGCGATCCGGCTTACCCGTTCGCTACGATGTCGAGCCTGAACAAAATATCGCCCTGACCAGAAACAGGGTCTTGGCAAACTCACGAGGCAACTTCGTCGCCTTCATTGACGACGATGAGATTCCTCAACCAAGCTGGTTGCTCACCCTCTACAAAGCGCTGAACAACTACACCTGCGATGGCATACTGGCGCCGGTATTACCGTTGTTTGAGCAGGAACCGCCGAAATGGGTGCTGAAAGGAGATTACTTTAATAGACCGACTCATCCTACCGGGCATGTTTTAGAGTGGACCAATACCCGGACCGGCAATGCGCTATTAAAAAGAGAACTTTTTCAAGGCGAGCCGATCTGGTTCGATCCTGCATTCGGAAGCGGCGGCGAGGATCGCGACCTGTTCAGGCGGCTGATCGAAAAAGGCCATGTTTTTATTTGGTGCAACGAAGCCGCAGTGCATGAATCGGTGCCGTCGAATCGCTGGAAAAAGTCAGTGCTGTTAAAAAGAGCCTTGCTCAGGGGCAAGATGGCGCTGAATAAGCCGGAAACCGGACCGCTAAGCATCCTGAAATCCATGATCGCCATCGCGGCCTATACCACCAGTCTTCCGGTATTGGCTCTTTTCGGACAGCATATTTTTATGCACTACCTGATAAAGCTATGCGACCACCTTGGCAAGGTACTGGCATTTTTGGGTATAGATTTAGTCAAAGAAAAATATGTCGGAGGTTAAGGTAAACGTTATGACTATTGCTAATATTGATGCGGCGCCGCGCACAGAACGAAACGGCTTCATTATCGATCCTTCGGATACGATATTGGTTACAGGCGCTAACGGCTATGTCGGCTCGAAAGTAGTCCGTACCTTATTGTCGTTCGGCTTCAAACGCATACGCTGCCTGACAAGATCGAGCGAAAAATCGGCCAACCTTGACAATCTGGCCAAGGAGTTTGCCGATGCCGAATTGGAAATTATTAAAGGAAATTTGCTTTCTACCGAGGACTGCCTGCGCGCCGCTAAACAGGTTTCGGTCGTCTATCATTTAGCCGCCGGCGTTGAAAAGTCCTATGCAGGTTGCTTTCTTAACTCTGTAGTAACGACCCGGAATCTCCTTGACGCAGTGTTAAAGGAGCCCACGTTAAAGCGCTTCGTTAATACCAGTTCCATTGCCGTTTACAGCAATGAGCACATTGCGCGCGGCGGACTGCTGGACGAGTCCTGCAAAATTGACAGCAGCTTGATCGAAAGGCACGAACCTTATACCTATGGCAAAGCCAAGCAAGACGAGATCGTACTTGAGTATGGAAAAAAACATAATTTGCCTTATGTTATTGTGCGGCCGAGCGTGGTCTTCGGTCCCGGTAAAGCCAAAATCACCGATAGGATAGGCAGCTCTACCTTCGGCGTATTTCTCCATCTGGGCTTGAATAATACAATTCCGTTAACTTATATCGATAACTGCGCCGAGGCTATCGCCCTGGCCGGACTGAAAAGCGGCATAGAAGGCCAGGTGTTTAACATCACTGACGACGACCTGCCTACCAGTAGCGAGTTTCTGCGCTTATACAAACAAAAAGTCCGCCGCTTCATTTCCATACCCGTGCCTTATCGCGCCTGGTACTTTTTCTGTTACCTTTGGGAAAGATACGCCAAATGGTCCGAAGGGCAACTGCCGCCGGTCTTTAATCGCAAGACCTGCTCGGTTTATTGGAAAGGTAACCAATACTCCAATCAAAAAGCGAAGCAACTGTTGGAATGGAGCCCGCGGGTTCCGATGAAAGACGGCCTGGATCGATTTTTTAACTATGTCAACGAAATTGAGGCGGTAAGAAAATGATCAAAGTCGCCATTATCGGTTGCGGAAAAATGGCTGATCAACATGCCGTTCAAATCCAAAGAATTCCAGGCGCTGAAATAGTTGCGGTGTGCGATAGCGAAACATTGATGGCCCGGCAACTGTCCGAACGATTCGGCGTTAACCGTTATTTTACCAGCGAGCGCGAGATGTTCGACACCGTCAAGGTCGACGTTGTGCATGTAACGACGCCTCCGGCCAGCCATTTCCACTTGGGCAAAGCGGCTCTCAATGCCGGTTGTCATGTTTACATTGAAAAGCCGTTCACTTTAAATACACCCGAAGCCGTTGATTTAATCGAGCTTGCCAATCAAAAAGGGCTCAAGGTAATGGCCGGGCATAATGCTCAATTCACCCATGTCATGTTGCAAATGAGGGAATTAGTCAACAGCGGCTATCTGGGCGGTAAACCGGTACATATGGAAAGCCATTATTGCTACGACCTGGGCGATGCCAGCTATGCCAAAGCGCTATTGGGAGACAGTGCGCATTGGGCCAGGAAACTGCCGGGATCGCTGCTACAGAATATTATCAGTCACGGCATCAGCAAGATAGCCGAGTTCTTATCCGGCGATAATCCTGTTGTCATTGCCCACGGCTTCACTAGCCCATTCCTTAAAAGCATTGGCCAGGACGATATTATCGATGAGGTCAGAGTCATCATCCGCGATGAAGACTCGACCACGGCTTACTTCACCTTCTCTTCGCAGATAAAGCCGGTGCCGCATCAGCTGCGCTTATACGGCCCGAAAAACTCGCTGATTGTCGATGACGACCATCAAATTCTTATTAAGATAGGAAATGATGACTACAAAAGCTACTTGAGATATTTTCTACCTCCATTGGGCTATGCAAAGCAATACGCTGCAAATTTCACCAGAAACGCCGGGAAATTCATAACGAAAGATTTTCACCTGCCAAACGATGCAGCCTTAAAAACATTAATAGAATCTTTTTACGATTCAATTGTCGGCAATGTGCCTTTGCCGTTATCACATAGGGAAATACTTCTAACCACTAGAATAATGGATGATATTTTCACGCAAATCAAACAACCCTGTCCGGGAACCGGATTAGCCAGGAAAACATACCCATGCTGCCAAAACTCGCACTATTGATCTGCGCAATCTATGTGCTTTTTCTGCTGAGGCTTGAGCACAGACAATCCCCTAGCGTATCCTGGGCTTTGTGGATACCGACAGTTTGGATGCTCGTTATCGCCGGGAAGCCGTTGGGCATTTGGTTTGGATCAGGCGACCGTGATGCAGGGAGTCCATTAGATCAAGTTTTTCTTATTGCAGTTCTCTGTCTGGGGTTATGCATTCTGGCATCGAGAAGATTTGACATCTCTCTTGCCCTGAAAGGGAATACCGCGTTAATGGTGCTGCTAGGCTACTCTCTAATGAGCGTGTTCTGGTCTGAAATCCCATTTATTTCTTTCAAGCGTTGGACGCGGGAAGTGATCGCAGTCGTTATGGCGTTACTTGTTCTCTCTGAAAGGGAACCACGCCAGGCAATGCTAAGTCTATTGAAAAGAACTATATGCATACTCATTCCCTTCTCGCTAATTCTCATTAAATATTTTCCTGAATATGGAATTCAGTACCGATGGAACGGTGGACAAATGTGGACAGGTGTCACGTTGCAAAAGAATGGTCTTGGGCGGCTGTGTCTAATTGCAGCATTTTTCTTTGTCTGGACATTCGTAAGAAGAAGACAAGGTAGAGGTAACCCTATAGGTAAATATCAGGCTCTTGCTGATGCGTCTTTATTTATTTTAATTTTCTATCTCCTGAGTGGCCCAGGAGGTCAGTATTCTGCAACTGCACTTATCTCTTTTTGCGCGGGATTGCTTACATTTGCTGGTCTGTTATGGTCCCAAAAACATCAAATATTTCTGGGAGTGAATACATTGACGATGATGATGGTTGCCATTCTTTCTTTAGGAACTCTTCAGCCTTTCTTGGGTGGGTCGATTATAAAGGATGCTGCTTCGAGTGTAGGAAGGGACGCCACCCTGACGGGTCGGACTGAAATTTGGGCGGGACTGCTGCCAGATGTAATGCGAAGTCCCTTTTTGGGGAGCGGCTTTGCAAGTTACTGGACTGCAGCGGTGCGCAAGGTGCATGAAGCCGGTGAAGCTCATAGTGGGTATTTAGATATCCTGTTGGAGCGTGGATTCCTGGGTCTACTGTTTGTCTCATTGTTTATACTGTCATCCTGTCGGAAAGCACAAAGGGAATTACGCCACGACTTCGATTGGGCCTGTCTTTGGATATGTTTTTTGGTAATGACAATGATTCATAATTTTTCCGAGTCCTCGATTAGTTCCTTTGCAACTCAGCTGATGGCTGTTCTACTATTTTTAGCTGTGTTATCTTCCAAACAAGGACTTTCATATACGTCCGAAGTTAAAAAACTGGGCATGGACACGCGTGACAAAAAAATTCCTATGTCGCGAAAGAAAATAACAAACCATACATCGGCTCGGAGAGCAAAGCTATGCAAATACGTAAACAAGACTTAAGTGTTTTATTACTGTATTACTTAGGTTATTCCAGAATAAGAAATTGGGTATACCGGCTTCAACGTAAACCCATTACGAGGTTTGTCACTTTTCACGACCTTTCGCTTGATGCAATAGGTACTTTCGAGGATAACCTAAGATTTTTGAAGCAGAGTACCAACGTAGTGAGCATCGATGACTTTTCTTCAGGCAGATTATCCACAGATAAGATTAATGTCGTCATTACTTTCGACGATGGGTATAAGAGCTGGGTCACCGACGCTCTGCCAATTTTGAAAAAGCTAGAATTGCCCGCGACGTTTTTCGTTTCTTCCGGTTTTGTTGGGCTTTTGAAGGAAGATGAGGTCAAGTTTGTACGGACAAAACTTTTGTTGACACCGGATCCCGGTAAAATACCGGGTGGTTTAAGCCGTGAAGATCTTAATAGGATCGTGAAAGAAGGATTTACCGTCGGAGGACACACTTCAAATCACTGCAATTTGGCAGGAATTGTTGATAGCGCTCAACTGAGACATGAAATTGGGGAGGATAAGTCTAATTTAGAGAGCATGATTGGCAAAAAAATTGAGTACTTTGCGTACCCATCTGGGGCCTATCAAAATCCTGAGGTAGACCTAGCCGAAGTACTGAAGGAGTTCGGATATAAAGCCGCCGTGACAACGTTATCTGGAAATAACACCGTTAGCACTAGTCCGTATTTATTGCATCGAGAGCTTACCGGTGCTTCCATGCCTGGACTGGTGTTTAGAGCAAGGATTTATGGAAATTATGACCCTGTTCGGTTCTTGAAGAAACAGGTTAATAAGATTCTCCGGCGAAGATAAGAGTATGGAAATAGCGATAAGATGAAATCGCATACAATCACGCCAATTTACAAGAAGCCTGTGGGGCTTGTGGCGGCAGTTGGAATTTCGTCATCTGCAGTGGATACTACGGAGTGGGGTACTGACGTATTCACCGTATTTTGGAAAGTGTGGAATTCTTTCATGTTGCTGAACAATCGTCGAACCTTTCAGTTTGCTTGGAGTTTGATTCCATGCCTCCTCACGCTGGGCGTGGTACTGGTGACTGAATTTTTGCGAGCACAGACCTGATACAACACTACCCGGAGTCTACTTGCAACGAATGCAGAACAGCACATAAGTGCTTATCGCCCTGTCATAATTCAGGCATTGGTCGCGGTGGTTGTGGCACGCTTGCTCGCGTACAAAGACAAAAAATTGGCAGGAGGAATGCTCTAGCGGTGTGTTCCCAGCTGTGCCTTATGCTCTGCTGCTTTTGTCGCATGTCTTGTTTCCTATCGGCACAAGACTCTGTCGCATTCATTTACTTTCAGTTCCGACGGCTTCATATGTCGGATCGTGGACGCCCCCGTAGGAGTTGTCGGAAGACCTACTACCCCCAACTGCTAAAGATTTTAGGAGAAACAAGACATGTACGAAAATTTGAAGTTTAGTCGCCAGTTTCTTTTGACTAGATCCGCAATCACGCCACTTGCCGACTGGAAGTGTTTGCAGATAAACCAATACTATCTTTACGCTCATCCTGAGCTTGAAATTAATCAGGCTGCGGATGCCAAGAAGGGTCTTGTGTTGATTGGCTCCCTCTTCGATTCAGAGAACCCAGAAAAGGGAAATGACAACATTCTGCTTGATATTCTAACTAGTACGAACAATCTGGACGAGGTTGTTATATGGATTAAGCGTTACGCAGGAAGTTATGCATTGCTATATCAAGATGATAAAGATACTTTTATACAGCATGATGCTCTAGGGTTGAGGGAAATATATTATTGCACCAAGGACAACCGGGTTGTCTGTGGATCTCAGCCGAACATAATAACAGAATTCGCAGATCCTGAAATAAAGCCGACAAGTGATCCGGATCTGCTAGATTTTTACGAAAATCATTTAAAGAATTACAGTTGGATAGGTGATGAAACGTATTATGAGGGAGTCAAACACTTGCTTCCCAATCACCGTCTCAATATTTCCATACGAGAGAGCTGTCGCTATTGGCCTAACGAACCCCTTAAGCGACTTGAGTTGAATGAGGCGGTATCAAGGAGCTGCAGTTTTCTGCAGGGGATTATTAAAGCCATGGAACACAGACATCCGATTATGATGGCTGTAACTGCGGGAACGGACAGCAGAACTCTGCTGGCGGCATCCAGGGGTATTCAGGACAGGATATATTATTTTATAAATAACGAGGGCATAGGCCACCATCATCCTGATATTTCAACGCCAATAAATATCTTTAAGAGCATTGGGGTTCCATTTCATGTGCATGACGTACCGAAAGACGTTGATAAAGAGTTTCGACGGATATTTTTGAGCAACGTATTCCTTGCGTCGGAGCGAATCTTACCAACTATTTACAATATTTATTACAAGAATCATAGGGATAAAGTGAATATCTTGGGGACTGGTGAAATAGGCCGAACCCGATTTGGGAAAGATCCAAAGAATTTGAATGCTTATAGTATCGCCTATAAGCTAGGATATAGTGAAAATCGCTATGCTTTTAGGCAGAGTGAACAAATACTTACTGAGCTTATCCCCGTGGGCAAAAAGTTCGGAATGAATGTATTATCGCTCGTTCATTGGGAGCAAAATAAAGGGAATAGATGGGTAGTTGGGAATTCAGAGTCTGATATTGCAATAGAGGAGGTTGACCCGTTTGCCAGCCATCTGTTAATTGAGTTATTTTGGGGTGTTAATGAAAAGTATACAAAAAACCAAAACAATATTTTATTTGATCGGATGATTCACAGGATGTGGCCGGAATTACTGAAATGGCCGATTAATCCGCCCCACACGATTCTGGGTTACATAAAATGGCTTTTAGGAAAAATGGGCATGTTTGAGTTTGTGGATGAATTACGATATGAATTGAATTATGTTAGATATCGCTATAAAACACGGCGATAGTTGGTCAGAGCAGCCATGAAAAGGCAATGTGGGCTTCACCAAACTCCTCACCATAAAGCAAAATTATGGCAATTAGGGTTTTAACTGTATCCTGCTGAGCGCTTCTCTTAACAGCGGGGTACTGGGAGTGAGCGCGACCGCACACTGCAGAGCAATAACCAAATCTCCCCTTCTGGACATGTAAGCCTAGAAGAGGAGGATTGGTTCATCCTAGAGTAGTAAGTTAGTTTTAATGTGCCGAGTAAAATTTGCGTTACACTCCAGTAATTGTCCATGTTCTACCCGTCAAAATAAGGTTTACTGATTACTATCCTTGCAATCATCTCCCTATCCCTAATACGTGGAGCGATTAACCGTCTTTCAGTGTATAGGGTGGGAAATAATTTATCATTAAACTAAACAAATACTATGTTGGAGCTAGTAATTTATAGACAGATAGAAGAAACTAGCTGGGAATATGTAGGAATGGCGGTAAAAGATTGGCATTTGTTACCCCCCTCAATGGATGAGGGTAGGTGTAAGGCTGATAAAATGAAGTCCAAGTGTTTGTCGCCGTGCATTTATAAAGCGTTCCGGAAATAGGGGTGGACGGGTTAAGTCCGACCATTCCCGCCAAATTTGTCGTTGATTGATTCGTCTTCCAAAATCCTTGATTTACGACACAGGATGAAGGAAGATTCGTACCGGCGGTAACGCCCGGAGAGGTTGTATCTGCGACCACATCTCTTCCCAGTGTCGGTATTTTGCTTCTTCCATCGCAGGTAATATTGTAACTGTTGTCAGCAGAAACGGTGGCAAATGATCCCGTTAAACCTGTGCGATTTCCCCAGAAATAGTTGTCATGGATCGATTCTTCGTGCGGCGCGCTCTGCGAACATGTAGTCATTGAACCGTCATACGCGTTTATATTAAAACTTCCATCTGAGCTGTTGTTGAACACGAAAGCGTGTCCGCCTCTTGTCTTAAAGAATGTTGCGTAGAAACCGTTGGATATCACCTGATTGCCGTAAAGTTCAACACCTTGACCGGATCCCATCGGGCTCGGGTTTCCATCATTAGGGCCATCTCCTTGGTGTCCATGATTTTCAAACAAAGCATAACTCGTCGCGTGCAGGATGATTTGGTTATACCGGAATGCATAACGCCCGCTATACTGTTGTTCAACCATAAGACCGCTTGACGCACCGGGCTCGACAATCTCATGAAGAATATTATCCTCAAAGTACATATAATTATTGGTTCCGGGAACGGATATATTTTGAGGGGATGTCGTATTCCATGTTGCAAGTGCTTGACCGTCATTCTTGATGACATAATAAATATTGGTGAGCGTATTATGATCCACCACGCCATATAGCGTGCAGTAGTTCCATATGCCAAAAGTCCCGATCTTATTGGCGTTTTGAAGAATGTTGTGATCAACTCTGATCTTCGTCGGCACATTAAAAGGCGGCCTTTTATCAAATTGACCTAAGGCAAGGATGGAGCCTGTGTTATTCCCGTCCAAAGTAAAGCCGCTCAACCGAATTGGATCATCGACATTATAATTAGCTGGATTGATTTGGATTATAAATTGTTGTCCGCCGCTTGTAATTTTTGTTACTCCTCCGTTTCCTCCTATCAGACTAATGCCTTTATTTATTAGTAAAGTATTGTTCCATGTGCAGCTCCCGGCCGGCACGTTAACCGTATCGCCTATTGCCGCAGAAGAGATTGCGGAGGACACATCGGCGTAAGAACAACTCGCGGCGGCGCGAGTAGCTGCGTTGAGTTCTGAAGCAGCGCCGAAAAGTCCAACCGAAATAACCACGAATAAAGCAATTTTGTTTCTATTTCTATTAATGTTCATATTTGTGTTCCAATTTATGTCTTTTTTATATCGTTGATAATTTATTACTTTGACTTATTATGGGATGTTTTTATTCCCACCGAGTACTCAGTCAGTATTGATATGTCGTGTAAAAAATTGTTTAGCTCTGCGTAAATCCGCTCATCCTTCGACAGGCTCAGGACGAACGGACTTACTTTTATTTATCAAGATAAGATTGTCTGTGTGTTAACTTGGTTTAAGGCAATACTCTCAGGTTTATTGGTGCAATTAATGTATTTGATTGGGTAAACTCATAGGCTCCTGCGTCAGGGGCAGAGCCGTATAACACTATGACGCCGTCGGACTTTTTGTAGAGCCAAACTGACTGACCATTTGTCCAGTTAATAGATTTAGCGAGATTAATGGTATTTCCTGAAATTGATGAAATCTGTACGACATTGGTAGGTGTCCCCACCGCTATCCAATCGGCCTGAACGACACCAGTTGGACCGTAGGTACCATCCTGAAAGTAACTTGCATTGGATACGGTAATCGAAGTACCGGACCCTGTCGAGGACGTAACCGTAGTCAACGCACCACCTTTGTCTATAGCTGGACTACCTGACTGCAAGTCTAAGTTAGGAAGTGTCGCATCAGTTTTATCCGCAGGTGGCGTGGTGCTGGCGTTTACAAATTTCGGGGCGCCTTGTGTGTCCCCGTTCCAGTTGTTGGCAAAAGTTTGTTTCGACGTGACACCACTGTGGACTTGATAGTTTGCAGAATAGAGGTTGTTTTTTACTTGGTTTCCGGTATTCACTGAATTTGAAAACCAGATCGCGGTATCTTCTGAACCTCCTTTGTAAGCCGGATCGATATTGTAGCCGGAGTTAAAAATCGTATTACTGTAAATATTGTTGTTTGATCCAAGAGAGTACTGGCTTCCTTGGTAGGCATAACTCGCTGTTCCTAAGCCATAAGCAACACTATGATAAATTTTATTATACCGAAAGATATTGTTGCTCGTTGACATCGCCACACTGCCGACTGTCGGACTGGCATCGTTACAACCTCTGGAAGAATAACCGAATCTATTCCCCTCGAACAATGTATACCCACTGCTAATTGCATTGCCATCTAAATACAGGTTGCGGTGTCCTCTTCCGTTCGACCATGCCTCGTTGTGAAAATAATTGTTCCTGATGGTGTTATACCTGCTGAAAACACCCATAACATGATGGCCGCCATGGTATAAAGTGCTGTCTTCAATCACGTTGTGATTGGAATTGTCAGTTCCGCTTTCTTCATCACCTATATCCAAAGTTGTGCCTTGGTCGCTCCCTGATCCGTACCCCGCCATGCATCCACCATAGTTCGAAAATCTAGAATGGTGAATCCAGTTGTAAGAAGAACTTTTATTGATGATTGAGCCGGTCCAAGCGTTGCTACGCCCATAATCGAAATTGCTGTAAGCAATAATGTTATGGTTTGCTCCGTTTTGGAGGTACATGAAACGGTCCAAGTTGGAAAAGTTAATTCCTTGCACTGTAATGTAAGACTTACCATCAAGTAGAATCCCATAAGCAGCATTCTGTACAGCAACCGTATCGGTACCGTAGTTTTTATAGGTTATGCGCATTGATGATGTGCCCGACCTAGCTGGGGCAATGTATGAATTATAGGTTCCCGCTTTAATATATACAGTGTCCCCGGCCGCTAAGGTCTGGTTCGCCTTGGTGATTGTTTTCCATGGACTGCTTGATGTCCCGGTGTTTTGATCATTGGCGCTCGGATTGTTTTGATCGACGAAATATTCAGCTGCCTGTGCCTGGGACACGATAGTCATGCTGAATACTAAGGCCGGCCAAAGAAAGCCTCGGCTTTGATTCGTACTCTTCATATGTTTTTCCTCATTCTGCATCAGTTTATACAAACATGATAAACGGCAAGCGCGGACGGATGCATATCCACGCAAACCCCGACACCAGAGCGTCTTACTTAAGTTCAAAGGTGACAGGAGGATGCTGACATCGCTCGATGTGATGCCAGCTCCTTAGATACGCCGTTTAATCAGCCAGGGTCCGGTTAATAGCCGTTTCCAAAGACGGACATATTGGAATTGGCTTTCTGTGCCGTGCCAGTCCATGTGCCGGGTAAGGTCGTTAATGTAGTGGAAGAACTTGATTCTATCCGACCTGTTCCGGATCCCAATAGCTCAAGGAATCCAACCTGCCCTTTTGTCCCTAGTACCGCAATCCAATAAGGTTTAGCTGCTGTGATAGAGACGACGGGAACCGGTACCGAGTTCCACGCGCCAGGCTTTAGCGTACTCAACCTACCTTGAGCTACACGAGCTCCGGGATGACCGTAAGAGTCGTTATAAATACCGGCAACGACTTCCGTGGCTGTTGAGCTTGCGTCCAGGTAAACTTGCACAGAGGTTACTGCACTGGACTTCTGAGCTGTCGTCTGGAACGCTTGCGCAGTACCTTGTGGTTTGTAATCGACCCAAGGCTCTTTAGTCTTGTCGCCCATAACAAACTGCGGTGGATTTGAGACGCTGACAGCGGTCTTTAAGTTATATGCGACTTCTGTTGCAGTTAAAGCGCGGTTGTAAATACGCACCTCATCGATAGTGCCTTGGAAATACTCGCCCCAAACACTGTTTCCACCGATACGCAACAAGCCTGCGGATTGTTGAATCAAGCCGCTCTGTGCTTGCTGTGCAACCTGAACGCCATTCACATAAAGCCGTTGATATTGGCCATCATAGGTCGATACAAGATGCGCCCATTGATTTGCCTGCAATTGACTAGGACCTGAGATAACACGATAACTTCCATTATTGAAAGAAGAGATAGGCACATTGTCATTCTCGTTGGCATAAAGATTGTAGACCGCGCCTCCGGATTGTTCCTTCAAGATGACGGTTTTTCCACTAGAGGTCAGGGATGTCGGATACACCCATGCCTCAAGCGTCATGCCGGTTGAAAGATCCAACGATGCACTGTCTTTGACTGTGACCCAGGCATTTGTACCATTAAACTGCAATGCCCTGCCACTGTGACCATTGCTTACACGGACTGCATTAGTCATAGTACCGTGATTACCTCGTCCCGAAGCATCGGCAACAGTCGTGCCGCTGACTTCATCAAATCCGTAAGCTGCCACCAGGCCGGTATTACTGGTACCCGGAGTCGGAGTCGGAGTCGGAGTCGGAGTCGGTGTCGGTGTCGGTGTCGGTGTCGGAGTCGGTGTCGGAGTTGATGTCACATTAATCAAGTTCGGATAAGTCTTGGTGACGCTTCCGCTTGGGCCGGTTACCGTCAGGCTGACGCTATATGCTCCCGCAGTCGGATAAGTCGCTGTGGTCACTTTAGCCGTTGTGTTGGTTACAGTAGGTGTGTACGAACCGGGAAAAGACCAGGCCCAACTACTAACGGTGCCAGTGGTGACCGGCGTGAAATTCACCGACAAACCGGCAACACCGCTGGTTGTACTCGCTGTGAAATCCGCCGTTAATGCTGCCGTGGCCGTGGGTACGGTCATATTGACCTCATTGGAATAAACGCTCTCGGTGCTCTTGGTCGAGTCATAGGCTTTCACCGCGAAATAATATTTCGCACCGTCCTGAAGTCCCGATAGCCCATAAGTAGTCGCGTTACCTACATCGACAGTTGAAGAGTAAGTGCCGCTGGTTTGCCCATAAGATACTTTATAGCCTCCGACATTCGATGAAGTGCTGGCATCCCATGCGAGGTTTACGCCTCCCGCAAATACATTGCCGCTAAATAAAAACAAAGCCAGTCCGGCCAAGAAAAAGTGAGTGAACAGCTCGCGCAAGGAGATGTTCGTAAGATAATTTTTCATAATAATCCCATAGGCCTCTTAATTGGATTTACAGATGTAAGAGGAAATCCTATGGATCTGGGACACGTTAAAGACCGCTTCCGAAAAGCGGGTTAAAGCCGAAGGAGACAAAAGCACCAACTTAATTGATTTATTCACAATATTACCTCTAATACAAAGACCATTAATTTACGGGACACTCGATGTCTATTTTTATATCCACTTGAACCCTATAGAAAAAGCCACAAAAACCAGTGGAGTCCCTAGTTCTTTTTTATAGGAAATAATTTCTATAAGGATCAGTTAGAGTGTATTGCCGGAATATTAACGTTTGCTTAAACATAAGTATTTTTACTTAAGTATTTTTACCTAAGTAAAAATACATAGGTATTTGGCGACATTTGACAGCCCACATCCCGTTAGGTAACTTATTGAAAATATTTTGTTTATTGGACGCGCCAAAGCAGAATGCCCTGTTTCGGCAAGACCGGGTCAAGTTCCGGTCCGGCTCCGGTATTTTTTTCAGGATATTAGCGATGACCGAAAAGCGAAGGAAAGATCAATGGATAAGGCGAAAAAACCGAGCATCGACACCCCCTTCGCCTTTCGTCTCCCTCTTTAATCCGTATTTCGCTGGTTCCCAAGCTCCGGCTCTCGTCTTTATACACAAGCGTGTTTCAGAGTCGTCATACCGGCAGGGATGCAGGACCCGTTAAAGCGCGAAGTGCTAGCCGACAGTTTCACGTCCCTGTGCCTGGGTTCCGGCATAACCCACAGGGATGTGGGGGCCGCGATTGCTCCAGGCAATCTTGCGGCATTTCCTCCCTCCCTGGAGGTCAATGCAGATATTGCATAAGGCCATGGATGGCCTGTAGTAGAGCAATGCAGGGCAGAAAAATGCTCCTGCATTTTCTGCATTCATTACATCCATGTAACTTAGCAATTGCCGAGGAGCAAATATCTGTCCCTGCCGGAACCCAGGCGTCTCGCAGGCACTTATGTATAAAGACGAGAGCTCCGGAGGCTGTGAAAGTATTATCCAAATTACGCTAAAAACATTTTTCACCACGAAGGCACGAAGTTTTCAATGCATTGAAAACTTCGTGCCTTCGTGGTGAATGCTTTTGCTTTGTTCTAAAACGAATACTTTCACAGTCTCTCCGGCTTGGGAACCCGCGCAAGGTACGGTGAATGTTTACTCGTTCGATTGAATCGGCTTATTAATGTGGAGTTATCATGACTAAGAAGCATACCTACGGACAGATTTTAAAGTCTTCGGCATTAATCGGCAGCTCGTCATTGCTCAGCATCGCTATTGGCATTGTTCGTACCAAAGCGATGGCGATGTTGCTGGGCCCGTCCGGAATCGGACTGATGGGCCTGTACGGATCGATTACCGAACTGACGATTAGCATTGCAGGAATGGGCATTAACAGCAGCGGCGTACGGCAGATTGCCGAAGCCGCCGGTTCGGACGACACCGAGAAAATCGCGCGAACTACCGTGGTACTGCGACGAATATCGATCTTTCTCGGAGCGCTTGGCGCCGTTTTACTGATTATATTTGCCGGCCCCGTGTCCGCTTTAACTTTTGGTAACGACCAACACGCCAGCGCAGTCATGCTGCTGTCAATCGCTGTATTCTTCAATCTGGTTTCCTCGGGTCAGGGCGCATTAATCCAAGGGATGCGGCGTCTCTCCGATATGGCCAAGATGGGGGTATTAGGCACGCTACTCGGCGCACTCATCAGCATTACCGTAATCTATTTTCTTCGCGAAGAGGGCGTGGCGCTATCGCTTGTACTTATTGCCGCGATGAGCATTCTCACCTCATGGTGGTACAGCCGAAAAATACAGATACAGACACTCTCAATATCGGCTGCTCAAATAGGGCAGGAAGCCGCCGCTTTATTGAAGCTGGGTTTCGCATTTATGGCCGGCGGACTATTGATGTCGGGAGCCGCCTATGCGGTACGCCTGATAGTCGTGCGCAAAGTCGGTTTCGACGCAGCCGGATTGTACCAATCGGCCTGGGCGCTTGGCGGACTCTATATCGGCTTTATTTTGCAGTCGATGGGGGCGGACTTCTATCCTCGCCTGACCGCTATCGCCAACGACAATGTAGAATGCAACCGGGTGGTCAATGAACAGGCCCATGTCAGCATGCTGTTGGCAGGACCCGGCATCATAGCCACGCTGGCCTTTGCGCCGCTGGTCATCGCGTTCTTCTACTCGCCTAAATTCGAAGGCGCGGTGGAGATATTACGCTGGCTATGCCTGGGCATGACGCTTCGCGTGATTTCCTGGCCGCTGGGCTTCATCATCGTCGCGAAAAACGTACAAAACCTGCTGATATTTTCAGAGCTGGCTTGGACTGTTGTCTATCTTGGCCTGGCATGGGTATGTGTCGATTTTTTCGGTTTGAAAGGGGCCGGTATCGCGTTTTTTGGGTCATATGTTTTTCATGTGCTGATGGTCTACGTATTTACCCGGCGACTTAGCGGTTTTCTCTGGTCCAGCGCAAACTTGCAAACAAGTTTTCTCTATCTTGCTTTGATCGGAGTCGTTTTCGGCAGTTACTACGCATTACCCTCGCTGTTGGCAATCGGGGTCGGAGTACTCGCTATTTTTCTAAGCAGCATTTACTCGATTCAAGTTCTGCTCAATCTCGTTTCGCTGGATAGGATTCCCCGGCCGGTCCTGAAGTTATTACAGTGGTTCTATCTTGCGCCTTCCAATGGCAATGGCCCCGATGACCTGGAGCCGGTGTGCGAAACCGGGTTAAACGGTTCAATGGTGAAAAATAAGTCATTTGCAGATGCGAGATGGCTAATCTGCGCGTTCATGGCTTGCACTTTATTTTCCATGTGGGTTCATTGGTATGAAAGGGCCTATGGCTGGTCGACTGGCTTGGATATTTTTGAATCTGAACTCAAGATGCTAATGTCAATCTTCCGTATCAGGTAAACAGCCGGGGCGGCTGTATTGAGCGCCTGCCACGGCGTCTACTCCTTTCATACTGAAAAATCGTTCAACTTTGAAAGATGCAGGGAGTGTCAGTCGAGGAACGCCGTGAACCCATCCCTGGGGGCTTGACGGCAGCATCCTTGCTGCCGACATCCTCGCCTGACACTCCCCGCACTTTTTCAAAATTAGACGTTTTTTAGATCAGATAGGAGTAAGTAATCGCACGGATTCATCAAGTTCCGCAAATAAGCAATACTTCCTCATGAGCTTTAGCCCTACAACAAAGGCTAATATCATGAAACTAAACTATTAGTCTTGAGAGGTATTAAATGAATTTGAAGCAGAGATTGCGTACGTATCTGAACAATAGAATCGTAAAGCCAGGGATAAAAACCGGTCTCTTCTCGGAAATACCGACGACACAGCATGTCGCCGCTATTTTTCCCCATGAAGGTGACCAGCCGTATTACACGCTTCCCGCTTACCCGGAAGAGATGCGCCGACACCCCGGCTCGCCATTGCCGATTCCGCCCGATCCGTTTTGGGCCGACTACTGCACAAGCGTGGAAACCTATCTGCAAAGCGGCTTGGACGACACCACTACGATGCGCCGGCTGCTCTTGGAAAGCGCGGCTCCAATTGAGCAACTAGGGCGAATCCTCGAATTGGGCGTTGCGGGTGGACGACTTATTCGCCATCTCTCGGACCTTACCCCGCAGCATGAGATATGGGGCGTTGACATTTGGGCTAGTGCAATTCTTTGGTGCAAGGAACACCTTTCGCCCCCGTTTCACTTCGCAACAACGACTGTTACCCCCCACCTTCCGTTTGAGGATCGGTCATTCGATTTGGTCTATGCCGGTTCGGTGTGGACGCATCTCGATGACTTGGCGGAAGCTTGGACGCTAGAGGCGCACAGAGTACTCCGTCCGGGCGGCCGCCTTTACTTCACCATCAACGATCGAGCTGCCGTGAAAGTATTCGAAGGCGGCGGAACTGCGGAGAATCGCGCTCGCTACTTGGAGCGCATAAGGCCCGACAACTGGTCGAGTTGGCTCAAATTGCTCGAGAGTCATTCCGGGTATCAGCGTTTCGCCAAGGGCGATGCACAGATGGTCACCATGGGGCGATCCACGCAATCGCATGTAATGTGGGACGCTGACTATCTTCTGCAACGGTTGGGACCTGGCTGGAAGGTCTGTTCGGTGACGCCGGAGGCATACGGGCACCAAACCGGCGTTTTGCTGGCTCGTGTCTGAGCAGTTACGCAACCCCATTCGGTTTGCGGCCGCAAACAGGACGGCAGATCGGTAAATTTCAATGGATCGCGCCATGATTTTGCCAATCGTTAAAGTAGGCCGACTAGAATCCTGTCAAGCAGTGCTCGGCATTACGATCATTGCTTGGCTAATACGGATTTTTCACTTCGTTAACCGATTATCACCGTTTCTCATTGAATCGGCAAAACCGGTCCGATATGACGGTTTGTTTTGATCGGCGGCAATTTAACCCATATGGAGGATTTAATCGGAACTTCCCTAAAAGAATCATCCTTGCCGCTTGGCAAAGGCATTGTAAGAATTATAGGAGTAATAATTAAATGACCACTGTTGCAATTCTCGGTCTCGGTTATGTTGGCCTCCCGCTTGTCGTCGCCTTCGGCAAGCATTCCCGTACTATCGGATTCGATATTCATGAGTCCAAGGTAGAATCCTGCCGGCGCGGCATCGATCCTTCGCGCGAGCTTCCCGATGAGGAAATGCATGCTGCGGTACATGCCGAATATTCGGCCGATCCGGAGTGTCTGGCGGAAGCGGACATCATTATCATCGCGGTGCCCACGCCAGTGGACGGGGCCCATATCCCGGATTTTGCCCCATTAATCGGCGCCAGCCGCAATGCCGCCCGGAATATGAAAAAAGGCGCCATTGTCGTGTATGAATCCACGGTATATCCGGGCGCGACCGAGGAAATCTGTATCCCCGTATTGGAACGCGAATCCGGCATGAAATGGAAAGAGGATTTCTTTGTCGGCTATTCGCCCGAACGTATCAATCCGGGCGACCGCGAACACACATTAACAAAAATTCTCAAAGTGGTTTCCGGCGATACCCCGGCTACGTTGGAGAAAGTCGCAGCGCTTTACGAAAGCATCGTTGAACCCGGCGTATACCGGGCTTCTTCGATCAAAGCGGCGGAAGCGTGCAAGGTCATCGAGAATACCCAACGCGACCTCAATATCGCGTTAATGAACGAATTAGCCATTATTTTCGATAAATTGGATATTGATACCAACGAGGTGCTCACCGCGGCCGGCACCAAGTGGAACTTTCTTAAGTTTAATCCCGGCTTGGTCGGAGGCCATTGTATCGGCGTGGATCCTTATTACCTTACCCACAAGGCCGAGATGCTGGGCTATCATCCGCAGGTGATTTTAGCCGGCCGCCGCATCAACGACGGCATGGGCAAGTTTATCGCCGAACAAACGGTCAAAAACATGATTGCGTCAGGCAGTTACATCAAAAGCGCACGCGTGAATGTACTAGGCCTTACGTTCAAGGAAAACTGTGCCGATCTGCGCAACTCCAAGGCGGCGGACGTCATCAACGAGCTCAAGAGTTACGGCATTGAGGTGTTTGTCCATGATCCTTATGCCGATCCGGAAGAAGCGCTACACGAATACGGCGTTAAACTGCTTGATTGGGACGAACTGCCTCGAGCCGATGCGATAGTGGCGACGGTTTCTCACAAGCAGCTAATGTCCATTCCGGTGGATGATTTTCAGAGAAAACTGATCAAGGGCGGCTGCTTTATCGATATCAAGGCATGTTTCGACCAAGCCGGCCTGGAGCAGGCCGGTATCCGGGTTTGGCGGCTTTGATTGGGTGTTCGGCATTTTTGTTGTAACGATTCAAGCACAGATCGGCACGGGGTAAACGGATAAGGCGAAAAAACCGGGCATCGATACACTACCGAGACTGTGGAAGTATTATCCAAATCAGTTTAAAAGCCTATTCACCACGAAGGCACGAAGGACACGAAGAAATAAAACTTCATGTCCTTCGTGCCTTCGTGGTGAATGCTTTTGCTTTTGTTCATAGCCCACATGTAGCGCTATATGTTGCGCTTAACCTCCCAGTTCTTGAACCCCCCTAGGTATTTGTACTAATTGTACGGATCGTTTTTTTCTTTAACATGGACTTGCTTCCGCCATTCCAACGGTTTTATTTAAATTCATGGATTGGGGTTCGGTATGTGCCACTCATTGACTTAAATATTGATCTCGACTGAGGAGATATATCGGCGAATTAAAAGCCAAACCCATTGAAGCGTTGCGACGGAAGGGTAGGGTCCTGGACCCGGAAAAGCCCAATTCGCCAAAGCAACATTATTTAAGTTACACGATTAAGTTTACTCGCGGCAGTTAGGCTTTTCTTTCTTGATCAGCAATACAGAAAGCGAGGTAATCAATCTGTATGAAAGTTCGAAAAATATTGTTAACAGCTACCACGGTTATGTTATTAACAACCGGCTCTGCCTGGGCTCACAATGAAGGAGAATGGGGATCGCATACAAACAGGCATGAATATGAATATGAACATGGACATTGGTTTGGACATTGGATTAGACAATGGCTTGATCATAGACATGGGCATGGACACAGTACTGGAAATGGGCATGGACTGATAAAAGTCCCTGAAATCGATGCAGCATCCGGAACCAGTGCGACCGTTTTGCTGACCGGCGTTTTATTGCTGGCCGGCGAAAGACTTCGGTCTCGACGTTCTTAACATTACTTGACCTTAACTAATAAAGCCGAAGCGGTAATTCGCTTTTTTTGCAAATGCTTGTTTGGGCATCTCTGCCCAAACAAGCAACCCATTGCATACCGTTACTTACGAAGAGAGTTCTCATCATCTTGCTCTCCTCGTTTTTGGCTATAAATTTCGAGTACGCAATAGACTCAATGCAATTTCTTAGGGTATGCCTTTTCACTATGCAAAAAGCGCTTAGTGAAAAGGCATACCCTACCGCAGCCGAGAGCTATTCGACTCCTATCTCGCAACATCGGAACATTGTTGCCTGATCCGGCTTTCTTTATTGAGAAAAAAGAGCCTAATTCTTGAAAGTCGGCGAGCTGTTGATCTTAATTAGTTTTAACGCAGCCTGAAGTGAACGTTTATTGGATAAGATGAGAGTAGCGGATGATTTCTGATCATGTAATGCAAGCAAACATGCTGGTAACCTCAAAACAATTGGCTCTCCGCTGGATGATGCTTGTAGCGATTCTGGCACTCGAATTAGCGCTGATAACCGCTCGCTATGAAGCCCCCCCTCTGTTGTCCGGTGACGCCGGTTGGCCGGCGCGGCTGTTCCATTTTTCGAACAAGATATGGGCGCCAAGTCTCTGGATTATTTGTTCTTGTCTTATTGTCTTCAGTCCCCGGCTTAAGGCCATTGCCGGCACTTTACAGGAGCAGTCGAATGAACATGGCTGGTTGGTTTGGCTGGGACTCCACCTATTTACTTTCGTTATGTTCGCGGTTATCACCGCACTTATATTTGAACAGCCTACCGATCCGGCCCGTCTTTCGGCGCCTTGGTTTAGCGGCTGGTTCGCAATGGCAAGCACAACACTGCTGCTATGGCTATTTGCCCTGGCTCCGGGCCATTTTTGGCTGCGCTTGATTCGCCGTGAACATATTTCATTGTTCTCCGGCTGTCTGCTGGGAATAGGCGCCTGGCTGCTGATAGGCATGTTCCTCCGGCAAGAAGCTCCCCTTGGTCAAAAAGAATTTTGGGATTCTTTGTCCATCCCTACGTTGCAACTCGTCCATTCGCTGCTCGGCTGGGTTTATTCCGACCTCGTTTATCAGCCGGAAAAATCCATAGTAGGCACTAACGATTTCCAAGTTGAAATCAGTTACGCCTGTTCCGGCATCGAAGGCATCTCCCTGATCGCTATATTTCTTGCAATCTATCTTTGGCTATTCCGTAAAGAGCTGCGTTTTCCACAAGCTTTCTGGCTTTTTCCCCTCGGCATAACAGCCATCTGGTTAGCCAATGCCGTACGTATCGCCATGCTGATTATGATTGGCGCCTTCTTTTCCCCTGACATAGCGGAACGAGGTTTTCACGCCCAAGCCGGCTGGATAGCCTTCACTCTCATTGCATTAGGCGCAATTGCTCTGTCGAACCGGATGCAGTTCTTTACCGTCACCCAGTCGGATTCTCCCGTTGCTAAAACCGGCAAACCTCTTGCCTCCGCCCTACTCGCTCCCTTATTAGTCCTCATGACTGCCTCAATGGCGACGTCGGCATTTTCCAGCGGTTTTGAGGCGCTATATCCGCTACGCGTTATCGCCGTCGCCATAGCGCTTTATTATTTCCGCAAAACCTACAACAGCCTGAATTGGCGCTGGACTTGGCAAGCACCGGCAATAGGCACAGTGGTATTTATACTCTGGATATTACTGGAGCCGGATGCTGACGGCAGTGGGACTGCGTTAGCGCAAGGTTTGGACGGACTGACAAGCGGATCGGCAACCATTTGGTTGATTTTCCGTGTGCTCGGGTCGGTCATCACCGTACCTTTGGCCGAGGAGCTCGCATTCCGCGGCTACTTAATCCGTAAACTAATTGCGAAAGACTTCGAAAATGTACCGTCCGGGCAATTCTCATGGTTTTCGTTCGCGTTGACAGCCTTGCTTTTCGGATTACTGCATGATCGCTGGATTGCCGGGACTCTGGCCGGGATGGCTTATGCCTTGGCCCTTTACCGCCGTGGGCAAATCGGCGATGCCGTCGTCGCCCATATGACCACTAACGCGCTAATCGCCATTTTTGTCCTGACCCAGGCAAAATGGTATTTATGGTTATGAAACAGACGACCAAATCGGGGGTGGGAAATAACGTAAATTACAGCTTTATTTAATGACTAAACAATTGCTCAATAGAACACGGATGACACGGATTGGACGGATTTACGCGGATTTTTATCCGTGTTTATCAGCCTAATCCGCGTCGCCTAGAGGCGCCTACTTTTGGCATCCGTGTTCCATTATCTTTCATGCTGAGTAGTTACACAAATTGATGAATTAACCTGACAATTTCGGGAATTAGCAAATGAATACATACACCTTAAAGAGTTTGATATTTTCATATGATAAAGGCGGTCTCGGAGTATTTCTTCTCGGCTGCTTACTTTTTCTATCCAATCAGGCTTTTGCCCTGGCCGATGATATTTATCGCCTCAACCCTGGCGATAAACTGGAAATTTCCGTTTGGCAAGAGGATAACTTGAAACAGGAAGTCGTGGTGCTGCCGGATGGCACGATCTCTTTCCCCTTGGTTGGACAGGTTGCGGCGGCCGGTAAAACAACTGAAGATTTAGCCAAGCTGCTGCGCGAACGTCTTGGCAAATTTATCCCTGACTCGGAAATAAACGTCAGATTGATTGCAGCTGAGGGCAACTTGATTTATGTCACCGGCGAGGTTACCCATCCGGGGCAATTCATCATGAGAGGGCCGACCCATGTGATGCAAGCCTTGAGCATGGCCGGCGGCTTAACGGCTTTTGCCAAAAAGAACAGCATTATCGTTTTGAGACATGAAGCGAACGGCCGAACTAAATCCCTCCCGTTCGAATACGGCGATGTCGAGGACGGCGAGAACATGGAATCCAATATTCTATTACAGAGCGGCGATACTGTTGTCGCACCTTAAATTATTTCAGAAAAGTATGCACTCTAATCTAAAAACGGTACTGTTTGTTCTGGCCTGCGTTGGTTTTGCAAGGGATGTAGCCGCCGCCGAATGGGCATTAAAAGGCGCCTTGTGGCAAGCGCTGCAATATAACGACAATATTGCCTTAAGCACTACTGACAAAGCCGCTGTTGCCGGTTATCTTTTGACTCCAAGCTTAGAGGCCACCCGAAAGACAGCCGCAATCGACATTGGCGTTACAGCACAGGGAAATATCCGCCGTTATAACGATTCGAGTTGGGATTGCGATAACTATAACCTAGGCTCGGACAATAGCTATCGAACCCAACGCAGTGTGTTCAGTTTAACCGGCTCGTATTCCGTGAGCTGTTCCTATACCCAACAACTCAAGGACACCGGCTTGCTTGTACCCAGCAGCCAAGCTACAAGCTATCGGATCGCCCCCGCGTGGACTTGGCAGTGGACGCCCCGCGATCAGCTGATGCTGAACACTTCCTACGCCAAAACAAGCTACAGCAACTCAGTTAACAGTGTCGATCCAAGTACCGGATTAATTTTTAGCGGCAACGAGACCTACTCCGTTAACCTGGGTGAAAATCATCAATGGGACAAGCATCTTGACTTAAATGGAAAGCTTCTTTTTTCCAACATCCAATACACCGGATCGAACTCATCGACTCAAAATCTGTTTGGCTTTCAACTGGGCGGGAATTATAAAATCAACCGCTACTGGGCAGTAAACGCGAGCGGTGGACCCATGTTGGTGGATAGCCGGCAGAGTTCGAATAACGTTACATCAGGGCAGGATAACTCGTTGTCCTTGGGCAGTGTCGCTAATATCAATTTAAGCTATGACGGTCAAATGACTAAATTCTCTACCGGCTACGCCAACTCCATTAGTCCGAGCGCCATCGGCCAAACCTTGCAAAGCCATTCTCTGTTTGCTAATTATTCATACCGTCTAAGCCGGCATGTTTCGTTCGACCTTACAGGCGCTTATACCCATAGCGAATCGATCGGAGCGCAGACATCCGATACCTTAACCGGCCAATTTAAACGCGACTACTTTACTGTTTCGCCGAGTATTATCTGGGAGCCGGCGAAAAACTGGGAAGTCAAAGGCAGCTATGTTTACAGATGGCAGGACTACCAACAAAGCAGTACCTTGCAAAATTTGAATACGGGGACAACCGATTCTAACGCTGTCACAATTTCACTGGGTTATTCTTGGGATGGCGTCCGGATTTCCCGTTAACGCATCGAATACAGCGCAAATGTATAGAAAAAAACCTGGAAGGTCCTCTAAGCTGGACGGGGTTTGCAACCCCGTCCCTAACGTTTATGCGATATTCAAATTACCCCGCTTCATTTAATCGGCACTGATCTGAGATAACATTATTACGCCCCAGCAATTGCTTCAGGGAATATTTTACCCTTCACAGAAAGCGGCAACATCAAACGTATGGAACGGGGTTACAAACCCCGTCCCGCTTGTTTTACAACGCCTGTCCGGCTTAGGCGGCAGCAAACCCTGCGGTACTCCTTATGCGCAGGATTTCACTGCGTTCTACCGCGCTTTAATTGCCTCGGGGCTAAAATCATCGACACTAATAGCGACAAACCGGGCCTTTTCGGCAGCCACGACCAACTCGGCTTCTGCTTTGCCGATAATGCCCTTATCGGCCGCAGCATCAAGCACATCGACAATCGCGCCTTTCGGCAGTTGTTTTTTCTTTTGCGCGGCATGGATTTTGGCTTCGACGGGCGCTGAGGCAAGCACGGCCTCGAAAGCAACTTCAATTCTGCCGGTGGCGTCATCGGCCTTATTATTAATATAAATGCCTTGAGTCAGCCGGTCGCGAGCGGGAGAGTTTTTTAACAGCAGCGCCGCAGTCTGGTGAACCAAATGATCGGCAGGCGGCGCATAAGGTTTGCCGATTGGGAACAGAACAGCTCTTAACAGATAAGCCGGAACACGCATCGGCAAGATATGAAAAATAGCCAGCAACGATTGCTGGGCGCGGTGCAGGGTTTGCTGACAAGCCCAATGCAACAGCGGTAAATCGTCTTGCCGACTGCCTTGATCCCGATAATGCTTCAACACGCAGGAACACAAATAAAGATTACTCAGCACATCGGCAAAGCGCCCGGAAATCCGTTCCTTGCGTTTAAGCGAACCGCCCAACGTCAGCAACGCGAAATCCGCGACCAGCGCAAAGCCGACGCTAAGCCTGGCAATCTGCCGGAAATAACGCCGGGTATTTTGATCGCCGGGCGCCTCGATAAAACGGGCGCCGCTTAAGCCCAGCCAAAAACCGGCGGCCAGATTGTGTAGCACGGAACCGACATGCTCGAACAACACTTCATCAAACCGATGCAACGCCAATTCAGGATTTTCCTGACCTAAAGCGGCCATTTCCCTCTGGATGTGAGGATGGCAACGCACCGCGCCCTGACCGAAAATCATCATCGTGCGAGTCAGGATATTGGCGCCCTCGACGGTAATACTGACCGGAATTACTTGGTACATCCGCCCGAGATAGTTTTTAGGCCCCAGGCAAATGCCGGAACCGCCTTGTATATCCATCGCGTCGTTAATGACACGGCGCATTCTTTCGGTGAGTTCGTATTTGATGATCGCGGAAATGACCGACGGCTGTTGTCCGTCGTCCAGCGCGGCGGCAGTCACTTTGCGGGCGGCATCGATAATATAGGTTTGGCCGGCTATCCGTGACAACGGCTCTTCAATGCCTTCAAACTCGCCGATCGGCAGATTGAATTGCTTGCGGATACGGGCATAAGCGCCGGTATTGCGGCTAGCCATTTTTGCCGCGCCGGCGCTGAGCGCCGGCAAGGACACCGCCCTGCCGGTAGCCAAGCATTGCATCAGCATCTTCCAGCCGTTGCCGACCTGCTCGATGCCGCCGATGATCCAGTCCATCGGGATAAATACGTCCTTGCCCCGGTTCGGGCCGTTCTGGAACGCCGAATTCAACGGAAAATGACGATTGCCGATTGAAACACCTGGGGTATCGGTAGGAATCAAGGCAACGGTAATGCCGATGTTTTCGTTGTCGCCGATCAAGCGGTCCGGGTCGTAAAGCTTGAATGCCAAGCCTAGCACCGTAGCGACCGGGCCTAACGTGATATAGCGTTTTTCCCAGTTCAGCCGTATGCCCAGCACCTGATCCCTGCCTTCGAATTTACCGTAACAGACCACGCCGCTATCGGGCATTGCTCCGGCATCGCTGCCTGCATGAGGACCGGTTAACGCAAACGCCGGGATTTCCTCGCCTGTTGCCAAGCGCGGCAGATAATGACTTTTTTGCTGCTCGGTGCCGTAAGCCAGCAATAATTTGGCCGGGCCCAAGGAATTGGGCACCATCACGGTAACGGCTGCGGTGGTGCTGCGGCTGGCAATTTTCATCACCACTTCGGAATGCGCGTATTCGCTAAACTCCAGGCCGCCGTAGTGCCTGGGTATGATCATGCCGCAGAATTTATGGCGCTTGATAAAGTCCCAGACTTCCGGCGACAGGTCTTGGCGGTTATGGGTGATGTCCCAGTCGTCGAGCATGTTGCATAACGTTTCAACCGGGCCGTCGATGAAGGCCTGCTCTTCGATGCTCAGTTTCGCGGCGGGCAAATTGAGCAATATCTTCCAGTCGGGGTTACCGGAAAACAGCTCGGAGTCCCACCAGGTGTTGCCAGCTTCCAGCGCTTCGCGTTCGGTTTGCGACATTGGCGGCAGCATCTGTTTCATCATCCTGAAAGCCGCGCTGCTGAATAATAATTTACGGATAGCCGGAAAATTCAGCGGGATAAAAACGGCAGCAAAAATGACCCAAAGCAGGAATACGAGGATGCCTCCGCCAAATGCCAGAGAATATAGCCCTAACCATCCGGCTATAATCAGTGTAACCATATGAATAGATGTCCTGATATAAGCCAGAACGCCGAGGATAATGAGTAATGTGAGTAACCAAATCATGGGATGCTCCTAAATCACTTGTTACATTTTTGTCCACGAAAGGCACGAAAGGCACGAAAGGCACGAAAGGCACGAAAATATCCTATCGTTCCCACGCTCCGGCGTGGGAATGCAGTTCGGGACGCTCCAGCGTCCCGTTTCATTAAACCACAATCGTAAAAAGGCACTCTGAAGCTGATACGCCGCATCTCATGATTTATACAGCACAAGGAGGAGGCCGACGCTGGAGCGTCTGAGGCTGCATTCCCACGCCGGAGCGTGGGAACGATGAAATCCATTTTTCGTGTCTTTTGTGTCTTTCGTGGACAAAAAATCAATTACGCAACGGCTTGCCTGTTGTTAAAAGATGCTCCAATCTCGCCAAAGTACCCGCTTGCCGAACCAAATGCAGAAACGCGTTCAACTCCAAATTCAACAAATCGTCTTCGTCCAGAGGCTCGGTAATGTCGCACAGACCGCCGCTAAGCACTTCTGCCAGCTGCCGTGAAATTTCCAAATCATAGTCGGTTATTTTTCCGGCTATTTTAAGATTATTGGCAGCAAGATCCATTGCCGCTTTAGCGCTGGCTCCGGGCAAGCTATAACTGGCGGGCTTGGGCGGCATATAATCCTGTGCCAGCAGCAACGCTTTGGCTTTGGCCTCGGCCAATAAGCGGTCTTTATTCATGGTAATGCCGTCGGTCGTGGATAAAAACAACATCTCCTTGGCTTCCACCGCCGATTTGGACACCTTCGCCATGCCGATCGTTTCAAAAGCCTGGGCAATGGCCGGCATCGGGCCGCCCGGACGCCTGGCGAACTCCAGCCAGCGGCGCAAATATTCCTTGCAGCCGCCCCAGCCCGGAATCAGCCCTACGCCCACTTCAACCAGACCGATATAGAGTTCGGCATGAGCCTGAATCGCATCGCAATGCAGCAGGACTTCGCAACCGCCGCCCAAAGCCAGCCCGGAAGGCGCGCCGACCACCGGGAACGGCGCATATTTCAAAGCCCGATAAGTCTGTTGTCCCTGTTTGATCAATTGCTCTACCGCAGGCCAGTCTTGGCTGTGGATGGCCTTTACCAATAAGGTTAAATTAGCCCCGGCCGAGAAATTGTCGGCATCGTTATGGATAATCAGCGCAGAAAAACCGGTTTTGACCTTTTCGACGCTTTGCCGAACCATCGCCAGACTATCCATATCCAGCGTATTCATCTTGCTGTGAAATTCCAGGCAGGCAACGCCGTCGCCAATATCCCAGAGGCTGGCCGACGGATTTTCCAATACCGCCGGAGCGCTCAATTTAATATCGGATAACAGCAAGACGCCGTCGGCTCGGCGGACGGGCTGATAATTGGCGGATAAATCGATAAACAAACGTTTGCCGGACTCGACCTTGTACAAACTCGTAGGGGCAATCCCTTGTGGTTGCCCTGATACACGCGCGGAAAGGGCAGGCACAAGGCCCGCCAACAACGGCGGCACATCCCGGTTTTCCGCAATCAACCGGTTAACGAACCAGTCCACGCCGATCCGGTCCAGCAATTCGAACGGGCCGTATTTCCAGTTATAACCCAGACGTATCGCGGTATCGACGGCGACGATGTCATCGGAAATCTCGGGGATCAGATTGGCGCTATAAACAAGCGTATTGGACAGCACCTGCCAGGCAAAACGGCAAATTACGTCGTCGCTGCACAAAAAATCCCTGAGCTCATCCTGCGTTTTGGGCACATCGGGCAAGGCGAATTTTTCGCTACACTGATAATCGCCGGTTTGCAGATTAATGGATTCCTTAACGCGCTTTCCCTCTGCCTCATTCAAACGATAAAAACCGCCCTTGCCTTTCCTGCCGGTGTAGCCGCCGGCTATCATGGTTTTGACCAATTCCGGCAACAGGCTGACCTGATGAAACGCATCGTTCTTGGGTAGAGCCAGTTTCATGCTGTCCAGAACATGCGGAATCAAATCGAGCCCGACCAAATCCAGCAGACCGAATATGCCGGTTTTGGGTATGCCGAACGGCGCGGACATCGCCGCATCGGCTTGTTCGACCGTCAATCCCAGCTTGATCGCTTCCAGCAGACCGTATTGCAACCAGTAAATACCGATGCGGTTACCGATAAACCCCGGCGTATCTTTGCAAGTAACGCAGTCTTTACCTAAATGCGTATCGGCAAAACGGCTGACCGCATCGACCAGTTCCGGCTTGGTCTCCGCCCCTAAAACCAGTTCCAGCAGCCGCATATAACGGGGCGGATTAAAAAAATGAGTAATCATGAAGCGCTGTTTGAAACTGTCCGGCATGTCGCGAGTCAGCAGTTTTAGCGGCAATGTCGAGGTATTCGATGAAATCAGGGTGCCTGGACGGCAGATGTTCTCCAGCTTTTGGTACAGCGCCTGTTTGATGCCCAAATCCTCAATCACCGCTTCAAGCACCCAGTCAACGTCTTTCAACCAGTCAAGATGGTCTTCAATATTGCCCGGCGTAACCAGACGGGCATTATTTTTATGCATGAAGGCTGCGGGTTCGGCTTTAAGTAATTTGGCAATGGCGGCTTCGGCAATACTATTCCGGTTTTCGGCATCTTTAGGCACTATATCCAATAGAAAAACCGGAATACCGGCGTTGGCGATATGAGCGGCGATGCTTGCGCCCATGACGCCGGCGCCAATCACCGCAACTTTTTTAATGTCCATTAGATAGCCTCCAAAATAGTCGCTATGCCCTGTCCGCCGCCGATGCATTGCGTGGCGAGGGCGAATTGCTTGTTTTCCCGTTTCAAAAGACTGGCGGCTTTGCCGGTAATTCTGGCCCCTGACGCGCCCAACGGATGGCCTAAAGCAATCGCGCCGCCGTCCAGGTTCAATTTTTCCAAAGGAATCGGCAGCTCTTTAAGCACCGCCAAAGATTGCGCGGCAAAAGCCTCGTTCAGTTCGACGATATCAATGTCCTCCAAGGTCAAACCGGCGCGTTGCAAAGCTTTATGAGTCGCGCTGACCGGGCCTATGCCCATGATTTCAGGCGCACAGCCGGATACCGCGATAGCCTTGATGCGGGCAAGTTTTTCCAGGCCGTGAGCATCCGCGTATTGTTCGCTGCACACCAGCACGGCAGCCGCGCCGTCGGTTAACGGCGAAGAAGTTCCTGCGGTCACGCTGCCGTTTTTAAGGAAGGCCGGTTGCAGTTCGGATAAGCCCTGAAGCGTGGAATCGGCCCTGATACAGCCGTCGTACTGAACAATCTCGCCGTCCATGCGCTTAATCGGAATAATTTCGCCGGCGAACAAGCCGTTTTGCCGGGCAGCACCCGCTTTTTGCTGGCTTGCCAATGCAAAAGCCTCCTGGGCCGGGCGCTCGATATGATATTGCAAGGCCAGGTTTTCCGCGGTCTCGCCCATACTAATATAAGCTTGCGGATAGGTTTTATAAAGGCCCGGATTAGGCAGGTAATTGAAGCCGCCCATCGGCACCCGGCTCATCGATTCGACACCGGCGCAGATAAACACCCTACCGGCATTCATTTGAATTGCGCCTGCCGCGTTGTGTATGGCCTGCATTGAGGAGCCGCAGAAACGGTTAATGGTGGTGCCGGCGATGGTAACGGGCAGTTCGGCAAGATGAACGATTAGCCTAGCCAGATTCATCCCTTGTTCGCCTTCCGGGAAGGCGCAGCCTAAAATCAAATCTTCAATATCCGTCGGGGCAACGCCAGTATCATGGAGTAAGGCTTTAACGACCTGTGTAACAAAATCATCCGGCCGAACTTTAGCCAATTGGCCTTTTTGCGCCGGAGTAAAAGGCGACCTGCAATATCCTGCAATAACTACGTTTTTCATTTTATTGCCCTCATATTTGTTGTTTTCATCACGAAGACATGAGGGGGAAATCATGTCTTTACCGGCTTTCCAGTCGCACATTAGACCTTCCAGGTTTTCAAAACCTGGAAGGTCTGTCTATCGGCCTGTTTCCCGCCTAACGCTAGCTACATAGCTTCCTTATGCACAGCCTTCAACTCATTAAAAAAATCATCAATCACCTGCCAGGCACCATCAATGTTTTCCATTAAAATCCCATGCCGCTGCGATTTAATAGCGTGGATTCGCTTATGTTCGGAACCCAATCTATCCATAATAACCGGCGCGCCCTTGGCAGAGACGATAGAGTCCTCATCGCCATACATAATCAATACGGACGTGCTGATCTGCGGCAATAAATCATAAAGTTGCGTAATCAACAGTCTCAATTCATAAAGCGCCCTGACCGGCGTATTGCGGTAGTTAATATTGGGATGTTCCGGTTCGTTATCGATGAAAGGCTTGACCCCTTCAAAAGCCGAAACCCAGCCGACCAGCTTGTTGGTGCCATGCAGTAACGGCACCAGCATGAAAGCGGGATTGACGAATTTCAACGGTACCGAAATAGCGACAACACCGATCATTTCGGGATAATGTTCGACAGCCAGTTTTAACGCCAATGCGCCGCCGGTGGAAAAACCAACCGCAAAAATACGCGGACAATGCACCTTGAGTATATTAAAGCCCCGCTGCACGCAACCGTACCAATCCTCCCAGCTTTGATCGCGCAACGCATAAGGCGATGTACCGTGGCCTTTAAGCCGAATGCCCAATACCGTATAGCCCTGTTTAACCAAATATTCGCCGTAAGCCCTTAATTCAGCAGGGCTGGCGAGCAAACCGTGAATCAGCAAAACGCCGAAACCATTGGCAAGCTCCGGCTGGATGAAAAAAGGCGAAGGATCGGCAACAGCAACTTCTTCCTGGTTGATGTCGCCGAACAGCGATCTCGAATAAGCCTGCTTTTCCCATGCCAGCGTCCGGCATTCATCTTCAAAATGCCAGGCGGCCAATTTGTCTTTATCGGCATGGGAACATTCGCCTATCGCGTCAATCAGCGTATCTCGGACGACATGCAGCGGTGCCGCTTCGTTGTTGTAAACCGCAATCGGATTCTCCAGGCGAATACTGTCAAAGTCGGACTCGACGCAAAGCTTGGGCAAAAAATGGTAACTGTTGTCATCTTCTTTGATCAAACCGGCTTCTTTGGCAACACTCATGAAATCATCGAAACGCTTGTTAGCGGCCCTAAACAAATCGCTGTAGTCATCGGGATTGAGCAGGCTTCGGTGCAAATGGATCACCGTGTTGTTTTGCAGATGTTTAATGGCGATATACAAGATGTTGTAAAACTTGTCCTTTTCGATATGGGTCTGCCCTTGATTAATGTAATACATGATCAACGTCGCCGCCAGATGGCTTAAATTGACAGTGACGTTGACATAAATCCCTTCCATGTATTGATCGCGTGAAATCTGGGCATTTTTTATAAAATAAGTACTCAATAAACGTTGCCGCCAGTTTTGGGCTCTTAAATTCAGCGTAAACACATCGTCTATGGTGTTAACGTCCGGGGCAATCTCGTTGACCAGATAACGGGTGCGCCAATCCCAGGCACTACATGGATTAATAGGCGTCCCCATGCGGATATCCATGTCGGTGTTTTTCAACATAATATTGCCTTCAATCAGCAATTCCTCCGATTGGCGCAAACTCAGGCCGTCGGAAAACAGTTCAACGCTTTTAAACAGCAGGTTTTCAGAAGAGCGAATCGGGTAAAAAGTAATATTGGCAGGCACCATCAGCGTCGGTTTATTGGCGACCGCTATCAGCTGGTCTACGCTGTCGATGTGTAAAACCTCTTTCCATTGCCGCAACAGGGCGGCATCGTTTCGGCTATGGGCGTGACGGATAGCCGCTTTAAACGTTTCTACACCCTGGCTTAGAACAGCGGGGCCGGTGTGATGTTTGCGCCGGTTGCCGGTGATACGGGAGAAAATACTGTAGTGGCCGTGTTTGTCGATAACCCGCCGGTCTTTTACCATGCCGCCTTCAGGAAAAATAATGACTTTACGGCCGCGCAAAATCTGCCCGGCCAGCAGTGCAAACAGGCGCTCATGGTTGTGGGGAAAAACGCCGACATGCTTCAAATAGCGCGATAGCACATTGTCTTCCTTAAAAAATTCCGCCGAGGCAATCGAGCAGCTGTAAGCCCCGGTTTTCTCGTAAATAAGAAACTGAGGAATGAAGGTTTCGAAGCGGGAAAAGTGATTGAATAAAAAGATGTCGCCTTCCAGGACGACTTGGGGATCGGTATGCAGATCGAGCTTGACGCTCAACATGTTTTTGACCGCATTAAACAACTTGACCGAGCGGTTGTAGAGCTTGGTATCTATATCGGGCCAGTCATCCGGGAAAGGTGTTTTATTCATGCCGCCTTCCTTATCTAAAGACAGAAAGTCTAGGAAATCGCCATTGTGCCAAATAACTGCTCTCAGCATAACCCGCATAAAAACCTATAGATAACTGTAATTTTTATCAATCTGCGAGTTAATTCGATAATACTCTTTGCCTGTAGCGTTAGCTATATTGAAGTAGGACTTGCGGCAGAGCTATTTTCTATCGTGCCACAGTCATCGTTATACACCCGTGTCTGCGATACACCGTCGTTCCGGCAGGGATGCCGGAACCCAGGCCCAAGGAGGTGAAACTTCCTGTTACTCAAGTATCTGTAGACCCGCCAAGTTACCGTCCATGGCACTGGATACCGGCATCCATGCCGGTATGACGGTGCTAATTTTATCGTTCCCACGCTCCGGCGTGGGAATGCAGTCTCAGACGCTCCAGCGTCGGCTTCCTTCGTGTGCTGTATAGTGATGAAGTGCGGCGTATCAGCTTTAGGGCTTATTTTTAAGGCTGTGATCTAGTGAAACGGGACGCTGGAGCGTCCCGAACTGCATTCCCACGCCGGAGCGTGGGAACGATAGATAAGCCCCGTCCCGCTTGGGACTGAACGTATATATTGTTTCTACCATCTTGCAGGCAAAGACTCCAAACCTCTAAGTACCCATGTCGGTTCCCACTTTAGCTGATCTATATTATCGATAGTCAAATTCGGTAACCGGCGAAATAATGTTTCCAATGCAACTTCTACTTCCATGAATCCCAGTTTAGCTCCCAAGCAATAATGGTTGCCCGCCCCAAAAGCTAATGGTTTTTTAACAGTTGGTGGCCGCTCAATCCAAAAACGGTCAGGTTCATCGAACACCTCAGGATCATGATTTGCCGAATCAAGGGCAAGATAGACAGTATCCCCAGGAGCAATTCGAAAGCCATGTAGTTCCACCGCTTCTATGGCGGTGCGAGCGGTAATTGGGGCCGAAGAACTAAAGCGTAAACCTTCCTCCACAGCAGAGGATAAAAGTTCCGGTTTGGCGATTAGCAATTCCCGTTGCTCAGGATAAAGAAACAATAAGCGCAAAGTATTGCACAATGCGTTGGCGGTAGTCCCGTATCCCGCCACGAACAATATAATAAGGTTGGAGATAATTTCGTCTTCGCTTAAACGCTCACCATCTTCCTCGGCTGCCAATAACTGCGAAACCAAATCATCGCCCGGTTGTTTACGTCTTTGTCGACAAATTTCGCGAAAAAACGCCTCCAACCGTAATGCCGCAGCATTGGCAATATCGAGTTCCTCAGCAGTAAGCGGGCTGGGTTCAGCCGTTCTCGCCATGAGTTTAGTTTCCGCCAAAAAATCAAGGCTCTGTTGCAATTCAATGTTAAGCATATTACAAGTGACCTGTACAGGTAGCGGATAAGCAAAAACAGTCCTTAAATCAGCCTGTCCGTCACCTATCCATTTATCCACTAATTGCTCCGCACTCTTTTGCACAAGAATCCGTAACTCGCTTGTTTTACCGGCATTAAGCGCTTTGACTATCAACTTACGTCGACCAAGTAAACCCATCGATACCCAGAAATTATTATGGATACGATAAACAGGTTCATCGTTCATATCTCTCCCATAACGCTGATCAAAGACAGAAGGAACATCTTTATCTAAAAGAGGGCTTTTCAATAGATGCTCGACATCATGATAACGGGTTATTAACCAAACTCCAGGTTCTACCAGATAGACCGGGGCTTGTTCGCGTAACCTGGCGTAAACAGGGTAAGGATTCGCAATAAATTCAGTAGATTGAAAGTCGAATTGCATAAGTCAAGTATCTCTTAATTAATGAATATTTTCCGATAGCGCGTGTTTTTTCTGTTGTTTACAAAGCATAGAAAATGCCAATTTTGTAAGCATTGCCGCACATTACCGACGTTATAGCTTACAATACATCCCTTAATCTTGTTGAGGCTATTTTATCCAGGTTAAACCGATAATTTCTCTGTATCCAACGAAAATAAACCGCAATCGAAACAGACATAATGTATTTCATCTTTAAAAATTTTTATGCTTAATAATAATATTTCAATTCGAGAATCATCATTTAGTGAAGACAAATCGATAAAAAAAGCGGGGCTAAATGACCACGCAGTAAAAAACTTTGGTCCGGGCAATTATCGATTAACGAAAAAAGATATTAACTATATTGTCTATGGCGCGTGTTTTTTAGCATCCGGCGGCGGCGGGCCGCTTGGGCTAGCGCTGCTATTTATGGATAAAATGCTTAACGATGCCGATGTGATGCATTATGTAAATCCTGAGAACCTTGAAGCGCATAAAAATATAGCTTTTGTAGCCGGTTTAGGTTCACCCGATAAAATATTTGAAGGCTTCGGACAAACGGTTTCACTAAATGCCTTCATGGAAATGGATAATTATTTGACTCAATCCGGTCAAGAGCCTTTAGGTTATTTGATACCCGTTGAAATGGGGGCAATGAATACGTTAATTCCTTTTATAATTTCTGCGAAAAAAGGAATTTCGGTAATTAATGGTGATCCATGCGGCAGAGCGGCGCCGGAAATGAGCATGAATCTTTTCAATATTCATAAGTTGCCCCTGAATCCCGTTATCTTAACTTCCGATACTGATGACTCGGGGCATTATCAAAAAATAATCGTTCAAGTAAAAGACGCGGATGATGCGGAAAACCAAGCCCGGCAGTTTGCCCAGTCACATAACAGCACTGCGGGAATGGCATGTTATCCGATGCGGGGAGCCGACTTAAATTGTTCAATTTTATCTGATAAAAATTGGGCTAAATTTATTCAATGGACGGTCGGTTTTGCCTGGAATCTGGGACGGAATATGGTCGAAGCAGAAAACTATAATAAATTCCTGGAGTTTCTGGATAGCTTTCCATTAACCAGTTACACCTTATTTGAAGGTACTATCATCGATAAAGAAGTGAGAGAAATCAGTGGCTTTAACGTTGGGAAAATAATCGTATCGAACGGTATTGAAACGTTTTTTATCTACTATAAAAACGAAAGCCTATTAGCATGGAACGTAACAAGAAAGTGTTATGTTGCTATGGGGCCTGATTCAATAAACTTTCTTGCACTGAAAGACGCTCAGCCATTCTCAAATAGCGATATAAATAGCGACCCCAAAAAAAATCCTAAAAACATAGCGTTAGGAACAGAAATTGGCATTATTGGACTATGCGCCGATGAAAAATTGAAAAATGCCGAACTTGTGGACTTGTTTTTAGCAAATATTCAAGAAACCTTGGCGGCGTTCCCTGAGGATCATATACCTGATCCCCATAGATATATTCCATTATCGGATTTAATGTCGAATTACAGCGAAGAGCAAAAATGTCGAGCATAAACTGACTCGGCTATGCGCTTCGTTCCTGGGTGGTACTCCAAAACCGTGATTAGATAATCATCTTAATATGGCGCTAGAATCGTCCCAATCTGGCTGCTTTTATTACAGGGACAAACCGTTACTCCTTCGCAACGAGCGAAGTTTTTCACATTAACCTATTTTGAAAGGAGGAATGCAATGTACTGGTAAATCATAATTCGTAAGAAGGTGGATTCGCTGATAAGCGATCCACCTTCTTACTAATTGCCTGTTAAACGTCTAACGCAACGAAGTCCATTAATCGCGTAAGTCCTATAAGTCATCCTCCGACTTTTCCCACACTATGCTCTATTTTCCTACGCGCACCCTTGTCGTTATACACCCGTGTCTGTGAAATGCCGTCGTTCCGGCAGGGATGCCGGAACCCAGGCACAGGGAGGTGAAACTTTGTGTTGCTCAAGTGCCTGTAGAGCCGCCAAGTTACCGTCCCTGGCGCTGAATACCGGCATCCCTGCCGGCATGACGACTCCGAGAGACACCAGTATTTGCGAGACACCGTCGTTCCGGCAGGGATGCCGGAACCCAGGCACAGGGAGGTGAAACTTTGTACTGCTCAAGTGCCTGTAGAGCCGCCAAGTTACCGTCCCTGGCACTGGATACCGGCATCCATGCCGGTATGACGACTCCGAAATACACCAGTATTTGCGAGACACCGTCGTTCCGGCAGGGATGCCGGAACCCAGGCACAGGGAGGTGAAACTTTGTACTGCTCAAGTGCCTGTAGAGCCGCCAAGTTACCGTCCCTGGCACTGGATACCGGCATCCATGCCGGTATGACGACTCCGAAATACACCAGTATTTGCGAGACACCGTCGTTCCGGCAGGGACAGATATTTGCTCCTGCAATATCTGCATTCCCCACATCCCTGTGGGTTATGCCGGAACCCAGGCACAGGGAGGTGAAACTTTGTGTTGCTCAAGTTCCTGTAGAGCCGCCAAGTTACCGTCCCTGGCGCTGGATACCGGCATCCATGCCGGTATGACGGTGCTAATTGGAATTTCTTGCTGATCAAGGCTCAGAAGCTTTCTACGACACAACAGCTATATTACTAACGCAGTCGCAAGATAAGACCAAGCGATCAATTAGCAATTAAATCTTCCCATAAGTCCCTCCATTCGGGATTAACTTGTTCAATTAATCCTAACTTAGCAACACGACGCCAACGCTTAAGCTCCTTTTCACGCAAAATGGCGCTTTCCATACGTTCATGAGCTTCAAACCAAACCAGATTATGGACATGGTATCGTTTGGTAAACCCTGCAACAAGGCCATTGCGGTGTTGATAAACACGCTTGATTAAGTCAGAGGTCACTCCTACGTAGAGAGTCCCGTTCCTATTACTGGCGAGGATGTAGACACAAGGCTGTTTATTCATCAGGGTTACGCGGTTTTATAAGATATTGGCCGAATCATGCATTACCTCCCTGTGACTGGATACCGGCATCCCTGCCGGTATGACGACTCCGAGAGACGCCCGTATTTGCAAGACACCGTCGTTCCGACAGGGATGCCGGAACCCAAGCACAGGGAGGTGAAACTTCCCGTTACTCAAGCCTGTAGACACGCCAAGTTACCGTCCGTGGCGCTGGATACCGGCATCCCTGCCGGTATGACGGCTCCGAAATACACCCGTATTTGCAAGACACCGTCGTTCCGGCAGGGATGCCGGAACCCAGGCACAGGGAGGTGAAACTGTCGGCTGGGACTTCGCGTTGATCAAGCGCGTGTCAATATCCGAGTTACCGTCCATGGCACTGGATACCGGCATCCCTGCCGGTATGACGACTCCGATAGACACCCGTATTTGCGAGATACCGTCGTTCTGGCAAGGATGCCGGAACCCAGGCACAGGGAGGTGAAAACTTAGAAATACGGGCAAAATCCTAAACGCCCCTGCCCGACTAAAACTTCAGGCTGACATGTCCAAAAAACGACCGTCCAGCCATTTGATAATCACCGATAAAACTCAAGCCGGTAGGCGCCGGGTCGTAATAACGTTTATCAAATACGTTGTAAACATTAAAACTGATGTCGACTTTCTTACCGAACATGTTTTTCCCCAATAAGCCCATATCGAATAAAGCGTACCCTGGAACATCGTTGCGGGTATCTCCCGGATTACGCAAGGTGCTGTCTTTAATAAGGACATGAGCAAAGCTGCTCCAGGTATTATCGAAAGCCCAATTTGCTGTCAGGTTGGTACGATGCCGCGGTACATCCGCCAACTGCCGATCAAGCTGGGTGCTATGCTGCAAGACATAATTGGCGCTCACATAGGAACCTTGCCAATTGCCGTCAAAGTCGTAACGTGTTTCCAACTCAACACCTTCGGCAATCCAACTGCCGCTATTGTCGTAACGCAAAAGCGTTGTTTGCCCGAAAGTTTGCAGGATAAGTTGATTGATTGCAGAGTGATAATAGGTTGCCTGGGCTGTCAATCCCGCCACAGGATGAGCAATAATGCCGGTTTCAAAAGTTTTAACCTCTTCCGGTTTAAGCATTGGATTGCCTAATAACACAGGATTGTTGACAAGACTGAGTTCACCGAAAGCAGGGGCTCGATAAGCCGTACCGTAAGAAAACTTGAGCGAATAGTTTTTAATAAACTCCCAATTAAAGCCCATTCTGGGATTGAATGTGCCGCCAAAGTCACTGTATCGGTCATAACGGGCCCCCAAGGTCATTCGTACATTTTTCAACGGATCCCAGACATCTTCAATGTAGACACCCCAACGTCTACGTGTTCTTTCTTCGCTAGAAGCCAGCGTCGGTGTCAAGTGTGCCGGATCGGGGCCAGATTCATCAATAAGGCCATCCTGCTGCTCTGTTGCATAAGAAAAGCCGCTAATCAAGGTTTGGGTATCGCTAATATGATAGTTGGCTTGAACTTCGCCGCCGGTGCGCATGTCCTGAAAACCGGTACGAATAAATTGGGTAGATGCAGTCTGCCATGTATTATCAGCGCTATAAGAATCGTGAAATATCTGGGTATCTATCGAGAACTTATCATGAATCTTCCAGGTTCGACTCAAGCGCAGGAAATAATCGTTATAATCTTGTCGGGTCCTGTCATCGCTCAGAATAGATGACGCACCAAAAAATGTACCCGCTTTTTTGTTGATATAACGTCCGTCCAGTTTGAAGTCCTTATAACCTAACTGCCATTCCAGGTCGTAACGCCCCTCTGTAAGCTGGCTTCTACCGGGCGCAGCAGAATTGAGGCCTTGTACGCTCAAACTGTCGGCAGGAATCGGCGAATTGATACCATTGGTATCGGTAAAATTAAAATGCAACGCCGCCTCAGCGCTATTATCAAATTGCTTACCCCAGGATGCCCGGTATTGCTGGGTATCGAAACTGCCCCAACCGGCTGAAGTTTGCACGCCATTCAAATCCTTGGCGTTTTGAGTGATGATGTTGATAACGGCAAGAAAAGCATTAGCGCCGTATAAAGCCGAACCCGGACCGCGCACAACTTCCACCCGTTTGATCGTATCCACCGGCAAATCATCGTAAACCCAAGCACTACCGGCATTTTGCAGATTATGATCCAGCGGATGACCGTTCAACATGATCTGCACTTTTTCGGACAGAAATGTTTTGACGCCGCGAACTTCAATTTCACGTAATCCAATTTGATTTTGAGTGATACCGATTCCCGGAACCAGCCGCAACACATCCAACAAATTGCGCGCGCCGATCTGCTGAATATCGCTTTGGGTAATGACTGTCGTGGTGGCAATCGTCTTGTCCACATGCTCTTCCATTTTCGAGGCGGTCACTACGACTTGTCTTTCGGCAGCAAGATAGGCCAGTTCCTTTTCCAAATCGTCACTTGTTGCGGATGTGTCGGCAAAAGCACTCGAATTCATCAAGGCAACGACCAGTAGGCTATATAAATATTTAGTCATGCTTGTCGCACCCCACAATCTTGTTAACCGAATCCAGGGCGTCTTTATTGAAACTAAGTTGCAATGCATCAAGCGTGCATTTGTTTAAAGTGACCGTAGAGCCTGCCGGGCTTTGCACTGTACCCGCAGGCACTTTATTCTTATCGATCATCATCGCCAAACTCGCCGATTGTCGTCCGATGGTGGCAGTATCCGCAGAAACGGCCAGCACCGCACCCTGTTCTATGTATACATCACTGTAGGCATAGACGGGTTTCTTGTATTGTTGCGCCGATTGAAAAATTTGCTGTACCGATTCTTTATTACTTAAAACAACGGGATCGGAAATAATCCAGAACATATCTATTTTCGGCATTAATTCATTAAGCGCCTCGTCGATCTCTCGCTCATCATTAATAGCTTGATTAATGACGTTTACGCCTAAGGCTAACGCATCTTTTTTGATGGTTTCCACGTATTCGCGGCTGAATTTATCATTGTAGAACAGGCCGATTGTTCTAATCGTTGGAAAGAAATAGCGTAATAAGGATATTTCTTGCGCCGACGCCAATTCATTGGCTACGCCGTAAGTTTTTTCGCTAATATCCAATCTTCGCCAATTAATGGCTGCTGAAAACAACAATTTTTTGTTGGGAGCATAACTACGTGCTAACGAGTAAGCTTTGGTTCCTATGCAATAAATGAGTTCAGGATTTTCTTGTTGGATCAGTTGTTTTAGCTCAACTTCGGCATCGGCATGCGTATTTAAATTAAACTCAGCCAATTGGTAAGCGTTTTGCTGTATGACTTTTTTAAATTCCGCGGCGATTTTTTCATAGCGAAAAACAGCACTGTCGCTATTAATGATCAGTACTTTGCTCGATTGGGCAAAACCGGTGCTAAGCCAAAAGACCGTCAACAGGATCAAGGCTTTATAAAAATTCATTATTTTCATAATTGATCCCAGTCTTTATAAGATGCACGGCGATTATTGAAGCCTTTCATTGCAACGCCCTCCAGCCATCTATACCCAATAACTTTAGATTCTCTTCTCCCTCGTTCGCCTCCGGCATTCTACGTAACACCTCAAGTAACTGGGCTTCTTGTTGATCGGTTTTTTTCAATGTCGCTGCTATTAATAAATAATCTTTTTCGCTAAAGCCTAAGCTATGTAATTCTCGAAATTGATTGGGATTGATCATCGCCAGCTTGTTTAAACCGTTTTCTGCGGAAATTGCAGCGGTTGCCATGCCAAAACCCACCGCCATGAGTGCGTCAATGTCTTTAGGTACGGTGAGTATTTTGATGTCTTTGAGCAGCGCTTCCTGGTCTTTGCCGAGTATCTGCTTGATTACGCTGTGTATGTATTCTTCACTTCCGGCGCCTGCAACCACGGTATTTTTAAGCATTGAGACATCGGCAATATCTTTTTTTGCGCTTAATACCTTCCTTTGCATGGTGTTACCCTTTGAAGTGCCGACCAAGGCAATTTCCAGCGGTACGTTCTTTTGCTGTAAGGCCTTTAAATGCCAACTGGACAATAAAAAAATATCGCCTTTTTTTTCTTTGATGACTGCTTCAAAATTTTCTCTGACATCAAAAGGTTGAAAATAATAGCCGCCATGATTCACTAAATAAGTGTCGAAAACTGTCTTTAGTGTGGCGAAGTTATTAATGTTTGTTTCCGGATTGTAAAAATAAATAAACGACCCTGTATTGGAATGAGCAGACCAGTAACCACCGGTAATAAATACGGAAAAGATAAAAAAAACAGGCAAGATGCGTTTCATTTTTAGTTTTTTTCGTTAGAACCGCACTTCAATGTTTAAAAAAGAAGCCTTTGCGTTGGTCATTTAATATTTTTTAATTACAAGGGCCTGTAATAATAGCCTTTAAAAAAGAATAAAGCACCGTAAAAATACGTAAAAGTACCTAGGAAAAATCCGACCGTTAAACATTAGCGCCGCCGCTCGAAGCCCATGCGTATTTTTTTGCCACGCTCTATAGCGTCGAAACAGCGTTTGAAATCATCAAACCTAGCCGCTATAGGCAACGGTTACCCGAATCGCGCATTTGTAATGCCAGTTGCGGGTCGTCGGTAATCAGTATGTTGACCTTCAGTTCCAGCGCTTTTTGAATCTCCTCTACGCTATTGCAGGTATAAACCCCGACACTTTTTCCGTTGTCATGCAAAAGCTTGGCAATGGCCTCGTTATGGATGTCGATGGGTAAGCAAAAGCCGGCAAGAAAACTGTAGTTTTTCAGGAACTGCTCAATGTCGGCCTGCGTGTGATAACCGGACAGCAGGTAATAAAGCGGCAGCTCCGGTGCGTGTTGATGGGCAAAAGCCAAGCCGGGAAGGCTGTATGAAGATATAAATACGCCATCCGCGGCCAATGATCCAATCATAGCCAGCATTTGCAATATCTTTCTTTCCAGCCGTTGCCGCGATTCCCCGTCGCAGCTTTTAAGTTCAATATCGAGACCGCAACGTCCCCGATAAGTTTGGATAAACTCCTTAAGGGTCAATGCGCCTTCCGGCAACGCATCGGCTGAGCAATAGCCGGCAAAGTCCATTTTTTCAAGCTGCGCGAAATTAAAATCGTCGATGCGTTTTCCTGAATGGCCCAGTTTATCCAGATACCAGTCGTGCCAAAGCACGGGTACTTCATCCAGACTCAACTGCACATCCGTTTCAATACCGTCGATTGGGTACTGCAACGCTTTATTAAAGGCGGCGCGGGTGTTTTCGGCTGCCTCCCTGTTAGCGCCACGATGGGCAAAGATCAAACATGTGTTCCGGTTGTTCATTGTGTTACATCCTCGTTAACTTGGCTCATAGGTTGGTTTTAAATTCTTTCATCGTTTCGCGCCACATATGATCTAAACAATCATACGATGAGTTTATGATAAATATACGACAAATTAGATTTCTTATAAGACAATTGGCATCCTATACATCACATTGGGCGTCAGCCTAGCTAATCTTAGAGGAAGAAAATGCTCGAACACGACGAATTTATTAGGGTGGTGAAGAATACACCGCTGGTAGCGCTAGACCTCGTTATTCATTCCGGAGATAACAAGCTACTTGTCGGAATGCGGGGAAACGAGCCGGCAATGGGCTGGTGGTTCGTACCCGGTGGACGAATCCGAAAGGATGAATCGATAGAAGATGCATTTTTAAGGATTACGAAAGCAGAGTTAGGGAAGTCTTACTCAATTGATCATGCCCGGCTATTGGGCGCATTTACGCATAAGTACGCGACAAACTTTGCCCATATACCGGGTATCAGTACCCACTATGTCGTTCTTGCTTACGAATTACAAATTGATATTGATCCGAAGCAGCTGCCAATGGACCAGCATAGCGAATATCGCTGGATAGGAAAAAACAGTGATTTGACTGGTGTTCACCCGAACACGAGGGCGTACTTTGAATGTTTGCCGACTAATGCTTCGTCATAAACACATGCTATGGTTTATCAAACCTGTTAATGGCTAGAGCAGAGTGAAATCCATTGCACGGCAGGATGGGTTTCGGCTATGCCTCTACCCATCCTCATAGCAAATGGCAAATGGAGGATTATTTCTTTTTAAACCCATGCACCATCGCTCTGGCCAAATTCTCGCGATGTATATAACTTTCAATCGCCACACCTGCGACGTGTACCACCACCAGCACCAAGGTGAAATTAGCGAAGAACTCATGCACTTCTTCCCACATTTTTTCGTTAGCGGAACCGATACCCGCTAACGGCCCGGCTGCTTGATCCGCGCCGTACACTGCAAGCCCGGTGATAACCGTCGCTAATAAACTGACCAGCAATAACACAATCATCGCGGCACCGGCCGGGTTATGGCCGATATAACGCTGAGTTTTTAACGCGATCAGGTCTTTAAGATAAGCAATCGACTTGGCGGGGCTGCATAGAAAATTCGAGAACCGGGCATAGTCGTTGCCGATAAATCCCCAGATCAATCTGAACACCAATAATCCAGCTACCAAATAACCAGTCCAGACGTGAACGGTTAACAAATCGTCTTCAGTCAGGTAAGCGATAAAAAAACCGACGACCAGCAACCAATGAAAAATTCTAAGCGGCAGATCCCATACTTTAACTAATTCTTGCGATTCCATTTTTGTACTCCTGTTTCTGTCGTGATGACATGTTGTTGAGAGAAATTGAAAATGCAGCTGAGCTTAACATGATAGGCGATCATTTAGCATCGCCTACGATAGCCTCGGTTTGCCAGCCGCCGCCTAGCGATTTGTATAAGGCAATTAAATGACTGGCAAGCTGGGACTCGCTGGTAATCAACAAGTTCTGGGATTGATAAAGCGCCGTTTGGCTGGTTAATACATCAAGAAACGCAGTCAGGCCTTTTTGATAGCGTTCGTTGGCTAATTGAACGGCCAATTGATTCGCGCCAACGGCTTTTGCCAATGCTTTATGCCGTTCCTGTTCTTTGCTGTAAGCGATTAGCGCGTCTTCCACTTCCTTAAAAGCCGATAAAACTGTGGACTGATAGGTTAGGAAAGTTTGCTCGTATTGTGCTTTTTTACTTTCGATATTGGCGTTCAGTTTGCCCCAGTTGAAGATCGGCATGGATAATGATGACGCTGCCGACCATGATTTTCCGAGCGGCGTGAAGTCGGTGATGGTGGTGTTTTGTAAGCCGATGAATGCGGCCAAATTGATTTTCGGGTACAGCTCCGCGGTCGCAACGCCGACCGATGCGTTGGCGACGGCCAGTTGCCGTTCGGCACGGCGGATATCAGGTCTGCGTTGCAGTAATTCGGACGGGAGGTTGGTTATTGCTAAAGAAGTTCCTTCTCCCTCTGGAGAGGGCTTTAGCGCGATGGCATCTTGTTGCACAAGCCGAACGGCCAGTGCGCCCGGTTCTTTGCCGAGCAAAACGCTAAGTGCATGTATCGATTGCTTGGCCAATGTTTCGTAGTTCGGCAACTGCGCTTCTGTCGTCGCAGTCTGGGCTTGCGCCTGGGTTACTTCCAGCATACTCGCAAGACCGGTCTGTTGCCGGATTTGCGTCAGTTCTTGGGTTTCCTGTTGCGCATGTAAATTTTCACGGGTTATTGCGATTAATCGTTGATTGGCCCGCAGCTCGATGTAGTTGCGGGCGACTTCGCCCAGCAAGGTCACCAGCACATCCCGGCTGTTTTCCACTTCGACATCAATGGTTGCATCGGCGGCTTCTACCGCGCGTCTGACGCCGCCGAAAAAATCCAGCTCCCATTGCGCGTCAAAGCCCATTTGGAAGATATTGATCAGCTGATTGCCGACACCCACGCCGCCTATCGCGGAACCGGCGCCGCCGGTTTGGGCGGCCGGCGAAGATGAGTTGTTCAATCGCCTGCTGATATTGCTCTTGGCAGTTAAACTGGGCAAGCCTGCGGCAATGGTTGCGGAGCGCAAGGCGCGGGCGTCTTTAACCCGTTCCAAGGCCAACTTTAAATCCAGGTTGGACGCGATGGCATCGCCGATCAGCTTGTCGAGTATCGGATCGTTAAAAATCTTCCACCATTTATCGGGTTGGGAACCTGTAGCCGCCGTTGTCTCACTCCATTGCAGGGGAACCGGCATTTTGGGAGCTTCATAGTCGGGGCCGACGGCAAAGCAACCGGATAGCAGCAGGATGGCCAAAAGCGCAAGCGGATAACGAATCATAACGGTGAACCGCCCTCGCCCGTAGTGTCTTTAGCCTCAATGAAAACATCCATCTGCTGGCCGACATAGACCGGCAGTTGGCTTCTGTCAAAGCTGTACAGCGCTTGCAATACGCGGGTATCGACCTGCTCGGTGCTGTCGCCGGTCAGCGATCTTTTCGGTATCACGTAAGGTTCGACATAAGCCGGAACCAGGTCGGTTTTAAAGTTTCGATTGCCGCGCAGGTAGGCAACGGCCTTGCTGTTTTTGTCGAAGCGCCAGGCATCGTTTTCGTCGATGTCGACCCGCACATGCAGTTGATCCATATTGCCCAGCACCAGCAACGGCGTATTCAGGGCGCCGGCTTGGGCGAACTCGCCCGGACGGATATTGACTTGCAGCACTTCGCCGGCGACCGAAGCCTGAACGGTGAGTCTAGCCAGGGTGGTTTGCGTTGTTACCAGTGCCGCTTCGGCTTGTTGCACCAAAGCTTCGGCACTGTCCAGTTTGGTGATGTCGATCAGCAGGGCATTGCGGCGTCTCAGCAGTTCTTCGGAACTGATGGCGCGGCGGTCGGTCACAGACTCGGCCAAATCGCTCAGTGATTTAGTGTCTTTGATTGATGCTTTAGCTTCGCTGACGCCTGCCTTGGCTTTGGCAAGATCGGCCAATTTTACGGCCAGCTCGGCGCGGGTATCGCGATCGTCCAGATAAAACAGCGGCGCACCGGCTTTGACTTTGTCGCCAACTTTGACGGCTACCGTTTTGACGATGCCGGACAGCGGCGTGCCGATAGCGATGTTCTGGCTTTTCGGTTCGACAATACCCGCTCCGGCAATAAACGATTTAAACGGCGCGGAAGCGGGCGGCGCAACGGCCGGAGCGACCGGTATCGGCTTATTGCTGGTGACGACGGTATAAGCAGCAAAAAGAAACCCGGCAGCGGCTAGTATCGGTAATGTGTATTTGATTTGCATATCACCTCTTGGGGATGGGGTTTATCGCAGCTTTTTTGTTAAAAATATCACCACGAAGACACGAAGAACACGAAGTTTTATTTTTAAACCATGAAGGACATGAAAGGCACGAAAAGTTTTGCCGCACGATTTTTAGCCTTTAGCCTTGTCCCTTGTTTCTTTAAGCGTAACTATTCAGCGTATCTTGCGCTTGTTGCGCTCGTTCCCAAGCTCCGGCTCTCGTCGTTATACACATTTCGAAGTAGGCCGGAATAAGCCGGTTCGAGCGGTAGCGAGAACGGGTGTTTCCGGCACTCCGATTGCCGGAAACACCCACCCTTGCTGTCGCCGGGCGGGCTTATTCCGGCCTACATCCGAACCATTCCAGCATTCATGCCAAATGACACTCTTGAACAGACACATGTGTATAACGACGAGAGCTCCGGCTTCGCGAGTCGGGAAGCTGGAGCTTCCAAGACTGCGTTCCCAAGCTGGAGCTTGGGAACGAGCGAAAAAGTTTTACCGCACGATTTTTAGCCTTTAGCCTTATCCCTTGTGTCTTCAACCTTAACAATATGCCCGTCATCCATTTCGGCGATGCGGTCGGCAAAGTCGAAAATCCTAGCATCATGGGTAACAATGACCAATGCCCGGTCGTTGTGCAAAGCGACTTCTTTAAGCAAGGTCATCACATTATGCCCGGTTTCATGATCCAACGAGCTGGTGGGTTCGTCGCAAACAATCAGTCTTGGGCTGTGAACCAGCGCTCGGGCAATAGCGACGCGCTGCTGCTGTCCGCCGGAAAGCTGCGAAGATAAAGCTGCGGTGCGCGCGCCCAAGCCGACTTGCTCGAGCACGGCGGCGGCTTTGCGCTCGGCATCGCTACGTTTCATGCCGTTGATGATCAGCGGTACAGATACGTTTTCGGCCGCGCTGAGCGAAGGCAACAGGTTAAAAGCCTGAAAAACGAAACCGATATTGCGCGCCCTGAAATCCAGTTTGCGCTGATTGCTCATGTTCAGTAAATCTTCGCCGAACACTTCGCAATAACCGCTGTCCTGGTCGAGAATACCGGCAATGACTGAAATCAACGTAGTCTTGCCGCAGCCTGACGGGCCGACCAGCATCATCAGCTCGCCCATTGCAATATCCAGGTTGACACCGTTAAGCGCGGTCACTTTTTGCCCGCCGGTATCGTAAACTTTGACCACATTTTGGCAGCGCACTGCCAATGACGGAGCATTCATGCTTTAGCCTTTAAACACAATGGCCGGTTCCAGGCGGATCACTTTAACGATGCTGAGCAATGCCGCAAAGATGCAAATCAGGCTGACGCCGGCGCCGCTAAACAACAAGAGTTGCCAAGGAAACTTGAACGCCAGTATCGAATTACGCATCGAATAGCCGAAAACCGCAGTCAAGCCAACGCCTAAACCGTAGCCGATAGTGCCGACTAAAACCGCCTGTAGCAAAATCATGCGCAGCAAGACCCAGTTACTGGTGCCCATCGCTTTAAGCACGCCGAATTGGCGCAGGTTTTCCAGCGTGCTGTTGTAAAAAGTCTGTCCGGCAATGGCCGCGCCGACAATAAACCCCAATAACACGGAAATGCCGAAATTAATCGGGATGCCGGTGTTATGCATAAAATATTCATAAGTCAGGGACATAAACTCCTGGCGCGTATAAGCCGCCAGACCGGTGCTTGCGCGGATGCGCCGGGTTAATTCGGCGAGGTCTTGCCCCGGTTTGGCTTTAACCAAAACAAAAGACAATAACTTACGCTCTCTGGGCGCGTAACTTTTGGCGCGGGAATACGTGGTATAGACCACCGGTTGGGACTGGAAAGTGCGGGTGACTTTGGCGATGCCGACGACGATGGCGCGATGATCGTTTAATTCCAGGCTGTCGCCGACTTTAAGCGGAATGGGCTTGCCGCCGGGTATCGGCGAAGGCTTGCCCAGTTTGTCCCTGGCCCCGTCTATGTCGACGATGACGCCGTCGCTACGGCGCAGGTCTTCAATCGATCCTTCCAGCATGACCGGCGGGCCGCCGATTAAGGTGGCGTCGTCCAATCCCACAACAATGCAGGTTTGGAAGGTGCCGTCCATCAGCCGGGCTTTTAATAATCCCTTGTACATCGGCATGGCCCACTCCACGCCGGAAATGCCGCGCACCCGGTAAAGCTCGGTGTCCTGCAAGGGCTTGATGTCATCGACGAACTGCACTTTCGAATCCATGACCCAAATATCAGGCAAACCGACATCCGATATAAAACTGTATGAACGCGCCATCAAACCCAAAAAAATCGCCGGTTGCTGGGTCATGATTAATGAGGCAAAAGTCAGGCCCATGACAATACCCAGGTATTTGCCTCGATCTCCCATCAGCATTTTTATCGCAATGTGATTCATGAGTTTGAGCTTCTTTGTTAGCGGGTTTCGGAAAATTTTATCATGCAACGTAAATTGACAATGCACAATCGTGTTCATACTCCTTTCATACTGAAAAATCGTTCAACTATGAAAGATGCGGGGAGTGTCAGCCGAGGAGCGCCGTGAACCCATCCCTTGGGGCTTGACGGCAGCATCCTTGCTGCCGACATCCTCGCCTGACACGCCCCGCTCTTTTTCAAAATTAGACGTTTTTTAGATCAGATAGGAGTAGAATACAAACCATGAACCAAATGACCTTATCCCTGAAAATTAGCGCACGATGGCTGCGAAAGCTTATTAGCTTTCACCGCAGTGCTGTTTTTTTGGTTCATTAATCCCATTTTAGCAAAGCAACTGCGGATCTTGTCCGCATTGCTTTAGTCGTCTTTCCGGCAAGATTCGCAGTTTTTCCATCTTAAGGAGAAGTTTGTGCATCAACCCGAATCCGTTATACCGCAACACAATCGCCAGGTTATTTTCGGTTATTTGTTCGTTTTACTCGGCGCGTTTGGCTTTTCGGCCAAAGCGGTACTGGTCAAGTTAGCTTACAGTTACAGTCACCAATTGGATGCAATCACTTTGATGGTGCTGCGCATGGCCATTTCATTGCCGTTTTTCCTGATCGTCGCATTATGGTCCGCTAACGATTCGGCAAAAACAAACGATACACAACCTTTAAACGGAAAAGACTGGCTGATGATTTTCGGCTTGGGCCTGTTGGGCTATTACGTCGCCAGCTTTCTCGATTTTGCCGGGCTGCAATATATTTCGGCAGGCCTTGAGCGCTTGATCATCTTTCTGTACCCGACTTTTGTCGTGTTGTTCACGGCGGTCGGACAACGCAAAGCCATTAATCGTCATCAAGCGCTGGCATTGCTTTTAAGCTATGCCGGGATGATTTTAGTGTTTGCCGATAACATGGCGGCAATGACATCGTCGGGATTATTGCTAGGTTCGGCATTGGTTTTGGCTAGCGCGATCGCGTTTGCATTCTTTTTGATGGGCAGTGGCATGATGGTTAAGCGGATAGGCTCGGCGCGCTTTACCGCTTATTCGATGACCGTCGCTTGTCTGGCGACCGGTTTGCATTTTGTCGCCCGGCATGGCGTTGAGCTGTTGGACTTGCCAAGCAAGGTGTATTGGCTGGCGTTGATTATGGCGGTTTTCTCGACCGTGCTGCCGGCGTTTTTCATGAATGCCGGGATTCACCGAATCGGCGCCGGTTCGGCATCGATTATCAGCTCCATCGGGCCGATTGGTACCTTGGCGCTGGCGTTTTTATTGTTAGGCGAGACCTTGACGCCGGCGCAGCTGGCCGGGACGGTTTTGCTGTTAATCGGCGTTTATGTGGTCAGCCGGGCTAAGTAATTCATTAAAAATGAAAAATCATAAAACAGACCTTCCAGGTTTTTAAAACCTGGAAGGTCTAACTGACATCATCCAGCCTGCCAGTTGGTCAGCTCGTCCGCCGGCATCGGACGGGCTATGCCGTAGCCTTGTCCGATCTGGCAGCCCATATCGCGCAATGCTTGGTAATGTTGCTCGGTCTCGATGCCTTCAGCGACGATCTGGCGGCCGAATGCCTGCGCCAGTGCGATGATGCCCTGAACGATGGCTCTATCGCCTTTGTCTTCCAACATGTCGCGCACGAAAGATTGATCTATCTTGAGCACATCAACCGGCAATTTGCTCAGGTAAGACAACGAGGAATAGCCGGTACCGAAATCATCGAGAGCGAACCCTACCCCCAATTTACGGCATTCCTCAATAATTTCACAGACGATGGAAATATCGTTTAAAGCCGCGGTTTCCAGTATCTCGATTTGAAGTTTGCCGGGCTTGATATTTGAGTGCTGAATAAGCTGTTGCCGCAGCTTTTCTGCAAAGCGGGGCGATTCCAAATGATAGGCCGATATATTGATGCTGATTTCAATGTCCAAACCGGCACCGTACCAGCGGTTAATCTGGGCCAGCGCTGTAGTGATGACCCAATTGCCGATCTCTATGTCGAGTTCGGTGTTTTCGATCGGACGCAGGAACTCAATCGGAGAAAGCAAACCGCGTTCAGGATGCCGCCAGCGAATCAGGGCTTCGGCACCAACTAATTGTTTAGTGTGCAAGTTAATCTTGGGTTGGAAATACAGCTCGAACTGATTGTTGTCTAATCCGTAACGGATGTTTTTCAGGAATTCGTTGAAATGGCGGGCACGCAGATCCATTGCTGTGTCATAAATATAAAAACGGTTCTTGCCTGATTGTTTGGCTATATACATCGCCTGATCGGCATGGCGCAACAAGGTGTCCGAATCTTCGTCATCCAGCGGATAAATGCTGACGCCTATGCTGGCGCTCAGCATTTGAGGCTTATCCTTGACAGTAACCGGCTGAGCTATCACGTTGAGCAAACGTTCCAGGGTCACGCCGCATTCTTCGCCTTTTTCCAGTTCCAACAGCACTACGAATTCGTCTCCGCCCAGACGAGCGACGGTATCGCCGCCGCGTATGGTGTTTTTTATACGACTGGATACCTCAATCAATACCTGATCGCCTGCATCGTGTCCCATGTTGTCGTTGATGGACTTAAAGCCGTCGAGATCGAGATAACAGATCGCCAGCAGATTCTTTTCACGCGCGGTCTTGGCGATGGCCTGCTTCATACGGTCGGCAAGCAGTACCCGGTTAGGTATGCCGGTCAGCGCGTCGTAATGGGCGACGCGGCTCAACTCGGCCTCATGATCCTTGAGGTAACTGATATCCGAGAATACCCCGACGTAGCGTTGAGCTTTGCCGTCGTCGCCGCAGATCGTCGCTATCGAGAGCAGCTCCGCATAAACCTCCCCGGACTTGCGCTGATTCCATATTTCGCCGCGCCAAGACTTTTTCTGTTTCAGGGACTTCCACATTGCGGCGTAAAAGCGCTTGTCATGGCGGCTTGAACTCAGCAGCTTAGGGTTACGGCCCAAGACCTCCTCGCGGCGATAGCCGGTAATGAAGGTAAAGGCCGGGTTGACATCTATAATGACGTTATTCGCGTCGGTGATCAGGATGGCTTCCTGGCTGTTATCGAACACGCTGGCCGTGATGCGCAAGCTTTCTTCAGCGCGTTTGATTTCGCTGATGTCCCGGCCGACGCCAAGCACGCCGACAGGTTTTCCATCAGGCCCCAGTTCGGCGACCAGACGGATGTAATGTATCTGGAATTGCTTTCCTTCTTCAACCGGGACGATCTGTTCATAGCTGGAGCTTTCTCCGGTAGCGCCAACAAACAGGATAGTCTGTTGATATTCTTTAAAAAGTTCACCGGGTACAGCTTCGATTGGTGTTTTGCCAAGCAAATCCGCCGCTGCGATTCCAAGCGTTCGAGTCAGTGTTGGATTGGCGTAAAGAATGCGAGCCTCGCAATCGTAGCGGGCAATATTGTCCGGCGAATTTTCAGCCAACGTGCGGAATTCGCGCTCCCGTGCCGCCAGATTCTCCTCCGCTCGCTTGCGGTCGGTGATGTCTTCGACAATGGACCAAATATATTTCTGTCCGTCGCTGCCCGTTACCAGCATACCGTTAAGACGTAGCGGAACCAGGCCGCCATCCTTGCGCTGATATTCTTTTTCGTAGGGTCCGTAACGGCCGGTGTTGATCACTGACTGCAATTGCTCCGCTTCGCCGGCCTCGTATTTTTTCGGCGTTAGCGTCCAGTAATCGAGCGTCTTCAATTCCTCCTCGTTATAACCGCAGATATACCGGAACGCTTCGTTAAACTCCACATAATGCCCATCCATATCGGTTAATGCGATGCCTAAAGGCGAGAGTTCATAAAGGCCGCGCAACTTCTCCTCACTTTCCCGCAAAGCTTCCTCCGCCCGCTTTCGTTCGGTAATATCGCGCCAGACCCCGACTAACAGCTGCTTGCCGGGCATATCCAACATGCGGACACTGACCTCGACGTCGAGGATGTCGCCATTCTTGCAACGGTGCCGGTTCTCAAACGTTATGCCGCCCGATGCTTTTATTTGCCGAACCGCCGCGACCAGCGCCTCTCCGCGTAAATCAACCTGGGTGTCCTCCAAATGCAATTGCAGATATTCTTCATAGGTGTAGCCCAACATGCGGCAAGTAGCGGGATTGGCTTCGACAAAGCGCAGCTCCTCGGGGTCTATCAGTTCGATGCCGTTGGACGCTTGGTCGAAAATAGCATGAAACAAACCCTCTCGCTCAGTCAGTTGCTGTTCCATGCGCTTGCGCTCTGAAATATCGCGAATGAAAGAACTGATTTCAGAACCGTCCGCTGTCTTGATCAGCGAAATGGATAATTCGGCGGGAAATTCGTGTCCGTCGCGATGCAGGGCAAAAATCTCTATCCGGGTATTGAGCACCGGCCCTTCGCCATTGGATAAGAACTGCCGCATGCCGCGAGCATGCGCCTCGCGATAACGGGCAGGCGCGATGGTGTCGTGCATCAATCGCCCGATAACTTCTTCCCGCTTCCATCCGAACATCTTTTCCGCCTGGCTGCTCCACATAGTGATGACGCCCTCCGAGTTCATCAGCATAAAGGCATCCAGCGAACTTTCTAAAATAGACGCCAGGAATTCTTTTTGTTCGCGCAGTTTGCTTTCGCTTTCCAGCAAGGCTTGTTCTGCCAGTTTGCGCTCGGTAATGTCGCGGCTGACGCTAAGGAACATCGGCTGTCCTTCCAGCTCGACAATTCTGGAGCTGACTTCAATGGGCATGACCGATCCGTCTTTACGTAGCCGGGCAGACTCGAAAGTGGCGTAGCCTTGGCTTTTTATCAGCGCCATTCTTTCCGGCACTCTGGCCGCATATTCGGGGGGGCCGAATTCGGCTAAGCGATGCCCCTGCATTTCGTCTTTGATATAACCAAGCTGCTCATGCCCGGCGCTGTTCAAATCCACGATGCGGCCATCCATGGAAATAAGCTCAATACAATCGTTGATCGACTCGAATATGCTGTGAAACTTCTTTACGCTCTCTGTTAACTTTTCTTCGAGCTGCCTGTGCTCGGTGATGTTGCGAGCGATGCCCAGTATGCCTATCAGTTTGCCCTGGCTGTCGCGCATCGGCGTCTTGATGGTTTCCAATAGCTCACGATGTCCGTCATCGGCATAACAGCCCCATTGTTCATTAACGGTGGAACTGTCTTTTTTCATGGCTATGCAGTCATGCTCGCGAAAAGTATCGGCTTGTTCCTTGTCGAAAAAATCGTAATCGGTTTTGCCGATAATGTGTTTTTCCGCGGCGCCAAAGAATCGCTCGAAGCGCGAATTGCAAACCTGATAAATTCCGTCGGCATCTTTCAGCCAGATCAGGTCCGGGATGGTATTGACCAAGGTATGCAGGAAGGCGCCTTCCGCGATGAGTTTATCGTCAATCAAACGGAGCGCCATGTTATGGGTTAGGTCATGTTCATTGAGCAAACCCGCTATCTGCCCTTTATCATCAACCACAACCAGATGGCGCAACTGGGTTGCCAGCATCCATTCCGCCGCTTCGTTGATAGGATTTTCCAGCGAAATGGTCTGAACCGGTGAGGTCATGACCTCACCGATTGAAATATCGGTTCGATCCGGATTGGTGGAATAAAGGCGAACGATATCGCGCTCGGTGACGATGCCTATCGGACGCTTGCCCTCGACAACCACTACGCAAGTGTCCCGATGCGAGTGCATGAGATTCAACGCCTCTCTCAAGTCCGCTTCCGGCGGCTGTATGAACACCGACCGACTCATAACCGATGCTATCTGCCGGCGGCCGGCCAAGACCGAAAGATTGAGGTGTTGGCGAAAATCCGTTTCGCTGACCACGCCGAGCAGCAGCTTGTCCTCGTTTACTATCACCAGATGCCGAATGCCGTTGCGTAGACAGATTTGATAGGCATCCAGGCAGGTAATTGACGAGAGTACTGTAATAACCGGGGCGGACATAATCTCTCGAAGCATCGTATCCGGCGGACATTTCGATTGCATGGCGAGCAGCAGATTGCGTTCGGTGACGATACCCGACGGATGCCCAGACTCATCGGTTATTATGATCGAGGAAATCCGTTTTTCGGCCATGATACGGGCAGCTTCGCCAATGCTATCGCCGGGTGCAAGGCAAATGATATTACCGGCGGCAATATCAATCAGGAGTGTGTCTTGCTTGATGTTACGGTGAGGAATAGCGTGATAATTCATACTAATAGTGGGTGCAAATTAAGAGCAAAGCCGTATCGCGAAAAGCCGGTTAGCGGGAATCTTATTTAGCCTGAGTTCGGAATAAGAGAACTGTAGGCCGGCGCATGATATTGTGTTTCTGAAGCAAATTTAACCGTCATCAGGAGACGGCGGGACGAGCTGACGAAGGGTTGCGGCATTAATCATTCACCATAAATTCTTACGCCCTGATCATAAGAGTCGAACTGGCTATTGTCCGGGCCGTAGGATTCATACGGGCTATTGAACGAATCGGGCGAGTATGGACTGCCGTAAGGAGTGGAAACAGCGTTGGAATTATAGGGAGCAGCGCTAAGAGTCCCGCGATAATTTCCTTGGCTATCATAAAACTGTTGTTCGCCTGCGCCTGCCGCATAAGGGGAAATAACTGAGTTCGGATTGTAAGGGCTAGCGTAGGGGACAGATGGATCGGTTACGTTGTTTGTGTTGTATGAATTATTGGGCGCATACTGCGCTGAGCTTGAGCCGTCGTAGATTCCATTCGGGGTTGCCGCGTTACCGGGGGCGTATGGCGTATTAGCGGCATACGGAGCGTTGTTCGAATAGGAAGAATACGGATTAACATAGCTTCCATGCGGATTCGGCGTACTGTATGGCGTGTACGGATTGCCGCCAGTATACGGAGTGTTTGGCGAAGTGGGGGAGTATGGAGTTCCGTAACGCCCATAGGAGCGCGATACAGAATTCGGAACGTATGGATTATTGTTAACAGGTGCCTGGTAAGATCCCTGATTCCGATAGATTCGAGGCGCATTTGCCGGGTATGCGTTAATGGCCGGGTTCGAAGGGCTGTAAGGATTGGCGTAACCCCTATACGGATTCGATCTATAGTAGCCCTGGTATCCGTCGCTACATGCGATACCTGACACCAGCATTAAGGCCGACATAACATAATATTGACACTTCATAACAACCTCCTTTGACTTCTCGGAAACGTAACGGCCCAGTAGTTCAACGCTGCCATGGCAGTCATTTAACTATCAAGCCGATGGCGTATTCGGTTTCTCTAAAATTTGCAGCGTCAAAACATCCCGCTCGCCATTAAAATATTTATCAAGCACACGCTCAAACACCGAACCTGGAGCCGCCACAGAGGCAAACAGCGTCATTGAGGATTTAAGCTTTAAATTGTCAGGATAAGCGAAGATTTCTGAAATCGAGCGTCCTTCAATGGCAAAAACCGCTTCCGCGCATTCCAGTAATCTTTTGCCAAGAACGGGATGCGTTAAATATTGCCGAGCTTCTTCCATGCTCTTGATAGCATAGTGTTTTGCGGTTGCACTATGTCCCAGCCCATCGATTTGCGGGAATATAAACCACATCCAATGCGTTCGTTTCCGTCCGTTCCTGAGTTCTGCGAGGGCATTGTCATAGATGCGTTCTTGCGCAATCGTGAAACGGCTTAAGTCGACGTTTATCATGCTTGACTCCCCGTTACTCTACCCTCAACAAGAAAGCCGGTCATCTGCTCAAGAGCGCCTGTTATACAAAGCCAGCACTGTCTTGACGTAATTTTGGGTTTCGGGATAAGGCGGAATGGAATTGTTGTATCTCATTACCGCACCTTCGCCGGCATTATAGGCGGCAACGGCCAGGTGCAATTTTGAATCGAACATTTTCAGCAGGTCTTTCAAATAATGGGTGCCGCCGTCGATATTCTGCACCGGGTCATTCCTGTTAACGACGCCGTAGCGTCTGGCGGTATCGGGCATCAGTTGCATCAAGCCGACGGCTCCGGCTGAGGATATTGCCCTGGCGTCGTAAGCGGATTCCGCCTGAATAACGGCGTGTAGCAGCCTGACATCGACTTGGTGCCGGCTGGCTGCCTCGGCAATAAGATCGGCGAATTTCATTTTATTGACGCCTATAAAAGGCACGGCTGCGGCGTAATTTATCGGTCTTGTCCGTATGATGCGCTTATACAGGCTGTTTTTAGGTTTATCGGTATAGTAGATACGGCCGTCATTATCGATAAATTTATAGATGTCGGCCAACACCTCGTTTGAGATGAGTAAACTGGTTAAAACAACGGCAATTCTCATCATATCTTCTTTCCCTATCGGTCAGGTTTAATAACGATCATCGTTGCGGCCTTGACCGCCCTGCTTCTGGCTTCCTCGACAGTTTCAGCGGTAGCTAACGCAACACCCATGCGCCTGTTGGTAAAAGCTTCAGGCTTACCAAATAATCTGACTTCGCTGGCCGGGACGCTAAGCGCCTTATCCAGCCCTTCGTAAATGACTCCTTGTGCATCCACGCCGCCCAAGATCACGGCGCTGGCTCCTGTACTTTGCATAGCGGTATCGACGGGCAAACCTAAAATGGCCCTGGCATGCAATTCGAATTCGTTTTGTCTCTGGGTAACCATGGTCACCATGCCGGTATCGTGCGGCCTGGGGCTGACTTCGCTAAACCAGACCTTGTCGCCCTTGATAAACAGTTCAACGCCGAACAGACCGAGTCCGGCAATCTCATTGGTGATTTTAAACGCAATGTCCTGGGCCGCTTTGATTGCAGCATTGCTCATCGCTTGCGGTTGCCAGCTTTCGCGGTAATCGCCGCTTTCCTGGACGTGGCCTATCGGCGCGCAAAAGTGCGTTTCGACGTCGCCTTGTTCATTTAGGGCGCGTACCGTCAGCAAGGTGATTTCAAAATCAAAGTCGATTTTTGCTTCGACAATGACTTTGCCGGTATCGACGCGGCCGCTGGATTTGGCGTAATCCCAGGCGGCTTTAAGTTGGTCGGCGCTTTTGACCATGGACTGGCCTTTGCCGGATGACGACATGGTCGGCTTGATGAAGCACGGATAACCGATGCCGTTATCGACCGCGGCCTGTAATTGCTCAAAATTTTCTGCAAACGCATAGCCGGAGGTGGGGATTTTGAGCTGCTCGGCGGCCAGGGTCCTGATGCCTTCCCGGTTCATGGTCAACTGAATCGCCCTGGCGTTAGGCACCACGGTACATTGGCCTTCCGCTTCAATGTCGAGCAGTGCCTGGGTCGCAATCGCTTCAATTTCCGGGATGATAAAATCCGGCTGTTCCAGCGCAATCAGTTTTTTGACCGCATCGGTATCGGTCATATCGATCACATGGCTGCGATGCGCGACGTGCTGCGCCGGTGCATTCGAGTAGCGATCGACGGCGATCACTTCGACGCCGTAGCGTTGCAGGGCAATAGCCAGTTCCTTGCCCAGCTCGCCGCTGCCGAGCAGCAGGGCTTTAGTTGCGCTGTTTGATAATGCGGTGCCTATTTTCATTGCGAATCTGCCAGATAGTTGTCGATGTCTTCTTTGGAAAAGCCGATTTTTTTCGCCACGCGGTCGGCATGGCTGACGCGGGAAATGCCCGGAACCAGTTTGTAAGTCGGTGCGTCATCGGCAAATTCGACCTGCCGCGGCAAACCTATGCCCTGAGCGACGAAATGATCGACCAGTTGATGGTTGTGGGTGATTAAAATGGTGCTGTTGCCTTTGCGGTAAAAACCGTTCAGCACATTCGACGACGATTCCATTTTTTCTTCAAAGGTCGTGCCTTCGGATAATTCATCCAACACGACCAAGCTTTTCGGGGTTGCGGCCAGGAAAATCTCCTTGGTTCTTTTCAATTCGGTACCGAAGCGGCCTTCGCCGTCGTCCAGATGGCTGATGTCAGGCGCTTGATAAAAAATCCGGTCGGCGACGGTCAGTGTCGCCGATTTGGCCGGCACATAGCAGCCGATTTGCGCCAGCAGTTGGATTTGGGTGACGGTTTTGCAAAAAGCCGTTTTGCCGCCGCTGTTCGGACCTGTGATCAAGACCAGTTTGTCGTCTTCCAACACAAAATCGTTGCCGACATAATCCGGGTTCTGTTTGCCTAAAACCGGGTTTCTCGCGTCTTGCAGATTTATCCGATGATGCGGCGCATCAACCAATTCTGGCAAGGCCTTGCTGCCGCCGAATGCCTCGGCAAATTTGATAAACGACAGCAATTCATCGAGCTGGCCCAGCGCATCCAAAGTTTCGCCAACTGCCGGGGATTTTTTGAACTCGTTTCTTAACGGGATAATGCAGCTGTCCCGGTCAAAGCCGCCGACGATCGGGTAATAAACCAGCAAAAAAGGCACAAAGAAAATAGTCGCGGTCGGGATTGCCTCAACTGAAACCTGGAACATATCGGTCGGAAAAAAATGCGCCAACGCCCAGACCGCCGCAAAAAACAGGCTGATCAGCAGCGGTTTGAAAAGCCGGGGCCTAAAGATAACCGCAGGCGAGAAAGCGCCTTTCCGTTGTTCTTTGCATTGGATATTGTTTTCAGTAATGTAGACAGGCCCTTCCATTAACGAATAAGGCCGCGATTCTGCGAAGGCTTTTATTTTGTCGAAAATGCCTTGTAGATAGGCGCTTTGCGGAGCCTCGACGGATTGAACCTGATCGACCAGTTCCAGCATAAAACGGATGCCGCGCTTATATTGCAGATAACCGTAACCTTCGATTTCATGTTCTTCCCTGGCGGTGCCGAATGAGCCCAGAAATTCGCCGAACAACAGTAAATAGAAGTTTTTTTCATTGGCTTCGGCTTGTTGCACGATCTGTTCAAGCTGCTCTTTAAGTTCCGGGTTATTGCGCAACTCTTCAACGGCTTGCTGTTTGGCCTTGATCTGCTCCAACTCATCAAGCGGCTGGGCTAAAGATCGAAATAACACCGCCTGCCCGGCAATTGTTGAAGCGTGATTGACCGCGTCGAACAGTTCATCGACTTCAATGGTATTGAAAGTTCTTTGGTCGATAACGCCGCCGCTTTCCAGGGGTTGGCTGGATTTGATAGTCGGCCAACTGCTGTCTTGCCAGTTTTGCAATAGTGTATTTTTCATCTCTTTAGCCCTTTTTATTAGCGAGTTACGCTTTTTTTGTTCGTTCCCAAACTTTAGCAGGCGGGCAAGCTGTGCTTGCCCACTGAATATCGAATAATTTGCTGACACCAAAAGTAGGCGCTTTACGACTGCAAGGATGCGGGGCAGAAATGCTCCTCGGCAGCTGCTGCGCTGCTCTACTACAGGCCTTCCATGGCCTTATGCATAAGTTGCATTCATTACATTCATGTAACTTAGGAACGCGCATAAAATAACTTGAGCAAGTTGCCCATAGCCTGCGCACCATGCTTACAGTGTTTTCATTCGGTGGATGCGCGTTGCTTATCCACCGAAGATGTAATTAATGCTCTATGAAAACGCTGTAAGTGGTTTTGGTGTTCACTCTACAGCTTCTGTTCCAGCAGCCTAACTATAGCATCAACATGAGTTTCCGAATCATTTAGCGCCGCGATATAACGATATTCTTCACCGCCGGCTTCCATAAAAACAGCCTTGTTCTCAATGGCTATTTCTTCCAGCGTTTCCAGGCAATCCACCGCGAAGCCGGGGCAAACAACATCTACTTTTTTAATGCCTTGCGCCGGAAGTGCTTTTAATGTGTCCACGCAATAAGGTTTCAGCCATTGCGCCTTGCCGAAACGCGATTGGAACACAATCATCCATTGTTTTTCATCGAGCCCCAATTTTTCGGCAATCAGAGCCGCGGTTTTATGGCACTGGTGAAAATAAGGGTCGCCCCATTTGGTGAGTTGCTCAGGCAAGCCGTGGAAGGACATCAACAGCAGTTCGTTCTTGCCATGCTCCCGCCAGCTTTGCTCAATGGATTCGGCAACCGCGGCAATATAGTGGCTGTGCTGGTGATAATCGCTGATAAAGTGAATGTGAGGCAGGTGCTTCCAGCGGCTCAGTTCTTTGACCATGTCATCATAGATGGATGCGGTGGTGGTCGAGGAATATTGCGGGTACAGCGGCAGGACAATCAAGTTATCAACGCCCGCGTTTTTGAAAGCTCTTAATTGTTTTGCTATTGAGGGTTCGCCGTAACGCATCACATGTTGGGTTGTGACACCTTTGTGATGCAGTTTCTCGGCAACCCGTTCGCTTAATTGCAGGGTCAGGAAAATTAACGGCGAACCTTTTTCATGCCAGATGTTGCGATAGGCCAAGGCCGATTTGCGCGGGCGAAACGGCAGGACAAAAAAATGCAGTATCACCCACCACAAAGGTCTGGGCAGGTTGACGACGCGCGGGTCCCATAGAAACTCTTTAAGAAACCGCCTGACCGCTGACGTTGTCGGGGCGGTAGGCGAACCCAGGTTCGCCAGTAAGACGCCGGTTTTTTTTGCCGTCATGAGTTCGACTTCGCCCGCCACAAGCTTAGGTTTGCCGATTGATCAGGTTTAAAAATTCCGAGCGGGTGCTGATTTCCTTACGGAAAATCCCGGTCATCACTGAAGTGGTCATAATCGAGTTTTGCTTTTCAACGCCGCGCATCATCATGCACAAATGCTTGGCTTCAATAACCACCGCCACGCCTCGGGCGCCGGTCGCCAACTCAATCGCGTCGGCTATTTGTTTGGTCAATACTTCCTGAATTTGCAGGCGGCGCGCGTACATATCGATGACGCGGGCCACTTTGGACAAGCCCATGACCTTACCTTTCGGCAAATAACCGACATGACATTTGCCGATAAACGGCAGTAAATGGTGTTCGCATAAAGAATACAGTTCAATATCCTTCACAATGACCATGTCTTCGGTGTCGGCGGTAAAAATAGCGCCGTTAAGCACTTCTTCCAGCGTTTTCTCGTAGCCGTTATTTAAAAATTTGAAAGCTTTGGCCGCGCGTTTTGGCGTATCGAGCAGACCCTCGCGATTTAAATCTTCACCGACTGCCTCGATAATCTTGGCAAAATGCTCTTCCATTGTTTCAATCCCAGTTATTAAAATAGTGCGGCAGTATACCGTATTGGGCCTTGAACTTTAAAGCTTCGCACTTTACGTAAGCCGTATAGGCAAAGCTTTTGCGCCAAACTCATATGGCTGCAAGGAACCCGGTTTGTTTAAAAACTTTAAAAAATAACCACGAAGATACGAAGGGCACGAAGAACAGCAAAGACAAGAATCTCGTACTCTCGACAATTGCTCTACCTCCCCGTAGGCAAAGCAGCCAAAATCACCTTGATGTCCGCATCGGGTTTGCAGGCATTCTCACTAAGATGACGACGCCATCCGCGTGCGCCCGGCTCGCCGTGAAAAAGCCCCAGAATATGCCGGGATATGCTGTTTAAGCGAACGCCCTCTTTAAGATCGAGCTGCTCCTGAATATAGGGGATCAGCAAGCGCATAATCGTTTCCCGAGACCGCGGCTCTTTAGATTCGCCAAAAAACCGCCGGTCCACATCGGCCAATAAATAAGGATTGTGATAAGCCTCCCTGCCGACCATCACGCCGTCAACATGCTGCAAAATTTCTTCGGCCTGATCCAAGGTCAGGATACCGCCGTTCAGGATGATTTCCAGCTGCGGAAAATCCTGTTTTACTTGGTAGACCACATCGTAGCGCAACGGAGGGACATCGCGGTTTTGCTTGGGCGATAAGCCGCTCAACCAGGCTTTTCGTGCATGAATAATAAAGGTTTCGCAGCCGGCATTGGCAACCGTCGAGACAAAATGCACCAGCTCTTCGTAAGAATCGCGCTCATCAATGCCGATTCTCGATTTGACCGTGACCGGGATTGACACCGCCTGCTTCATCGCCGCCACACACTCGGCGACCAGCTCGGGTTCGGCCATCAAACAAGCGCCGAAACGGCCGTTCTGAACCCGGTCGCTGGGACAGCCGACATTCAAGTTCACTTCGTCGTAGCCATAGTCTTCAACCATCTTGGCGCAGATCGCCAATTCACGCGGGTTGCTGCCGCCCAATTGGAACGCAACCGGATTCTCCGCCGCATTAAACTGTAAAAACCGGTGATGATCGCCATGAATCAACGCGCCGGTTGTCACCATTTCGGTATACAAAAGCGCGTATTGCGAAATCAGCCGATGGAAATAGCGGCAATGGCGGTCAGTCCAATCCAGCATAGGTGCCGTACAGAACCTGTGAGCTTTGAATTTACTGGAGTTGTTAGCAGGGGTGATTTGATCAGGAGAGTTCGACATGCTGAGATTTTTAATTATTTCCGACTGTTCTTAAATATTTTGTAACTATTCAGCGTATCTTACGCTGGTTCCCAAGCTGGAGAGACTGTGAAAGTATTATTTCATTTGTTATCAATTGGTTATATTAATATTATCGAGAAAAAGCGCCTGCCTTGGCTGATTTTCGATATTTTTAGCCAAAAATAGCGATACAACTATTTGATTTTAAATATGAATAATACTTTCACAGTCTCTGGAGCTTGGGAACCAGCGAATCCGTGTTCTATTGGGCATACGCTGAATAGTTACAATATTTTAACTGATGTTACGCACTGCCCGCGAAAAGTACGAAAGGCACGAAAAATATCAGCCGTAGGTTTCTTGGTGGCGGCGTCATAGCCGGCATTCATTCGCGGCCTTCCTACACCCGTGTCTGTGGGATGCCGTCGTTCTGGCAGGGATGCCGGAACCCAGGCACAGGGAGGTGAAACTTTACGTTACTCAAGTACCTGTAGAACCGCCAAGTTACCATCCTTGGCACTGGATACCGGCATCCATGCCGGTATGACGACGTTCTGGGAGGCAACTGGATTTGTGTATAACGACGTTGATAACCAGCGCAAGATACGCTGAATAGTTACCTTTTGGTCATGGTTTGATGGAGCCAATTCACCCCTAGACCATCCTCAGCAAGCAATCCATCGAAAGTCAATATTGCATCAATTTGCGTGATGCAATATTTTTCACTAACATGTGCATCAAATAACTTAAGGTTGCAAGCAAAACATGAAGCTTCTAAAACAAATAGCCACCATCCGAGCCGGACATCCCTTTCGGGGCAAAATCGAAGAAGATCCCAATGGCAATGCGCGCGTTATTCAGATGAAAGACGTTGACCCCGAGCGAGGAATTAATTGGACTGGCTTAGTGGTAACCGATTTGCCGGGAAAGAAGCAGCCGGATTGGTTGAAACCGGAGGATTTGTTATTCGCAGCCAGAGGTAACAGAAACTTTGCGTTGTTATTGGAGGACGTGCCGTTCAATGCAGTATTATCTCCGCATTTTTTTCACCTGACCGTAAAACCCGAAGCCAACGTTTTGCCGGGCTTCCTGGCTTGGCAGATCAATCAGGAACCGATTCAACGCTATTTGCAAAAATCGTCGCATGGCAGCCAAGTGCAAGCGATTGGTCGGCAAGAATTGGAAAACATGCAACTGGCGATACCGCCACTTGAAAAACAACACACTATCGTGGCGTTGAACAAAACTTGGCAACAACAGCTTCGGGTTATGGCCGCTTTAACCGACAATATGCACCGCACAATGACCGGCATTAGCCGCCAGTTGCTGCGTGATAACTAAAAAAACCAGAGAACCCGCTATGAACGAAACCATGGATCCCATCAAACAGGACGACATCAACAAAGCCGTTTGGGCGGCTTGCGACAGCTTTCGCGGCACCGTCGATCCCAGTATTTACAAGGATTACGTCCTGACCATGCTGTTCCTGAAATACATCTCGGACGTCTGGCAGGACCACTACGACCAATACCAAAAAGAGCACGGCGACGAACCGGAATTGATCGAAGAATTAATGAAAAGCGAACGCTTTGTATTGCCCAAATTTGCCGGCTTTTACAATCTTTTCGACCGCCGGCATGAACCCGGCAACGGCGAACGCATCGACCAAGCCTTGCACGCCATCGAAGAAGCCAACATTACCAAACTGCGCGACGTGTTTCAGGACATCAGTTTTAATTCCAACAAGCTGGGCGACGACAAACAGAAAAACAATATCCTGCGCCATCTGCTGGAAGACTTTAATAAACCCACGCTCGACCTGCGCCCGTCGCGGATCGGCCAGTTGGACATCATCGGCGGCGCTTACGAATTTTTGATCAAAAACTTTGCCGCCAGCGCCGGCAAAAAAGCCGGCGAGTTTTATACGCCGCCGGAAGTCTCCGACCTGATCGCCGAAATTCTGGAGCCGCGCGAAGGTGATGAAATTGGCGATCCAGCCTGCGGCTCCGGTTCGCTATTGATGAAATGCGGGCGCAAAATTCGGGAAAACTTCAACGGCTCCAAGAAATACGCGCTGTTCGGACAGGAAGCCATCGGCTCCACCTGGGCGCTGGCAAAGATGAATATGTTCCTGCACGGCGAGGACAATCACCGCATCGAATGGGGAGACACTTTACGTAACCCCAAGTTGCTCAACCCGGATGAGGCGCTCAAACACTTCGACATCGTCACCGCCAATCCGCCGTTTTCGCTGGAAAAATGGGGTTACGAAGAAGCCCAGCATGACCGGTTCAATCGGTACCGCCGGGGCTTTCCGCCTAAAACCAAGGGCGACTATGCCTTTATCCTGCACATGATCGAAACCCTCAAGCCCGGCACCGGGCGGATGGGCGTGGTTGTGCCGCACGGCGTGTTGTTCCGTGGCGCCGCGGAAGGGCAGATTCGTAAAAAACTGATTGAAGAAAACTTGCTGGATGCCGTCATCGGCCTGCCGGAAAAACTGTTTTACGGCACCGGCATTCCTGCTGCGATTTTAATTTTCAAAAAACGCAAAACCGACGACAAGGTGTTGTTTATCGACGCCAGCCGCGACTACCGCGACGGCAAAAACCAGAACTTTTTGCGCGCGGAAGACATTCAGAAAATCGTCACCACCTATCGCCAGCGCGTATCGGTGGATAAATACGCCTACTTGGCCAGCCTGGAAGACATCCAGGAGAACGACTTCAACCTGAACATTCCGCGTTATGTCGATACCTTCGAGGAAGAGGCTGAAATCGACTTGCTGGCGGTACGCAAGGAACGCGAACAGTTAAAGGCGCAATTGGCCGAGCTGGAAATCGAAATGAACCACTACTTGAAAGAACTGGGTTATGACGCATGATGCCAAAAATAACCGGCTTGAATAATGTCGGCCGCAGTCGAATTGGAACGCAGTGCGTACCAAATCAGCAATTGCCAACAAGAAGTCATTTCGTGGAAATACACGAGATGGTTAAAACGGTAGCAACGAATTCGAGACGCAGTGCGTCTCGAATTGCGCTGAAAGCAACGCCCTATATTTTGGCCGGTCCTGATGAGGGTAGCGAGTTTGAAGACTGGGGGGCCTTCAAGGCCGAGAGAGCAATATGAGTAATAAAAAGATCACCAGCATTGATGTAAAAGGGGTTCCCGTTACGATCATTCGTCAAGATAAGCAGGATTATATTTCCCTGACCGACATGCTTAAGGCCAAGGATGGCGACTTCTTTATCGCGGACTGGCTTCGAAACCGCAACACTGTCGAGTTTTTGGGGATCTGGGAAAGTGTCCATAACCCCGATTTTAATTATGGCGAATTCGCCCTAATTAAAAATCAGGCCGGGTTGAACAGTTACAAAGTCAGCGTTAAAGAATGGGCATCCAAAACTCATGCGATCGGCTTGCAAGCTAAAGTAGGCCGTTATGGAGGCACATATGCTCACAAGGATATTGCGTTTGAATTCGGCATGTGGATCAGTCCTGAATTCAAAATCTATTTGATTAAAGAGTTTCAGCGCCTCAAAGAAGAAGAGCAACAGCGCATTGCCAGCCCTTGGAATATCCATCGCACCCTATCCAAGGTGAATTACCGCATACACACCGATGCGATCAAAACTCACATCATCCCGCCCAAGGTATCCAACTCCCAAGCGGCTACTGTCTACGCCTCCGAAGCGGATTTGCTGAATATCGCGCTCTTCGGTCAAACCGCCAAGCAATGGCGGGATACCAATCCCGAACTCGACGGCAACATGCGTGATCACGCCAGTATTGAACAATTGTTGGTATTGGCCAACTTGGAAAGCATGAATGCGGAACTGATTCACTTACACCTTGCACAAGGGGAGCGGCTCGTGCGCTTGAACGACATGGCTATTCGGCAACTCAATAGTTTGACTCAGCAGATTATTTACTTGAGTTCAACGCATAAGATAGCAGGTGAAAGTGATGAATCGTAAACCGGTCACCACACGGATAGCGTTTGAAACAAATGGTCCGATTCCTTGGTGTCGTATAGAGGATTTTACAGGAAAATACTTGTCTACCAGTAAAAGTAATCAAGGTGTTACAGAAGATACAATTAATTCAATGAATCTGAAAATCTGCCCAACCAATACCCTCCTAGTCTCTTGCAGCGCTGATTTAGGGAAATGCGCAATTGTGACTAAGCCACTTGTAACAAATCAGACATTTATTGGCTTGGTTCCAGATGAAGAAAAAATAAACGTGGATTTTCTGTATTATTTAATTTCACTCTCTGCTCATGAGCTAAATGCACTATCGAGCGGAACTACGATTTCATATTTGTCTCGCAAGGAGTTTGAAAAATTTACGATTAAAATTCCTGAAAATATTCAAGAACAAAAAAAAATTGCCCAAGTTCTTGCTTCTATCGACCGCGAAATTGAAACCCTACAACAAAAACTCGCTTGCCTTAAGCAAGAGAAAAAATCCCTGATGCAACAACTACTCACCGGCAAACGCCGCATAAAGGTCGATGAGTCATGAACGCTGCCGTCCGCTTCGTCGAAATCGACCGCCTCAAGTCCCGCCTGGACAGCTTGCGACCATTGCCTGAACACACCGTCCGCACCCTGCACGAACAACAAGTGCTGGAATGGACTTACCATTCCAACGCCATCGAAGGCAACACCTTAACCCTGAAACGCACCTCGCGCTTGTTGATGAACTTTGAATTGATGCGGCGCGGCTTTTTGCCGGTAATCATTCCGGTCGAAAATCGTTTGGCTTATTACGAGGCCTTGGATACCGCGCATACCCGCGGCGATTACAGCCTGTTTATCGAGTTGGTGGCTGGTCTGGAACAAGCCACCTTGGAACGTTACCTGCGGATCGTTCAAGGTGCTACGGATATAAGCCGATGAGCATCATCCCTGAAACCAAGGAAGTCTTCAGTTCGCAAATCCCTGCCTTGCAGGTGTTGATGGCGATGGGCTATGAGTACCTGTCGCCGGCGCAAGCGCTTGCCTATCGAGGCGGACAAACGTCTGAGGTGTTATTGCGGTCAGTGCTAATAGCCGAACTGCGCAAACGCCGATTCAACTGGAAAGGTCAGGAGTACCCACTTTCCAATAACGCCATCGACGACATCGTGCGGCAGTTGGCCTCGCCCGGTTTGGGCGAAGGCTTGTTGTCGGCCAACGAGCGGCTGTATGACCACTTGACCCTGGGTCTGACCGTCACCGAATTCATCGACGGCAAAAAAGCCCAGCCGACCATTGCCATCATCGATTGGGAAAACCCGGCCAACAATTGCTTTCAGGTCACCGACGAATTTGAGGTATTAAATGCCGGCGGCACCGGCACTCGCCGGCCGGATATTGTGTGTTTCGTGAATGGCATTCCCTTAGTGTGTATCGAAGCCAAACGGCCCGATCCGCATAATCCGCACAAGGATATGCTCAAGGAGGGCATCTCGCAGCACCTCAGAAATCAAGGCGTCGCCGAGATTCCGCATTTGTTTGCCTACAGCCAATTGTTGCTATCGGTGAATGGTCTGGATGGCCGTTACGGTACGACCCGCACACCGGCCAAGTTTTGGGCGTTATGGCGGGAAGAATTACTGCAAGACGATACCTTCGACGCGACCAAAAACACGGCGTTACCGGATAGTCAGACCGAGCAGTTGTTCGGACATAGGCCGGCTTGGATGCGGCAATATTTCGCTAGCCAAGCCGCGCAAGGCAAACTGTTAGCGACCGGCCAGGACAGGCTAATCGTCAGTTTGCTACAGCCTGACCGGTTATTGGAATTCATGCGCTTTTTTATCCTGTTCGATAAGAAAAGCGGCAAGATTGCCGCGCGCTATCAGCAGTATTTTGGCATCAAGAAGCTGGTCGATCAGGTCACGCGCAAGGACAGCCGCGATGCCCGCCAAGGCGGGGTGATTTGGCATACCACCGGTTCCGGCAAGTCATTTACGATGGTGTTCATGGCCAAGGCCTTGATTCTGCATGAGCAGTTAAAACCCTGCCGTTTTTTCGTGGTGACCGACCGCATCGATTTGGAAACGCAGTTGAGCAAGGTGTTCGCCAATGCCGGGGCATTGGCGTCGCCACGGGATGTTGAAAAGGCCAAGGCTACGTCCGGCAAGGATTTAGCTCAGCGCATCAGCCAGGGTAACGAACGGATTTTGTTCTCGATCGTCAATAAATTCGCCACCGCTTCGAAACAGCCGGAATGCCACAACCCCAGTTCGGACATTATTGTGTTGGTCGATGAAGGCCATCGCGGCCACGGCGGCGAAACCCACGAACGCATGCGCCAGATGCTGCCCAACGCGGCGTATATCGCCTTTACCGGCACGCCGCTGCTGAAAAACGATAAAACCACCCATAAATTCGGTCCCATCATCCATGCCTACACCATGCAGCGCGCGGTGGAAGATGGCACGGTCACGCCCTTGCTGTACGAAGAACGGGTGCCGAAGCTCGGCACCAATGCCAAGGCCATCGATAACTGGTTCGAGCGTATCACCGAAGGCTTGACTGACAAGCAGAGCGCCGATTTGAAAAAGAAGTTCGCGCAGAAAGGCCAGATTTACAAGTCCGAAAGCCGCATCGAACTGATTGCGCACGATATTGCCGATCACTTTGTAAAAAACATAACCGATGGTTTAAAGGCGCAATTGGCGACGGACAGCAAGCTGTCGGCAATCCGTTACAAGAAATATCTCGATGAAACCGGCGTGGTTTCCAGCGCGATTGTGATGTCGCCGCCCGATACCCGCGAAGGTCACGATGAGGTGGACGAAAGCCGGTTACCGGAAGTGCAGCAATGGTGGCTGGCGCATATCGGCAATCAAAGCGAAGAAGCTTACGCCAAGAAAGTGATTCGGCAATTCGCCGATGAAGACGATCCGCAAATTCTGATTGTGGTGGATAAGTTGCTGACAGGCTTCGATGAACCCCGCAACGCAGTGTTGTACATCGACAAGCCGCTGAAACAGCACAATCTGATCCAGGCCATCGCCCGCGTCAATCGTCTGCATGAGCTGAAAAAGTTTGGCTTGCTGATCGATTACCGCGGCATTTTGAAAGAGCTGGATACCACGTTGGAAGCCTATCAAAATTTGGCCGAACGCACCCAAGACGGCTACGACATTGATGATCTGGTCGGTTTGTATCGTCAGGTGAACACCGAATATAAAAAACTGCCGGCTTTGCATGACAGGTTATGGGCGATATTCAAAGAGGTTAAAAACCACGCCGACCTGGAGCAGTTTCGCCAAGTGCTGATTCCGCATTACCAAACCGACGATGCCGGCGATAGTTACGATGCCAAGCAAAAGGTGCGGGAAGATTTTTACGAAGCATTGACCGCGTTTAGTTTGTGTTTGGAAATTGCCCTGGGATCTTCCAGCTTTTACGAAGATCGCAGTTTCAGCGAAGAAGACATTCGCACTTATAAGCGCGATGTGCGGTTTTTCAGCCGGCTCCGGCAAATTGCCAGACAGGATGCCGGCGAAACCATCGATTATTCGGACTACGCTTCGCGCATTAAAAAACTGATCGACAAACATGTGGTTGGCGAAAGTATCCGCGAACCGGAAGGGGTGTTCATCGTCAACGAACTGGGCAAGCAAAAGCCCGAGGACTGGAGCGACGAGAAGACTCGCAACGAGACCGATATTATCCGGACCCGGTTAAAGAAAACCATTGAGCAAGAGTTGCAAGACGACCCTTACGCGCAAAAAGTGTTTTCGGAATTGCTGGACCAGGCTATTCGCGATGCTGAAGCGATGTTCGAGCATCCGTTCAAACAATACGTGCTGTTTAAGGATTTGGAAGAAAAATTGGCCGGGCGCGAAGTGCCGGATACGCCGGCCCCGTTGGCGGCCAATCCGCATGCCAAGGCTTATTTTGGCGTATTCAAATTGGTAATCGGTGACGATGCGTTTAACACCCTATCGGCGGCGGACATACAAAGTTACATCGGGCAGGCGTTGGCTATTGATGAAATTGTCGATAAAGCGGTGGCCGAAAATTCCGTGAATCCGCAAAACATCGAGGCAGAGATTCGTAAAGGGCTGTTGCCGCGTTTGTTCAAGATGATCGGCATGGATAAGGCCAAAGAAGTCATTGAGCATATCGTACAGATTACCCGAGCCGGGCTAACGAAAGAGCGATGATTCAACAGTCCATCCGCTACGGCAGCGAAGAAATCCGTTACCAAGTCGCTTTCCGTGCAAGTAAATCAACCAAAATAGCTATCCACATTCATCCGGATGGCTTTGTGCAGGTCGATGCGCCTGTTGGAGCCGAACTGCCTACAATCAAACAAGCGGTGCTTAAGCGTGCCCGATGGTTAACGCAGAACCTGACACGTATTCGAGAGGCGCAATCCGAAGTGCTGCCCCGCCAATATATCAGCGGCGAAAGCCATTTCTATTTAGGGAAGCGTTACCCGCTAAAAGTGCTGGATTTAACGAACAGTCATCGACCCACCGTGAAACTGTTGCGAGGGCAATTACAGGTTGTCACGGCTGATCGTTGCACTGGAAAAATCAGCCAATTGTTGAAGGATTGGTATGCCTCCCACGCCCTCCAGGTTTTTCATCGCCGCTTGCGCGCATTGGCTCCAGGCGTGCTTTGGCTGGGTGAACCGCTACCGACGATTAAACTTTTGACCATGAAGAAGCAATGGGGCAGCTGTTCGCCGCAGGGGCATATTTTGCTAAATCCGCATTTAGTCAAGGCGCCCAGAGAGTGTATCGACTATGTGATTATCCACGAGCTTTGCCACCTTAAGGAGCACAATCACAGTCCGGAGTTTTACAGATTGCTGACTTCGCAAATACCTGATTGGAAAAAGATCAAGACTAAGCTGGATGGAATGGCGGAATTGCTATTAAATTGCTAACCCTGCGTGCTCTAAGTAATCGAGCTAAAGTGTTCGGGTATTTGGAGTGCAAGCTCTGCTTGCAAAGCAGGCAAAGCCTGCACTCCGGCTTTAAACAAGAGATGAAAACTTATATTCAAGTGCTTACCTCCTGCATCCATGCAGTCGGGGAAGCGCCTACTTTTGGCATCCGTGTTCTATTGAGCATACGCTGAGTAGTTACCCAAAATCTAAATAAGGAGCTTGTTTTGAATACACATTCTTTCTGCCGTTGCGGCTCGGGCATCGAATACGCTCAATGCTGCGGCCCGTTTCATTCCGGCGAGAAAAAGCCGGTCACTGCCGAAGCTTTGATGCGTTCGCGCTTTACCGCTTACGCTTTGCATAATGCCGACTATTTGCTGGCTACTTGGGATGCCGCCGTGCGGCCTGAATTGATCGATTTTTCCAAGGAAAAAGTCGATTGGCAGCGCTTGGAAATCGGCAATACTAAAAAAGGCGGAGCCAAGGATACTAAAGGCGTGGTGGAGTTTAAGGCGTATTATTTGCAGGACGGCGAAGAGTATGTAATGAACGAAATCAGTCAGTTCGTTAAACGCGCGGGCGGCTGGTTTTATTTGGACGGGCTGGTTAAGTCCATCGGCAAAGTGGGCTTGCAAACTAATCTGGGCAAGAATGCGCCGTGTTCGTGCGGTAGCGGCAAGAAGTTTAAGCGGTGTTGCGGGGCGGGGTAATCTGCAAAAGCAAACAAGGGCGATCGTTCGGATCGCCCTTGTTTTGACTGTTTTCCGGCAGTTTGCGGGCAGGCTACAAAACAGCGTTATTTTTCGCCTTTGGTGGGTTCTTCCGATTCCCCGATCAGCGCGGCCAAACAATCCATCTGACTTTCGGTATAGTTAGAGTGAGCTTCTGCGAGTTCTTTTGCCGAACCGAAATCATTGCGTAATTCTTCAAGGGTCTTTTTAGGATCTTTAGATGAAGACAGCGTCAACATTTTTGTATAGTTGCGGTAAGCGGTCAGACGCTTGGGGTCGAGATCAATAACGCCGGGCATGTTTTTCGAGGTCGTATCAACGACACATTTAGCCATGCGTTCAGGGGACAATTTATAGTCCTTAATATCTTTTTCCAACTGCATTTGGTCCAATACAGTCTGTTCATATTGTTCTTTATCCGCGCAACCGGCGAGTAATAATGCAGACAGGGAGATGAGCAGTAGTTTTTTCATGTGAGTGTTTCCGTTATTAGTGAGAATGCGCTATGCGGCATTATACGCATATATGAAGGGCAAAAAAGGACGCCCTTGTTTTCGCCCTTTGTCTTCAGCCTTAAATTAATTCATCTCTTTCACTGCCTGCGCTATCCAGGCCTCTACTTCCGCATTGATGTCGGTCGCTTTACGCCCTTTGCTTTCAATGATCGGGCCGATTTTTACTTTGATGACGCCGGGATATTTTAAAAAACTGTAGCGAGGCCAAAAGTCACCGGCATTATGCGCGAGCGGAATGACCGGAAAGCCGGTTTTTTGCGCGAGCATAGCACCGCCCGCACTGAATTTTTTAACTTCCCCGGCGGCAGTTCGAGTGCCTTCAGGAAAAATAACGATCCATAAACCCTGGTTTAAATAAACGCCCCCTTTTTCCAGCAAGATCCGTAATGCAGCGCGTTGATTTTTCCGGTCTATGGGGATGGATTTGACGACACCCAGCGCCCAGCCCCAAATGGGGAACATCAGCAAGGAGCGTTTCAATAAAACGCTTTGCATCGGAAGAATATGTCTTAACGCCAGCGTTTCCCAGGCAGACTGATGATTGCTCAAGACAATGGCCGGGTGTTGCGGATTGATGCGTTCCAACCCTTCCACTTCATAGCGGAGGCCGCAAAAAACCTTGGACATCCATAAAACAACAGAGCACCAAGCCTTGGAAATGTTGTAGCGGATTACAAAAGGAAAGGGCGTGGTTAAAAGAATGAATAGTCCGGCAAGGGTGGCGGTCGAAAAAATGCCCACAAATAACAGCGCCGAACCTATATAGTTTTTAGGTCTATTGTCTTGATGTGATGTATTTTGCTGCGTCATATAAGTTGTCAAAAACAGGAATGTTGAGATTAGGGTTTTCAAACAAGGTTTTTTCGCCTTTACCGGTTTTGACCGGCATCGGGCTTGCACCGCATGAAGGTCGCGAAGCGAATCGCCGACGCCATTGTTCCGGAGATTTAATGAAGTGATCCGAGTCGTGATTAATAACGCCATCACGATCCAGCAACACGTAGCGGTTTTCGGACATGATTTATATAGCATTCTCGCACCGCTGGAGCGGTGCTGACTGCATTCCCACGTTGGAGCGTGGGAACGATGGACTAAGTGACATGTTCACTTAAGATTGCAATTTGGAGATGTCGGCGCAGGTCAAAAATTGCTCGGACAACAGGTTCAACAATGCCAGCCGATTGGCGCGCAAATCGAGATCGTCGGTCATCACCATCACATGATCGAAAAATGCATCGACATCATTGCGTAATCCGGCCAAACGATTGAGCGTCGCCTGGTAATTGCGTTGCGCCAGTAACGGCTTGATGTCATCGTCGGATTGCAGTGCGGCTTGCAATAACTGTTTTTCTTGAGGCTCAAGCAATTCGCCGACGCTGTCTGCCGGTTGGGTGTCCGATTTTTTCAGGATATTGCGGATGCGTTTATTGGCTGCCGCCAGGCTTTCGGCTTCGGGCAATTGCCTGAAAGCTTTAACCGCCTGCAAGCGCTGCATAAAATCCAACGGTTCGGCAGGCGTCACGGCGATTACCGCATCGAATTCATCGGCGGTATAGCCCTGATCGAGGCAATAGCCTTTCAGGCGCTCAAAAATAAACCCGATGACCCGGTCGGCTGTTTCGGCTTGATCTGCTGCGGTTTTAATCTGGGCACTGGCGAATTCCGTTAACTCGACAATATTGATATTGAGTTTATTCTCTATGACGGTCCGCAGAATGCCTAATGCGGCGCGGCGCAAGGCATAAGGATCTTTGTCGCCGGTTGGGATCAAGCCGACGGCAAAAATACCGACCAGCGTATCTATTTTTTCCGCAATCGCAAGAATTTGTCCGATTGCACTGGCGGCAGTCGGACTGCCTGATTGTTTGGGAAAATACTGTTCTTCAAGCGCCAGCGCGACCGCTTTCGGCTCGTGCTCCGCCAACGCATAGTAGCGTCCCATAATGCCTTGCAAATTACCGAACTCGCCAACCATTTCGGTCATCAAATCGGTTTTTGCCAATAACGCGGCACGTTCGGCCAGTTCAACATCGGCGCCCAAATGTCCGGCAATAAATTTTGCCAGGTTTCGAACCCGTATGGTTTTGTCGTAAACCGTACCCAAGCTCTCCTGGAAAATAACAGTGGACAAGCTTTCCACGCGATCTTCCAGCACTTTTTTCCGGTCCTGATTCCAGAAAAACTCGGCGTCGGAAAGACGCGGTGTCACCACGCGTTCATTTCCCTGTTGTATGGATTTGGGATTGGTGCTGTCAATATTGCTGAAAGTAATGAAGTTCGCCAACAAACCGCCTTCGGCATTTTCAACCGGAAAATATTTCTGGTTGGTTTGCATTGTGGTAATCAATACTTCAGGAGGCAGTTCCAGGTAACGCGGATCGAAAGTCCCGGTAATCGGCACAGGCCATTCGTTTAACGCGGCAATTTCTTCCAGTAAATCGTCCTCGATATGCGCAATGCCGCCCACTGCGTCGGCGGCTTTTTGTGCCGCGTCGCGAATGATGGTTTTTCTTTGCTCAAAATCGGCAATGACGTGGCCTTGTTGGTACAGGACATCCGCATAATCTTCCGGCCTGGTCAGGGTGATTTTTTGCGGCGCGTGGAAACGGTGGCCTTGCGTAGCCGCGCCGGTTTTGAGGCCCAGGATTTCGGTGTCGATGACTTTGTCGCCGTAAAGCAGGACCGCCCAATGTACCGGCCGGACAAACTCGGTAGTGAAACTGCCCCAGCGCATACGTTTGGCAATCGGCAAGCCGGCGATGCTTTGGCGGATGATGTCGGGGATCAGGTTTTCAGTAGATTGGCCTTTGACGGCTTGGGTAAAACTGAGCCATTCGCCTTTGTCGGTTTTCAAGCGTTCCAGTTGATCGAAACTGGTGCCGCAGCTGACCGCAAAACCCAAGGCTGCCTTGCTGGGCGTGCCGTCCGGCGCAAATGCCGCTTGCAGCGCGGGGCCGCGTTTTTCTACGGTTTTGTCGGGTTGCGCGGTGGACAGGTTTTCGATGAAAACGGCCAGACGTCTTGGCGTGGCGTAAGCTTTGCTGCCGGTAAACGTCAGTTCGGCGGCGTTAAGGCCTTGAATGATGCCGTTCAATAACGCGTTGCTCAGTTTTAGCAAGGTTTTCGGAGGCAGTTCTTCCGAACCTAATTCAAAAAGTAAGTGTTGTGCGGTCACGATAAGTTGCCTTTATTAATTAATATTGTTTCATCTGCGTTATAGGGGTTATTAATTAAATAACTTGCCCATTCAAATAACAGTGTTATACCTTTGGCATTATTTTTCTTTAATGCTTTAAATAAAGATTTGAATCTAGAATCATTTTTGCTAGTGGATACTTTGGTTATTTTCATCAGCTCTCTGAAATCGCTATGAAGCCCGTAATTTTCTATTGATAGACCAACCTGTTGACATTCAGAAATAATCCATTTTTCAAGCGGCGGATGAAGTATGAGGTAATGGCATTTTGATTTATGTTTGTATAGCTCTATATTGCATTCGGTTATTTTTACAAAGTCTTTTAAATACATCACGGGAGCTTTATCTTTATCCAAAATGCCGACAGCAAAACTATCGCTAAATCGTTCTCGCATGATTTTTGTTACTGTATGACAACCTTTTTGATGATTGAAGCCTTTGTTTGTCGGTAATAGCGATTCCATTAAATTAGTATCGAGATAACACTCTGGAATAATATGATTATCCATGTGTCGTGAATCGCTCATAATTAAAAAAAACATCTATGCCATATTCATATACTTCATTGACTTCATCATCGGATAGCCGATTAATAACCGTTTGTCCCTCTTTAAAATCAGCGATAAAAATTGCCACATCATCACGCTTATATTCCAAAAAGTCATTAAGCACGTAAGGGCTATGCGTGGCAATAAAAAACTGATTGCTAATTGAATTTATAACTTCTTGGGTAAAGTGAGCAATATAAGGCGGAAAACAATGCGCTTCAGGTTCTTCAAATAACAAAATAGAATCTTTATTGGAAGCAATGGCGGCTTTAAAAAATACTAATCTTTGAAGCGTATCGGCTATAGAGCTAAAAGGAAATGAAACCATTTCATCATCGCCTTTCAATGCTTTCATTATTCTTAATGTGTGGTTTGTTTTATCAAATAGAAGCTTTAATCCATACTCAGAAAATAATGCAGATAATTCATTTTTTACCTTATCTTTTTGAATAATATCAAAAAAATTGATGCCACCAGGCGGTATTAAACTAAAAATCCTTACAAGGTCTTGTTTCTTCGAAATAAAAACATGAGGAAATTTATAATATTTAACTTTTGGTGACGGATAATCACGTTTTTTATAAGCACCTACAAGATTAAATTTGTTATCTACAATGAGAGTATGATTTTCTGCGGTTTTAATATCAACACTTGGTAATTTTCCATATAATTCATAAGTAACATCTTGTTGTTCTAAATTTATTTCAAATTCAACAAAGTTTTCGTGAGATAGATATTCAACAACGCAAAAACTACCATCATTAGCTTTAATAGTAATTTCTTCTTCTATATTCCCATCAAAAAACAATTCAGCAAGATCTTCTAATCTAACAAACTGAGTTATTTTTTTGCTTTTGTTATATTTAATATAAGGCAAACTAAATAATCCAATCGCCTCAAGAATATTCGACTTTCCAACATTCGGCTTTCCAATCAGCAAATTAATCCGTTTACAATCGCTTAAAGTGACATCCTTAAGCGATTTAAAATTGGTAATATGTACCGAATTGAAAAACGTGGACATGGATTACTCGGCTTGCTTCTGGCACATCGGAAATCCTAGCGATTCCCGGCGTTGGTAATAGGCTTCGGCTACAGATTTGGCTAAATTCCTGACGCGTAACAAATAGCGTTGCCGCTCGGTAACAGAAATAGCATGACGCGCATCCAGCAGGTTAAAGGCATGCGAAGCTTTCAACACCATCTCATAAGCCGGCAGCGGCAAATTCAATTCGATCAGCTTGGTGCATTCCCGCTCATAAGTCTCGAAACACTGAAACATGAACTCGACATTGGCATGTTCGAAATTGTAAGCGGACATTTCCACTTCATTTTGATGGAACACGTCGCCGTAAGTAACGGTACCGAACGGGCCGTTAGTCCAAACCAAATCGTAAACGCTTTTAACCCCCTGCAAATACATCGCGATGCGTTCCAGGCCGTAAGTGATCTCGCCGGTGATCGGCCGGCATTCAAGGCCGCCGACTTGCTGGAAATAGGTGAACTGGGTCACTTCCATGCCGTTCAGCCAGACTTCCCAGCCCAAGCCCCATGCGCCCAGGGTAGGCGATTCCCAATTATCTTCGACAAAACGCACATCGTGTTCGAGCAGATCCAGGCCCAAATGTTTTAACGAACCCAGATACAGTTCCTGGATATTGTCCGGCGACGGTTTTAACACCACCTGAAACTGGTAGTAATGCTGGAGCCGGTTGGGATTTTCGCCGAAACGGCCGTCGGTCGGCCGGCGCGACGGCTGCACATAGGCCGCGTTCCAAGGCTCAGGGCCTATGGCGCGTAAAAAGGTGGCGGGATGAAACGTCCCCGCGCCCACTTCCTGATCCAGCGGTTGCAATAAAATACAACCCTGATCTGACCAGTATTTCTGTAAGGCCAGGATGAGTCCCTGAAAAGTAGATAAGTCGTTGTTTATGCTGGACACGGTTTAATGCTCTTGGGCAATAAAAAGTGGGGGATTATAACTGAAAAGCCGACATCAGGCATATCGTTAGATTCGACCGCACAAATTTATGCCGCCGAACTCTACAGCGTTTGTTATAGGTAGCATTGCTGATTTCCCCTGATTAATTACCTCTCTAAAATGCATAAGCTTATATTCGAACATTAAGGATAAGCGGTGTTGTATCTCGTTATCAGGGTCTTGATGAATACCTTAAGTTAGGTGGCGTACTTTTTTAAACAAAAGGAGAATCGACATGAACGATCAACAAAAGCAACGGGCTGTAGAAATTCTTAACCTTATCATGGAGCTTGAATTGGCGGGAGTTGTTCGCTACACGCACTATTCCCTTATGATTTACGGCTATAACCGCATTCCTATTGTGTCCTGGCTTAAGGGCAATGCCGACGAAAGTCTTGCTCATGCGCATAAAGCGGGCGAGTTGGTGACTTTGTTGGGCGGGCATCCTTCGCTTAAGATCGGCCCTTTGTTGGAAACGGCAAAGCACGATATTGGCGATATTCTAAGAGAAAGCCTGGAACACGAGAAAACGGCAATAGCCGCCTATGTCAACCTGTTGAAAGCCGCCGAGGGCGTTTCGGTGTTGCTGGAGGAATATGCCCGAGAAATGATTGCAGATGAAGAACTGCATCTGGACGAAGTGAATAAAATGTTGCGAAAACCGGGCGATGTTCAGCCGTTTAATTTATAAGACGGGAATGACGATAACGTTTTTTTCTCGCTGGATCGGCTGAAAAATACGATCAGGCCGCCGCTGAATTGGCAGTCGACACCCATATCGATATGGTTTTACTCGATATTGACAGCGCCCCTGAGGCGGTTGTGCCGCTAATTAACACCTTGCGCCAAGTTTCCCAAGCTAAAATCCTTCTTATTACCCGCTTGTCGGATCTGGCGCTTCAAGACAAAGCCATCATGGCCGGTGCTCGCGGCATTGTCGACAGGAGTATCAGCCCTGTAATGCTGCTGACCGCAATTGAAAAAGTCGATCAGGGAGAGGTTTGGCTTAGCAAGATTGCAACAGGGCGCATCTTTATCGACCTTCTTCGAACAAACGGCAATAGTTCAAATAATGAAGTCACTACATCCAAAGTTTCATTACTGACCGGACGCGAACAAGAAATTGTTGCTTTCATTGCCTGCAATGGCGGCGAATCAGGCAAAACCATAGCTAATAAACTCTGCATCAGTGAAAGCACGTTGCGTAATCACCTGACCGTCATTTATCAAAAACTCGAAGTTGTTAACCGTCATGGTTTGATCGCTTTCGCCTTTCAAAACGGCCTTGCCGAACCTTCCGTAGCTAACGCCAAATAGCATTTCCCCTTCCTCATTGGTTGGCACATTGAATACCAGCCGAGAGCAGTTCCTTTAATCGCACAAACTCTCTTTCCTTGCCCTATAGCTCTGCTTATCCCAACTCAGGGAAACCGGCATTTTAAACGACTGCCCTTTCAACACAGCGCAATCCATAGGATAAATGCTTATACACCAGTACATTTATCCTACAAAGATAAGGACAATCCTCTCATGTCATAGGCAAACGCTTCAGTTACACTTTTTTACCATGAAGAATCCGCTTAAAACGCCTCGGCAACAGCGCAAAAACGAACGCGTCAGTATCGCAGTCCCGGTCAAAGTCTCCGATCAGACCGGTATTTCGCGCGACGTCAGCGCCAGCGGCATTCTTTTCGAACTCGATCACTTTAACGAAGTCGGTTCCGAAATCAGCTTCGAGCTGGAACTGGACACTCCCAACGGAAAAATGAAGCTCAAATGCACAGGCGATATTGTGCGTACTGAATCGAAGGGACAAAAAACGGCTATCGCAGTAAAAATTACCGACTCGCAATTCGAATAATCCCGAACATCCAACCCAAATATAACTTTCCGCTTTCAACCTAATTACTTAGAGAACAATCATGGCTATCAACACGACATCGTTTACCAAGACACCGCAGGCGGGTGATGACTTGCTTTTATCCTCTAAAACCGGACTGAATGAAGAGTCTTTCAACATTGTCTACCTGGATGTGATGAGCAACGATCTAGGCGGCAATGCCAAGACTCTTTACTCGCTGGACAACGGCATTGAAGATGACGGCAAAACCGGTGCGGATCTGCTCATACAGGATACCGTCAAAACCGAGTCATTGAGCACGGACACAAGCTTGAACGGCGCCAAGATATGGATCTCGAACGGCAAGGTCGGCTACGATGCCAACACATTGAGCGCCGATTTCCAGGCCAAACTCCAGCATTTGGCCCAAGGCGAGAGCCTGACCGATAGCTTCACCTATGCCATCCGCTTAGGCAACGGCACCCTCAGCTGGGCTACCGCAACGGTGCAGATCGCCGGTAAAAACGATGCAGTGACTATCACGCTGGCCGACACTACCGGTGCGGTGGTCGAAGACGCCGCTTCAACTCCGGACAGCAACGACAGCCGGACAGCGACCGGCAGCATCAGCTTCAACGACATCGATTTAAGCGACACGCACACGGCAACCTTTGTTAAAAGCGATGGACACGAGTCCAGACTGGGTACATTTGCCTTGGCGCCGGTGGTCGAAGCGGCAAACGCCGAGACCGGTTCGGTGGCTTGGACTTACACCCTGAACAACGCCGATGCACAGTACTTGGCGGAGGGACAGACCGTAACTGAAATCTACACCGTTAAAATAAATGACGGCCATGGCTCCACCGCAACACAAAAAGTAAGCATCACCATTACCGGCACCAACGACGCGGTGAATATCCGCAGTGGCGTTCAAGCCGGAACCGTAACGGAAGACGGCGCGCTGAGCGCCGGCACATCCGATGATGATGACCATGAATCAACCGAACATGACGATCATGACGATGATCACGACGAACATGAATCCGATGAACACCATGAACAACCCCAACAAAGCGCCCATGGCGTCATTAAATTTACCGATGCCGATCAGTCCGATACACACACCGCGACAGTCAATAACAACGGTGTCTCCGCATTAGGCACACTGACTCTTCAGGTGCATGAAGAAAGAGGCGATGACGATGGGGAAGCTTCCCACGGCTCAGTCGCCTGGACCTATACCCTTAATAATGACGCGGCCCAATCTCTCGCAGCCGGCGAACAAGTCACTGAAGTCTTTGAAGTGGCGGTATCCGACGGCCATGGCTCGACCAAGACCGAAACCGTCACCATCACCGTCAACGGCACCAACGATGCGCCGGTCGTCACCAATGCAGAGAGCCAGCTTATCGGCAGCGTCAAGGAAGATGACAGCCTCTCCATCAGCGGCCAATTGAGCGCCAGCGATGTCGACCATGGGGCAACTCAAACCTGGAGCGTACAAAACTCAGCGGTCGGCACTTACGGCTCGATCGCTGTCGATGCCGCCACCGGCCAATGGACCTACATCCTGGCCAACGATGCCGACAACGTGCAGGCACTAGCCGCAGGCGAAAGCCATGATGAAACCTTCACCATCCGAGTCGACGACGGCCTGGGCGGCAGCGTCGACCAAACCGTCACCATTACCGTCAACGGCACCAATGACGCCGCCGTACTGAGTTCGGCAACGGCCGACGTGATCGAAACCAACGAAGTGCTGAGCACTTCCGGCACCCTGACCATCAGCGACATCGATAGCGCGGCGACCTTCGTGGCCCAGGTCGACCAAGCCGGTCTCTACGGCACCTTCAACATCGGCACGGACGGTGCATGGTCCTATGTCGCCAACAACGCTCACGACGAGTTTGCAGAAGGCATCACTTATACCGACACTTTCGCGGTTACCAGCGCCGACGGCACCGCGACCAGCGTTACTGTCAACATCCTGGGCACCAACGACGCAGCCGTATTGAGTTCAGCGGCCGTAGTTCTGGATGAAACCAACGCCGCGCTGAGCACCTCAGGCGTATTGAGCATCAGCGACGTCGACAATGCGGCGCAGTTTATTGCACAAGATGCCGCCACCGGCAGCAACGGCCTGTTCAGCATCGACGCGGACGGCAACTGGAGCTACACCGCCAACAGCGCATTCGACAACCTGAATGCAGGCGACTCCGTTTCCGACACATTTATCGTCAAAGCCGTGGACGGCACCGAGACCAGCGTCAAAGTCACCATCAACGGCACCAATGACGCAGCCGTGCTGAGTTCGGCAGCCGTAGTTCTGGATGAAACCAACGCCGCGCTAAGCACCTCAGGCGTATTGAGCATCAGCGACGTCGACAATGCGGCACAGTTTATCGCACAAGATGCAGCCACCGGCAGCAACGGCACGTTCAGCATCGACGCGGACGGCAACTGGAGCTACACCGCCAACAGCGCTTTCGACAACCTGAATGCAGGCGATTCAATCTCCGACACGTTTATCGTCAATGCTATAGACGGCACCGAAACCAGCGTTAAGGTCACCATCAACGGCACCAACGACGCGGCTGTACTGAGTTCGGCAACGGTCAACCTGACTGAAACTAACGTAGCGTTGACCACCTCCGGCACATTGACTATCAGCGATGTCGACAGCGCGCCGGTCTTTGTAGCTCAAACCGGCGTCGTCGGCAGTTACGGTACTTTCAATGTTGGTTCTAACGGCGCATGGACTTATGCTACCAACAGCGCTCACAATGAATTTACGGCCGGCATCACTTATACCGATACCTTCGCGGTTACCAGTGCCGACGGCACTGTCACCAGCGTCAAGGTCAACATTCTAGGCACCAACGATGCGCCGGTGCTACTTGATGCAATAACCACTTTTGAGGAAGTCTCTTTTGGCGGTGGCTGGGGATTTACCTCAGCGTCGAATCTTTCGGGCGGTCTTTGGCATACCGATAATCCGGGAAATCACCTTGAAATCGGTGCCGGCACCGTATACGGGGCCGGTACAACTTCCCAGGTTAACGAGTTGGAAGCAAACGGCGGCGATCCCTCAAACCTGTACACAGACATTAACGCCGTGGCGGGAACGTCATATGCCGTGTCGTTCGACTACTCGCCGCGTGCCGGCGTCCAGTCCAGCTCCAACGTCAGCGTATTCTGGGGCGGAAACCTTGTTGGCCATTTGAGCGGTTCCACAACCGGAATGCAACATTTCAGCCTCAATTTGCCGGTGCCTGCGGACGGGACTTATCGTCTGGAATTCCGCGCAGACGATAAGAGCGGCGCCGGCGGTTTGCTCGATAATATCGCCATTCAGCATGACGGTGCTGTCAACGCTACCGTGATAGAACAGGTTACTCCTGCCGGCAATCTCAGCGCCAGCGGTAGTCTTTGGTTCACTGACTTGGATATGAACGATATGCACTTGGTATCTGCAACAGGTACTCCGCTGAACGGCGTGTTGGGTTCGCTTACCGCAGTAAAGAACACAGAGTCTACGAGTACGGGAAGCGCCGGAAAGTTGACCTGGACTTATACTGTTGCCGATGCCGCTGTTGAATATCTGGCGGCGGGCCAGACCAAAGTCGAGAGCTTCACTATTACCCTTGATGATCAGCACGGGGGCGTCATCACCAAGCAGATTAATGTCACTGTCGCCGGCACCAATGACGCGCCGGTGGTGGCAGCGTTGGATGTTACCGGTGCGGTAACCGAAATGGACGTAGCGGCCGGCAACCTTAGCAACAGCGGCATCATTACTTTCACCGATGCCGACCTTGCCGACATTCATAGTCTCAGTGCCGTCACACCTTCGGCCGGCGCCTTAGGCACGCTGACCGCGAGCGTGAGCGCCGACACCACCGGCAGCGGCGCTGGTGGAGCGGTGACCTGGAACTACAGCGTGGCCGCTTCGGCGGTAGAATACCTGGCTGCGGGCCAGACCAAGGTCGAGACTTTCAGCTTCAATGTGCTGGACGGGCATGGCGGCAGCGTGCCGCGCACCGTGAGCGTAACCGTGACCGGTACTAACGATGCGCCGATCGCGCATAACGATACCAATGCGTTGAGGGTTGCAAGCCTGAGCGGTATTACCCAAACCAACGTCGTTAATTGGGTCGATTGGACCAGCAGTGCTCAAGGAAAAGTCTACGGAACCCTCAATATCGGCAATGGCCAGACTATTGATGTCACCTATTCCGGCGAGTACGCTTTTGCCCAAACCAACGGCGGCACTAACTTTTACACGGCACCCGCTGGAACATATACCAGCAGCGCAGTCGCGAACGGCCCCACAGGATCGGACATCATCGCACTTAGCCAGGCATCGCAGAAAACGCTGACCTTCTCGCAGCCGGTAAACGATCTTTTCTTCGCCGTCGTGAGCCTGAACGGCAACGGCTATTTGTTCGACCAGGATTTCCGGATTGCCAGCTATGGCCCCGGCTATTGGGGCAGCGGTTCGGCAACGAGAATAGCCTTGGCGGACGGCAGATTCGAGGTCGTAGGTAACGGCGAGTTGCATGGTGTGTTGCAAATCGACGGCGCGGTCCAGTCGCTGACATGGACCAGCCAATCGGCTGAATACTGGAACGGCTTCACCATCGGTTCTTATGGCAAGGCGCAATCCGCGACCGTTTCCGGCAATGTACTTACCAACGACAGCGACCCGGACACAACCGATACCTTGGCGGTGTCGGCGGTCAATGATCAACTGATAACCGGGAACTCGATTACCCTGAATTTGGCCTCCGGCGCACGGGTCACGGTGAATAAGGACGGCTCTTATCTCTACGATGAAAATTCGGCCTTCGGCTCCCTCGCCCAGAATCAGACCACGCAAGACAGCTTTCAATATACCGTGTCGGACGGACACGGCGGCACGGCCACAGCGACGGTGAACATCACTATCACCGGCACCAACGAGACCCCGGTGGTTAGCAACACGGCTGCGGCTCTCGTTGGCTCGGTAAAAGAGGACGCGACCCTTACCGCCACCGGTCAACTCTCGGCTACTGACGTGGATCAGGGCTCGGTCCTGACTTGGTCGGTACAAGGCAACGCCACCGGCACTTACGGCGCTATCACTGTCGACAACACCGGAAAATGGGTTTACACCCTCAACAACAACGCCGCTAACGTTCAGGCGATGGCAGCCGGAGAGTCGCACAATGATGTCTTCACAGTCCGGGTTACTGACGACAAGGGCGCATTTGTCGATCAGACAGTGACAGTCACTGCCAACGGTTCTAATGAAACTACGCTAACCGGCACGCTAACTGTCGATAATTCTTTTGAGCTCTATGTCAGCACTAACGACAGTCAACTTGGCACCTTGTTCGCTACCGGTTCTAATTGGGCCGCCGCATATAATTTTGCAGCGCAACTTACGCATGGAGTAAGCAATTATGTCCATATCGTCGCTCATAATGTGGGCGGACCGGGAGGACTCTTAGGCCAGTTCAGTCTGAGCGATGCTCAATTTGCTTTTCCTAATAGCTCGACGGTGGAATATACCAATGCAGCCGATTGGAAAGTCAGTCTTTCAGGCTTTGGCGGCACTTATTCCGCGCCGGTGAACGAGGGCGTAAACGGGGTTGGTCCATGGGGCTATATTTCGCCAATATCCGGCTCATCAAACTGGATATGGAATTACTACAGCGTCAACTCCAGCGATTTCAATAATGAATATTTCAGCATGAAAATCAACCCGATAGTATTCCCTGCCGGGGTAGCGGGCGAAGATATTCAATTGGCAATCAATGATGCGTCGCTTGGCCTGAAACAAGGCTTGCTCGACCTCACTGTCTCCGGCTTGCCTTCGGGCTGGGTATTGAATAGCGGCCTGCGCCTTGATGACGGTAGCTGGTCGGTACAAACCGCGGATCCGAGCACGCTTGCGATCAAGGCGCCCGCCGATTTCAGCGGTGCCATGCTGGTTAACATTTCGGAAAGCTGGACTAACGCCGACGGAACGACCGGCACCACAACGATAATGGATAATGTTGAGGTCTATGCGCCCGGCGCGCCGATTTTCGCCTGGTCCGGCGATGACAACCTGACCGGTTCGGCTGGTGCGGATTTGTTTGCCCTGGGCCAACCGATCGGCAACGTAACCGTGTTCAATTTCGATGCCTCCGCTGACAAGATCGACTTGATGGGCTTTGCCGGAATCACCGGTTTCGCCGACGTTCAACAAAACTTGTCGGTAGACGCTGACGGCAATGCCCTGATCACGCTGGCGGATGGGCAAACCATTATGCTGAAAGGCATCGATCCGGCCGCGTTAAGCGCCGACGACTTTGCATTCAATGAAACGCCGGTCACCCATAATAGCGGCAATATGGTCGTAGGCGACGGCGCGATGTTGCCGTTGGGCGGAATCATTGACAACAGCGGATCCATTGCTCTGCAATCGACAGGCGATGCCACAAGAATAGAGCTGATCATGGGCGATGTTTCGTTGCAAGGTCACGGACATGTGACCCTGACCGACAACGACAGCAACATTATTTTCGGCGCAACATCTAATACGACACTAACCAATGTCGACAACATCATCTCCGGTTCCGGCCAGTTGGGTCAGGGACAGTTGATTTTAAACAACCAAGGTATCATTGTTGCCGATGGCGCTCATGCGCTGACTATCGATACCGGCGTCAATACGGTGATCAACTACGGCACCCTGGAGTCCACCGGCGCCGGCGGCCTGGTTATCAACTCCGCTGTGTCCAACAGCGGCCTGTTGTGGGCTCACGGCGGCGACCTCATCGTCAACGGCGCTGTAAACAGCGGTTCCGTGCTGATCGATAATGGCGGCGATATTGAATTTGCCGATGCGTCATCCGCCAATGTAAGTTTCGGCACGGGTTCGTCGAACATCCTGAAACTGGACGATGCCGGCCAATTCACCGGCTCGGTCTCGGACTTGGATGCAGGCGATGCGATTGATTTGGCCAACTTCAGCTCGGACAACGCGACTATGAGCTATGTAGATAACGCGGATCATTCAGGCGGTACGCTGTCCATTACCAATGGCGCGCATGAGGTTGTTAACATCACGCTTGTCGGTCAATACCTTGATTCCGGGTTTGCATTGGCTGCCGATGGCTCGGCTGGTACAATGATCTCTTACCAGTAGATTAACCGGTCCGGATATTGCCCTTGTTTAGGCAAGGGCGATTGGATGCAAATGGGAGTGAGGTTAACCTATGCGCCTCAAGCTAAGCCATGATCGTTCCCACGCCGGAGCGCGAGTCGTTATACACAAGTCTGTTCAAGACCGTCCGTCATTTGGTATAAATGCTGGAATGGTTCGGATGTAGGCCGGAATAAGCCCGCCCGGCGACAGCAAGGGTGGGTGTTTCCGGCAATCGGAGTGCCGGAAACACCAGTTCTCGCTACCGCTCGAACCGGCTTATTCCGGCCTACTTCGAAATGTGTATAACGATGAGCGCCGGAGCGTGGGAACGATCATGCTATTCGTTTTACCCTTTTAAAAGCGCTTACCGCCGCTTTGCATGCTTAAACAGCCGATTCTTCCCCCAAACCCTCATAATTAAGCAATGGAATGACCCCCACCGTTCACTCTGATATTACGCTCGCTTTAAAGGAGTGCAAGAACGCATTTTTATCGGCAGCCGGGTTTAGTATGGTGATTAACCTGCTAATGCTGGTGCCGTCCATCTATATGTTGCAGGTCTACGATCGCGTGGTGGCTACCAGTAACAAGTCCACCTTGCTGATGTTGACGCTGATCGTGTTCGTGTTGTTTTTGACCATGAGCATTGTCGAATGGGTGCGCTCGCAAATTCTGGTCAGGGTCAGCGCGCGCTTGGAGATATTGTTGAATCGGCGGGTATTTGCCGTCGCTTACAAACAATCGCTTAATTCGGGCGGTCAGCGCTCGACTACGCAACCGTTTGACGACTTGACCGCATTGCGCCAGTTCCTGACCGGCAACGGCTTGTTCGCGTTCTTCGATGCGCCGTGGCTGCCGATGTATATCGCGCTGATGTTCCTGTTTCATCCCTGGTTCGGCTGGTTTTCGGTGGCGACCGGCATTATTTTGGTGTTGATTGCTATCGCCAATGAAAAAGCGACCGCCGCAACGCTGGCGGAAGCCAACCAATTGGCTATTGCCGGCCGCGGCCAGATCAGCCGTCATCTCAGAAATGCCGAAGTGATCGAGTCAATGGGGATGCTGGCAAGTGTCCGCCAACGCTGGTTGATAACTACGAACCAGGTATTGGTCCTGCAATCGGTTGCCAGTTCCCGTGCCGGCCTGATCGGCGCGGCATCGAAAGTCGTGCGCCTGACTTCGCAATCCTTGATTCTGGGTTTGGGCGCTTATCTGGTCATCGAACGGGAAATTACCCCCGGTTTAATGACGGCCGGTTCCATTTTGTTGGGACGGGCGTTGGCGCCAATCGATATGGTTATTGCCAATTGGAAAGGCTTTATCAATGCCCGCGGACAATACCAGCGTTTGAATAATCTGTTGTTGGAAATTCCGGCCGATGCCGAAAAAATGCCCTTGCCGGCCCCTACCGGCTTAATCAGTTTTGAAGATGCCCAGGTTATACCGCCCGGCGCTAAAGAACCGGCATTAAAAGGGATCAGCCTCACCATTGACCCCGGCGACTTGTTAGGCGTTATCGGCCCGAGCGGTGCCGGTAAATCGACTTTTGCCAGGGCCTTGCTGGGTATTTGGCCGACGTCGAACGGCAAAGTCCGTCTCGACGGCGCGGAGGTTTCGGCGTGGAACCGGCAAGAGCTGGGGCCTTATATCGGTTATCTGCCCCAGGATGTCGAGCTGTTCGAAGGCTCGGTCAGCGAAAACATTGCCCGCTTCGGCGAAATCGATGCTGACGAGGTGGTCAATGCCGCGAGAATGGCCGATGTCCATGAGCTGATTTTATCCCTGCCTGAAGGCTACGATACTGTGATCGGCGCCAACGGCGGCGTTCTGTCCGGTGGCCAACGGCAACGTATCGGTTTGGCCCGCGCCCTCTATGGCAGTCCGGTGTTGGTGGTATTGGATGAGCCTAACTCCAACCTGGACGAACAAGGCGAGCTGGCGCTGGGCAATGCCTTGCAACGCATGAAGCAAAATAAAACGACCGCGATACTGGTTACCCATCGGCAAAGTGTACTGTCTTATGTCGACAAATTGTTGGTCCTCAGCGACGGCCAACTCGCAGTTTATGGGCCGCGCGATCAGGTGATCGCGCATTTGAAACAACGGTCGCAGCAAGTTTCCGCCGTTCCTGCGGGAACCGGATCATGAAGGCTATACGGTAAACATGAATCAAGCATCCAATTCCGCCGAAACCCCAAGCCCTGTGGAAACGGACGATAAGCCCATCCGCATAATCGGCTTGATCGTACTGTTGTCGACGCTGGGCATTTTCGGCATTTGGGCTTGTTGGGCGCCAATTGACGGCGCTGCGCTTGCGCCCGGTTTTGTCGCCGTTAAATCCCATAAAAAAACCGTACAACATCTTGACGGCGGCATCGTTAGCCAGTTGCTGGTCAAAAATGGCGACATTGTCGAGGAAGGCGATTTGCTGTTAACGCTGGACGGCACCGAGAACAAGGCCCAGCTCGAAATAGCACGCGGCCAGTTTATTACCTTGGCCGCGCAAGTGGCGCGGCTTGAAGCGGAAAGGGACGGTAAATCGGCTATTGTTTATCCCGAGCCCCTGAACGATGCGGCCGACCTTCGGATCACCGAAGCCAAACGAACCGAAAACCAGCTTTTTGTCGCCCGAAAAAATGCCCATGAAGGCGAAATGGCGGTCCTGACCCAACGCGTCGGCCAGCTCAATTCCAAAATCGACGGCTTAAAAGGCCAGCGCAGCAGCAAGCAGGACTTGGTCGCCTCCTACAGCGAGGAAGCCCGCGATTTGAAAGAACTGCTGGCGGAAGGCTTCGCGGACAAGCAACGGCTGCGGGATACTGAACGTAACTATATGTTAAACAAAGGCGAAATATCCGCATTAACATCCGAAATCGCCGCCAGCCAAATCCAGATCGGCGAAACCAAACTGGAAATTTTACAGTTGGAGAAAAAATTCCAGGAAGATGTCAGCACCAAGCTCAGCGAAGCGCAAACCGATTTGTATGACGTGACTCAACGCATGTCGGCGACTAAAGATAAAGTCGTGCGCATCGACATCAAAGCCCCGGTTTCAGGCCGGGTTATGGGCATGGAAATGCATACCGTAGGCGGCGTGATCCTGCCGGGCCACCCTATTCTGGATATTGTCCCGCAAAAAGAAGAGCTGATCGTTGACGCCCAAGTGTCGCCTTTGGATATTGACCGGGTGAGTATCGGGCTTGTTGCCGAAGTGCGCTTTACTGCGTTCAAACAAGCGCTAACCCCGGTTATTGAAGGCCGGATGATCGGTTTGTCGGCGGACAGGCTGATCGAGGAAAAGACCGGAACGCCTTATTATCAAGCCGAAATCGAACTGACGCCGGAAAGCTATCAAAAAATGGCGCATCTTGAACTCGTGCCGGGCATGCCGGTTGAGGTTTTGATTAAAACCGGGGAAAGAACCGTTTTCGAGTACCTGACCAAACCGATCAGCAATGCCTTTGCCCGGTCATTTATTGAAGATTAATGGTTATGTCCAAGCTAAAAAACGCTTTCTGTGCAGCGCTGATGATCTGCGCCTCGCCTGCCCGCGCCGAAGGTTTAATGGATGTTTATCATCAGGCGCTGCAAGCCGATCCTGAACTGAAGACATCGGAGTTACAGGTTGAGGTCGGCAATGCGCAGAAAGGCCAGGCCTTGGGCCAGTTATTGCCGCAAGTTAACGCGACCGCGAACTGGTCGAAAAATAACCAGCAAGTCAAAGGCGCTGTCGGCCAGGATTATAATGGCACTCGCTACTATGTTTCACTAACCCAGAGCGTGCTTGATCTGGCCAAGTTTTGGGACTGGCGGCGCACGCGGGAAGTTGAAAATCAATACGCATCGGAACTTATCGACGCTCAGCATACCTTGATGTTTAAAGTGGTCGAGCGCTATTTTGCCGTATTGGATGCCGAAGACCAGCTGCATTTGACGCAGTTGGAGAAGCAAGCCACGGCCTCCGAGTTGGAGCAAGTCAACCGGCAATTCGCCAAGCAACTGGTAAAAATCACCGATCTATACGAGGTGGAAGCAAGGCTGGATCAAATCAAAGCCGATGAGATCGAGGCTGAAAGCACCCTGATCATCGCAAAACAGGCAATCAAAGAGCTGACGAATAATCTACCGCTAGAGCTTGATAAGTTGCATAGCGGCATTGAGTACAAGGAGCTGGAAGGCAACCTGGACGATTGGATAGAGGTGGCGAAAAGTGAAAATCCTGTTCTTGCGGCCCAGCTAAGCGCCATCGAAGCGGCCGGCAATAATGTCGCGGTACAAAAATCAAGGTATCTGCCGGTCGTCGACTTGCAGCTTAATTACTACGATACCAATACCGGTTATCAAAGTGCGCAGACCAATGCGACACAAACCCAGGTAGCGGCTATTAATGTTAATGTGCCGATCTTTACCGGAGGCACGACAACACACCGCATGTTTGAGGCGCAGAGCCGTCTGGCAATGAGCAAAGAAGAAAATGAAGCGAAAATACGCGCATTGGTCAAGGAAACCAGCGACGCATTTTCAGCATCGAATGCCAATGCCCGACGCATCAAGGCCTCCGAGAAAGCGCTTGCCTCGGCGATCAAATCCAGGGAAGCGATGCAACGCGGGCTTAGTTATGGCGTGGAAACCATGGCCGATGTCTTAAGAGCGCAACAATTCGAGTTTAAGGCCAGAAGAGAACTGGCGAAATCCAAATATGAATACATTACCAACCGCGTCCGTTTTTTACATGCGATAGGAACGATTAGTGAAGAAAACTTGCTGGAAGTTAATGCCTGGCTGGCTAAGCAGTAGGGAGCAATCAATCTACAACACACCTACCGCACGGCGTAAATGCAATGCCGCCAAGGCCGCATCATAAGTGGCATTATTCAAATTAGCATGGGTTGTGGTGCGCAAATCTTCCGCCTTAAGCACGTCGGTATTGGTGGATAATCCTTGCTGATAACGATCGGTGGTGACTTTTAAATTTTCATCGGCTTGCGCTATGGCGTTCTGAGTCACGGCAATGCGTTTTTGCGTTTCCTGAATATCCAGCCAGGCTTGGCGCACCTGCAAACCGATCATGCTGGACAAGTCGTCGCGTTGCTCTTTTAACGCAATCGCTTGCCGGGTCAGCGCATCGCTACGATGGCCGGAACTGCCGTCGAATATTTTCCAATCCATACCGACATTAGCCATCCACATGCCTTCAAAAGCCTGATAGCGGTTTTCCTGGTATTGATAGCCGCCATTGACCGCAACCTGCGGCAGCAAACCGGCTTTTACACTCTGCGCCTGCTGTCCTAACGCTTCTATTTGCTGTGCCAGCGCGACCAGTTCAGGGCGTTGTTTTAGCGCGTTGCCGCTCAGGTCGGTTAATGTTCCTTGCGGCGCATCCGGGAATTGATGCGCCAGCTTAACCTCATCGGCAAGATTTCGATCCAGTAACTGGTTATAACGCGCCTTGGCAATATCCAGCTGATTATTCGCCTGCACCACCAACTGCCGGGCATTAACCAGTTCGACATTAGCCGCCAATACGTCGTTGCGCGCGACCATGCCTTGATCGAACAGGTTATTCACATCCTTCATGTGCAGTTCCAGCGTATCGACATGACTTTGCGCTACCTGCAATGCGCTGTCCATGCGCAATACGCTGATGTAGGCTTCCGCCACCTGCATTTTGATATTTAATACCGAGGTGATTTCGTTGGACTGCACTGCTTGCAGCGAGGCTTCGGCGGCATCAATGTTATGGCCGATACGGCCGCTGGTGAAAATCGGCACCGAGGCGATGGCTTGGGCTTTGACGCTTCCGGCCTGGGTCGTATTGAACTGGGCTGTTTGGCCTGCTATCTGGGCCTTGGCCGCCGGCGTTTCGCTATACTGGGTGTAGCCGCTGCTGACGTTAAGATCGGGCAAACGCTGTCCCTTTGCCGACTGCAACTGCTGTTCGGAGGCGCCGGTATCGGCCTTTGCCGACTTGATCTGATGGTTGTTGTTAATGGCGCTGTTCCAGGCGTCTTCCAGCGTTTCCGCCGAAGCGCCGGCGGCAACAAAAAACATTACTGCGCCGATTAAATGATTTTTATGGCTGCGCATGGAACATACCCCGCATATAAAAATTAATGACCTGTGACACCAAGTGCTTTTTCTCGTCGGCGGAAGGCCGTAGGTCTCTGGTTAACAAGCATCTTAGATGCAGGTCGCCTTTTAACATGCTGAAAAACGCATCCGCCGCAAATACCGGATCGGCAATGTTAAAGCGGCCTTCGGCATTCAATTGGCGAAAATAATCTTCCAGCTGGGTCAACACGGTTTGCGGGCCGCTCTGGTAAAACAGCTGTCCCAGTTCCGGGAAATCAGGGCTTTCCGCTACCACCAACCGGTAAATAGCCAAAGCCTCTTCGGAAAAAATCAGCTCTACCGCGGAGGCCGCGATCTTGGTCAGGTTGCTTTCCACGCCGTCCGACTCGACAGTCACTTGGCTCATGGTCTGCAATAAAGACTCGCAACGTTCGGCGATGACCGCCGCGAACAGGGCGTTTTTGCTGTCGAAATGGTTATACAGCGTTGCTTTGGAAACCGGCGCGGCCTGGGCGATTTTTTCCATGCTTGCGTTACGGTAGCCGTGCGCCAGGAACATACGGGTTGCGCCATCGAGAATGGCTTGGCGCTTGGGGTCGGTGAGGTCTGAAGTCATTTATTTGTTAATGGCGTTATATAAGCAGAAAAAATTCACCACGAAGGCACGAAGAGCACGACGAGGGTTTATCGTTCCCACGCTCCGGCGTGGGAATGCAGTTCGGGACGCTCCAGCGTCCCGTTCCACTGGAACGCAACCTTAAAAATAAGCCCTAAAGCCGATACGCCGCATTTCATGTCTATACAGCACAAGAAGGAAGCCGACGCCGGAGCGTCTAAGACTGCATTCCCACGCCGGAGCGTGGGAACGATGAACTTCGTGCCTTCGTGGCGAACTCATAACTTTTTGCGTAAAAGCAAACGATACGTTAGACTAAACTAAACCGTTTAGTTTATCAAGGTCGTTTTATGCCCCGTTTTCGTTCCGTATTACTGATTTTATTAATTGGCCTGCCTTTAGTTACAGGCGTCGGCTATTGGCTGCTGGAGCGCCGGCACTACGAATCCACCGACGATGCTTATCTGCAAAGCAATATCGTGTTAATCAGCCCCAGAGTACAAGGCTATGTAACGCAGATGGCCATCAATGACAATCAAGCCGTCAAAAAAAATGACCTGCTGCTGACGATTGACGACCGGGGTTATCAGGCTAAAGTCCTTCAAGCTGAAGCTAACGTCAACGAGGAAACAGCGCATATTGAGCGCTTGCGGGCCATGAAAACTTCCCAGCATGCGCATATCGAAACTGCCGGGGCCAATATAGCGGCGGTGCAGGCCAAACGGGAACAAATTCAACAGGACTTGAAGCGCTTTAATAACCTGATTGAGCGAGGTTCGGCGGCCCGACAGGCGCTGGATAAAATTCAATCGGAGTCCAAACAGGCAGCGGCCGAGCTGAGAGGCTCGCAAGCTTCGGCCAGCGCCGAACACAGCCAATTAGCCAGCCTCGATAGTGAAATCACCGAAACCGAAGCCCGCCTGCAAAATGCCCAGGCCCAACTGACCTTGGCGAAAATCGACCTGGAACATACTCAAGTCAAAGCGCCGATCGACGGCATCATCGGCAATCGCGGCGTACAACTCGGCCAACTGGTTCGCCCCGGCGTTGCCTTGGCGTCTTTGGTGCAGAACAGCAATATCTGGGTGGAAGCGAATTTTAAGGAAACCCAGTTGCAACACATGCGTTTGGGCCAGCCGGTTACGGTTAAAGTGGACGCTTATCCCGATCTTGAATTGACCGGCAAAGTGGACAGTTTTTCACCGGCCAGCGGCTCCGAATTCAGCATCCTGCCTGAGGAAAACGCCACCGGCAACTTCACCAAAATCGTGCGCCGCGTACCGGTCAAAATAGTCTTCGACTCGACCGATAACCTCCAGTTATTGAGGCCGGGCTTGTCGGCCGAAGCCAAAGTAAAAGTGCATTAATCCGTGACGGACACAAGCAACCAAGCCACGGAAACGCCGCTGACCCTGGGCCAGTGGATCGGTTTTTTCAGCATGGCGATAGGCGTGTTCATGGCGGTGCTGGACATCCAGATCGTCGCCAGTTCCTTGCAGAAAATCCAGGCCGGATTATCCGCCACCAAGGATGAAATCGCCTGGGTGCAGACTTCTTATCTGATCGCCGAAGTTATTATTATTCCGTTGTCCGGCTGGCTCGGCCGGGTGTTTTCGACCCGCTATTTATATGTCATATCGGCGGGCGGATTCACCTTGACCAGCCTGCTTTGCGCATTCGCCTGGGATCTGCCGTCGATGATCGTGTTCCGCTGCTTGCAGGGCTTTCTCGGCGGGGCGATGATTCCGATGACGTTTACGGTCATTTTTATCTTGTTTCCTCCGCGCCTGCAACCGACCATGTCCATCGTACTCGGCTTGATTGTAACGATGGCGCCGACGGCCGGACCGGTGCTGGGTGGTTATCTGACCGAAACCTATAACTGGGAATTGCTGTTTTTGATCAACATTATCCCCGGCATATTCGTTTGCGTAATGGTGTGGCGCTATCTTGATATTGACCGGCCTGACTGGGCGCTGTTGCAGAAAATCGATTTTGCCGGCATAGCCTTGATTGCTGTTTTTTTGGGCAGTACGCAGTTCGTGCTCGAGGAAGGCGCGAGTAAACAATGGTTTGAAGACTACCTGATTGTCGCTTTGACTATTGTCGCTGTCATCAGCGGCATCGCAATGCTGATCTGGGAGTTAAAAAGCCCTCATCCGATCATCGATCTTTACGCATTCCGCAATATCAATTTTGCGATAGGTTGCGGCTACAGCTTTGTGCTTGGCGTGGGGCTTTATACCATCATTTATTTAACGCCGATTTATTTGTCCAGCGTTAAAGGTCTTAATAGCCTTCAAATCGGCTACTACTTGATGGTGGTCGGGATATTCCAATTGCTCTCGGCGTTTATAGCCGGACCGTTGGAGAAAAAAATGGATTTGCGCTGGATGCTGTGCCTGGGGCTTGGCCTGTTCGCGCTCGGCTCATGGATGAATGGCAATTTAACCGCCGAATCCGGCTACTGGGAATTCTTTTGGCCGCAAGCCGTTCGCGGCAGCGCCTTGATGTTGTGCTTCCTGCCGATCAATACCTTGGCTTTGGGCCGGCTACCGGTCGAAGAAGTCAAAAACGCCAGCGGGCTTTATAACCTGATGCGTAACCTGGGCGGCGCGATCGGTCTTGCCGTTGCCAATACGCAAATGATTTATTTAACTAAAGCGCATTATGCGGCGTTGCGCGAATCGGTTACTGCAACCGGCTATCAGGCCCAGCAAATGCTGGAAGGATTAAGCGAATCGATGCAGCAAATGAACTTACCCGATCCCGATTTGGCTGCGTTAAAACAAATCACCGGGCTTGCGCTACGGGAAGCCGAAGTAATGACCTTTAATACCCTGTTTCAAACTATCGCCTTTCTCTTCGCTGCTTCGCTTGCTGTTGCCCCTTTTCTACAGAAGGTGGATAAAGAAAAGGCCGCTGTAATTCATGAGTGAGGCTGCCCCAACGTAGGGCGTGCCGTGCGCGCCTTCTTCGTAGCTTGGGATTAAATCGGCGTTTAACTTCATCCCCCCCTTTCTGGCGCGCGCGGCGCACCCTACCCACAGATAACTATTTCGTGCTTTAATTAAAACTAACTCATTGTCGTTGATGATAATTTAAGCAGGCACGGTATTACCAAGCCGGTGCATTTGGTGGTAGATTATTTTTTTGCGGAATGAGCGAGATCGCCATGAAAAAACGTTTGCCGTCCCCCATGCAAGCGCTACGCTCAAGCGATCCGATTTTGGGCGTAGGCAACGCGCCGACTCTCGCTGATGCAGTCGACGCTAGCAAGGACTGACCAGCTTTGTTTATTAATACAGCTCGGAGGAAAAACCATGAAACTCTATTACAGCAAAGGCGCCTGTTCGCTCTCGCCCCATATCACGGCCTGCGAAGCGGAATTGCCGATTGAATTGGTTGAAGTTGATCTGCAAAGCAAACACACCAAAGCCGGTGAGGATTTCCAGCTGATCAACCCCAACGGTTATGTACCGGTGCTGATCCTTAACAATGGCAATAAGTTAACGGAAGGCCCCGCTATTGTTCAGTATCTTGCCGATCAGGCGCCGGATAAAAATCTAGCACCGCCCGCAGGCACGTTCGAGCGTTATCAGCTGCAACAATGGCTGAATTTTATTTCGACCGAGATCCATAAAGGAGGCTTCTCGTCTTTGTTTAATCCCGCCACACCTGAAGCCGCCAAACAGATGACGATTGTTACCCTGACCTCGCGCCTGGAAAACGTCGCAAAGCATCTTTCCAACCGGGCATTTTTGCTTGGCGAGCATTTTACCGTGGCCGATGCCTATTTGTTTGTCGTCCTGCGTTGGGACGCTTACATTGATGTGGGCCTTTCCCGTTGGCCGGCACTGGTAAACTATGTTGCTAAAATTTCCGCACGTCCCGCAGTGCAAAAAGCGTTAAAGGAAGAAGGTCTTGATTAATTTCTTGCTTCAAAACGACCAAAAGATTGTCGCGCCGCTTAGATAGCCCTATCTGTCGGTTTATCTATTTGAGGCATGTCCCGTTTGTATAGGCGCTTATTTACATTCACCTGAAACCGAATAACCACCAGCTAAAGCTGGTGGCTTCATATAATTTCATAAAGCCCGTTTAAGATTCCGCTCAAATACATCAAAATTAACGGTGCTAACGGCCTCAGCATTTACTCCTATCTGATCTAAAAAACGTCTAATTTTGAAAAAGTGCGGGGAGTGTCAGGCGAGGATGTCGGCAGCAAGGATGCTGCCGTCAAGCCCCCAGGGATGGGTTCACGGCGCTCCTCGGCTGACACTCCCAGCATCTTTCATAGTTGAACGATTTTTCAGTATGAAAGGAGTAGGTATTTCACGATATACCAATAACTAACTATTTAACTTAGTGTATTTCTCCACAAATATTCGTTTAACACTTAGCGGAGAATCGACGCCATGACACCCAGAGAATTGACCAAACAAGCTTTTAAACTCTACGACAGCATCAGGATTAAACGTTATGCCGCGCTACAGCATCAGGACCATGCGATGCGTTTATACTCTTTACAAACACGAGCCTTCTTTAGGTATAAACGACGCCTGAAAGCCGAATAACGGCAAAGGTGCTCGCGGTATTGCATCGGCACGGATCAGGCGATCGGGTTACCGGTGCTACGCCGGGTTATAAGCATGGCCGTTAGACGCTATATATCGCGAGAGTCCGGTCAGAGCGACGATGACACTGAATGGCCTAAAAGAAATAATCGCTATGCATAACCCGCCACACACAGGAATCTTCATGTTATTCGACAAGCTCTCACTCATAATATTAACCGGCACACTATTCTCTGTGCCGGTTAATGCGGAGGAAATACCCGGCCCACAACAAGCTCTGCAAAGCCTCGGCATTAACGCTGCACAAATCGCGCAGCTTGAACGCGGCGAAATTATCACTTACAACGTCAACGAAACCAGTCAGAAAGAATTGGCTATCGGTGTCGCGATGATACTGCCGGTAACTTTGCCTCAAGTTGTCGATTACATCAATCACAACAGCCTTGGAGCTAGTGAAAGTAACATCATTGCCTCCGGTTCACTCGCCAATAACGCCGATATTAATAGCTTCGAAAAATTCGCTTTTACCGATAAACAGCTGGATGAAGCCAAGGCATTCTTGGAAGCCGAGCCGGGCGAAAAATTCAACTTGTCGAAATCGGAGCTGGACAAGCTGAAAAGCCTACACGACAGTCTAAAAAATGCGGACGACAAAACCTTGTTAAAAGCCGCCAATCACAAATACCGGGAAATCCTGTTACAACGTTTTCAGGCTTACCGGAAAAGCGGTTTGTCCGGAATTGCGGCTTACAGCCGCAACAAAAGCAATGCCGATCCTGCCGCGGAACTGCGTAACGACGCCATCAACAGCAAAGCATGGGCGCGCTACTTTCCGGAGTTACGGCAAGCCTGGCTTAATTATCCCGCTGCATTACCGCCCAATAGCACCGAACAGTTTATATGGTTTAACCGTAGCATCGAAGACCGCTCCACCGCCATCCTCAATCATCGAATTATGCTCGCCGGCAGCGCCGGCTATATTCTTTTTTCCCGACAGTTTTATGTCGGCCACTCCTACAATTCCAGCCATACGGTTGCCGGAGGCCTGCCCTATAAAGGCGGCACACTGGTATTTTATTCAACCCGCAGCTCTACCGATCAGGTAACGGGAATAGGCAGTAACCTGAAACATTCGATAGGCCGCGAGCAAATGAAAAAAGAAATGATCGACCGCCTGCAACAGCTTAACAAGGACCTGACGCGCAAGAGCACAGCAGTTAGTGACGAAGACAAGGAAATATAAACCACAGGCCTATCGGTTTGCCGCCAAGCTTTACGGCGATGTAAACACCAATACCCCTTTCCCCATCTGCACTCCAACTTATAGAATACTTCGCGCCTCTTATCTTTTCAGGTAGAATAGCGCTAGTTTAAATCAAGCAAAAAATCAATCATGCCTGTAGACAGTTCAATAAAAAAACTTTTGATCGTCGATGATAGCAAGGTATCGAGAATGTTAATCCGCACACATATTCTCGCTCAATATCCGAACTGGGTTATTTCCGAAGCCGCCTGCGGCGAAGATGCCATTGCACTCGTCGATAATGACCTTCCGGACTACTGCACCATGGATATTAATATGCCGGGCATTTCAGGCACCGATGCAGCCGGACAAATCCTGTCCAAGTATCCTTCAATAAAAGTAGTTATTTTTTCGGCAAATATTCAAGAAACCCATCAAAACCGCGCCCGCTCACTGGGAACCATTTTGGTTGCAAAACCGGTTACTGAAAAATCAATTGCCCTGACACTGAACTATTTTACAAATTGATAATGAACGATCTCAGTGACCTTCACCTTGATGCCCTGGCCGAGGTATTTAGCATCGGCGCGGGTCGCGCCGCATTAAGCTTGAGCGAGATTGTCAATGATGAAGTGCGTATTTCCGTACCCTCTATACAAGTTATTAACTCGAAAGACATTAATTCAACAACATTACCGCTAAATAGCGGGCGATTCGGTGCGGTAAATCAGTACTTTCGCGGGCCGTTTAATGCCGAGGCGGTACTTCTATTTACCGAAGATCAGGCATTAAAAATTGTCAGCGATATGATGGGTTCGCAAATGAGTATCGACGAACTTGCAGAATTCGAGCACGAAGCCATGTGTGAGTTAGGCAACATCATTTTAAACGCTTGCCTATCCGCGATGGCCGACGTATTCAATTTTACCTTGGAAAGTTCCTTACCCGCTTACGCAGTAGCCTCAGCCGAGGAGATACTACTTCGGCTCAAGAAAAACGCCAATCAACCTTTTATCATGATATTGCATATCGATCTTGCCATTGAAAAACGGCACGCGGCAGGCAGCCTGGTGTTCCTGTTGAGCTCCGCATCGTTGACTAATCTGGTTATCCATATCGATCAATTTCTTGGCTGTATTTCATGAATAAAATTCCGGTAACTGCCCCAGGCGCTACCCTATCTTCCGACCTGACTGCCATGAATGTAAGCAATGGCACAAGACCGGCCGAAGCGGCCATGCCGCCAAAGGCCAAGCATTTCGATATGGAAGATATATCCAATGCGCTTAACCTCGGCATATGCGTTGTCGACGCCGGCTGCAAGGTGTTGCTCTGGAATAACTGGATTGCCAAACATAGCAACATTAAAGAAGCCGACGCCCTTAATCGGCAACTTGATCAGGTATTTTTAGAACCGGTGTCGCCCGCATTCCTGACCGCGCTGAAAAACACCTTAACCTATAGACTGCCTGTGGTTTTGTCCACGGCCCTGCACCGCACGCCGTTGCCGCTGTATAACGCATTCGAGACCAACCGGCAGCAAACCAGGATGTACCAATCGATCACCATCACCCCGATTCGGTCGCAACTGAATGAATCGTGCTGCCTTATTCAAGTTACCGATTCCAGCACGTCAATCAAGCGCGAAAAAATACTGCGCTCTCATTCGGAAATCCTGAAAAAAGAAGCCACAACGGACTGTTTGACCGATATCTGTAATCGCAGATTCTTCGATGTCCATTATGAAATAGCCGTAGCCGAGGCAAAAAGACAAAAATATCCTTTATCCATCTTCATGATCGATATTGATTTCTTTAAACTTTATAACGATCATTACGGCCACATAGCCGGCGATAATATAATCAAGCAGGTCGCCAACGCATTAAAATCGCAACTCGCGCGCGCCACTGATATGATTGCGCGCTATGGCGGAGAAGAATTCGTTTTGGTCATGCCTCATTTACCTCAGCAAGTCGCCGAACAATTTGCTGAAAAATTGAGAAGCGCCGTTTTTAATCTGGCAATACCGCACACAAAATCCCATATATCTAATCAAGTGACAATTAGCGTCGGTCTTTGCACCGGTATTCCTGAAAAGGATGACAACCTGTTAAGCAAAGCGGACGCCGCTCTCTATCAAGCCAAACAAAAAGGCCGCAACCTGTGCATTTCTCTTCCGCTTGGCGAAGCCGAAGAATATCTGCAACAATAGCAGACAGGGGGCAAGCACAAGACCAGCTCCTACAACAATCCGATTAAAATTTTATTCAGCCTCATCGTATGAAATTAAAACCATCCGCACTGACACTGGCGTTAAGCCTTGCTCTCTTCCCTGCTCCACGGCAGGCCGTTGAAATCACCAAAATCGAATTACCCGACATGGGCGATTCTTCCGGCGCCTTGATCACGCCTGCCGAAGAAAAAGAGTTTGGCGAAGCCTTTTTCCGCAGCCTGCATTCGCAAATTTCCATCAATCAGGATGCCGAAATTCAGCAATACATTCAGACTATCGGCGAAAAACTGGTGATTAATAGCGACGCGCCAAGCAATCCGTTCCATTTCTTCGTGGTCATGGAAAAAGACATTAACGCTTTTGCCGGACCTGGCGGCTATATTGGGGTAAATTCCGGGTTAATTTTAATGACCGAGGCCGAAAGCGAGTTAGCATCGGTGATGGCGCACGAAATTGCCCACGTTACCCAGCGCCATTTATACCGCGCTTACGAGGCATCGAGCCGGTTATCGATCCCTACAGCCGCAGCAACTTTGGCGGCTATTTTATTAGGCACGCAATCGCCCGCTCTCGGCCAAGCCGCCATCGTGGCTATTCAGGCCGGTAACGTGCAGTTTCAAATTGATTTTACCCGAGAAAACGAAGCCGAAGCCGATCGCGTCGGCATGCAAACCTTGGCGGGTTCCCAATTCGACCCGCGCAGCATGCCCACTTTCTTCGAACGCCTGCAACAATCCAGCCGCTATTACGGACAGAATGTCCCTGAATTTTTAAGAACTCACCCGGTTACTTCATCGCGCATTTCCGATACCCGCGGCCGTGCTGAAACTTATCCCTACAAGCAATACCCGGACTCGCTCGGCTACCAGCTAACCAAGGCAAAAATCCGGGTGCTGACCGGTGCCGACCAGGCTGAGACGCTTAAATTTTTCCAATCCCAATCGACTCAAGGCACGACCGAACAACGCGTTGTTGCCCGTTACGGGCTTGGGCTAAGCGCGCTTAATTCGCAAAAATTCAATGACGCTGAAGCTATTTTTCAACAACTGATCAAAGAATATCCGAATCAGCCGCAATATGTCAGCGCACTGGCGCGCACGGCGCTGGAATCAAAAAATTACAGCGTCGCGCTTACCCGCTATAAAAAACTGAGCGAGCAATTTCCGGATAACGAAGCCATTAAACTTGAATATGTTAGCGCTCTACTCAAAGCAGGTAATGCCGAGCAGGCGAAGAAAATCTTATTTCAGTTAAAGCCTAGAACCCAGCAGCAACCGGTATATTCTCAACTGTTGGCGCAAGTTTATAGCGACCTGAATCAACCCGCCGAATCGCATCGCTATCTTGCCGAATACTACTATGCGACAGGGCAAACCGGAGATGCCATCCTGCAAATAAAATTGGCCCAAAAATCGAAAGGACTTAATTTTCAGCTATCGTCCATTCTTAATGAACGGCTCAACTTCTTTGTCAACGAGGAAGAAGAAGCCAGACGCAGCCGATAAAAGCCTGAACCGTAGCTGAACAGGGGGGCAGCGACTGCCTGCCGTTTTGTTTATCAGAAATATCTAAAATTCCGCAATAGACTGTATTTATTACGTATTTATACGAGGATTATATTTTTCCCGATAAAGCCCATTTTTAAATAGACAAGCAGGGGGCATTTGCATAAAATTCGCCCCGGTTTGAAGGAGTAAGCCCGGTTTAATGACCGACTAAGAGGGGGAATTTAGTCTTCTAGACTAGCTGATAATAATAATAAAATAAGTGACACTGCTTGGGTCAAGTTGTAACAAATAGAGCAACTCAATAATAATAATAACAGCACTCAACACGCCCGCTTTATGCGGGCTTTTTATTGCCTGGAAGAATTTGGCGCGTCACTCAATAAACTCATATTCGCCCTACACTTTTTTGCTTGCTTCAATTTCGGTAGCGCTAAACATGTCATGCTTGGAGCTCACTTTATTGAGCTGTAGCGACTCAGTGCTATTAAATACAATGGAACGCAACTCGACTGTTTAGCAGCGCATCCGTTTAAGTTTTTATTTTGCAGCTTATTAACATCTCGAACACTTAGCTTTAAATAACTGACCTTGCCTGTGCGAAAAGAAAAACCACTCAACATAATACTGAAATTCGGTCGCACACCCGATCCCATCAAATACCTCACTCACCTTTTACCCGTAAGGTTACTATAAATGCCCATATCGCTCGCCGTTCTTGAAAATGTGATTCGTGATGCCGGATCAATTGCCATGACTCACTTTAAAGATCTCAAAAATCTGGAAGTCACCAAAAAAAGTCCCCGCGATCTAGTCACCGATGCCGACGTCGCAGTCGAAGCTTTTTTACAGGAAGCCCTTGCCAAACACTATCCGCAATTCGGTTTTTGGGGCGAAGAGAGCGGCCAAAACGCAAATCAATCCAGCCGCTGGATTGTCGATCCGATTGACGGAACTCACTCCTTTTCAAGAGGCCAGTATTTTTGGGGCATCAGTGTCGCCCTGGAGATTGATCAGGAGCTTATCTTCGGCGCAGTCTATGCACCTGCACTGGATGATTACTATGCCGCCGAGAAAGGCAAAGGAACCTGGAAAAACGGCCAAGCTATTACCGTTTCCAATGAAAGCAATCTTGCTGATGCGATGGTCGCGACCGGATTCGCCTGCTTACGCTCTTACTTAAAAGAAAACAATCTCCAACGCTTCTGCCGGATCGCTGAAATAACAACCGGCCAGCGCCGTTTTGGATCGGCGGCAATCGATTTATGCCTGGTTGCGGACGGTCAAGTCGATGCTTTTTGGGAACAGGAGCTAAACCTGTACGACGTTGCCGCCGGCGCACTGATTGCCGGCGAGGCCGGCGCTACAGTTACAGATTTTCAAGGGAACGAAGGACTCTTTCCGAAAAATATCCTGGTAACCAACGGGAAGATTCTTGATCAGATACTTCCGCTCATGTAATGTCTGGCGAATTCGACTCATAAATACCACACCCGGCATTACTCGATATTGAGCTAGACCATTTCTCAAAAATACTTTCTATGGTGTTTTGTAGATTCGTGGGGTGAGCGCCAAAAATAAGTGCTTTACGCACCCACCCCACCTTGACTATGGATTTAGAAAGTATTCGGTTAATAACTTGACCGAATGCTCGGGCTGTTCCATTTTTTTACAGGCGACGGGCGCACCCATCAAACAAGCTTGTTTATAAGCCAGCCACGCGGCAGTCGAATCATTAAGCGCTTCCAAGACCAACGCTTTCTCCAGATAATAAGTTGGCTTTTTTTTCCTCGCCAGTTCAATAGCCTTGTTACTATCGTTTAGGGCCTGGAGATATTGTTTACTTTGCAAATAGGCAACACCGCGATTGCAATAAGCATCGCTGACATAGTAGCCTTTTAGCTCGATTGTTTTACTTAAATCCTCTATCGCTTCGGCATAGCGTTTTGCCTTAAGCGCTTCTGTGCCTCGGTTATAAAAAATTCTTTCTATACCCAGATATTTTTCATCCGTATTTTCGACCAGCCGAGCAGCATCATCCCACAGCAGCAATGGATGCGAAAAAGTCGTGAGACGCAGCCAGGATAAAGGCATCATAAATAGTGCAACAAACGTCAGTGTGATAGCCGCCTGCTTTGCTCTTAGTTTTTGACACAAAAAAGGCAAAGCAGCAAAAGCACCAACCATCCAGAGATAACTGCGATAGAGCACAAAAGGCTCCTGAATTCTAACGGTAGAAAGCTCGGCGGCAAATAATAGCCAGGGGCAAAGCAGTGCGAAGCCCAGCAAGCCTTTTAAGCCTTTTTGCAGCAGCAGGCGAATTGCAATGACGGGATAAATCATAAAACCGATCAAACCGGCAGTTTCCGGCCAAGACCACAGACTCCGAGCAAAGGCTTGCGGCATATCGATAGACATCCACGCCGGACTTGGTACAAGCCATACCCACAAATATTTAAAAAACAAGAAACACTGTGTCAGTATCGACAAGGGGTAGACCAGATGAATATTAAAATCAGGCCCCAACAAAAACATTAAATTTACGGCTTTCGGCTCATAAGCTTGTCCCAATACATGGCTTGATTTGACCTGGAACACTACAAATCCGCCAATCAAACCATAGAGTACGAAGGTTGGACAAACTAACATCAGTCGTTGCCGGATGGGCTGTTTGTTGACCAGCAAGAGCAGAGCCATCGTTACCGCCGGTATCATAATGGCATGTTCTTTGGAAAACACAGACAGAAAATAGGTTGCAGCGGAAGCCAGCAACCAGCGGTAGTTTTCTCTAATCAAACCCTCCAGAAACAATCGCCAGGTCAGCAAGGCGAACAACGTCGCCATCAGCATCGAACGCTGGATTAAATAAGCAACCGCATAAACAGAGGCCGGATGCAACGCAAAGATCAACGCGCCAAAAAAAGCCAGCCAGTGCGCTGACAGCGTCTCGTTACTTTGATCACGATAAGGAAGAATCCGTTCAAACAGTCGACGCAAAAATAAAAACAGTGTGACGGCTGTTGCAAGATGTAGCGCCAGATTACCCAGGCGAAACCAGATCACGCTTGAACCGAGTAGTGTATGAGTCCACTCCAAACTAGCATAAGGTAACCAGCGCACAGCAAGACTGAATACCTTCCCCTGATATTGATCGTGCTCCAAGCCATCGAAAAAGTTGGCATCATCGAAGACTGCCGGATTCCAGAAAAACTGCCCGTAAAGGAGTGTGACCGGCAAACATAAAGCGAATAAGGAAAAAACAATTCTCATGGTGTTACCTTGTTTCGGCCTAGTGCGATACCGCATACACAGAGCGATTAATGAAGTCTGGAGAAATCAAAAGAACCATAAAATCACCGTTAAAAATCAGGCACCCTGCCTGTTATATAATCAGAAACTATCAAGGCCGTGTATCCAATACAGCGCTTTAGGCGACGCGACTTTGCCTTTTATGCCCTCGGACACACAAAAATACCCGACTAATGTTTAATTGCAAAAATCAGGCATTTTATTATTTAAAAATGTTTGACTGTTTTTTTAAGGATTTTTTGTTCGATAAACATGAAACGTATTAATGAAATTAATACACTGGTGTAAACAAAAAACCACCCAAGCCCGTGAAGGTTTGGATGGTTTGTGTTTAAGTGCGATTAAATACAGTCAACGCCTTTAACCGCGCAGGCAGAAAAACGTCGCCTACCCTATTTGGATATTGCTTGTTAACAGAAACCAAGTGTTTTACAGCTAGCAGCGGTAGATCCGCCATCTAACACCCATGTCAACTGCCCGCCCGAAACCGTTGGCGTCAAAACGACAACAGCACTATCAATAGCAGTGGTAGCGGCGGCTGTAATAACTCCGCCAGAAACTGTAACCGATGCCACTTTACCAACGGGAGCCGTCGTATCAGCGGGAACACCATTCGATGCAGAAGAACAGTTAGTAGTAGAACCTGTATCAAGATCTCTAAAGCAAAGCTCCACCGCCGCTTTGCGCGCCTCAGCTGCAAGTACCACTTCAGAAAACTTGGCTTTCTTGGTATAGGTCGAGTAAGCTGGAATCGCCACTGCCGCCAAAATACCGATGATCGCCACAACGATCATTAATTCGATTAAGGTAAAACCTTGTTGTGATTTTTTCATTGATAATGAGTTCATCAGTTAATCCTCTTTAAAGTTAGAAATAAACAGCAATTAAGCATAAGCAGAAGTTATGCCAAGTTTTCCAGCAATCCACATTCGATTCATCACCATCACCATATAACCCTTATAGATCAAATAAATAGCTTTATCCAAGCGAACACAAACCATGTTAATAATCCACTGACCGTGCAATTCGAAAAATCAGATGAGATAGAAATGCCAGCCCAAAAACGTTGCCATGATAAAATGCCGGTCAAAAAAGCCTGCCACGACAAAATGCCGATCAAAAAGCCTTGCCAACACATTGCACTCATTTTGAACTTAGGGATGTAACATGCCGCACATCAGCCTACAAGCCGCCACTACATTAACCGACTGGAGCGAGCGCACCATTCGCCGCCGCCTTGCCGACGGCACCCTACAGTGCGCTACCGATAATGACGCCCATCACAAAACCATGATCTGTTTCGATTCGATCAAACACAATCTTTGCATCAATCTTGGACCCGATGATGTTGAGCTTATTAAAAGCGCGGACTCAGGAGATGCAAAAGCACAAAATGACTTGGCGCTGCTTTTCTTGGAACACAATAAGCTGAAAAGCGCCGTTTATTGGCTGGAATTGGCGGCAAAGCAAAACCTTACCGATGCGATGCACTTGCTTGGACGTTGTTATTTGGAGGGTAACGGCTTACCTAAAGACGATAGTCTTGCCATTATGTGGATTGCCAAAGCAGCTTCGTTGGGCCATCCGATAGCGCTTGCGCAAATTCAGTCGATACGCCTGACTTAAAAGTTGCGTAGCACCATGAGCAGTCTAAACAGCAAGTCAACATTGCAAATTGATTCCGTAATGCCTCATCCACGCTACTCGATGAATAGTTACAAAATAAAGATTACATAATGCAATAGACTATATATTGCTGTAGCATGCGCATATCTATACAGCATCAACCAGGATCCATACGATGACGACTCTAGCCAACACCACCAAGAAAGCAACCAACATTACCCTCTCGTCCGATGTATTGACCGAAGCGAAAGCGTTAGGAATCAACATTTCACAGTCTTGCGACCAATTCTTGCGCGAACTGGTGCGTACTGAGCGCGAACGGCGCTGGCAGCAGGATCACGCCGATTTTATCGCCGCTTATAATCAAACTGTAGCGGATGAAGGTTTGCCATTGGACACATGGCGGTCGTTCTGACATGCCGCGTTTTGATGTCTATCGTAATAGCGGCGAATATGCTGAAGTGACACCCTATCTTCTGGATGTTCAAAGCGATTTGTTACAAGGACTGGAAACCCGCATCGTCATACCGCTACGCAGACGCGATCGTTTTCCCGTCGTCAGCCTTCCCACTAATCTTACGCCGACGTTCGAAATTGAAGGGGTCGAATGCCTGTTGGAAACACCCAAGCTGGCCGCCGTGCCGCTTCGTTTGTTAAAAACGCCGGTCACATCGCTTGCTTCCGAACAGTTTGAAATTACAGCGGCGCTGGATTTTCTGTTTCAGGGGTTCTGAGCAAGCGCATCGTTTGCAAACGATGCGCTTGTTCCTCGGCTTACTGCAACTTGGCCTTAAGCATTTTGTTCACTTCACCGGGATTTGCCTTACCCTGCATTTCCTTCATCACCTGCCCGACAAAAAAACCGAAGACTTTATCTTTACCGCTACGGTATTGCTCAACCTGATCCTGGTTGTCGGCAATTATTTTATCGATAATAGCCTCAATCGCGCCGGTATCGGTGATCTGCTTCAAGCCTTTCGCCTCAATAACCTCATCGGCTGTCGCAGTGCCCTGCCAAAGCTCCTCAAACACCTGTTTGCCGATTTTCCCTGAAATAGTGTCGTCACTGATACGCTTTAATAACCCAGCCAAGCGCTCGTGACTGACCGGCGAGTCGGTGATATCCAGATCGGCTTTGTTAAGCGCCGCCAAAAGATCGCCGTTTACCCAGTTGGCGCACATTTTTGCTTCACAGCCCGATTCTTTAACCACTGTTTCAAAATAGTCGGCCAGCGGACGAGAAGATGTCAATATCGTTGCGCTCTCGTCATCCAGCGCATAATCATCTTTAAAACGCTGTTTTTTTGCCTGGGGCAATTCCGGCAATTGGGCTTTTATTTGCGCTTTAAAGTCTTCATTGATCAGCACCGGCAACAGGTCGGGGTCGGGAAAATACCGGTAATCATTGGCCTCTTCCTTGCTACGCATGGAACGGGTTTCATCCTTAACCGAATCGTACAAACGGGTTTCCTGAACCACCGTACCGCCGCTTTCTATCAAATCGATTTGGCGCTCGATTTCGTGGTTGATAGCTTTTTCAACAAACCTGAACGAGTTGATATTTTTAAGCTCCGTCCGTGTGCCGAATTCTTGCTGGCCTTTTGGGCGCACCGATACGTTGGCGTCGCAACGGAACGAGCCTTCCTGCATATTGCCGTCGCAAATGCCCAGATAGCGCACCAGCTCATGCATTGTCCTCATATAGGCCACGGCTTCTTTAGCCGACCTCATATCCGGCTCGGATACTATTTCCAGCAGCGGCGTACCGGCGCGGTTTAAATCGATTCCGGTCAAGCCGTGAAAGTTGCCATGCAGCGATTTACCCGCATCTTCTTCCAGATGAGCGCGAGTAATGCCGATGCGTTTTGTTACGCCGTCAACGTCAACATCCAAATGGCCGATACCAACGATAGGCAGATCCATTTGGCTAATTTGGTAACCTTTAGGCAAATCGGGGTAAAAATAGTTTTTCCTGGCGAACACCGAGTACGGTGCGATATGCGCTTCTATAGCCATGCCGAAGATAACCGCCATGCGCACGGCTTCTTCATTCAATACAGGCAATACGCCCGGCAAGCCTAAATCGACCGCGCAGGCTTGGGTATTGGGTTCCGCGCCGTAAGCGGTGGAAGCGCCGGAAAAGATTTTTGATTTTGTGGACAGTTGGGCGTGGATTTCCAAGCCGATGACTGTTTCCCATTGTGTATTCATTCGGTAGTTCCTTTTTATTCGGCAAAAACGTCGGCTAGATCGATTTCCAGCTCAGGAAAAAGAGCGGGCTTTGCGATGTCGTCGCCCGCATACATGGCGAATAGCTGGTATTTTTCGGCGTCTTGATCCAGCACAAACTGATAGACCGCTTGTTCATAGGGATACACCAGCCAGTACTCGGTGACGCCGTTTTCCTGGTAAAGATCGTATTTAAGGCGCATTTCTTTCTTGCTGTTACCTGGCGATAGCACCTCGATAATCCAGTCCGGCGCGCCGTTGCAGCCTTGTTCGGTCAGTTTGTCTTTGTCGCAGGTCACGGATAAATCGGGCTGGACGACGCTATAAACATCCTCGTCGGTTAGTTTCGATTTTTTGCTGTCGTAGAGCTTGACGTCGAACGGCGCGTAAAAAAGCTTGCAGGGCCTTTTATGGAAATACTGATAAAGACTGCCGCCCAGATTGGTAATAACGCTCTGATGCTTCAGGCTAGGCGCTGGCGACATTGCCATGATCTTGCCCTTAATCAGCTCAACCGTTTCGTCCAGTTGCCAAGTCAAGTAATCGGCATAGCTGTAGGTAGCGTTTAAATCCAATTGCGAGAGTTCTGTGATTTTTGTCATGACAGTTTCCCCTTATTCAAAACCTTTTGGCGCTTGTTGATGCCAATCGGTGATTTGCTGATACTGATGGGCAATATTCAACAATTTGTCTTCCGCAAAATAATTACCGATGATCTGCAAGCCCACAGGCATGCCGTTAGCAAACCCGGCCGGAACCGACATGGCCGGAACGCCGGCAAGATTGATCGCAATCGTGTAAATATCGGATAGATACATTTCAATCGGATTGCCGATTTTCTCGCCGATGCCGAAAGCGGTTGACGGTGTTACCGGCCCCATAATCACATCGACTTCGGATAATGCTTTTTTGAAATCTTCGCTGATTAAACGGCGGATTTTTTGCGCCTTTATATAATAAGCGTCGTAATAACCTGCCGACAGTGCGTAAGTTCCCATCAGAATGCGGCGCTTAACTTCCTTGCCGAAGCCTTCGCCACGCGAACGGGTGTAAAGATCGGTTAAATCCGCAGGATTCTCGCAGCGGTAACCGAAACGCACGCCGTCGAAACGCGACAGGTTCGCGGAGCATTCTGCTGGAGCGATGACGTAATAAGCGGGAATGGCCAGCTTAAGCGTGGGCATGGAGACTTCCGTTACTGTCGCGCCTAATTTTCGGTATTCGTTAATAGCGGCTTCAAGCGTTGCCGCCACATCGCTATTTAGCCCTTCACCGAAAAACTCTTTCGGCAAACCGATTTTCAAACCTTCGAGGCTGTTACTTAACCCGGCCATATAATCAGGAACAGGCAAATCGACGCTGGTTGAATCTTTCTCATCGAAACCGGCCATGGTTTGCAGCATGATCGCCGCATCTTCGGCACTGCGGGTCATCGGTCCGCCTTGATCCAAACTGGACGCATAAGCAATCATGCCGTAACGGGACACCCGGCCATAAGTCGGTTTTAATCCGGTAATGCCGCAAAGAGCTGCCGGTTGGCGTATCGAGCCGCCGGTATCGGTGCCTGTCGCACAAGCAGCAAGCCGCGCCGCAACAGCCGCCGCCGTACCGCCTGATGAACCGCCGGGAACGCTATTAATATCCCAGGGATTTTTAACTGCGCCGTAAAAGCTGGTTTCGTTGGATGAACCCATCGCGAACTCGTCCATATTCAGCTTGCCCAACATGACCGCACCGGCGTTGTTAAACTTTTCCACCACTGTTGCGTTATAGGGTGCAATAAAGTTATCCAGCATAAGCGAGCCGCAGGTAGTTTTAACGCCTTCAGTACAAAAAATATCTTTTTGTGCAACAGGAATACCGGTTAAAAGTTCCGCATCGCCTTTTGCCAGCCTGGCATCGGCAGCTTTAGCCTCTTGCAAGGCCACATCTTCGGTTACTGTAATATAAGCATTAAGCAAGCTATGCTTCTTAATTCTGTCCAAAAAAGCGGAAGTCAATTCCACGCTTGAAAATTCGCCGGAACGCAGCCCTTTAGCCAATTCCGCAATTGTCTTGTTATGCATAGTTGTTACTTTTCCCTTTACTCAATTACTTTGGGTACTAGATAAAGTCCTGCTTCGACTTGTGGTGCGATAGCCTGGAATTTTTCACGGTTGTCCTGTTCGCTGACGACATCAACCCGTAATCTTTGCACCTGATCCATCGGGTGAGCCATCGGCTCGACGCCATCGGTATCGAGATCACCCATCTGCGTCATCAAATCCAGCATCCCGGACAAATCTTTTGCATAAGAGGCAACATCTTGCTCCTCAATTCCCAGCCGCGCTAAGTGCGCAATTTTCTTTACATCATCCGCCGTTAAAGACACTTTGTAACTCCCAATAAAAAATTTCAGAGGTTCTATTCTTATTACGTTTATAATACTTTATATCTTGCCCAAACACTCGCTTGATTGATAAAGTAGTGCAATTTTTATTCCCCAAAGGATACAGGTAAAAATGTTCAAAAGAATTCGCGGCCTTTTCTCCAACGACCTCGCTATTGACTTAGGAACCGCCAATACATTGATCTATATTCCCGGTCAAGGCATTGTGCTTAATGAACCCTCTGTTGTTGCTATCAAAGAAGATAGAATCCGTGGAGCAAAAACAATTGCCGCTGTCGGTCTTGATGCAAAACTGATGTTGGGACGCACGCCGGGCAATATTACCGCAATCCGACCGCTAAAAGACGGGGTAATCGCCGACTTTGCAGTCACCGAGCGAATGCTTAGATTTTTTATCGAGAAAGTCCACCAAAGCAAAATGCTGCGCCCAAGCCCCCGCATTTTAATCTGTGTTCCTTGTGGATCGACGCAAGTTGAACGCCGGGCTATTCGGGAATCTGCTGCAATGGCCGGAGCGCGCGAAGTTTATTTGATTGAAGAACCGATGTCGGCGGCTATCGGCGCAGGCCTGCCGGTCGAAGAAGCCTGCGGCTCGATGGTTCTGGATATTGGCGGCGGCACCTCTGAAGTAGCGGTCATCTCAATAAACGGTATCGTTTATTCTTCGTCTGTACGTATCGGCGGCGATCGCTTTGACGAAGCTATTATTAATTATGTACGCAGAAACTACGGCACACTGATTGGCGAGGCCACCGCTGAAAGAATCAAACATGAAATCGGCACGGCTTACCCCGGCAGCGAAGTCAGGGAAATAGAAGTTAAAGGCCGCAATCTGGCCGAAGGCGTGCCGCGCAGCTTTTCCTTAAACAGCAATGAAATCCTGGAAGCTCTGCAAGAGCCGTTATCCGGCATTGTCGGCGCAGTAAAACTGGCCTTGGAACAAACCCCGCCGGAACTGGGTTCGGATGTAGCAACCCGCGGCATATTCTTAACCGGCGGCGGTGCATTATTAAAAGATATAGACAGATTGATAGCCGAAGAAACAGGACTACCCGTCTATATTGCCGATGACCCTCTGACCTGTGTCGCCAGAGGCGGCGGTATGGTTTTGGAAATGCTGGACAAAAAAGGCGTCTCTACCTTTTCTTTAGAATAATGGCTCCTCCGTATAAATAGCAGATCCGGCAGCAACAAGACATAAAAAACCAGTGGAGCGTATATAGCTCGGCTTAGCTCCGCCCAGCCCCATAAATATCGACTTACAATCAAAACCACGAAGAAAAATCAAAGATTTTTTGTTCTTCGTGGTTTACCAATAAATCCTGGACTTTAATTGATTTGTTTTGCGGAAGTTGATGTTTATGTAGCTTGCGCTGCATAGTCCGGCAAACCCATAATGCAAAAAGCCTGTCCCGAGCGCAATCAAAGGAACACCCCCTAACCGTCCGCTTAACGTTCACATCATTTTTTACTGGATATAGAGGCATCCGCTATAAAACTTTTATTTGCTACCGGTCCTTCCATCAACACCCGTCTGCTTGTGGCAATAATTGCTTCAGTCGCTTTACTGATCACTGAGCACACCAGCCATCGATTGGACTCGCTTCGAGCCACCTTATCCGTTGTTGTTGACCCTTTGAAATACCTGGTCGATTTGCCCACAGTACTGATGGCGCAAACCGCTGACTCTGTTCGCTCATATTCGGCCTTAAAAAAAGAAAATATCCGTTTACGCGAAGAACAATTTATCGATAAAACCCGGCTGCTTAAATTCGACTCGCTGGAAAAAGAAAATATCCGTCTGCGCGCATTATTGGAAAACTCTTTTAAACTCGGCGAGCAACTGTTGATCGCAGAGTTATTGTCTATCAATACAGCGCCCTATGAAAACATAGTGGTGGTCAACAAAGGCACCCGTTTCGGCGTCCATCCCCAACAACCGGTACTGGATGCGAACGGCGTGGTCGGACAAGTTTTTCGCGCGTTACCGTTCAGCTCCGAAATCATGTTAATCACCGACCCGAATCATGCCATCCCGGTTCAGGTTAACCGTAACGGATTGCTGACCATTGCAGTAGGCAGCGGCCAGTTAAACCGGCTTAATTTGCCTTTTTTACCTAATAACGCGGATATTCGCCCCGGCGATTTACTGATCACATCCGGTTTAGGAGGAACATTCCCCTCGGGTTATCCGGTTGCCGTTGTCGATGATTTCACCCCAATGACCAACAAACCTTTCGTTAACATCACTGCAACGCCCAAAGCCATGCTGGATCGAAACAGAGAGCTGCTGATTGTTTGGAGCGACTCATCTCCCGTTTCGCTAAGTACACAATCGGCATCGAAAACGTCCGAAACTCATCCTAATGATCCAGCCTCCGATACCGAATCGGCACCCGAAGCACCCAAAAGAAAACAAGCAGGAGCAGTCCGCAATGAACAATCCGCCGGAAGCGGGTCAGCACGCAAAACATCCGAAGGAACACCGGCAGGAACAAACCGTAATAACCCAACTACCGGGAGCGGATTAGCACCCGAAACGCCCAAAAGAAAACCGGCAGGCGCAGCTCATAATGACCAACCCGCGCAGAACGGATTGACACGCAAAACGCCCGAAGGGACAGGGACAAGCCGTAATGACCAATCCGCCGGGAGCGGATCGCCACGCAAAACACCCGAAAAGCCACAGGCAGGAACAGACCTTGATGAATAGCTATTCCGGCTTTGGCCGCATTACTTTGACTATCGGCATCGCGATGTGCTTAAGAATTGCGCCCTGGCCGGGTTTCCTGGCCGGCATAAATCCGGACTGGGTGCTTCTGGTGCTCATCTACTGGGCGCTTGCGGTGCCGGAACGCGCCGGCATCTTCCATGCCTGGACAATCGGACTACTGGCCGATGTACTGACAGGCCGGGTATTCGGCCAATATGCCTTGGCTTATACCTTGGTTATTTATTTTTGCCTGATACTGCACAAGCGCTTGCGCCAATTTCCATTACCGCAACAAGGCCTGTTTATTTTCTTTTGCCTGTTGTTTTCCCAAATGCTGCTTTTCTGGCTAAAAAACATTCAGCAACCCGCTCAACTACACACCTCTTTCTGGCTACCTGTTTTTACCGGAACCCTATGCTGGCCCCTGGTCTACACCGCATTGCGCCGCGTCCGCTTGTCCCGTCGCAATAAATAAAAAACGCCATAGCCGTTATGTCCCGTATCTATACTATTAAAAATAAATTAGTAGAGAGCCGCCTGTTTCTCAACCGTATTATTGCTTCCTTTATTGTCATACTGTTATTAACTTCAGGCCTGATTGTGCGCTTGGTTTATCTGCAAATTGTCGGACACGAACATTATGCGACACTGGCAAAAGACAACAGCATTAAAATCGAACCCCTGGTACCGACCAGGGGCATTATTTACGATCGGCACGGCAAAGTCCTGGCCGACAACACACAGTCTTTCAGCCTTGAGCTGATTCCCGAGCAAATCAAGGATCTTGACGACACGCTACAGCGCCTGCAAAACCTGCTCAATATTTCCGACGAAAAAATCGACCAATATCAAAAACAACGCAAACGGCAAAAACGCTTCACCAGCACGCCGTTGTTGATCAGTATGACCGACGAGGAAATCGCCAAGTTTGCCGTCGTCAGGCCTTATTTTCCCGGTGTTGATATTCAGGCGCGCTTGGTTCGGCATTATCCCTATGCCGAGTTGGCTTCTCACGTTGTCGGTTATGTAGGCCGCATCAACGAAGCTGAAATGAAATCCCTGCCTATCGCCGAATATCGAGGCTCGACACATGTCGGCAAGATAGGCATAGAGAACACCTATGAAGCCGAACTACACGGCAAGACCGGCTATGCTGAAATAGAAACCAATGTCCAGGCACGCGCCATCAACACGGTAAACTCAGTCCCCCCCATACCGGGTGAAAACCTTTACCTGACTCTGGATATAGACTTACAAAAAACCGCCTATGATGCCTTAGATGGTTTCAATGGCGCAGTAGTCGCCATTGACGTTAAAACCGGCGGCGTACTGGTCTTCGCCAGCCGCCCCGGCTTCGATCCTAATCCTTTTGTCATCGGCATTGCCAATGACGCGTATCAAGCGCTGCAATCCTCCGAAAACCAGCCGCTGTACAATCGCGCATTACGCGGCTTATATCCGCCCGGATCAACGATTAAGCCGTTTATCGGGCTGGCCGGACTTGAATACAACGCAATCAACACCGAGCACAAACTATTCTGTCCCGGCTATTACCAGCTACCCAACGTCAGCCATCATTACCGGGACTGGAAAAAAGGCGGACACGGCTCGGTTAATATGACCGAAGCCATTACCCAATCCTGCGACGTGTATTTTTACAGTTTGGCATCAATGCTGGGCATAGACCGTATGCATAGTTTCCTGCAACACTTTGGCTTTGGCGAAAAATCCGGCATCGATCTGGCCGGGGAAAAAACAGGCTTATTGCCGTCCCGCGAATGGAAGCGCAGTCAACATAATCAGTCCTGGTATCCGGGAGAAACACTGATCACCGGAATCGGCCAGGGATTTCTCCAAGTTACGCCAATACAGCTAGCCAGGGCCACCGCCACCTTGGCGAATAGAGGCAAAGTTGTCACGCCCTTTCTGGTAAAACATACCGTCGATCCGGATTCTGTCGACTCCGACCCGGAAAAACACCAGGAAAACCTTGAACTTAAACCGGAGAATATCACCAGCATCACCTCGGCCATGGTCAATGTTATTCACGATCCTCACGGCACAGCCAAAGGCATCAGCAAAGACATTAACTACCAGATCGCCGGCAAAACCGGGACTGCCCAGGTTTTTAACATTAAGCAGGATGCCAAATACAACGAAAACGACATTGACTTCAAATTACGCGACCATGCCTTATTCATTTCCTTCGCCCCGGCCGACGATCCGAAAATTGCCGTTGCGGTTATTGTTGAAAACGGCGGTCACGGCGGCTCAGTCGCAGCCCCTATCGCAGGCCAAGTCATCAAGCAGTACCTAGGAGGACTCAATGAAAGCCGAAACCCGTAGCGAACAATTCCATCCGCCGTCACTGATCGGCAATATCCTCAGAAAACTGCACATAGACATTCCCTTGTTTATCGGTTTATCGCTTATTTCCCTGTTGAGCTTTGTTATTCTTTACAGCGCAGGCAGCCAGGATATGGATGTATTGATGCGGCAGGCGGCGCGTGTCGGCTTGGCGTTTCTTTTGATGACCGCACTGGCCCATGTCGACCCTTATCAATTCAAGCGTTATTCCGCAATACTGTTCGGCCTTGGCATCCTGCTGCTGGTTGCGGTACTGATTATGGGCCAGTTCGGTAAAGGCGCACAACGCTGGCTGGACCTTGGTTTTTTCCGTTTTCAGCCATCGGAAATGATCAAAATCACCACACCGATGATGGTCGCCTGGTATCTAGCGGAACACGCATTGCCGCCAAGACCGAAGCAATTGCTGATAGCCGCCATACTCATCATTATGCCGACCTTGTTAATCGCCAAACAACCCGACTTGGGCACGGCATTGCTGGTTGCCAGCTCCGGCGCCGCCGTACTGTTTTTTGCCGGCCTGTCCTGGCGCTTCATCCTGGCAATCTGCGCCATACTGGCAGGGCTGACGCCGATACTCTGGCATTTCATGCGTCCTTATCAACGCGACCGGGTGCTGACCTTTTTAAATCCGGAAGCCGATCCTCTGGGCCGGGGCTATCATATTATCCAATCGAAGATCGCTATCGGCTCCGGCGGCATCTATGGTAAAGGCTGGCTGGGCAGCACCCAGTCGGAACTGGATTTTTTACCGGAAAGCTCTACCGACTTTATCTTTGCAGTGTTTGCCGAAGAATTCGGCCTGTTCGGCTGCGTAGGTTTATTGGTTTTATACCTGCTTATCATCAGCCGCTGCCTGTATATCGCCTCGCAAGCTCAGGACACCTACAGCCGTCTATTAGCCAGCAGCTTGGCTTTTACCTTTTTTGTCTATGTTTTTGTCAACATCGGCATGGTCATCGGCGTACTGCCTGTAGTGGGCGTACCATTGCCCCTGGTCAGTTACGGCGGCACTTCGATCGTAACGTTGCTGGCCGGTTTCGGCATCCTGATGTCGATTCATACCCATAAAAAATTTCTGCCTCACTCGTAAAAGCAGGCTAAAGGCTAAAAAGATGCGCAAATACAACCTTATATCCCGACTCAGAAGCCTCCCCTTTGCCTTTCCCCTTTCGCCTTTGGTCTTGTGCCTCCTACTCGCCTCCTGCACCGGCAACATAAAAGATACCGAATCGGTCCATGCCTTTATCGAGCAAATGGTAAGCAAACACCAATTCGACGAAGCCGAACTTGATGATTTGTTTGAAACGGTCGAGATCAAGCAAGACATACTTAAAAGAATCGCCTCACCCTCTGAAGGCTTGCCTTGGTATAAGTACCGCAAAATATTCCTGACCGATGCCCGTATCGACGCCGGCGTGCAATTCTGGCGGGACAATGCGGCGGCCCTGGCCGCGGCAGAACAACAATACGGCGTTCCGGCCGAAATTATTGTTGCAATTATCGGCGTCGAAACCCTGTTCGGAAAAAACACCGGCAATCACCGCGTCATCGACGCCCTGTCTACACTGGCTTTTGCCTACCCGCCGCGCAGTAAATTCTTTGCCGGCGAGCTTGAAAACTTCCTGCTGCTTTGCCGCGATGAACATATCAATCCTATCGACCCGATAGGCTCTTATGCCGGAGCCATGGGCATGCCGCAGTTCATGCCCAGCAGTTTTAGAACCTATGCCGTTGATTTCAATAACGATAATCGCCGCGACATCTGGCACGACAACAGCGATGTCATAGCCAGTATCGCCAATTACTTCGTCAAACATCATTGGCAAACCGGTCAGGCTATTGCCGTTCCCGTTACAGCCAAATATAAAAACTATGAACCAGCTCTCAGTAAAGACCTTAAGCCTGATTTAAGGCTAGACGAGTTAGAATCGCTCAACTTAATTATTTCGAGGCAATTACCTTTAGACAGTAAAGTGAAACTGCTTAGCTTTGAACAGCAACAAGGCGAACAAGAACTCTGGGCGGCATTAGACAATTTTTATGTCATTACCCGCTACAACCACAGTCCTTTATACGCCATGGCCGTTTATCAGTTAAGCCTATCTATTTTAAATAAAAAAGGCTCATTCCCATGAATAAGATCATCCCGATACTTCTGATTTTTGTTTTATGCAGTTGTTCCAGCCAGCAAGTAAAAAACACCGACATCTCAAGCCAAACACTCGATACAACTGCTTCCCCTCGACACCATTCAAGATTGCATATTAGCAATCATGATACGCAAAACACTTCCGACGAAGAAAGCCTGCTACCCCGCATTGCCCGCTACCTGAAACAAGGCGTAGCCTCATGGTACGGTTCCGACTTCCACGGCAAAAAAACCGCATCCGGCGAAATATACGACATGTACGCGATGACCGCAGCGCATAACACCCTGCCGATCCCCTCTTACGCTCGCGTCACCAACCTGGAAAACCAGCGTAGCGTTATTGTGCGCATTAATGACCGCGGACCTTTTCACGGCAACCGGGTTATGGACCTGTCTTACGCCGCCGCCAAAAAACTGGATCTTCATCAGGCAGGAACAGGAAACGTTGAAATCAAGGCGATAGCGCCCGACCAGGCATTAACTCAGTTGCAAAACGTCGCGGAAAAACAAGAGAAAAGCGTCTATTTACAAGTAGGTACTTTCGGCAACAAAAAGAAGGCGCTGAAACTGCAAAATAAAATTGCCGCGCATCAGTTGCCTCAGACAACCATACTACCGTCAACGCACAAAGGCGCGACGCTTTACAAAGTTCAAATGGGGCCGATCAAATCGCCGACAAGCGCTCATCAGCTGAATATGCAGTTGGCGAAACTGGGCATAACCACGACCCAATTTGTTACGGAAACCGATCAAAAACCAATCACCATGATACAATAAGTCTCATGTTTTACTGAGCCTGTCGTTAGAGAGCAATGATCCTTTTTAAAAATCTCCCCGTTTTTTTATTTTTTAGCCTATTAATCGCCACAACCCCGGCAAACGCCGAAGACGCAGAAATCTCGACCCCGGCAGCACCTACCATTGCTGCCAGCGGTCACATATTAATGAACTATGACACCGGCAAAGTCCTGGCGGAAAACAATGCCGACGTTAAACTCGCCCCGGCCAGTCTTACCAAAATCATGTCCGTTTATGTCGTGTTCCGGGAAATCAGCAACGGCCACTTACATTTAGACGACCTGGTCACCATCAGCCAAAAAGCCTGGGAAACGCCCGGCTCGCGCATGTTTGTCGAAGTCGGCAATCAAGTTAAAGTCGAAGACCTGTTAAAAGGCGTCATCATCCAATCCGGCAACGACGCCAGCGTTGCGTTGGCCGAACACATCGCCGGCGACGAAACCACTTTTGCCGACATGATGAATCAACATGCCGAACGCCTGGGCATGAAAAACAGCCATTTCCAGGATAGCAATGGCTTACCCATCGACAATCACTACACCACCGCCCGCGATCTGGCCATACTCACCCAAGCTTTGATCAAAGAATTTCCCGACTACTATCGCTGGTTTTCACAAAAAGAATTCACTTTCAACAACATCGTTCAGCATAACCGCAACCAGCTGCTGTCGCGCGATGAAACAGTGGACGGCGTTAAAACCGGATTTACCGATGCGGCCGGCTATTGTTTGGTTGCCTCTGCATTAAGAAACAACATGCGCCTGATTTCGGTGGTAATGGGCGCAAGCAGCCCCAACGCCAGGGCCAACGAAAACCAGAATTTGCTGAATTACGGCTTCCGTTTCTTTGAAGCGCACAAACTGTATCAAGGCAAAACCTCCCTGGCCGAAGCGAGAATCTGGAAAGGCGACAGCAAAAATGTGCAGCTTGGCTTGGCGGAAGACTTTTATGTTTCAATTCCCCGCCGCCATTACAACGACCTGAAAGCCGCCATTACCATCGATAAAAAGATTACCGCGCCGGTCAAGGAAGGCACAAAACTGGGCACGGTCAACGTCACCCTTAAAGACGAGCTTGTCGCCAGCAAAGACCTGATCGCCCTAAAATCGATAGAGCAAGGCAACATTATCCAGCGCCTCTACGACAGCGCGATGATGCTGCTGGAGAAACCGGATGGACAATAGAATCGTCTACTTAAACAACCAGTACCTGCCGCTTTGCGAAGCAAAAGTATCGGTTATGGATCGCGGCTTTTTGTTCGGCGACGGCATTTATGAAGTCATCCCGTCCTACTCGGGCAAATTGTTCCACTTCCAAAAGCACATGGAGCGGCTGGAAAGCAGCCTATCTTCGATTCGTTTGGCTAATCCGTATGACCGGGAACAATGGCTGGAAATCCTGACCCCCTTGCTGGATGAAAATCTGGATCAATCTGTTTATGTGCAGATTACCCGTGGCGTCACGGAAAAAAGAGACCACGCTTTTCCGCAAAACGTTACGCCGACCGTATTCGCGATGAGCTCAACCATCGTGCCTTTTGAAAACCTGGACTCCGGTGCGAAAGCGCTTAGCGTTGATGACAGCCGCTGGGAGCTGTGCAATGTAAAGGCCACCACGTTACTGGCTAATATTTTGCTTAGGCAGCAAGCGATAGAAAAAGGTGGCGTCGAAGCCATCTTAGTCAAAGACGGTTATGTGACCGAAGGCGCCGCGAGCAATATATTCGCCGTTATTGACGGCATCCTGATTACACCGCCCAAAGGCCACGAAATATTGCCCGGCATAACCCGCGATGTGATCCTGGACCTTGCAAAGCAAAACAACATTCCTTACAGCGAAGACATCATTTCATTGGATGCCTTACAAACAGCCAGCGAAATCTGGCTAACCAGCTCGACACGGGAAATCATACCGGTTGTACAACTCGATAATGAAACCATTGCAAACGGCAAACCCGGCCCCATATGGAAAGCTATGAATCAATTATTCCAGGCTTACAAGCAATCGCATCATGAGTGAAGAAACCCTTTTAGAATTTCCCTGCCAATTTCCGATCAAGGCAATGGGCAAAACCGATCTTGAACTTGACCTGCTGGTTGTAGAAATCGTGCGTCGTCATGCGCCCGATATTAAAGAAGGCGCGGTAAGCACACGCCCCAGCAAAGACGGCAATTACGTTGCCGTAACCATTATTGTCGAGGCATCCAGCAAACAACAACTGGATGCGATTTATCAGGATTTAACCGATCACCCGCATGTTTTGATGGCCTTGTAATTTAAAAATAACACCCGGATGCCAAAAGTAGGCGCTCTAGGCGACACGGATTTGACTGATTTACACGGATTTCTTGTTATTACTCATTTTGATCCGTGTTTATCCGTCTAATCCGTGCCATCCGTGTTCCATTGCCTTTTCAGGACCAGCCAACTTGCTAGAAATACGCGACTTAGGATTGCAAGATTATGAATCCACTTGGCAAGCCATGCAGCGATTCACCCAAAATCGCGAGGCCGAAACCGAAGATGAAATCTGGATTACCGAACATCCTGCCGTCTACACGCTGGGCCTGAACGGCAAACGCGAACACCTGCTCAACACCGGCGACATTCCCGTCATCAACTCCGACCGGGGCGGCCAAGTCACCTATCACGGCCCCGGCCAATTGGTCATTTACACCCTGATCGATATTAAAAGACTGAATCTCGGCGTCCGCCAACTGGTCACCACACTCGAACGAGCGATGATTTTCGCATTGGCCCAATACGGCATTAGCGCAGTAGCCAGAGCCGACGCCCCCGGCGTTTATGTCGATAACAAAAAAATCGGCTCCATTGGCCTGCGCATCAAAAAAAATTGCAGCTATCATGGCCTCAGCATCAACAACCGCATGGACTTGCGTCCATTCGACCATATCAACACCTGCGGTTATCCGGGACTTGCAGTAACCCAACTGGCCGACCTGGGCGTGACTGTCAGCAATGCTGAACTCGCCATCCCTGTTACCCAAGCTATCATAACGGCATTATCGAAATGACTTATCAAGCGCCCTCCCGCTCCACTCCCGACTCCCACCAGCGCAACACCGAAAAGCTGGCAAGAATCCCGATCAAAGTGGAACCGGCCGAAACGACCTTGCGCAAACCCGAATGGATACGCATAAAAATATCGGCCAGCGACGAAGTCACCCGCGTCAAACAACTGCTGCGCGAAAACAACCTGCATACCGTTTGCGAAGAAGCCGCCTGCCCTAACCTGGGCGAATGCTTCCAACACGGCACCGCCACATTCATGATCATGGGCGACTTATGCACCCGCCGCTGCCCGTTTTGCGATGTCGCTCACGGCAAACCGCTGCCGCTGGATAAAGACGAACCCCAACACCTGGCCGATGCGATACAGGCCATGGCCTTGAAATACGTCGTCATCACCTCGGTAGACCGCGACGATTTAAGAGACGGCGGCGCCGGACATTTTGCCGAATGCATCGAAAAAATCCGCCAACAAACGCCGACTACCAAAATAGAAATCCTGGTGCCCGACTTTCGCGGACGCATCGAAACAGCCGTGGCGATATTAGCCGAACAACCCAGCGACGTATTCAACCACAACCTGGAAACCGTCCCCCGCCTGTACAAGCAAGTCCGCCCCGGCTCCGACTACCAAGGCTCACTGAATTTATTGCAACAATTCCACCAAGCCCAACCGCAAGTACCGACCAAATCCGGCCTGATGCTCGGCGTCGGCGAACAGCCGGAAGAAGTGCATCAAGTCATGAAAGATTTACTGGCCCACGGCTGCTCAATGCTGACCATCGGCCAATACCTGCAACCCAGCAAAGCCCATTTACCGGTGCAAAGTTATATCACGCCTGAGCAATTCGATGAATATGGTGCTGTTGCCAGAGCATTGGGGTTTAAACAAGTCGCCAGCGCGCCGATGGTTCGGTCTTCATACCATGCTGATCTACAGGCTAAATCTGTTATTTAAAAATACCGCTACCGGAGTTCAAAGCTTGTTTTGAATTGAAATTAGCCGTCAATCTACGCGGTTAATATATGAATACGGCAGAAAAGATTTGACGCTGGTTCCCAATCTCCAGATTGGGAACCCAGTAGGCGAAGCTCCAGCTTCGCGACTCGGGAAGCTGGAGCTTCCGGGACTGGATTCCCAAGCAAGAGAGACTGTGAAAATATTCAAAATCCAAGCGGATCTTAAGCCGGTCTCCGTAACATTTTTTGAAAAGTCGGAGCTGGGGTTTCATATAGCAGCTGATTTTCATCCAAACCAAGCCAAAATCAGTC